>SMVB01044853.1_pt1 | contig 67146 bp, 64 predicted proteins | sample 2456461 | NCBI WGS metagenome assembly SMVB01 (sample SAMN11095934, study PRJNA526329) | marine sediment metagenome | biome: Marine sediment; feature: Surficial sediment; material: Deep marine sediment; isolation source: Hadal surficial sediment | place: Pacific Ocean | collected 2014-05 | depth...
CAATCCTCACCGCCGACACTGTTTCGCTGCTGGCGGCCGTGTTGCTGTGGGCTCTCGCAGTCGGAGCGGTCAAGGGCTTTGCCGTAGCACTCGGTTTGGCCACGGTCCTCGACCTGATACTCGTCAAGGTGTACACGCGACCTGCTGTCAGGATTCTTGCCAATACGTTCCTGGGCTCGGGTGGATGGTTCAGCATCAAGGGGGCGGCCCGATGAGTCTCTGGGGCCGACTGAACAGAGGTGAAACGGAGATCGACTTTGTCGGAAATCGCAGGCGATGGTTCACCATCTCCGCGGTGCTTCTGGTGATCGCCCTTGGCAGTCTTGGCATCCGACAACTCAATCTCGGGATCGCATTCGTAGGTGGCTTAGGCATGCAGGCTCCTAACCCGGTCGGTGCAGACGTACCGGAGATAAGAAACGCCCTCGAGGCTGTCGGAGTCGAGGACGCCACGATCCAGTTGCTCGACGATGGTGATGCGGTCCGTGTAGCCACTCCAGTCCTCGACCACGCATCCGAGAACGAGGCCGTCGATGCCTTTGCCTCGGTGACCGGGAGCGACCGAGCGGACATCTCCATCGAGGCGGTCGGGCCTTCGTTCGGGGCCCTCGTTGCCAGACGCGCCCTCATAGCTCTGGGGGTCTTCCTGGGTGCCGTAGTCCTCTTCATCAGCTGGCGAATGGAGTTCAAGATGGCCGCCGCCGGTCTTGTCGCCCTTTTCCATGACCTTTTGATAACAGTCGGCCTCTACTCGCTCACCGGGTTCCCCGTAACTCCGGCCACGGTGGTCGCCATCCTGGTGATACTTGGGTACTCCTTGTACGACACCGTGGTCGTATTCGACAAGGTCCAAGAGCTCGTCGAGCTCGAAGAGAAGAAGCCCTACAGCGAGATCGTCAACGAGGCAATGAACTCTGTGCTCGCCAGATCTCTGGCGACTTCGCTCACGTCCTTGTTGCCGGTGGGAAGCATCCTGTTTGTCGGCTCGTTCATCCTGGGTGCTTCGACACTGCGTGACTTTGCACTAGCGCTTTTCGTTGGGATAGCCGCCGGTACCTACTCGTCCATATTCGTTGCTGCGCCCCTTCTCGCCATATGGAAAGAGAAAGAACCCGATTGGCAGGAGCGAGCAAAGAAGGCTTCCAAGCGTCGCAAGGTGGGAATGCGCTGATCCGGTCTTAGACTCATGGGCGTGGACCGCCTGATTTCTCTCATCCGCGACATCCCGGACTTTCCCGAACCGGGAGTCGTCTTCAAGGACATCACACCTGTTCTTGGAGACGGGAAGGCCCTCACTTTCCTTTTGGACGCCCTCGCCGAGCCCCACAAGAGCTCCGGTGTCACCAAAGTCGCCGGTATCGAGGCTCGCGGCTTCACCCTGGCGACACCGGTTGCTGATCGTCTGAACGCCGGGTTCATCCCGGTGAGGAAGCCGGGGAAACTGCCCCACGAGACCATGCGTGAGGAATACACCCTCGAGTACGGGACCGACGCACTCGAAGTCCACATGGACTCCGTTGTCGATGGTGAGAAGGTTCTGTTGGTGGATGACGTGATCGCCACGGGAGGAACCGCGGCCGCAGCTGTTCGTCTTCTTCGAGCCGTCGGTGCCGACATCGTCGGTTTTGCTGTTTTCATCGAATTGGCTTTTCTGGGTGGCGTCGAAAAGCTCGACGGCGTTCCGCTACATGCCCTCGTTCGATACGACTGAACAGGGGACGTCGGCCAAACTGGTCGATGTTCTCGACGCCTTCCGTGCTCACCATCCGGATGGTGACATCGAATTGCTCAGACGGGCCCACGATGTGGCCAAAGAAGCCCACGCCGGGCAGTACCGCAAGACTGGCGACCCCTACATCTCTCACCCGCTGACGGTCGCCTATCTGCTTGCCCAGTACGGCTTAGACGAAGAAACTGTCGTCGCGGCGTTCCTTCACGACACAGTGGAGGACACCGGTCTCACCTTGGATCAGCTCGCTTCGGACTTCGGTGAGGAGATCGCCCGGTTGATCGATGGGGTCACCAAGCTGGATCGGATTCGATACTCCAATCGGGAGCAGGCTCAAGCAGCCACGATTCGAAAGATGGTGGTAGCTATGGCGCAGGACGTGAGGGTTCTGATCATCAAGCTGTTCGATCGGCTTCACAACATGCGAACGGTCTACGCGCTCCGTGAGGAGAAACAAATCAGAGTTGCCCGCGAGACGCTTGACGTATACGCCCCGTTGGCTCACCGACTGGGTGTCCAGGAGATCAAGCACGAGTTCGAGGACCGCTGTTTCGCCATCCTCTATCCCGGGCCGAATGCCGAGATTCAAGCAAAACTTGCGGACGCGGCACCCGAACGCGAGGCGTTCATCGAGAAGATGGTGATTGAGATCGGTGGGTTGCTCGGGGACGCCGGAATCAAAGCCGAGGTCACTGGTCGGCCAAAGCACCAGTACTCGATCTACCGGAAGATGATCGAGGAGGACAGGCCGTTTGAGGACATCCACGATCTGATAGGTATCCGGGTGGTTACTCGCACGACACGTGACAGCTATGCGGCTCTCGGCCTCGTTCACAGCCACTGGGTGCCGGTGACGGGGCGGTTCAAGGACTACATAGCAATGCCCAAGATCAACCTCTATCAATCACTCCATACCACCGTGATCGGTCCGGACGGCAAGCCCCTGGAGATACAGATCAGGACGGAAGAAATGCACAACCGCGCGGAGGCCGGTATCGCAGCTCATTGGCGGTACAAGGAGGGAGACATCGGTCAACACCTGGCAGTTGAGGTTTCGGCGTTGGACGAGGATCCCGAAGAATTCCTTGCCAATCTGAAACTCGACCTATATCAGGACGAAGTCTTTGTGCTCACCCCGGGTGGCGATGTCAAAGAGATGCCGCGGGGATCTACGGCAGTAGATTTCGCTTACGCGGTTCATACCGAGGTAGGGGATCGTTGCGTTGGAGCCAGGGTCAACGGCCGTCTCGTTTCCCTGTCGACCAAGCTCGAGTCCGGAGACATCGTTGAGGTGCTCACATCCAATTCGCCTGATTCGGGGCCCAGTCGTGACTGGCTCAACTTCGTTCGCACCGGCAAGGCAAAGGCCAAGATCAAGCACTGGTTTCAAAAGCAGCGCCGCGACCAAGCTCTCGCCGATGGCAAGGACCGCATGCAGACCATGTTCAAGAGAGAGGCTCCCGATCTCGGGCCAGGCGAACGCGATGCTCATCTGTCAGAGATCGCCACGGAGCTCGGTCTGAAGGATGCCGAGGCACTCGTTGCCTCACTTGGAGAGGGGAATGTCTCCATTGACTCCATTACGGTCAGGCTCCATCGCCGCCTGGCTCCCGAAACGGGGGACGACTTGTTCCGGCCCCCTCGCAGGAAGGGGCCGTCCGAGTCGGCCGATGTGGTGGTCGAGGGTCAGGACGACATGCTTGTGCATCTTGCGCGCTGTTGCTCACCTGTCCCCGGCGACCCGATTGTGGGTTACGTGACCGTTGGGCGCGGGGTGTCGGTCCATCGTGCCGATTGCACCAACGTGTCCTATCTCGCCGATCGACGCGAGCGCACGGTCGAGGTGAGTTGGCCTAGTGGCGACAGCGGCGCCTTCGTAGTGTGGATTCAGGTGGAGGCCTTGGATCGCACACGCCTGCTCCGCGACGTGACGGCCCTCGTCTCCGACACCGGAGGCAATATCACGGCATCCTCGACCCTCGTGGGGGAGGGAAGGGTCGCCGTCCTCAAATACGAGATTGAGCTCTCCGATCCCAGTCAACTGGCACGTCTGCTCGCCGACCTTCGTGGCGTCGACGGTGTCTTTGCAGCTTTCAGGCTCGCCAACGACCCGGCGGCGGATTGAATTGCTGATCCGCCAGATTCCTGCCTGGGTGGCACAGACCAATGCCTGGGTAGTCGCAAGTGAACCTGGGGGTCAGGCGATTGTGGTCGACGCGCACCCGGAGCCTGAAATGATCGGGCAGTACTTGGCGTCTATCGACGTGGCTGTCGTGGGCATCTTTCTCACCCACGGCCATGTCGATCACACCGGCGGGGCCGGATGGCTCGCTTCCAAGACAGGGGCGCCGACCTATGTTCACCCTGATGATGACTTCCTTACCCTGCACCCGACCGAGCAGTTGCGTGCCCTTTTTGGGATGATTCCTCCGGGGGAGTTCGACTTGCCAGAGAAGATGGAGCCTCTTCACCACGGTCAGGTTGTGGAGCTGGCCGGGCTTTCCCTCGAGATCAGACAGACGCCAGGGCATACGCCGGGTCATTGCTGTTTCTACTGGGCTCAGGAGGGTGTGCTGTTCTCCGGTGATCAATTGTTCGCCGGGTCGATCGGACGCACCGATCTGCCAGGTGGTTCTCATCAAGCCCTGTTGGATTCAATGCGGACCGAGGTGATGACTCTCCAGGACGATGTCCGGGTTCTTCCTGGTCATGGATCGGAAACGACGATCGGTGAGGAGAGGCGGACCAACCCTTTTCGCCACGAATGGGCTTGAGCCGAGATAGCGACCACCCCCCTCGTTGATTTCTTGCGCAAGCACCGACCGAGAGGGATGGGCATTGAGGCCAACCGGGCCCCCCGAGCAGAAACTCTGATCGTCGGGGACTCGCCGGTAACCTGCGGCCCTCATGACCTTTCAACCCCCAAAGGGCACCGACGACTTGATGGCGCCGCAATCACAGGCGTGGCGCGAGGTGTTGAGTCTCTGGGACGAATGGTCGGGACGGTATGGGTTTCCCCTTGTGATGACTCCTGTCCTCGAGTCGACGGAGCTATTCCGGCGCGCTGTTGGCGATACCACCGAAGTCGTCACCAAGCAGATGTATACCTTCGAAGATCGGGGAGGGAGGTCGGTGACACTACGGCCCGAGGGAACTGCCGGCGTCGTCAGGGCTTACCTGAATTCGGGGCACCAGGGTGCGTGGAAGGGCGCCTATTCGGGCCCGTTTTTCAGATACGAAAGGCCTCAAGGGGGTCGGCGTCGCCAGTTCTGGCAAGTCGGGGTCGAGTATCTGGACGTGGAGGGTCCTGCCGCCGACGCGGAAGTAGTGGAGTTGGGGTACCGGTACCTCGAGTCGGCAGGCGTCCCCAACCTGGAATTATTGATCAACTCCCTGGGAGACTCCGAGTGTCGTCCCGGATATGTGGCTGTGCTTCGTGAATACCTGCGAGGCAAGGAAGCGAAACTCGGTGAAGACTCGATAGGTCTCATCGATGTGAATCCGTTGCGGGTGCTCGACTCGAAAGCGGACCAACCGGTCCTGGTGGACGCCCCACGCATGGTCGACAATTTGTGTGATGCGTGCTCCCGGCACTTCGAAGCCGTCAAGACGTTGGTAGAGGGTCTAGGTGTCCCTTTCACCGAGGATCATGGTTTGGTGAGAGGTCTCGACTACTACACGCGGACGACATTCGAGTACGTAGGCCGGCAGTTGGACACTGCCCAGAACGCAGTCGGTGGTGGTGGCCGTTATGACGGTTTGGCCGAGACGCTGGGCGGGCGTCCGACGCCCGGTGTCGGTTTTGCTCTGGGCATCGATCGGATCGTGCTCTCCGTCGGCGAGCTGGATCGACCCTATCTGGAGGCCTATCTCGTGTCGGAGACCGGACCCGAGGATGCGCTTCAGGTTGCGTCACGTCTACGTCGAGATGGTGTCAATGTCGACTTCGATAGCGAAGGTCGGTCGGTGAAAGCGCAGTTCCGCGCTGCTCGACGGATCGACGTTGCAGTAACACTTGTCTGGAAAGGGGAAGGCGAGCCGATCGACGTCCAAACGAAAGGTGGTCGTCAGGATGTGCCGCTCGAGGAGGTTTCGGATTGGTTCAAAGAGCGAACCTGATGAGGTCTCATGGTGCGGGGTCGGTCTCCGAAGCGGATATCGGCAGCGAAGTCGTCATCGCCGGCTGGGTGCAGCGTCGTCGCGACCATGGCGGAATCACCTTTTTCGATGTGAGAGATGCCACGGGCCTTGTTCAGGTGGTCGCTGATCCGGCCGAGCATCCGATTGTTGCCGACCTCAAGATGGAGTACTGCGTTCGTGTGAAAGGCGTGGTTCGCTCTCGTCCGGCGGGGACGGAGAACCCGGATCTGGAAACGGGAAAGATCGAGATCGGTGTTGGCGAACTAGAGGTTCTGGCACCCGCCAAAACCTTGCCGTTCATGATCGATGACCGCACTGAAATCGACGAAGCCATTCGGCTGCGACATCGCTATCTCGATCTGCGGCGTCCACGCATGGCCGCCAATCTCAAGGCCAGGTCCAAGACGACGGCGGTGATCAGGCGGACACTCGACGACTTGGAATTCCTCGAGGTCGAGACGCCGACACTGATCAACTCGACGCCGGAAGGAGCAAGGGACATGCTTGTGCCTTCCCGGTTACGCCCGGGCGAGTTCTACGCGTTGCCACAGTCGCCACAACTCTTCAAGCAGCTGCTGATGATTGCGGGTGTTGAGCGTTATTTCCAGATTGCTCGTTGTTATCGAGACGAAGACTTCCGTGCCGACCGCCAGCTGGAATTCACCCAACTTGATCTCGAGGGCTCGTTCTGGGATCGAGATGAGGTGCTCGAGACCATCGAGGCGGTACTGGCAGCGGTCACCAAGGAGATCCGCGGAGTCGATGTCCCCCGTCCCTTCCTCCGTCTCACCTGGCAAGAGGCGATGGACCGATACGGCTCTGACAAGCCAGACATGAGGTTTGGTATGGAGATAATCGACCTCTCTGATCTATTTCGAGGGTCGGAGTTTGGTATTTTCCGAGGTGCGCTGGAGGCGGGTGGGACTGTTCGGGGAATTAACGTTGGGCGCCAGGAATGGTCTCGGAGTCGGGCTGATGCCATGACGAAGCGTGCCAAGGAGCTGGGTGCCAAGGGTCTGGTCTGGATGGTGGTGCAAGACGATGGCTCTCTTCGTTCGCCGGTGGCCAAGTTCTTGGACGATGCCGAAATCGAAGGCATCAAATCCCGGATGGAGGCCTCTCCGGACGATGTTCTTCTGATCGCGGCGGACCGGTGGCGTACAACGGTGGGGGTGTTGGGTAACTTACGTCTTGACCTGGGAAGACCGGAGAATCACCATGATCTGGCCTACCTGTGGGTCGTCGATTTTCCCTTGTTCGAAGAAGGCGAGGATGGCTCGATCACCTTCTCCCACCATCCGTTCACGGCCCCAACGTCGATCGATGAAATGGCAAACGACCCGGCGAACGCCATCTCAAAGGCGTACGACGCGGTTCTCAACGGTGTCGAATTGGGTAGCGGATCGATCAGAATTCACGATCCCCAAGTGCAGAGGCAGGTCTTTGAGATCCTGGGAATCGACGGAGAAACCGCCGAGCGGCGCTTCGGCTGGTTCCTCGAAGCTCTCGAATACGGCACGCCCCCCCACGGAGGGTTTGCGTTTGGCGTAGATCGGTTGGTGATGGTGCTTCAGGACGAGACCTCGATTCGAGAAGTCATCCCGTTCCCAAAGACTCAAACTGGACTCGACCCGATGACCGGTGCACCTACATGGGTCGACGAGTACCAGCTCGCCGAGCTTGGTGTCGAGCTGACTGCGAAATCAAAGCTGCGCCGGGATGCGACAGACGAAGAGACAGGCGAAGACAGACCACCGGAGAGCGGGTAGTCAAGGGGTGATCGTTATTCTCACCCCCACCAGCGACACCAGGAACCTCCTTGGATAGCAATCAGATTCGTCGGGCCTTCACGGACTTCTTTGTCGAGCGCGAACATGAGATGCGACCTTCGGCGTCGTTGATCCCTGTCGACCCGACGCTGTTGATCACCAACGCCGGAATGGTCCCCTTCAAGCCCTACTTTCTGGGCGAGGAAGAGCCACCCTGGCTTCGGGTCGTCTCCATCCAGAAGTGCGTGCGCACGATCGACATCGACATCATTGGCACCACAAAACGCCACCTCTCCTTCTTCGAGATGATGGGCAATTTCAGTTTTGGTGACTACTTCAAGGAGAAGGCCATCCCCTGGGGTTACGAGTTCTGCACCGAGACGCTTGGACTCGACCCCGAACGCATGTGGTACACGGTCCACGACACCGATGAAGAAGCCGCCGAGGTCTGGATAGACGATGTTGGTGTTCCCGCCGAACGGGTACAGCGCCGCGGTAATGACAACTTCTGGCAGATGGGCGTGCCCGGTCCCGCTGGCCCGAGCTCGGAGATCTTCTGGGACCGAGGCGAGGAATTTGGCAGTGCAGGTGGACCCATCGGCGGGGACGAGGACCGGTACGTAGAAATCTGGAATCTGGTTTTCATGCAGAACATCCAGGACGAGCCGTACCACGTTGTAGGCGATCTCCCGGCAAAGAACATCGACACGGGCATGGGGCTCGATCGGATAGCTGCCGTTCTCCAAGACGTGCCGTCAGTGTTCGACATCGACACAACGCGCGAAGTGCTGAGGACAGCCGAGAGATACACCCGTCTCGAGTATGGAGCGAATGAGGTATCTGACGTCTCTCTCCGAATCCTTGCGGATCACGGGCGAACGGTCACGTTCCTCATCGGAGACGGTGTTGTTCCGTCCAACGACGGACGGGGGTACGTGTTGAGACGGGTACTCCGACGGGCGGTTCGTCATGCCTGGCAATACGGCGGCAAGGGACTGATCATGCCCCAACTGGTCGAATCGACCATCGGGCTGATGGGCGACGCCTATCCGGCGCTTGCAGAGAGGAAAGACCTCATCCTCGACGTCGTCACCCGTGAGGAGGAGAAGTTCAGAAGGACCCTCGAGTCTGGTTATCAACTCCTCGACGCCGAGTTGTCCGAGGGTCAGAAGTGGTTGAGTGGCCCGACGGCGTTCAAACTTCATGACACCTTCGGATTTCCGATCGATCTGACAAAGGAGATTGCCGCCGAGCGTGGAATCGACGTGGATCTCAAAGGGTTCGAGGTGGAGATGTCAGCGCAGAGAGAGCGCGCCCGCGCCGCATGGAAGGGGGGAGGGGCGGTTGAAACAGCCGAGGTCTACAGGGGGGTTCTCGAAACCAATGGCCTGACGGAGTTTGTTGGCTATGACCACGAAGTCTCCGAGAGTGTCCTTTTGTCGATGGTGGCTGACGCCGAGACGCTGGATCGCGCCGAAGAGGGTCGGGCAGTGGAGATCTTTCTCGACAAGACCCCCTTTTATGCCGAATCCGGTGGCCAAGTAGGCGACACGGGTGTCATCGAAACCGAGACAGGTTCGGCGCTGGTGGTCGACACTCAACACGTCATCCAGGGTCTTCATGGTCACCGCGCCAAGGTCACCAGCGGCTACCTGGCCGCGGGTCAAATCGTGCGGACATCCATCGACAGCCCGCGGAGAGAAGCCATACGCAAGAGCCACACAGGAACCCATGTTCTTCATTGGGCGCTGAGAGATGTCCTCGGCGATCACGCCGAGCAGGCCGGGTCGCTGGTTGAACCCGGTCGGATTCGCTTCGACTTTTCCCACTTCTCTCAGGTTGCATCTGAGGAACTTGCGGAGGTGGAACTCGAGGCCAACGCCAGACTTGTCGCGAACAACGGAGTGACAACCACGGTGACCTCCAGACAAGACGCTGAGAAGATGGGCGCTCTGGCCTTCTTCGGCGACAAGTACGGGGAAACGGTTCGCGTGGTCAAAGTCGGGGATTATTCGACCGAGTTTTGCGGTGGCACCCACACGTCGAGTTCGGGACAGGTCGGTCCTCTGGTGTTGATTTCGGAGTCGTCGATCGGCTCCAATCTGAGACGTGTCGAGGCATTGACCGGAATGGCTGCCTACGACCATCTCGTCTCCGTTCGTGGAGCCCTCGCCCGCGCCGGCGGGCTACTGAGGGTTTCTCCAGGCGACGTGCCGAGTCGTCTCGAGCAATTGCTCGACAAGGTCGCCGGTTTGGAAAAGGATCTCGACGCTATTCGCACCCAGAGCCAGGGTTCGGTTGCCGAGCAACTGGCGGCCGGAGCGGAAAAGGTTGGTGAGTCGGGCTTGGTGGTAGCCGACGTCGGCGCGATCAACAGCAACGAGCTGCGCCAACTCGCCCTCGGGGTCCGAGATCGGTTGGCTGGCTCCGGTGTGGTCATCGTTGGCTCAGACGCTGGCACCAAGGGGGCTCTGGTCGCCGTTGTATCCAAAGATCTGATGGATAAAGGTATTTCTGCCGCCGAGCTTATTGGAGACGCGGCACGCGAACTCGGAGGCGGAGGGTCAAGGGACCCCGAGCTCGCCCAAGCGGGTGGCCCCAACGGCGGGCGGCTCGGTGTCGCTCTGGAGAAGGCCAGAACGGAGGCAGAGCGGGCCCTGGCCGCGCTATGACTCGATATCTCGGTGTCGACTACGGGACAAAACGGGTAGGACTGGCCATTAGCGACGGGCTCGGGCTCACAGCTCGCCCTCTCCAGGTGGTGGCGCGGCCGGCTGTGGTCAAGCGTGTTCAAGAATTACATGCGGAATACACAGTCACGACGGTGGTTGTCGGCCTCCCAACCGGGCTCGCCGGACAGGAGGGGGCCTCAGCTGCCGGTGCTCGAGCCCTGGGTGATGAGCTTTCGGCGGCAACGGGGATCCCTGTTGAGTATCTCGATGAGCGTTTCACCTCGAGGCTGGCAGAGAAGGCATTGCTCCAATCAGGAATGAAGAGACGGGAACGACGTGAAACGGTGGACAAGGTCGCTGCTGCCATCATCCTTCAGGACTACCTGGACATTCGGGCCGCCAAAGGGAACCACGAAGCCGACTAGAACGTCGAACACCTAGAAAATCGATATGACTTTCGAACCTGTACCCGAAGAGCCCTTCTGGGCGAGGATCCTCAAGATCGCCCTGGCCGCCGCCATGGTGGTTTTGACTGCCGTCTTGGTGATCGGTGGGGCGTCATATCTGGGCCGGCAGGTCGGCGCAGCCCTCGGTCCAGAAGATGAGACGGATGCTCCCGTCGATGTGGAGCCGGGGCAGCCCGTCGAGATCGTGATTGCCAGCGGCTCGTCGGGCCAGGACATCGGGGCGATGCTCGCGGTGCAGGGAGTTGTGCACTCGGCCCTCGAATTTGAGGTGGCCGTTCGCAATGTCGATGCGGCGCAGCGACTGCAGGCCGGCACCTACGCCCTCACAACCCTGATGGATCCCGCCGAAGTGGTGGCCATTCTCGTCGCCGGTCCCACGCCGGCCGTATACAGAGTCACGGTGATCGAGGGCCTCAGGGTCGAGGAGATGCTCGTTGCCCTTGCCGAGATCACCCCACACGAGTACTCGGAGCTCGAGGACGCTCTGCTTGGCGGTGATGTGGTGAGTTCACTTCGCGAGATGCCGGAGCAAACCACGTTGTCCGATTGGGAAGGTTTGCTCTTTCCGGATACCTACGAGTTCGCGAAGTCTGCTCCCCCCGAGTCGATTCTGCAAAGAATGGCTTCCAAAATGGAACAACGTGTCAACAGCATCGATTGGTCGGATTGGAGGGCTCTCGGGTACACCGAGTATGAAGGGATCGTCCTCGCGTCACTGATCGAGGCCGAGGTGCGGGTAGATGACGAGCGTGCGGTCGTTTCGAGCGTGATTCACAATCGACTTGCTGAGGGGATGAAACTCGATATCGACGCGACCGTTTATTACGCGTTGGGCACTCGAGATGTGACCCGCTTCGACCGAACTGTCGATTCGCCCTACAACACCTATGTGGTTGTCGGACTGCCTCCGACTCCGATCGCTTTGCCTGGCAAGGCTTCTCTTGTAGCGGCTGCCTCGCCTGAAGCAACCGAATACTTCTTCTACGTTCTGGCCGACCGAGATGGCAATCATGTTTTTGCCAAAACCTTCGATGAGCACCTCGACAATGTGAACCGGGCCAGAGATGTCGGCGTCCCGCCCTAGTGGCACACTGGTTCTCGATGAGTCAGGTTTATCGACTCGCCCTGCTAGGTGATCCCGTGGTGCACTCGCGGTCTCCGGCGATTCACGCTGCGGCCCTGAGCCTTTCGGGTCTGACTGGCGAGTACAAAGCGATCACGGCAAACCAACAGGTCCTCGAGAAGACCCTCACCGATCTGCGGTCTGGCGCTATAGACGGGATAAACGTCACGATGCCGCTAAAACGCATTGCATTTGAGCTTGCCGACGACACGACATCGGAAGGCCGACTCGCAGGCTCTGTCAACACCTTGAAGAGGAGCGAAGGCGGTCTCGTTTTGGGCCACTCGACCGATGCTGTCGCATTCCGAGAGATATTCGAGGATGACGGATTCAAAGATCTCAACAGTGTTCTGGTCTTGGGTGCTGGAGGATCGGCGGCGGCGGCATTGGCCGCTTTGGGAGGGAGGATTGGTTACCTGTCGGCTCGGACCCCAGGAACCGCACAGGCTCTGGCGGAGACATTCGATTCCGTGGGTGTCATACCCTGGGGCGCAAGTGTCGCCGGCGCTGTGGTGGTCAACGCCACACCGCTGGGAATGTCAGGTGAACGTCTCCCGGAAGGAGTTGTCGACCTGGCGGGAGCTCTTGTAGACCTGCCGTATGCCGACGCGAACACCCCTGCAACCACAGAGGCCATGGAACGAGGGATGTTGGCGGTTGACGGGTTCGAATTCTTGGCCCGGCAAGCAGCGGCGTCGTTCCGTTGGTGGACCGGAGAGAACGTAGACTCAGCCGAGCTGGCTGAAATCGCAAGAAACGTCTAAAGAGCTACTGGCCTAAGACCGAAATGGAGACGAGGCTTTTCGAAAGCAAGGAGCTGAAGATGTTTCTTTCTGGAAACTTGGGATTTGTATCGCTAGACGAAGTGCTTCGTCTGTTGAACCGCTCAAACCGAATAGGTTCCGTAGACGTCACGGGGCAAGCCGTGCGAGGCCGCATATTCGTGACCCAAGGCGGGGTGGCCCTGGCCACTACTTCCGATGACGAGGGACTGCATCGCCATCTGGTCAAGTCCGGCCTGGTAGATGAGGACTCTCTGCTGAGCGTCGAGTCCGGCAAGACGACCCTCGCTGCAATCGTGGAAAAGAGCGGTGGCGCCGTGGTGGATCTCCTCAGGGAGATAACCGTTGAGAGCGTATATCAGCTCGGCCTTAACGGGGATTCCTTCGAAGTCGAAGAAGGAGAGAAGACGCGCTATGCCAGCCCCAAGCCGTTCGATGTGGAGTCGATCATCGATGACGCCAAGCAACGGCTGACAGATTGGGATGAGCTCTCGAGGACTGTTTCCGATCTCGACGACGTCATGAGCATTTCCCGAGATCTTGGGGAGCGAGACGAAGTCAGCATCAATCGGGATGCCTGGCGTGTACTCAGCGAGATCGGATCGGGTTCAAGCGTGGTCTCGATTGCCGGGGAGTTGGGCACCACTGATTTCTGGGCAGCGCGTGTCGCTGCCGGCCTCATCGACGATGACCTTCTCGTCGTTGCCGCAGTCGAGTCAGATGAGGAAGTACAGACACCAGCCCAAGACCCGAGCTCTCTCGGTGAGCCGGAGGCTGTCACCGAGGTTGTCGATGAGGAAGTGGACGCCGACGAGTCATGGTGGGAAGAGCCGGACGACGAGGCTTCCGAAACCGATGCTGAAGAAGTCGTTCCTTCCGAGGAGATGCCTGTCGCAGAGACAGATGACGTTGCGGATGACGAAAAGCCCGAGGTCAAGTCGACATCGATCTTCGGGGCTTTTGCACCGGGGGCCTCGAAAGAGTCTGCGGCCGTCGTCAAAGAGGAGCTGTCCGAGGTTCCGACGGTGGGCGAAGATGAGGAGGACGGCGAGGTCGAGGAGGATACCGAAGCCTTCCTCGAGAAGGTTTTCTCCGAGCTTGACTCCTCGAATGATGAGGAAGAAGAGGGCTACGGGTTGCTCCGTCGACGTCGCATGGGCGTCATGAGGGACTCCTCGGGTGACACCTGAGACGCTCCTCTAGTCAAACCTCTGGCTAAGTTGCTCCGGCGATGACCACAGTCCTCGTCGGACTTCTTGGTTTTGGCCTCGGTTTGGCCGCACACGACCTCGCGATTCAGGGTCTCACCGAGGACCGTTTGCTGCGTCCACTTTCCGGGACCTGCCCCAACTGTGCCCACGGTCGCGGCTGGCTCAGATTCAGGTGCTCTCAATGCGGCCGGAGCATCAGCAGGGAGCCGTTCGTGGCGGTGGTGTCGGCACTGGTCGCCATGGGTTTCGCCAACACCATCGGTATTGCCTGGCCGCTGGTTCCCTATTTCGGGTTTCTGCTGCTGAGTATGGCCCTCCTGGTTACGGACCTGGAGGAGTTTCGCATCGTGGACCGTCTCAATCTCAGGGGGTCAGCTGTGCTCGTTGTTGGCCTTGGCATTTCTGCCTTGATCAACGGAAGTTTGGATTCCCTATGGCGAGGTCTGCTCGGAGCGGTGGCCTACTTCACTGGCGCCACCGCTCTCTGGCTACTGGTTCGAGGGCGAGGGTTCGGCGCAGGCGATGTCAAACTGGCCCCTCAGCTTGGCCTCTTCGCAGCCTTTGTCTCTTGGGGAACCCTTGGGTGGGCCGTCTTCGCCACAGCGTTGATCGGCGGTGTCATCGCGCTCGGGATGATCGCTCTTGGAGCGGCGAAGATGAAGACCGAGCTGCCATACGGACCACCGATGGTCATCGGAGCCTGGATGGCGATAGTGATGGCTGGGATCGGCGCTTTCCCGATACCGACGTAGCATCCCCTCATGCTCAGATTTCTCACCGCCGGTGAGTCTCATGGACCGGGTCTGGTGGTGGTCGTCGAAGGTCTCCCCAAAGGCCTGTCGATCACTCATGATGACTTCGCCGCGGAGCTGAGACGCCGCCGACATGGCTACGGCCGTGGAAAGCGGATGGCAATCGAAGCCGATGAGCTCGAGATCCTCGGAGGTATACGCCACGGCGAGACGCTCGGCTCACCGGTCTCGATTCTCATTCGGAACACAGAATGGCCTAAATGGCGTGAGGTGATGAGTCCCCAGCCTGGCCAGGCCGGACGGGAGATCACTCGACCCCGTCCCGGTCACGCCGACCTGGCGGGAATGATCAAGTACGACACTAACGATGCGCGCGACATCCTGGAAAGGGCCTCAGCGCGGGAAACCGCAGCGCGCACTGTCGCCGGAGCGCTGGCAAAGCGGCTGCTGGGCGAGGTTGGTGTGACCGTGATCAGTCACGTGGTTTCAATCGGCCCCGTTCAAAGTGAAGGGTCGATGCCCGGTCCGGGCGATGCCGAGGAGATCGATGCCAGCCCGGTCCGTTGCTTCGACCCACTTGCCTCGGAGCGCATGGTCGAAGCGATAGATCAGGCTCGCTCCGATCGGGACACGCTCGGAGGAGTGTTTGAGGTGCTGGCGTTCGATGTCCCAGTCGGTATCGGGTCCCATGTCCACTACGACCGACGACTTGACGGCATCCTGGCGGCTGCGTTGATGTCCATCCCAGCCATCAAGGGGGTGGAGATTGGCGACGGCTTTGCCATGGCCGGCCTGCGGGGTTCGAAATCACACGACGAGATCGTCCGAGTCGACGGGAGCGTCCGACGCGAGACCAATCGCGCCGGGGGAGTAGAGGGTGGCATCAGCAATGGCGAAGTCGTCCGGGTACGGGGTGCCATGAAGCCAATCTCGACGCTCATGCAGCCACTGCGCACCATCGACATGACAACCGGGGAGCCAGCTCAGGCAGTGCGTGAGCGTTCCGATGTGTGTGCGGTGCCTGCTGCGGCGGTCGTTGGTGAGCAAATGGTGGCGCTCTCTCTTGCCACGGAGTTCCAGCGGAAGTTCGGAGGCGACACCGTTTCAGAGTTCGCTGATGCGGTTGCCAGGTATCGAGCAAGTGTGCAACAGCGGATGTCGATATGACGCTTTGGCTGGTTGGAATGATGGGATCCGGGAAGACCACTTCGGGAGAGCTTGCTGCTTCCCGTCTGGGAGTGCCCTTCAGGGATACCGACGAAGTAGTGGCCGAACGAATGGGCTGTTCGGTTGCTCAAATGTGGGGCACGTTTGGCGAGGCCACGTTTCGCGACATGGAGAAGGTGGCCCTGTCCAACCTGGCCGGGAGTGATGGGATAGTGGCGACCGGTGGTGGCGTGGTGCTTGATGAGGACAACCGACGCATCTTGTCTGAATCCCAACGGGTGGTCTGGCTGGAGGCTTCGCCGACCGTTCTCGAGATGCGTCTCGATTCGACTATGGATCGCCCGGGTCTGGTGTTATCTGAGATCCGGACCGCCGATTTCCTTTCAGAGTTGCTTGATGAGCGTTTGCCTCTCTACACCGAGGTAGCTAGCCATCGAATCTCGACGGATTCGATTGATGCCGATGCTGTGGCCAAGGAGATAGAGGACATATGGAAGGCCTGAGAGTCGCCGGGGTGACCGAAGTGATTGTTGGAAAGGGGATGCCTTCACCTCTGCTTCCACAACGGCCTGATCGCCGTCGCGTTGCTATTCTGACTCAGCCCGCAGCGACTTCGAAGGCTCTCGAGATCGCCAGTGCCCTGACATCCGAGGGCTTGCTGGCTGAAGTCATCGGTCTACCCGATCGCGAGGAGGCCAAGACCTTGAGTGTCGCCGAGTCCGTGTATGAGGCCTTCGCCAAGTTCGAGTTGTCCCGGAGTGACACCGTGATCGGAGTCGGTGGAGGGACGGTCACGGACCTGGCCGGCTATGTCGCCGGTACGTGGCTGCGCGGAGTGGAAGTGGTCCACATCCCGACCACATTGCTCGGCGCAGTTGATGCTTCCATTGGCGGCAAGACTGGCGTGAACCTTGCCGGCAAGAACCTGGTCGGTGTGATCTGGCATCCGAGGCTGGTAGTTGTGGATACCCGCGTGATGGACGAACTGCCGTCGACCCTGTTGAGCGAGGGAATGGCCGAGGCGTTCAAGACCGGTTTGGTGGGCGACGCAGAGTTGTGTTCCTTGATCGTGTCGCAAGGTCTCCATGCTCCGCTCGACGAGGTAGTGCGACGCGCCATCACGGTGAAAGCGGCCATCGTCACCCGTGACGAAAGGGAGCATGGCGAGCGCGTGTACCTGAACTATGGCCACACCATCGGACACGCCATTGAGTATGCGTCGGCTCTATCGCACGGTGAGAGCGTGAGTTTGGGGATGATCGCCGCTTCACGTGTGTCCGAGAGGATCCACGGATTCGATGGGATGGACATGGTCGTCTCGACGATTGATCGGCTGGGTCTCCCCACTTCTGTGGAGGGTGTCGACGTTGGGCGTGTGTTGGACCTCCTGCGACGTGACAAGAAGCGCGACGGAGACAGACTTCGGATGGTCCTTCTGCGAGAAATCGAAGATCCTGTGCTCGAGCACGTCGAGGAGAGTGACATCGAGATCGGCATGTCGGCCGTAGGACTTTGAGCCAGGTACCGTCTCCGACGCCATCCCAGGAAGCGCAAATGATCAGCACAAACGATGTCAGGCCCGGTATGGCGATGGAACTCGACGACGGGCTCTTCTCGATCGTCGAGTACCAGCACGTCAAACCCGGAAAGGGGAAGGCTTTCGTCCGGATGAAGCTCAAGAAGCTCGACACCGGTCAAGTCATCGATCGCACATTCAGGGCCGACGAGGACGTGCAGCAGGCGATCATCGATCGAAGTGAGCACCAGTACCTGTATTCAGACGACCTCGGATTCCACTTCATGAATCTCTCTGACTACGGACAGATCGTGCTGCCACCCGATGACGTCGCCGAAGCCGCCAAGTACCTCGTTGATGGGATGACCGTCAGCCTGAGTATGTACAAGGAGACAGCTATCGGCGTCGAAATGCCGGCCTCGGTCGAACTCGAAGTGACATACGCCGAGCCGGGGGCAAAGGGTGACACCCGGACGGGTGCAACGAAGACGGTCACGCTTGAGACCGGGATCACCGTCCAGGTCCCCCTCTTTGTCGAGCAAGGCGAGAGGGTAAAGGTCGACACAAGGAGCGGGGAGTACCTGACAAGGGCATGATCAAAGCGTCCGAGTCGATCATGATCCCTGCTCGCGTTTCAGTCAGAGACCTCGCGGATGCGATCAAGAAGGAAGTCGGCGAAGTCCAGTCTGTGCTGACCGCTCGCAACGAACCCAACGGTCCGGGCGAACTACTCGGGGCCGATCTCGCCGTCGCCGCGGCCGGTGTCCTGGGTGTGGAGGTGGTGATCGAGCCCAGAGACCTGGCCCTGGAGCTCCTCTATGAGCGTGAGACCCGCGGCGAGACGGGAGACTATCCAGAGGGCAGAGTCGGGCGGCTTGTCGAGGGGGTGATCGAGAATCTGGATGATCTCGATGTCCAAATCGAATCGGTGTCCGAGCACTGGAGTGTCGCAAGGATGCCTCTTGTCGATCGCAACATCATCCGCTTGGGACTCTTCGAATTGCAGAGCGGCCCGGAGCCTTCGACCGCGGTCATTGTCTCAGAGGCCGTTCGTCTGGCGCAGGTCTATTCGACCGAGAAGTCTGGCTCTTTTGTCAACGGCGTGCTGGCGACCCTGGCAAGGTCGGTTCGTGACGAATGAGCTAGCGGGCCGTCTTGCACATGATCCACACCATTTTGTCCGACAGACCACCAGACGGGCATCCGCCAAGTTATGGTCGTCTCCAACCTTTAAGGACGGTCCAGCGAGGCCGGAAAGGAAAACCATGGGGAACTCCCCACTGCGACCTGAGGCTCAGAGATGCCACAGGTGATGACAGGCGAAGACATTCACCGGGCGCTACGCCGCATCTCCCATGAGATTCTGGAGACTCATCGCGGCGCCGACGAGATAGTGGTCATTGGCGTTCACACACGTGGGGTCCATCTTGCTCGGGAACTGGCAGAAACCATCGGAGTGTTCGAGAGCTGCGTTGTCCCCATCGGCGAGCTTGATATTGGTCTCTATCGCGACGACAGGAATTCACGCCCGGATATCGAACCCAAAGCCACCCACATACCCTGCGGGATAGATGGCCGAAGCGTCGTCATTGTCGATGATGTTCTCTATACCGGCCGCACCATCCGAGCTGCCCTCGACGCACTCACCGACGTTGGCCGGGCTGTGTCGACAGAGTTGGCCGTCCTGGTCGATCGTGGCCATCGGGAACTTCCGATTCGGGCCGACTATGTGGGCAAGAACCTGCCCACCGCAAGAGACGAGACGGTGAGAGTGCGGGTTCACGACATCGACGGCCAAGAGGGTGTTTGGATCGAAAGGACAGCCTTGGCTTGAAGACTCTGACGACGCTGCGTGGCCTGAGCCGATTGGAGCTCAATGAGTTGATCGAGTCTGCACTGGTACACGCGGACCAGGCTGAGAGCAATGAGGCGCCCGGTGACGAGTTGTCCGGTCGGGCGGTGGCAATGATGTTCTTTGAGTCCTCCACCCGCACTCGCCTCTCGTTCGAACTCGCCACCAAGCGTCTCGGAGCCGACCTGATGACCTTTGATCCGGGTACCGCCTCGACAGAGAAGGGGGAGTCTCTGAGAGACACGGCTCTGACAGTCACCGCAATGGGCGCAGACATCCTCGTGGTCAGGCATTCCGAGGCCGGGGTTCCGGATGCCATACACGACTGGACTGGGGTGCCGGTAGTGAACGCCGGTGATGGGACTCATGAACATCCAACACAAGCGCTTCTCGATGCGGTGACGCTTCATCGACGCTTCGGGTCGCTCGCAGGCCTGCGCATGGGCATTGTTGGGGATATCCGGCACAGTCGAGTCGCGGGAAGCCTGTTTCATGCCATGCCGGTTCTTGGCGTCGAATCCATGCTGATCGGCCCCGAGTCCCTTCTTCCCGAAAACGAACCAGCCGGCTTTGAGATGTCCACCGACCTGGACAGCCATCTCGGTGACTTGGACATTGTGTATTTACTGAGAGTCCAGCGGGAAAGAGGCACCCGGATCCCTGACGACTACATCGAGCGGTTTCGGATTGACTCGAAAAGGGCAGCCGCCATGAAACCGGAGGCCGTAGTGATGCACCCTGGTCCAATGAATCGTGACGTCGAGATAACCGGAGATGTTGCCGATGGGCCCCGTTCGCTGATTCTGAGCCAGGTGGCCAACGGCGTCCCGACTCGGATGGCTGTGCTGGCAGCGCTCAGGGATGGACTCTCATGATTCTGATCAGGGGGGGCAGCGTGTTCTCGGCCAGCACCTCGTCGAAAGGGGGTTTCGAGGTCAAAGACGTGTTGATCGACGGCGATCGAATCGCAGCGGTGGGACGCGTTCATGTCGACGAGGTCAGTGACGTCGTGGATGCTTCCGGGTGTCTGGTCGGTCCTGGATTTGTGGATATGCACACCCATCTCCGCGAACCGGGCCACACCTGGAAGGAAGACATCGCCTCAGGGTCCGCAGCGGCTGCTGCCGGCGGTTTCACGGCTGTCGTGGCCATGCCGAACACCGATCCACCGATCGACGAGGCGAATATTGTTGAAGAAGTGATACGCCGTGGAGCCGAGGTCGGTCTGGTGGAGGTATCAGTAGCCGGCGCGATGACGCAAGGCCGTGCCGGTGTGGTTCCGTCCGACATCGAGGGTCTCTACGAGTGCGGGGTGAGGATCTTCACCGACGACGGGGACTGTGTCGAGGACGTTGACGTTCTCCTTTCGGTCATGATGCGGATAGCTGCTCTCCCTGGCGCCGTCGTCTCCCAGCATGCCGAGGATGCGGCGATGACCGTCGACGGGCATATGCACGAGGGGTCGATGTCGGCCCGGTTGGATGTCGGTGGGCTTCCTGCAGAAGCGGAAATCGAGGTGGTTGGACGTGACCTCGACCTGGTCCGTGAGACCGGAGCCAGTTATCACTGTCAACACGTGTCAGCAGCGGGAACGGTCGAATTGATCCGGCACGCCAAGGCCGAAGGCCTGCCAATCACGGCGGAAGTCACGCCACACCATCTCTCGTTTGATGACACATCGCTGGCGGATCTCGATACCGACTTCAAGATGTATCCACCCCTTCGGTCGGGTGACGACCGAAGGGTATTGAGGGAGGCACTAAACGACGGGACGATCGATGTGGTGGCCACCGACCACGCACCCCACTTGCCCGAAGAGAAGTCCACATTGTTCGGGGAGGCGCCACGGGGGGTCATCGGTCTCGAAACGGCCGCCGCCGTCGTGTCGGGAGTCGTCGACGATCCGGCACGCATGTTTCAATCGCTGAGTCTCAATCCAGCTTCGATCGCCTCCCTCAAAGACCAAGGTCGGCCAATTGCTGTTGGAGAGCGGGCGAACATCGTCGTTTTCGATCCTCGACACGAATGGACACCTGACAGATTCGTATCCCGATCATCGAACAGTCCTTACAAGGGTCATCCTCTGAAGGGGCGTCCGCTGCTCACAGTGCACAACGGGAGGATCGTTTACAGCCTGGTTGGAGCCGCATGAGAGAAAAGGTGCCGGCACTTCTGGCGACGGCAGACGGAACGGTGTTCCGGGGAAACTCGGTTGGCGGACCCGGTGTCGCCAGCGGAGAGGCTGTCTTCAACACCTCGATGACGGGCTACCAGGAGATCCTGACCGACCCTTCATACGCGGGGCAGATTGTTGTGATGACCTATCCCCATATTGGCAACTACGGCGTTGTCGAGTTCGATGCCCAGTCTTCGGGCCCGGCCGTCTCCGGATTCATCATGCGATCACTCTCGCGAAGGGAATCAAGTTGGAGGTCGGAGGGCAGCCTCGCCGACTACCTCTTGCGTCATGATGTGGTTGCCGTGAGTGAGGTCGACACCCGTCGGCTCACCCGACACATACGAGATCGAGGTGCCATGCCGATTGCCATGGGCTCGGATGTGTCCGAAACCGAGCTGATAGACATCGCCGCGGACACTCCGACCATGGCTGGCCAGGACCTCGCTTCCTCGGTCACCACGCGTGAGCCGTACCGGCTCGATGCTGAAGGAGACGCACAGGGTCTTGTGGTGGCCATTGACCTTGGCCTGAAGAGGGAGATCCTTCGCAATCTGACAGGCCGCGGGTTCGAGGTTGTCGTCGTTCCAGCGGCGACAGATGCCGAGACGATCCTCGGGATGTCGCCCAGCGGAGTCTTCGTTTCCAACGGACCCGGTGACCCGGAGCCTCTGACAGCCACAACCAAGTCTCTACGAGACTTGCTAGGCCAACGGCCTCTGTTTGGTATATGCCTCGGTCATCAAGTTCTCGGGCTTGCCGTCGGCGCCTCCACCTTCAAGCTCCCATTTGGCCATCATGGGGGAAATCATCCCGTCCGGCGCCTGGATGACAACCGTGTGTATATCACCACCCAGAATCACGGTTTTGCCGTCGATTTGTGGTCTTTGAGCGACGACGACCAACCCGACAGGGGAGAACTGGTCGGACGAAACCTTCTGCCCGAGGTGGTTGAGACACCTTTCGGCCGTATGCGCCCATCACACCAGAATCTCAACGACGGCACGTTGGAGGGAATGGTTCTAGAGGAGATCCCCGCTTTCTCCGTCCAATACCACCCTGAAGGAGCTCCTGGCCCCAGCGACGCCGGAGGATTGTTCGATGACTTCGTCCGATTGATGGACGAGGCCGGCTGATGCCGCCTCGTCGCGACATCAGGTCGATCCTTGTGATCGGCTCCGGACCGATCGTGATCGGTCAGGGGTGCGAATTCGACTATTCCGGCACGCAGGCGGCCAAGGCACTCATGGCCGAGGGCTACCGGGTCATACTCGTCAACTCGAATCCTGCGACGATCATGACCGACCCCGAGTTCGCCGACGCCACATACATCGAACCGATTACACCCGAGGTTGTGGCCGAAGTGATCGCCCGGGAACGTCCGGACGCACTACTTCCGACCCTTGGCGGGCAAACGGCATTAAACGTCTCGACCGAACTAGCCCGTAGTGGGATCCTCGAGCGTTACGGGGTCGAAATGATTGGCGCCGGGCTCCAAGCAATCACCAAGGCCGAGGATCGGGGGAAATTCAAGGAAACAATGGAGACGGTGGGTCTCGAGGTGCCCCGGGCCGGATATGCCAAATCGATGGCGGAGGCGTTGAACATCGCCAAGGACGTCGGCTACCCGGTGATGGTGCGCCCGTCTTTCATCCTCGGGGGTAGAGGCACTGGAATCGCCGACACGGAAGAGGAGTTACTCGACATCGCCAAGGACGGGCTTGCGACCTCACCGGTCGGAAAGATCCTTGTCGAGGAGTCGGTTCTGGGGTGGAAGGAGTACGAGCTGGAAATCATGCGCGACGGCGTCGGTAACGCGGTGATCGTTTGCTCGATCGAGAACTTCGATCCCATGGGCGTTCACACCGGAGATTCGATCACGGTGGCTCCGATTCAGACCCTGTCCGATCGCGAATACCAGGAGATGCGGGTCGACGGGATCAAGGTTTTGCAGGCCATAGGTGTTGAAACCGGTGGCTCCAATGTGCAGTTCGCAGTTGACCCAGAGACGGGGCGGCGGCTTGTCATCGAGATGAATCCCCGTGTGAGCAGATCATCCGCCCTCGCCTCCAAGGCGACCGGGTTTCCCATCGCCAAGCTCGCCGCACTGTTAGCCGTCGGTTACGCGCTCGACGAGGTCACCAATGACATCACGGGAGCGACTCCCGCCTCATTCGAGCCCGCGCTCGACTATGTCGTCGTGAAGGTCCCCAGATTCGACTTTGCCAAGTTCCCGTCGGCTCCAACGAGGCTGGGCACGTCAATGCGGAGTGTTGGTGAGGCAATGGCGATAGGTCGGACCTTCCCGGAGGCTCTGCAGAAGGCTCTTCGAAGCCTCGAGAATGGACGAGCTGGACTCAATGCTGATGCGCTGGAGGACCGGGTCATCTCGCTCGATCACGACGAACTTGCCGAGGCGGTGAAGGTGCCAACGCCGGATCGGGTCTTTGCCATGGGTGAGGCGTTGCGCCGGGGATGGACGGTCGATGATGTAGCGCACCTATCGAAGGTCGATCCCTGGTTTGTCGACCAGATGAGCGAGATCGTCGAGGTCCGGGAGGAGCTCGAAACCTCCACCGATGTTGCCGTTTTGCTAGAGGCGAAGCGGTATGGCTTCTCCGATCGTCAGATCGCCCATCTATGGGATCGTGAAGAGATAGACGTGCGGAAACTGCGAAGCTCAGTTGGCATTGTGCGCACGTTCAAGACTGTGGACACCTGTGCGGCTGAGTTTGAGGCGCTGACTCCGTACATGTACGGCACCTTTGAAGAAGAGAGTGAAGTCAGGCCCTCCGAAAAGCCGCGTGTCTTGGTGCTCGGCTCCGGGCCCAACCGCATCGGTCAGGGGATCGAGTTCGACTACTGCTGCGTTCATGCCAGTTTTGCGTTGCGCGACGCGGGCTACGAGACGGTCATGATCAACTGCAATCCCGAAACGGTCTCAACCGATTACGACACTTCTGATCGTCTGTACTTCGAGCCCCTGACGACAGAAGACGTTCTCGCCGTCATTGACGTCGAGAAACCGGACGCGGTGATTGTTCAACTGGGAGGCCAAACGCCTCTCAACCTGGCGGAGGAACTCGCTGATGCGGGAGTCGTCATTGCCGGGACGTCGCCGGCTTCAATCGCTCTTGCCGAAGACCGGGAGCAGTTTGCCGAGATCTGTCGCAATCTCGGTCTCAAACAGCCGCCGGCCGGCTCGGCAACATCTGCTGCCGAGGCCGATGACGTCGTAGATCAGATTGGCCTGCCGGTCATGGTTCGGCCCTCGTTTGTTCTCGGGGGGCGCAAGATGAAGGTGATTTACAGTTCGGAGGAGTTGGGCACTTATGTGAGGGAGATCTACGGGGAGGGTGACCCCGAAGTCGTCTCCAATCCAATACTGATCGACCGTTTCTTGGAATCTGCGGTCGAGATAGACGTCGATGCGGTTTTCGACGGCCATGAGCTTCTCGTGGGAGGAGTCATGGAGCATGTCGAGGAGGCTGGAATCCACTCCGGCGACTCCAGCTGTGTCACTCCGCCTCCGACCCTTTCGGACGAGGCCAGCAAGGAGATACTCAGGGCGACGAGGGAGTTGGCAGCTGCTCTCGCAGTCCAAGGCCTCATCAACATCCAGTTCGCGGTCAAGGGTGATGACGTGTATGTCCTCGAGGTGAATCCCCGGGGAAGTCGAACCGTCCCTTTCATCTCGAAGGCGAAGGGTATTCCGCTCGCCCGTATCGCTGCCAGGGTCATGATGGGTTCCAGAATCGAGGAGCTTCGGTCCGAGGGCCTGATCCCGGAGGAGCGTGGTGGCTCCGAGTTTGTCGCGGTGAAAGAGGCCGTTCTCCCGTGGGACCGATTTCCTGAAGAGGATTCGGTACTCGGTCCCGAGATGAAGTCGACGGGTGAAGTGATGGGGATAGGCTCCGATGTGGGTGTCGCCTACGGCAAGGCTTTGCTCGGTGCCGGCCACGTACTGGCGGATCGGGGGCGGGTGTTCCTTTCGTTCGCCGATCGAGACAAGCCGATGGGTCTTGCCGTGGCTCAGGCCTTCACCTTGCTCGGTTTTGATCTGGTGGCCACCAAGGGCACAGCGCGCTTTCTCCACCATCATGCGATCGAAGCCGAAGCGGTGAACAAGATAGGCGAGGGCCACCGGGACATAGGCGAGAGGCTCGAGAACGGTGAAGTCCAATTGGTTGTGAACACGCCACGCGGAGGGAGGGCCCGGTCAGACGGAAGCAAGATCCGTCAGTCTGCCCGGCGGCACGCTGTTCCATGCGTTACCACCATCCAGGGTGGCCTGGCGGTGGCCCGGAGTCTGCGGGCGGGGCCGGGAGCAATCAACCGTCCGAGGAGCTTGCAGGAATGGCATCGCGGTCGCTAGCCACCTCCGTTGGAAAGCTAGCCCTGAGGTCGCCTCTAATCGCCGCGTCGGGAACGGTCGGATCGGTGTGGGAATGGGCTGAAGTGGCAGACGTACGACCCTACGGAGCTGCCGTAGCCAAATCTGTCGCTCCGGAGGCGTGGCAGGGACGGCCCGCTCCACGGCTCGCTGCGACTACCGCCGGAATGTTGAACGCCGTTGGGATTCAGAATCCGGGGATTGCTAGCTGGGTCGTTGCGCTGAAACCTCGGATTCCCGGTCTTCGAGTCCCGGTTTGGGGATCGGCCGTTGCGGGTGACGCCGACGGATTCGTCCTGGTAGCCGAGGGTCTGGTTTCCGCCGGGGTCACTGCCGTCGAAGTCAACCTCTCCTGTCCGAATCTAGAGGATGGTGAGATGTTCTCCTTTTGCGCAAGTCGGAGCAGTGAGGTCATTGGGGCTGTTACCGGTTCCGTTGACGTCTCCGTAGGAGCCAAGCTGTCACCGAACACGCCCGACGTCGTGGGGGTGGCCCAGGCATGTCGCGATGCGGGTGCCGACTTCGTCGTCCTCACCAACACAGCATTCGGATTTGGACTGTCGCTCTCAGACCGAAAACCCTTGCTCTCCGGAGGGGTTGGGGGATACAGCGGGCCCGGTCTAAAACCGTTGTCGCTTCGCTGCGTGTACGAAGTTGCCCGAGCAATTCCGGATCTTGGGATCGTCGGATGCGGAGGAGTCTCATCAGGCGCAGATGTTGCGGAGTATCTCGTCGCTGGAGCATCGGCGGTTGAGCTCGGCACTGTTCATCTTGCCGAACCAAAGGCCGGGATTCGGATCACGAACGAGCTGGTGGAGCTCATGGCCAAGCTCGACGTCGAAAGTGTGGCCGACCTGGTCGGGACGGTTAGGTCGTGGTAAATCCGATTCTGGTGGCTCTCGATGTGTCGGATCTGGCCCGAGCTGAACGTCTGGCTAAGTCCCTCGATGGCTATGTCGGAGGATTCAAAGTGGGACTGGAACTCCTCATGGGTGAGGGGCCAGAGTCTGTTTCCCGAATAGCGGAGTTCGGGCTGCCGGTGTTTGCCGACGCCAAGCTTCACGACATCCCGAACACAACGGAACGCGCCGCTCGACGGCTTGCTGCTCGTGGGGCTCGGTGGATCACAGCCCATGCCACAGGTGGAAGCCGGATGATCGAAGCAGCTGCCTCCGGACTCACCGCCGGTTCGGAGGGTCGGAAGGTTGGTGTCCTCGCTGTTACCGTGCTCACGTCGCTCGACCAGACCGACTTGGAGACTTTGGGTGTGTCCAACTCTGTTCGAACCCAGTCTGTCGAGCTTGCCCGAATGGCCAGGCGCGCCGGAGCAGAGGGTGTGATCTGTTCCCCTTCGGAGGTGGTGTCGGTGAAGGCGCTGTCTCCAGAGTTTCTTGCGGTCACTCCGGGAATTCGTCCAGTCGGATCCGCTCACGGCGATCAGAAACGGACATCTACACCGGTCGAGGCTCTCCGGGCAGGAGCCGACTTCATCGTTGTGGGAAGGGCCATCACCGAGGCAGCGGACCCCGTCGCGTCAGCCTCGTCCATCGTAGAGTCACTGCGGGCGGCAGCGCTCCTTTAGTGCTTAGTGGTGCCGTCCCCGGCTGATGGCTCTAGCTATGGTCGATGGTGATGTCTGGGCACCGCCCAGACACCCAAGCGAGGAGTCACACAACTCATGGCACAGCCACCACAGCTGACCGACGAGCAGCGAATGAAGGCTCTTGAGAAGGCCGCCGAAGCACGACGGGCTCGAGCAGAGGTCAAGGAGCTTCTCAAGACCGGTTCGATCACACTCTCTGAGCTATTCGACAAGGCCGATCGCGAGGAGCTGTTGGCAGGGTTGAAAGTCGCGTCCCTCATCGCGGCTATGCCCGGCACGGGGAAGATCAAAGCCAAGCGTCTCATGGAATCGATCGGGATCGCCGAGAATCGACGAATTCGAGGTCTGGGAGACAGGCAAAAAGAGGCGCTGCTCGCAGAGTTCTCCTGAGTTGGCCGGGCGGCTCATTGTCATGTCCGGGCCTTCGGGCTCCGGAAAGACCAGCATCATCAGGAGACTGCTCGACCGCGTCGACATTGTCTTTTCCGTTTCGGCGACTACCCGTCCGCCCCGGCCCGGTGAGACGCAGGGCGTCGACTACGACTTCGTCACTACAGAAGAGTTTGAGGAGATGATCGAAAGAGACGACCTTCTGGAATGGGCGATCTACAACGGAAACCACTACGGGACGCCCTCTGACCCAGTCGATTTGGAGATCTCGGCCGGAAGGGGTGTGCTGTTGGATATCGAGATCGACGGTGCTCGACAGGTTCGGGCACACCGACCTGATGCCCTCATGATTTTTGTGGCTCCACCTTCAACCAAGGTGCTCGAGCAGAGGTTGCGATCAAGAGGGGATACTTCGAGTCAGGACATCGCCAGTCGTTTGAAGATCGCCGAGTCCCAACTCGAGGAGGCGCCAACCCTGTTTGATCACATCGTGGTGAACGAGGCTCTGGAGCACGCGATCGACGACGTCGCGAATCTGATTATTGGCTCCGGATGAGGTAGCCTTGGGCCAACATCCCCCCAAAGGACCTAATGAAAATAGAAGACGTCATCAACCAGATCGGCAACAGATTCGCCACTGTTGTGGTGTCGGCTCGTCGTGCCCGCCAGATCAACAGCTACTTTCATCAACTCGGTGTCGGCTACGGAGAATTCGTGCCCCCGCAGGTGCAAACGCTTTCTCGGAAGCCGTTGACGATTGCCATGGAAGAGATCGCCGAGGGCAAGGTCACTGTCGAGGCCATCGAGGAATAGATGCTCCAAGGTCGACGGGTTCTACTCGCCGTCACCGGAGGTGTCGCAGCCTACAAGTCCGCTTTTCTCGCCAGTCGTCTCGTGGAGGCAGGTGCCGAGGTAAAGGTCATTCTCACCGAGTCCGCAGGTGAATTCATAGGCGGCCAGACCTTCGCGGCCATCACCGGTGGCCAGCCCCTTACGTCACTTTTTGGCGAGACCAGTGTGTCTCCACACACCGAGCTTGCCAGATGGTGCGACGTAGTCATCGTTGCCCCCGCTACAGCATCGACGATCGGGAAGGTGGCCAACGGCATTTCATCGGACCTGGTGTCAGCCACGCTTCTTGTCACCCAGTCGCCCGTGTTGATCGCCCCCGCAATGCACACGGAGATGTGGGAGCACCCGGCGACACAGCGAAACATCAAAACCCTCGAGAGCGACGGCTACTTGTTCATCGGACCCGCTTCTGGTCCTTTGGCCGGAGGTGACTTCGGTATGGGTCGTATGTCGGAACCGGACGAGATCGTCGAGGCAGTCGAGACGATACTCAGCCCGGACGATTCGGCGTTGCGCATACTGGTCACAGCCGGCGGCACCAGGGAGCCACTCGATCCAGTCAGGTATCTAGGCAATCGCTCGTCAGGGAAAATGGGCCATGCAATCGCGGACGAGGCCGCTCGCCGTGGATTCAGAGTCACCCTTGTCACCGCAGCCGACATGGATGTCCTGCCGACAGTCAAGGTCGTCTCCGTGGAGACAGCCGACGAGATGCTCGAAGCTGTTTCCGGTGAGGATGCCGACGTCGCGATCATGGCTGCAGCGGTGGCTGATTTCCGCCCCTCGAAGTTGAGTGAGGGAAAGATATCAAGAGCGGATGGCCTTGACTCCATCGAGCTGAGCCCAACGCCTGATGTCCTGGCCTCCGTGGTGGCCCGCGACGAGAAGCTATTTGTTGTCGGCTTCGCCGCCGAGACAGAAGGCGTCGAAAGAGCGATCGAGAAAGCCCTAGAGAAGAAGGTAGACCTTCTCGTCTACAACGACGTCACTGAACCGGGTTCGGGATTCGAAGGCGATACCAACCGTGTGGTTCTGATCGACAACGAAGGCCAGACGGACTCGTGGCCCCTGATGAGCAAAAAAGAAGTTGCCTCGCTGTTGCTGGATCGCATCGTCGGCGATTTGGCTACGCGGGGTTAGCCTCTCGTCTTTCATGAGGTCGTCCTACTTCACATCTGAGTCCGTCACTGAGGGACACCCAGACAAAGTGGCGGATGCCATTTCCGATGCCATTCTCGACGCAGCCCTTCGAATCGATCCTCGGGCTCGGGTCGCCTGTGAGACCTTCGTAACCACGCGGCTCGCAGTGATAGGTGGTGAGATCTCGGCGGGCATCGAACTGGACGTTGAAGGAGTCGTCCGCTCGACCATCGAGAGGATTGGCTACGACGGGTTTGACCCCGACTTCGCGGCGTCAACTATTGAGATCCTGGATCGAATCGATGCCCAGAGTGCAGATATCGCTGCCGGCATCGACCGCGATATGGGTGCCGGTGATCAAGGATTGATGTTCGGTTTCGCGGTCAAAGAGACGGAGGCCCTCATGCCGTTGCCGATCCAGTTGGCTCATCGGTTGGCGGAACGGCTTGCAGAGGTCCGAAAAGACGGGAGCCTCGCATACCTGCGACCGGATGGCAAAACCCAGGTAATGGTCCGCTATGAGGGTCAACGCCCTGTCTCAGTCGAAAAGGTGCTCATCTCGACTCATCACTCGGACGACCAAGACAACGAGGAAATGAAGCGCCACGTCTACGAAGCGGTCGTTTCACATGTGATCCCCGAGGCGTTGCTGTCGGAAGGTCTCGAGTTCATCTTCAATCCCAGCGGAAGGTTCGTTATCGGAGGTCCGGTGGCTGACACCGGGCTTACCGGTCGCAAGATCATCGTCGATACCTACGGCGGATACGCCCGCCACGGTGGTGGCGCCTTCTCGGGAAAGGACGCCACCAAAGTGGATCGATCGGCTGCTTATGCCGCGAGGTGGGCTGCCAAGAACGCTGTGGCGGCCGGTGTCGCCGACCGTCTGGAGATCCAACTCGCCTACGCAATAGGCCAGCCTCAGCCATTCTCGGTTCATGTCGAGACGTTTGGCACCGAAAAGATCGATCCGGAGAAGATCGAGAGCATCGTGATGGAGGTCTACGACTTCCGGCCTGCTTCCATCATCTCGTCGCTGGGCCTCACCCAGCCTGTCTTCAGCGCGGCCTCGGTATACGGGCACTTTGGACGACCCGACTTCTCATGGGAGAAACTCGACAGAGTCGATGACATCAGGATGGCGGCCGGCCTCTGAGTATTTCTTCCCCTGGGGCCGAAGCGACTTTGGGGGAGGGGGATCGGCCCAACGTCGACACGAAGGAGCCTCTTGCCGCCCGAGTCGTACCCAACATCGCGACCTTTGCCGTAGACGACGGCTTCTGGTATTCCATCCCGGACCATCTCGCTGGAGACATTCAGACCGGATCAATCGTTCGTGTTCCACTCGGCGGGAGACGTGTGCGTGGCTGGGTAGTCGAGACGTCGTCCAATCGTGAAGGCAAACTCAAGGAGATTGCAGGTGTCTCGGGGGCGGTTGCAGTGTTCGATAACAGACTGTTGAGGACTCTCATGTGGGCTGCCCAGCACTATGTGGCTCCCATCTCGGTCCTGCTGGGCAAGGCAACACCTCCGAACCTTCCGAAACCGATACCGGTCGCCACCACGAGTGATCTGAGTCTCCAACCCGGCGAACATCCGATTCTCGATCTGGCAGTTGCCGCTGCGTCCGGGGAGAGGAGACCTTCTCGTGTGGTTCTTGGACGTTGGCAACCCCTCGACTGGTTGGATTCGCTGGCCCCGATCGTGGAGGTGGGACGCTCGGCAATGGTCATTGCCGCATCGGCTGCCGAGGTGGACCGAATCTGTAAGCGGGCTCGTCCCATTTATGGAGAGGCTTTGGTGCAGATCGCATCTACGAGGGACGCCGAGGTCACACGGGGGTGGGAGCTAGCCCAGACTCCGGGAAGGATCGTGGTTGGTACGCCACGCGTTTCGACGTGGATGGTTGGCGGATTGTCGTTGCTGGTGGTCCTCGAAGAGGGAAGGAGGGCGATGAAAGACCGTCAAACCCCAACTGTCCACGTCCGAGAAGTGGTCAGGAAGCGTTCGCTCATCGAGGGTTGCGCGGTGGCCTTCTTCGGCCCCACGCCCAGCGTTGAGGTGCTCTCAGCAGGTGCCGAGGTGACACGGGTGGGGAATCGCGCCTGGGCTTTGGTGGAGATAGTCGACCGATCGGATGAGGCTCCCGGGTCGGGACAATTGTCCAGCAGCGTTGTCGCCGCAATCCGCGCCATGGTGGACGCGAAGCAGCGCTCCTTCGTTTTCACCAGTCACCGAATGATCGACCAGATTGTGCGGGAGATCAATGCTCGTCTCGGCGCTCCGGTGGCAGGCATCGCCTCCTCTGCGAGTCCCGTGACGGTTGGTACCGAAAGAGATCTCGCCGGGCTCAGACCAGTGTCTCTTACGGTCGCCACCAACATCGACGGAATGCTGCTGGGGCCTGGGTACCGAACGGGGGAGGAGGCGTTGCGCCAGCTTGCCAGACTGGCCAACTCACTCAAGCCCGGATCGGGGCATCGGATGATGGTTCAAACTTTCGACGTTGCCAGCCCGCTGGTCCAGGCATTGCGCAAGGGAGACCCGATCCCGTACCTGGAGCGGGTTCTCGTCGAGCGCGCCAAGACAGGTGTTCCACCTGCTACCGATATGATTGCCGTCGAAGTCCGCGGCGAACTACCGGACGGACTGGACCTGGAGCTCAGAGAGCTCCCCGACGCATTGGTCATGGGCCCGATCGAGCTCGAGCAAGGTCGGCGCTGGCTTCTGGAAGGGGACCTCGGCGAGGCCCGGTCGGCGTTGCGACAGTTGGCGAGAAGATGGCGTGACTCTGGAAGCACCGTTCGAATAGACGCGGATCCGATTGACTTCTAGTGGTGACTGAGTGGTTCATTCCTCTACGCTGCCCCGCCGGGACCTTCCCGTGATCCACTGAGCAGATGGCTACCTATCCGATTCGAACGTTTGGCGATCCTGTCCTCCGGATGGAGGCGAAGCCAGTTATTGATATTGACTCCACCGTGCGCAGTTTGGTCCGGGACATGATCGAGACCATGTACAACGCTCCGGGTTTGGGTCTCGCGGCCAACCAGATCGGTATTCCACGCCGTGTGGCAGTCTTTGACGCACAGGACGAACTGGGCCCACGAGTGATGATCAACCCTGAGATCGTTGAGAGGAGTGGTGAGTGGGAGTATGAGGAGGGCTGCCTGTCTGTTCCCAACCGATACTGGCCCATCCTGCGACCTGCGTTCGCCCGAGTGAAGGCTCTCGATCTCGACGGCAACGAGGTTGAGCTCGCTGGTGATGGAATCGTTGGCCGCCTTATCCAGCATGAGGTTGATCATCTCGACGGATACCTACTGATCGACCGGCTCCCCAAACGTGTCCGCAAGACCGCATTGAAGGAGTTACGAGACGAAGCGCTTGGTCTGGAATGACCCGGATTGTCTTTCTGGGGACCCCGGATGCCGCCGTTCCGGCTCTCGCCGCGCTGACCAGGGAGTTCGATGTTGGCCTTGTGATCACCCAGCCGGATCGACCCAAGGGCCGTTCGGGGACGCCGACAGCGCCGCCGGTCAAGATGTTCGCTCTGGATGCGAAGCTCAAGGTTGCCCAACCGTCTACTTCTGCGGAGTTGGTCTCGGTCGTCGAAGTCGCAGAGGAGTTCGATGTCGGCGTGGTCGCTGCCTACGGTCGAATACTTGATTCTGGTGTCTTGGCCCTGCCGTTGTCTGGGTTTCTCAATCTTCACTTCTCACTTCTGCCCCGCTGGCGCGGCGCGGCGCCGGTTCAACGTGCCCTCATGGCCGGAGACACGATGAGTGGTGTGACCGTGATCAAGATCGATGAGGGTCTGGACACCGGTCCGGTTCTGACCGCCCAGGCCGTGGATATCCTTCCTGATGAGAATGGGGGCGAGCTCACAGGTCGACTTGCTGATCTCGGGGCAGGTCTCATTGTCACTGTCCTACCTGGGTATCTGGACGGGTTGGTTGTCCCGGTGGACCAGGTCGAGGAGGGAGCGACCTACGCCCGCAAGATCTCAATCGAGGACCGTTTGGTGGCCACCTCATCCTCGGCAGCCGATTTCGTCAACCGGGTACGTGCTCTTGCGCCCAGTCCGGCGGCGACGATCGAGATAGATGGCCAGGCGCACAAGATTCTCGAAGCACGCCGACACGATCATGTGCCTGTCGCCGGAACCTGGGTCGTGGTCGATTCTGTCCCGGTGCTCGGTGTTGGCGGCGAGGGTGTGGAGCTGGTCTCGTTACAGCCATCTGGCAAGACGGCCCAATCGGGGGCGGACTGGGTCCGGGGGAGACGGCGGGAGGCTGGTGTCGTCTCTTGAGCTTCGCATGGGATCTGACAGTCCTTGGTGAATCGTGGGGTGTGACACCGGGCGAGTCGACGGCGCTCGTACACTTCATCGCCAGTGAACATAAAGATTGCGCCGTCACTTCTTGCCGCAGACTTCGCCCGACTGGAGTCCGAGATCAAGGGCATCGAAGATCATGTCGAGTGGCTACATCTTGACGTCATGGATGGTCACTTCGTGTCGAACATCTCCTTTGGGATACCGGTCATCGAAAGCGTCAGAGAGGTCACGGACCTCTATTTCGACTGTCATGTGATGACGACCAACCCCGACAGCTATCTGGAGGATTTTGCCCGCGCTGGGGCGGACCTCGTCTCCATGCACATCGAAGCGATCCCCGATCCGACCGGTCCGGCCGAGCGCAGCAGGCAGGTGGGGCTCGATTTTGGCCTCGTCATCAATCCGATCACTCCGTTTGATGGAATCGCACCATTTGTGGAGTTGTGTGATTTGGTGGTGGTGATGTCGGTTGAGCCGGGTTTCGGAGGCCAGTCTTTCCTTCCCGAGGTCCTGCCCAAGGTCGAGGCGGCTAGAGAATGGGTTGAGAACCGGGGTTTGACAGCCGATATTCAGGTCGATGGAGGTATCACACCCGATAACGCACGGATGGTTGTCGACGCCGGAGCCAACGTGCTGGTTGTGGGATCTGCCGTATTCGGGGCAGACGATCCCCCGTCGGCGGTAATGGAGATAAGAAGTGCAGTGGAGAGCTAAATGAGTGATCGTGTCCTGGTAGCGGACGACGACCCGGACATCTTGAACGTGGTCAAGATCAACCTCGAGCTCGACGGCTTTGAGGTCGATACCGCCGTCGATGGCGAGGACGCCATGCAGAAGGCAACGTCCAGTCCACCGAACGTGATCATCCTCGACATCATGATGCCGAGGATGGATGGGTTGACGGCTTTGCATCGTCTCCGCAGTCAAGCCGGGACCGCCAACATCCCGATCATCCTTCTGACCGCCCGCGGACTACCCGAGGACCGGGTGCGTGGTCTCGAACTCGGCGCCGACGATTACATCACCAAGCCGTTCGATATCACGGAGTTGGCAGCGAGGGTCAAGGCCGTCCTTCGAAGAACTCAAGCGGCTCGGGACCTGTCACCGCTCACCGGTCTGCCCGGCAACTTCAAGATCACGGCTGAGATCGAGGATTGCATCCGCGAGGAACGTGCGTTCGCACTGGTCCATGGTGATCTGGACAACTTCAAGGCCTTCAACGATCACTACGGATTCATGCGCGGCGATGAGGTAATTCGCTTTTGCGCATCGAGCTTCAACGAGGCTGTGGAGAGTCTTGGAATGGCCGACACCTTTATCGGGCACATCGGGGGAGACGACTTCGTGGCCATCATCCCGCCCGAGATGTCAGAGCTGTTTGCCAAGGAAGTCATCGAGCGATTCGACGACGGGATACTGGACCTCTACGACACGGCAGATGCCCTCCGCGGCTACATCGAAGTGATCGATCGTCGAGGTGAGCGTTACGCCTTTCCAGTTGTGTCGCTGTCCCTGGGTGTAGCGTCTACCCATGTGCGAGAAATCGGCACGCAATGGGAGGCGTCGGCGATAGCGGTGGAAATGAAAGAGTTCGCAAAGAAGCAGCAAGGCTCGACATACCGCATCGATCGTCGCACGGCATAGGTGGTCGACGACCGCCACATGCGACGCGCCATCGAACTGGCGCGAACCCATAAGACCCACCCCAACCCACGGGTTGGTGCCGTTGTGGTCGATGATTCAGGTCTGGTCATTGGCGAAGGCGCCCATCTCGGGGCTGGAGACGATCACGCCGAGGTTGTTGCCTTGCGGGCTGCCGACACGGCGGCTGCCGGATCCACGTTGTACGTCACATTGGAACCCTGCGCCCATCACGGACGGACCCCTCCATGTGTTGAGGCGGTCATCGCAGCCGGTATCCGGCGGGTTGTAGTCGGGGCGGGCGATCCGGATGATCGAGTAGCGGGGTCGGGGATCGCTCGTTTACAAGAGGCGGGAGTGGAGGTCGTGGAGGGCGTCCTGACGGCTGATGTTCGGGAGTTGGATCATGGCTACTTCCGCCACCGGGAGACAGGTCTGCCAGGCGTGACACTCAAATATGCCATGACGCTGGACGGTGCGGTCGCAGCCGCCGACGGAACATCGCAGTGGATCACCTCCGAGGAGGCTCGGATGGATGCCCATCGTCTGCGTGCGAATGCCGATGCTGTCGTTGTCGGCGCCGGGACACTTCGAATCGATGATCCCCGGCTGAGTGTGCGTATTCCGGGTTATGACGGTCCTCAGCCCGTCCCGGTTGTCGTGGCCGGGACCGGCGACCTCCCTGATACTGCTCGGATCTGGGAGAGGGAGCCGGTGGTGTTGTCAACCACCGATCGCAAGGTTCCCTCGGGTCGGGTAGTGCATGTTGAAGGGGCGGATGGTCTTCCAGATCCGAGGTCGGCGTGCCACATCCTCTCCGAGCTCGGGTACCTCGATGTTTTGGTCGAGGGCGGTGCCAGGCTGGCGGGGGAGTGGTGGAGGGCTGGCGTTGTGAGTCGTGGCGTGGTTTATCTCGGAGCGATGGTGGGTGGCGGCAGTGGAATCAGCCCGCTCGCTGGAGCGTTCAAGACCATCGATGACGCGGCAGTCGTGTCGTTGACCGGGATACGTAGCCTTGGTCCCGACTATCGAATCGACTTCGAGCTGAAGTAGCCAATGTTCACAGGAATCGTAGAACAAATCGGATCCGTCTTAGAAGTCACCGAACAGGCCGAGGGGCTCAGGCTGGTCCTGTCCGGCCAGGGCCTCGTCGAGTTGTCCGTGGGGGCTTCCATCGCTGTGAACGGCGTTTGTCTGACCGCTGTGAAGGTGGAAGGCGAGAGGGTCACAGTCGAGGTGATTCCGGAGACCTTGAATCGGACCAACCTGAGCGAGGTCGGACCAGGCGGAAGTGTCAATCTGGAAAGGCCAATGCGTGCCGACGGCCGATTCGATGGCCACATCGTCCAGGGTCACGTCGATGGCGTCGGCGTGGTCAGCGCCATCAGCCATGATGACGGGGGCACGTTGATGACCATCGAGGCGCCGGCGGCTCTCATGTCGTTCATAGTTGAGAAAGGCTCGATCACAGTCGATGGCGTGAGTCTGACGGTTGCGGCGATGACCGCGGGGTCGTTCTCCGTCGCCCTGATCCCGCAAACACTCGATTTCACGACTCTCGGTTTGCGGAAACCCGGAGACACCGTAAACCTGGAGAATGACGTAATTGCCAAGTACGTGGAGAGACTGTTGGAAGCAAGAGAGTGACGTTCGCACGGATCGAGGAGGTAATCGAGGCGATCTCCCGCGGGGAGATGGTGGTAATGGTCGATGACGAAGATCGTGAGAACGAAGGCGATCTCATCATTGCTGCCGAAGATGCCACGCCTGACAAGGTTGGCATGATGCTCCGACACACCAGCGGCATCATCTGTCTCCCCATCGTTGGCGAGCGTCTCGATGAGCTCGATCTTCCGATGATGGTTACCGATAACACAGATGTGCGTCGAACGGCGTTCACCGTCTCGATTGACGCTGCCCAGGGCACCACCACCGGTATCTCCGCCACCGACCGTTGCCGGACGATCAAGACGGTCCTCGACCCGAATACCAAGCCGGGGGACCTGGCCCGACCCGGCCACATGTACCCCTTGCGATACGAGCCCGGTGGTGTGATGAAACGGGCCGGGCACACCGAGGCCGCTGTGGACCTCGCCCGTCTTGCTGGTAAGTACCCGGCCGGTGTGCTCGCGGAGATCATGAATGACGACGGCACTGTGGCGCGGCTTCCCGAGCTCGAGCGTTTTGCCAAGGAGCACGAACTGGCCATGGGGACCATTGCCGACCTGATCGCGTATCGACGTAGGACGGAGAAGCTGGTGGAGCGTGTGGTCGAAGCTCGCGTCCCGACACGCCATGGAACGTTCACAGCGGTCGGGTATCGCTCGTTGGTCGATGATCGTCAACACATGGCTCTGGTCATGGGTGAGCTTGGCGACGGCGAAGCCGTTCTCACACGCGTCCATTCAGAGTGCTTGACCGGAGATGTGTTCGGAAGTCTTCGTTGTGACTGCGGTCAACAGTTGGACGAGGCTCTGGGGCGAATTGGGAAAGAGGGTCGAGGGGTCGTTCTCTACATCAGAGGCCACGAGGGGAGGGGCATCGGGCTGCTTCACAAGCTGGCGGCATACCGGCTCCAGGATGAGGGCCTCGATACCGTGGACGCCAACGTGAACCTTGGGCTGCCCGTTGATTCACGTGACTACGGGGTGGGTGCCCAGATTCTCTACGACCTCGGCGTCCGGTCGATGCGTCTCATGACCAACAATCCGACCAAGCGGGCTGGAATCGAAGGTTATGGACTCTCCATTCTCGAGCAGATCCCCCTGTCGGTCGAGGCCAACGACGAAAACCGTGAATACCTCCAAACCAAGGTCAATCGACTCGGGCACCAGCTCGAGATGGACGAAGCAGAGTGACGACGATTATCGAAGGGGGCACCGACGGCGCCGGGCTCCATATCGGTGTGGCGGTGGCGTCATGGAACCAGACAATCACAGACCGTCTCCTGGGTGGGGCCACAGCACGCTGTGAGGAGCTGGGCGTGTCGGAGGTCACGGTTCTGCGTGTGCCGGGAGCCCTTGAGCTCCCCCTCGCGGCCAAAGCTCTCGCAGACTTGGGATGTGACGCGGTTGTGGCCATCGGCACGGTCGTGAAGGGCGACACGGATCACTATGAAATTGTTGTCCGAGAGTCGACCACAGGAATCACCAGGGTCGCCCTCGATACCGGGATACCGGTGACAAACGCCATTCTCGCAGTTCACGAGTACAGCCACGCCGTCGAACGCTCGGAGCAAATAGATGCAAACAAGGGCGTTGAGGCGGTCGATGCCGCCATTTTGATGGCGACTGCTTTGGCCAGACTAGAGATCCGCTGAGGCGCCGGATGCGGGGTCGAACCTCTTCGCTGGTATCCTTTTCAGGACAACACATAGCAAGAGCGGAAGCTGCTGCTTCCCCACCCGGCCGCAGATCTCGGGAGCAATCCCGAATCGAGCGAGCCGAGGTCACTGGAGAACCGGAACTATCGGTGTATGCAGCAGGTTTTCGCCTGCTGCTTTTTATTTGCTACCAACAGGAGGTATAGGCATCAGCGAGCTGCGCGTGAACGGTGGGATACGGGCCAAGGAGGTTCGTGTGGTCGCACCAGATGGAGAGCAGATCGGAATCAAGAAACTCAATGAGGCGCTTTGGCTTGCGGAGCAGCTGGATCTCGACCTCGTCGAGGTAGCCCCCAAGGCCAAGCCACCGGTCTGCCGGTTGATGGACTACGGAAGATACAAATACGAACAGTCGGTCAAGCAGCGCGAGGCTCGAAGAAATCAGACTCGCACAACGATAAAAGAGCTCCGTATGCGGGTGCGGATAGGTGACCACGATTTCGATATCACCCGGCGCAAGGCCCAGGAGTTTCTCCAGGGGTACGACAAGGTCAAAGTCACCATTCGGTTCCGGGGTAGGGAAAACGAACGACCTTCCTTCGGGAAGGACCTCATGGAACGACTGGCGACCGATCTATCGGAGTTCGGGACTGTTGAACAGCCTCCGAAGGTGGAAGGCGGTTCGATGACGATGGTGCTGTCTCCCATGAAACGGACCAAGACGCGAGTTGTGAAACGCGAAAAGCAGGAAAACGAGTAGGAGGACGCCGTGCCAAAGATGAAGACACATAGCGGCGCCAAGAAGAGAATCAAGGTGACCGGCTCCGGCAAACTCATGCGCCGTCAAGCCGGCCGCGGCCATCTTCGCCTTGCCAAAGGCAAGTCGACATACCGGCGGAGGTCGGGCGAAGTCGGGATGGCTCCCGGTGACGCCAAAGTCATCAAGAAGCAACTCGGTCGCTGACCCAGGGAGGTAGGAGATGACTCGTGTAAAACGTGCGGTGTACGCAAAGAAGTCACATAAGAAGGTTCTCGACCGCGCCAAGGGCTACAAAGGAGCTCGAAGTCGCCGTTACCGCACGGCGAATGAGCAGGTCATGCATGCAATGCAGGATGCATACCGCGATCGTCGCGCCCGCAAGGGCGAGTTTCGGAGACTTTGGATCGCCAGGATCAATGCCGCCGCCCGATTGAACGGCTCTACCTACAGCCAGTTCATTGCCGGACTAAAAGCCAATGATGTAGAAGTCGATCGCAAGATGTTGGCCGAGATCGCTGTGAGCGACCCCGAGACCTTTACCCAATTGGTAGAGGTGTCCAAGCAGAGCTGACCGCCGGTCGGAGACACGTCATGGAGCCGGTCCGCAACCACCGCAACAAGCTCGTAGTGGAAGCGGCCCGGCTTCATCGCGCTCGATTCCGGAAGGTACGGCGCCAAACCATTGTTGAGGGACCCAACCTGCTTGCCGAGGCTCTCAAGGCCGGTGTGACACTCCACACAGTCTTTTCCCTGCCTGCAGATGACGCGACTGCCTCTCTATGTTCGGATCACGATCTGCGCCCCATACTCATCGACGATGGGGCCCTCCATCGTCTGGCCGGCACCGAGACGCCGAGAGGCCCCATCGCCGTTATCGACATACCGGCGGATTGTTTGCCCGTTGGGCGCAACGTCCTGGTTTCGGTCGGTGTCTCCGATCCAGGGAACGTGGGGACCCTCCTGCGAACGGCAGCCGCTTTCGGGTGGTCCTACGCTCACACCGCCGGGTCGGCCGATCCCTGGTCCCCGAAGACGCTCCGAGCGGGTGCTGGCGGACAATTCCAAACGGCCGTGATGAGGATCGACGACTTGAGCGCCCTGGAGACCTGGACAACGGTGGCGACGGTGGTCGACGGGGGAGTTGCTCCTGATCAGATCGATGGAGCGCCTCTAGCTGTCCTTGTGGGCGAGGAGTCGGCGGGATTGCCAGATGAGGTCGTGGCGGCGGCAGCCTGGCGAGTCTCAATTCCGATGAGTGGTTCGACGGAGAGCCTCAATGCCGCTGTGGCGGCGGGGATAGTCGTCTATGAGCTTTCCAAACGAACAGGTGGAGACCCAGGGCAGGTCTAACCTGCCACCGGTAGTGGATCCGATCTCAGCACTCGACCGGGCGATTTCCGAGACCCCGGCGGCTGTCGCCGCCGTGGACTCTCTTGAGGGATTGGCGATGCTCGAGTCCACGCTCCTCGGCAAGGAGTCAGCACTTGGTGAAGTCCGCCGGCGCATGGGCCAGCTCGACCCTGTCGATAGACCCAAGATCGGAGCGAAGCTCAATGAGGCCGCGGAGGTCATCAATGCACTTTTGACCGCCCGCCGGGCGGAACTCGAGGCTGAAGATGAGGGCCGACGAGTACGGGAGGAGTCGATCGACGTAACTCTCCAAGCAATCACCTTCCCGTCCGGTTCCCTTCATCTCATCCAACAGACCATCGATGAGGTCGTCGACATTTTTGTTGCGCTCGGATATCGGGTGGCATCGGGCCCCGAGGCTGAGCTTGCTTGGTACAACTTTGATGCGCTCAACACTCCGTCGACGCATCCCTCGCGTCTCGAGTCCGACACGATGTATCTCGACTGGGGCGACCCCGATGACGAGGTCTTGCTCCGGACTCACACTTCTCCAGTTCAGGCACGGTGGATGGAGCAGCATGAGCCTCCCGTTTACATCGTGGTTCCGGGTCGTAGCTATCGAACGGACACCATCGATGCCACCCACCTTCCGGTCTTTCACCAGATCGAGGGGCTTGCGGTTGACACTGACATCAATTTCGGCGATCTCAGGGGAACACTGCTTCACTTCGCAAGGGAGTTCTTCGGGCCACAGTCGACGGTCCGAATGAGACCTCACTTCTTCCCGTTCACCGAGCCCAGCGCCGAGCTGGATGTCTCATGTTTCGCATGCGATGGCGGCGAACCAGGGTGTCGGGTTTGCGGCGGGTCAGGGTGGGTAGAGCTGCTCGGATGCGGAATGGTCGACCCGAATGTGCTCGAAGCCGTGGGATATGACCCTGCCCAGTTGACCGGGTTCGCCTTCGGAATGGGAGTCGAGAGACTTGCCATGGTCCGACACGGCATTGAGACCGTCAGACACTTCATAGACAACGACATTCGATTCTTGGAGCAGTTCTAGTGCGATTCTTCGCCAATCCGGCAGACCGGATAAGTGACGAAGGGGCTCACTTGTGAAAGTCCCGCTCATCTGGCTCCAGGAGTTCATCGATCTCCCTACCACCGATGTGGGCGAGTTGAGTGATGCCTTCGACATGCTCGGTCTCACCGTTGAGAACGTTGAGATGATTCGACCCGGATGGTCTGATGTGTTGGTGGGGAAAGTCCTCGAGATCGCTCCTCATCCCAACGCCGACAAGATCCGGGTCTGTCAGGTCGACACCGGCAGCGGACCGGACCAGATCATTTGTGGCGCCTGGAATTTCGAGGTCGGCGCAATGGTCCCCGTCGCCGCACCCGGAGCGATTCTCCCCGGCGACGTCGAGATCGGCCAGCGAAGCATCAGAGGTGTCGAGTCAAACGGCATGATTTGCTCAGAGAAGGAACTTGGTCTTGGCGATGACCACGCCGGCATCCTCGTCCTCGATGGCGACTCAGAGATCGGCACACCTTTCGCGGACTACGTCGAGCTTCCTGATGTGGTTTTCGATCTGGAGGTCACTCCAAACCGACCAGACGCCATGTCGATGGTTGGTGTCGCTCGAGACCTCGCCGCGCACTTCGATATCACGCATCGAATGCCGGAGATTCAGATGAAGACCGTCGAGGGGTCGACGGACATCACCATTCGAGTTGACGATCCCGTTGGTTGCAGACGTTTCACCGCTCGGGAGATCATCGGTGTGACGGTCGGTCCATCTCCTTTCAACATTCGACACCGTCTCCACAAGATCGGCGTCCGATCGATCTCCAACGTGGTGGACATCACCAACTACGTCATGTTCGAGTTGGGTCATCCACTTCACGCCTTCGATGCGAATTCGATTGCCGGTGCCCGATTGGTCGTCAAACGAGCGTCAGAGAACGAAACTCTGGTGACCCTCGATGGTGTAGAGAGGGCTTTGACGCCAGACGACCTGATCATCTATGACGACGACGGCCCAAGCTCCATGTCAGGGACGATGGGTGGTGCCCGGAGCGAGGTCTCTGATGCGACAACGAGAGTTCTGATGGAGGCGGCCTCATGGGACCCACCGACGATCATGTATATGTCCCGTCGGCATGACCTCCGATCCGAGGCTTCGACCCGCTTCGAGCGCGGCGTGGATCCCAACCTTGCCGACATCGCCAATCAGCGTGCCTGCGCCATGGTTGGTGCTCTGACCGGCGGTGAGATCCTCGACGGGGCTGTCGATGTGATCAGCACGCCGACGTTTCCGGCAATTGTCGACCTCCGTCTGTCCGATGTGGAGCGCCTTCTCGGCTCAGGTTTCACCGTGGCTGCGGTGTCAGCGATTCTCACCCGTCTCGGGATGGAGGTTGAGGGGTCCGACCCGATGGTTGTGACGATTCCGACTTATCGACCGGATGTGACACGTCCCGCGGATCTGATCGAAGAAGTGGCCAGGATTCACGGTCTCGACAACTTCGAGGCGACTCTTCCCTCGGGGCTTTCGGGTGGTCTCACCCCCGAACAACACCGGCAACGCATTCTTCAGACATCCCTGACCGGGGCCGGGCTTCACCAGGCAGTGAATCTCCCTTTCGTCAGCGTTGAGGACCTGGCCCACCTCGGATCCGAACTCGCAACGTCCGAGCTTCTCACTGTCAAGAACCCTCTTCGAGACGAAGAAAGCAAGCTTCGCCCAACGATGTTGCCGGGCCTGTTGAATGCCATCCGCTACAACCTCTCCTATGGCCTCGGGTCGGTTGGGTTGTTCGAGATAGGGAAGGTCTTTTCCTCCGTTCCAGACGAAGAGGACCCCAGGCTGCCCGCCCAACCAGACCGGGTTGCGTGGGCCGTGGTTGGTGACGTCGGCACTCATACTTTGGGCGGAACCTTTCTCAAGGCGGACGGGGCTGTTTCGCTGGCGTTGTGGCGTCGGTTGGCGAAGAGTCTTGGTCTACGCGACATTGAGGTTCGGCCGTCCTCCGCTCCGGGATTTCACCCGGGGCGGACTGCGGAGATTCTTTTGGCGGGGGTGCCCGTCGGACATGTGGGCGAGCTCAGCCCACGTACCGGTCGCGCATTCGAGATCAGCAACCGAGTCGCAGTGGCCGAGTTGGATCTCGCACCTCTGTTGAGACCGGTGAGCCCGGTCGAGGCAAAGACGCCCTCGCTGTTCCCCTTCATCGAGTTTGATCTTTCATTCCTCGTGGACGAGTCGCAGAACGTGTCGGATTTGCTGGCCGCCATGCGAGTGGCCGGTGGTGAGCTGGTTGAGAGGGAGCTTGTGTTTGATGAATTCGTCAGCTCGGATCTCGGGGAAAAGAAGGCGGTCGCAATTCGATATCGGCTTCGAGCAAGTGATCGAACCCTCACCAATGATGACGCAGGCCCCATCCGGAGGACCATGATCGAAGCGGCCCAGAAGACGGGTGCCGTTCTTCGCGGAGCATGATGCCGGCCGATCTGGCAGAACTCCTCGCCGGACCTCCAGAAGTCGCCGCGCCGAGACTGCTTGGAGCTCACCTCGTGTCGGAGATCGATACCAAGACTGTCCGGCTTCGCATCACCGACGTCGAGGCATACAAGGGATCTGACGATCCGGCCTCTCACGCCTTTCGGGGGCGGACCGAGCGAAACGCTGCGATGTTCGAGAGGCCCGGCACCCTCTACGTGTACAGGTCCTATGGGATTCACAACTGTGCCAATACTGCGGCGGGGCCGGTGGGCACCGGTTGGGGGATTCTGATCCGCGGGGGAGAGGTGATCGAAGGGGAGGGAGTTGTCAGGGCGCGACGGCGCCGATCAGACGAGCTGACAAACGGACCGGGGAAGCTATGTGAGGCTCTGGGAATCAGCATCGATCACAACGGCTCGTACCTGTTCGATTCCACCTCATCCATCCGTATGGAGTGGGGAGAACCACCCGAGATTATTCTGTCAACACCACGGGTCGGGATCTCAAAGGCCAGGGAACGACCGTGGAGGTTTATCGCTGCGTCAGCTGCAACGTCGATGGGATGAGCACGTTTATCCTGCTCTTCTCATGAGCTCTGCCGGCCAGTTGGACAAGATTCTTCGGTACACCGACCAGGTGATCCCGGAGGATGACCTGAAGGCGAAGCTAGATCTCGGCCGGCCGCTTCGGGTAAAGCTTGGCCTGGATCCAACGGCCCCTGCAGTAACCCTCGGCTGGGCCGTTGTCCTACGCAAGCTGCGTCAGTTTCAAGAACTGGGCCATACCGCTGTTCTCATCGTTGGTGACTTCACCGCCCAGGTTGGAGATCCGTCAGACAGGGAATCCACACGGAAGCGGTTGTCGGTCGACGAGGTGAATTCTCATACGGAAAGCGTGTTGAGCCAGTTCCGGAAGGTGCTTCTTGACGACAACCTCGAAATACGGCGGAACTCGGAGTGGCTTGCGGACCTGGACATGTATGGGCTTCTCGAGCTCACCAGTGCGGCGACCGTCGCTCAGATGCTCGAGCGGTCCGACTTCGCCAGCCGTTATCAGTCCGGCTCTCCCATCTCGGTGATGGAGTTTCTCTATCCGCTGCTCCAGGGTTACGACTCGGTGGCTGTCGAGGCGGATGTCGAACTCGGCGGTAGCGACCAGTTGTGGAATCTGATGATGGGGCGGGTCGTTCAGGAGCGCTATGGCCAGGCGGCACAGGTGGCCCTGACGATGCCCCTTCTTGTCGGAACCGACGGCGTCCACAAGATGTCGCAATCACTTGACAACTACATCGGTGTGGAAGACGAGCCGGGGGCCATGTTCGGCAAGACCATGAGCATTCCGGACGAAGCGATGCCGCAGTGGTTTCGTCTCGCCGCCGACAGGGGCGCCGCAGAAGTCGAGTCGATCGAGGCCTTCCTGGAGTCTGGGAGACTCCACCCGAACGAGGCGAAGCGTATTCTCGCTCGCCACGTGGTCACCCTCTACTGGGGTGAGGAGGAGGCGGCGGCTGCCGAGACGGGGTTCGACCAGGTGTTCAGACACGGTGGCATCCCGGATGAGATACAAGAGGCGGTAGTGCCACCGGGTGACCCTGTTCACCTCCCCTCACTCATTCGAGATGTGTTTGACGTCTCGGGAGCAGAGGCGCGTCGTCTGGTCGACCAAGGCGCCGTCAAGTTGGATGGTGAGCCGATTGTGAGTCAGGAGGCTTCACGGTCTGACGTCGTCGGCAAGGTGCTCAAGGTCGGAAAACGACGTTTCGCCCGTCTGGTTGATTGACTTGCGTAGGCCCCAGGGCTGGTTACACTTTCGTCTCAGTCAGACATCACTGTCTGACCATCCGCCACCGGTGGAGTCTTAGGGCTGCGCCGGGCTTTCGTCTGTATCGGGGTCGCGGTATCATCGTTGACCCGCCTGACACACGAAGTATCAGATGCGGAGCCATGGGCTCCTTGACAACTGAACAATGTGCCAAAAGCCAGTAATGCCCATTTTCCCCGTAAGGGTGGAAGATGGAGCATTCGAATAGTGACGCGTTGCCCTCGAACGAAGGCGACGAAGTCACGTGAGCAATCAAAAAGCGCCAGGGCCCTCACGGTCCTGGACCCAAATTGCAAACCCTTCATTGACAGGATTGGCGTCCATCCTCGGATGAGCGTCGTGAATGTATGTTGGAGAGTTTGATCCTGGCTCAGGATGAACGCTGGCGGCGTGCCTAATGCATGCAAGTCGAGCGACGCATACCGGAGGGGTAACCCACTGGTATGACGGAGCGGCGAACGGGTGAGTAACACGTGAGTAACCTGCCCCACAGACCGGGACAGCCCAGGGAAACCTGGATTAATACCGGATACCCTCGAAGGATCGCATGATCTTCCGAGGAAATGCCTTTGTGCTGTGGGATGGGCTCGCGACTTATCAGCTAGTTGGTGGGGTAACGGCCTACCAAGGCTTCGACGAGTAGTTGGTCTGAGAGGACGATCAGCCACACTGGGACTGAGACACGGCCCAGACTCCTACGGGAGGCAGCAGCAGGGAATCTTGCGCAATGGGCGAAAGCCTGACGCAGCAACGCCGCGTGGGGGATGAAGGCCTTCGGGTTGTAAACCCCTTTCAGGAGGGAAGAAATTGACGGTACCTCCAAAAGAAGCACCGGCCAACTACGTGCCAGCAGCCGCGGTAATACGTAGGGTGCGAGCGTTATCCGGAATCATTGGGCGTAAAGAGCTCGTAGGCGGTTCAGTAAGTCGGCTGTGAAATTTCGAGGCTCAACCTCGAAACTGCAGTCGAAACTGCTGTGACTCGAGTCCGGTAGAGGAGAATGGAATTCCCGGTGTAGCGGTGAAATGCGCAGATATCGGGAGGAACACCAGTAGCGAAGGCGGTTCTCTGGGCCGGCACTGACGCTGAGGAGCGAAAGCGTGGGTAGCAAACAGGATTAGATACCCTGGTAGTCCACGCCGTAAACGTTGGATACTAGGTGTGGCGTCCCGATTAACGGTCGCCGTGCCGAAGCTAACGCATTAAGTATCCCGCCTGGGGAGTACGGCCGCAAGGCTAAAACTCAAAGGAATTGACGGGTCCCCGCACAAGCGGCGGAGCATGCGGCTTAATTCGATGATACCCGAAGAACCTTACCTGGGTTTGACATCGCGGGAAAAGCTGTAGAAATACAGTGTCCATTAGGGCCCGTGACAGGTGGTGCATGGCTGTCGTCAGCTCGTGTCGTGAGATGTTGGGTTAAGTCCCGCAACGAGCGCAACCCTTATCCTACGTTGCCAGCGGTTCGGCCGGGGACTCATAGGAGACTGCCGAGGATAACTCGGAGGAAGGTGAGGACGACGTCAAGTCATCATGCCCCTTATATCCAGGGCTGCACGCATGCTACAATGGCCGGTACAACGGGCAGCGATCTCGTGAGAGTGAGCCAATCCCTTAAAGCCGGCCTCAGTTCGGATTGAAGTCTGCAACTCGACTTCATGAAGCCGGAGTCGCTAGTAATCGCGGATCAGCTAAGCCGCGGTGAATACGTTCTCGGGGATTGTACACACCGCCCGTCAAGTCACGGAAGTCGGCAATACCCAAAGTCAGTGGCCTAACCCTTCGGGGAGGGAGCTGCCTAAGGTGGGGTCGGTAACTGGGACTAAGTCGTAACAAGGTAGCCGTACGGGAACGTGCGGCTGGATCACCTCCTTTCTAAGGAGCATAAAGAAGATAGGTTGATTATCTGTCTTCCAGCTCTCAGTTAATCTACTGGCTATTTGGTCTAACTCTTGGAGTTAGTGTTCGGGTGGAACAAGCTTTGCTTGGATGAGCCCGTACGCTAAACCAGTCGGATCAGACACATTGTTCAGTTGTGAAGGAGTTCACGATCCCCTCGAGAGAGGTGGATGGGGGCTGCCTTCAGGCAACTTGAGAACTGCATAGCGAGCACAAATATTGTCTTGGATTCTTATATCTATCCAAGCTACTAAGAGCCAACGGTGGATGCCTTGGCACTAGGAGCCGATGAAGGACGTAGCAGGCTGCGATAAGCCTCGGGAAGCTGCCAAGCGAGCGTTATAACCGAGGATGTCCCAATGGGGAAACCCGGCTGGGGTCATGCCCAGTCACTCCGGTCTGAACACATAGGGCCGGTAGAGGCAACCAGGGGAATTGAAACATCTCAGTACCCTGAGGAAAAGAAAGCAATAGCGACTCCCTGAGTAGCGGCGAGCGAAACGGGAAGAGTCTAAACCTATGCAGTGTGATAGCCCGGTGGTGTTGCTGTATAGGGGTTGTGGGACCCATGTCTCCTGCGCACCGGCGCGGAGCTGAAGTTACAAAGTCGGCGGTTAGCTGAACACAGCTGGAAAGCTGGGCCGTAGGGGGTAATAGCCCCGTGAGCGAAAACCGACCGACCTTCAGATTGGTGTTCCCAAGTATCACGGAGGAGATTCCGTGTGAATCTGCGAGAACCACCTCGTAAGACTAAGTACTACCTAGTGACCGATAGTGAACTAGTACCGTGAGGGAAAGGTGAAAAGAACCCCGGCGAGGGGAGTGAAATAGTACCTGAAACCGATGGCTTACAAGCAGTGGGAGGACGTTTTCGAACGTCTGACCGCCTGCCTTTTGAAGAATGAGCCGGCGAGTTACCGGTATGTGGCGAGGTTAAGGCGTTAGCCGTAGCCGAAGCGAAAGCAAGTCTGAATAGGGCGTCTAGTCGCGTGCTGTAGACCCGAAGCCGAGTGAGCTATCCATGGGCAGGGTGAAGCGAGGGTAAGACCTCGTGGAGGCCCGAACCCACCAAGGTTGAAAACTTGGGGGATGACCTGTGGATAGGGGTGAAAGGCCAAACAAACTCGGCGATAGCTGGTTCTCCCCGAAATAGCTTTAGGGCTAGCGTTGTATGTTCCGCATTGGGGGTAGAGCAACTGATTGGATAAGGGGGCCTACAAGCTTACCAACTTCAGTCAAACTCCGAATCTCAATGCGCCAAGTACGGCAGTCAGACTACGAGAGATAAGTTCCGTGGTCGCGAGGGCAACAGCCCAGATCGCCAGCTAAGGCCCCTAAGTGTGTGCTAAGTGGGAAACGATGTGGAGTTGCTCAAACAGCCAGGATGTTGGCTTAGAAGCAGCCATCATTTAAAGAGTGCGTAACAGCTCACTGGTCGAGTGATTCCGCGCGGAAAATGTAACGGGGCTCAAGCACACCGCCGAAGCTGCGGGATTCAGCGATTTATCGCTGGATCGGTAGGGGAGCGTCGTGTTGCCGTTGAAGCGGTGGCGTAAGCCAACCGTGGAGGCTTCACGAGTGCGAATGCCGGCATGAGTAGCGAATGGAGAGTGAGAATCTCTTCCGCCGAATGTCCAAGGTTTCCTGGGGAAGGCTCGTCCGCCCAGGGTTAGTCGGGGCCTAAGGTGAGGCCGAGAGGCGTAATCGATGGATAACCGGTTGATATTCCGGTACCACTCTATGAGCGTCCAGACCGAATCTGGTTTGCTAAGGAAAGCCCTTCGGGGCCTACCAACCCAACCAGTAGTAGGTTAGCGATGGAGTGACGGGGAAGGCTAGACGGACCCGGGCGATGGTAGTTCCCGGGGTAAGCGTGTGGGCGAGATCCAGGCAAATCCGGATCTCATCAAGCCTGAGGCGTGATGCCGAGCCGATTTAGGCGAAGCCGTTGAAGCCATACCTCCGAGAAAAACTTCTAGCGAGCACATAGGGTGCCCGTACCCCAAACCGACACAGGTGGACAGGTAGAGAATACCAAGGCGAGCGAGATAACTCTGGTTAAGGAATTCGGCAAAATAGTTCCGTAACTTCGGGAGAAGGAACGCCCCGGTAAAGTGGAAAGACTCAGCGTCTCAAGCTTGAGGGGGCCGCAGAAACCAGACCCAAGCGACTGTTTACCAAAAACACAGCAGGGTGCTAAGTCGCAAGACGATGTATACCCTGTGACGCCTGCCCGGTGCTGGAAGGTTAAGTGGATGGGTTAGCTTCGGCGAAGCTTTGAAACTAAGCCCCAGTAAACGGCGGCCCTAACTATAAGGGTCCTAAGGTAAAGGAAACCCCCTAGAGGCAAAGGGGGGCTGCCCCTCCCGCCGGCGACGGCGTGAGTGCAGCTGGCCATATGCTGGAAAACCCGGTGTATTCATCGGTACTCGTTCATTGCGTGTCACGCCCAATGGGTAGTGACGGGGAATGAGCAGTGACAATTCGATGACGTGTGACGCGCAAACGTCACGCCGGAAAATCAGCAGGAAAGACTTGAGGACCATTGGTTCTCGAGAATCCTCAGAGACCATACGCCAGCCATCTCCTGGTGGAGATGAAGAGATGGTCCGGACCCTATGGCGACATAGGGAGGTCGGCAGAAATGACCGGCCCACCTGTCGAGCATCGTGCACTCGATATAGGTCTTAAGTAACAGATCCAGCGAAATTCCTTGTCGGGTAAGTTCCGACCTGCACGAATGGCGTAACGACTTGGGTACTGTCTCAACCAGAGACTCGGCGAAATTGCAGTGTGAGTAAAGATGCTCACTACCTGCGGCAGGACGGAAAGACCCCGGAACCTTTACTGTAGCTTGACATTGGTGTCTGGCATGTGATGTGCAGGATAGGTGGGAGGCTGAGAAGCGGAGGCGCAAGCTTTCGTGGAGCCAACCTTGAAATACCACCCTTCTCATGACGGCCATCTAACTTCGGTCCGTAATCCGGATCAGGGACAGTGTCTGGCGGGCAGTTTCACTGGGGCGGTGGCCTCCTAAAGAGTAACGGAGGCGCCCAAAGGTCCCCTCAGTCTGGTCGGCAATCAGACGGCGAGTGTAAATGCACAAGGGGGCTTGACTGCGAGACCTACAGGTCGAGCAGGGACGAAAGTCGGGATTAGTGATCCCATGGTGGCACGTGGGTGCGCCATGGCTCAACGGCTAAAAGGTACTCCGGGGATAACAGGCTTATACCCCCCAAGAGTCCATATCGACGGGGGTGTTTGGCACCTCGATGTCGGCTCGTCGCATCCTGGGGCTGGAGCAGGTCCCAAGGGTCGGGCTGTTCGCCCGTTAAAGCGGCACGCGAGCTGGGTTCAGAACGTCGTGAGACAGTAAGACCATTGCTGTCTATAAATTCGGCTATATGCTGGAAATCCCGTGTATCCGACTGGTACTCGTTCATGTCACACCCGACACATAGGGTTGAGACATGAACAGTGACAATCCGGTCGGTGCGGAAAATCAGCAGGGAAGGCTGGAGTCCTACCTAAGTGGATTCGCCGATGGAGAAGGAACATTCTCGGTTGGGGTCACGCGACGACCCGATCTGGAGAATGGTTTCCAACTCGTTCCTGAGTTTCGAGTGAGTCAGAACGCCGAGCGCGCCAGTGTGCTCTCGGTTTTCAAAGACACACTCGGCTGTGGAGCGATCCGCCAAAACGACCGGCAACGGCGGGCGGATCGAACCCTGGTCTTCGTCGTAAGGACGGAGATCTGATCTCAAGGACAGAGTCATACCTTTTTCATCCGTAATCCACTGATCTCCAACAAGGGAGACACTTTCGAGCTATTCGCCACCATCGTTGAAGCGATGGACAAAGGCGAACACCTCAACCGCCAAGGATTTGAGCGGTTGGTACGCCTCGCGTTCAGAATGAATGGCGATGGACGTTTATCGAAAGTGGTCCCTGGCGGAGGTGTTAGGAACCCAGAACCCTCAGAGACTATACGCCGAACACCTATCCCAGGATGGGTGAAGATATAGTCCGAGCTGTATGGCGACATACAGAGTCAGGCAGAAATGACCTGGCCACTGCTCACCCGAAGTGAGCGGTAGTAACAATACTGTCGGTCCCTATCCGCCGCAGGCGCAGGAGATTTGAAGGGAGCTGCCCCTAGTACGAGAGGACCGGGTTGGACGTACCTCTGGTGTGCGAGTTGTACTGCCAAGTGCACGGCTCGTTGGCTATGTACGGAAGGGATAAGCGCTGAAAGCATCTAAGTGCGAAGCCCACCCTAAGATGAGATCTCCCACCCGTAAGGGTTAAGGCCCCTGGTAGATGACCAGGTTGATAGGCCGGACGTGTAAGCACAGCAATGTGTTCAGCGGACCGGTACTAATAGGCCGAGGGCTTGGATAAAGAGTCCTAGATGGTTTTGTGCTCGCTATGGAGTGCTCGGGTTGCCCGACACTTGTACATTTGTCCGGTGGCGAAAGCGATGGGGCCCCACCCGTTCCCATTCCGAACACGGAAGTGAAACCTGTCAGCGCCGATGGTACTTGGGGAGTAGTCCCCTGGGAGAGTAGGTCACTGCCGGGCAGTAAACGTCGAAGGGTCGCTGACTAGCGTTGGCGGCCCTTCTCTCACGTAGGAGACGTGGTGTCTCGCCAGTCTGACAACAATCACAAGTCGAACAGGTCCCGCGGCCCCAGCCACGGAGGTCAGCAACAGCGTCGACACCGGACCATCACCTCGGTCACTTCGGGGCAGCTACCCAAGTGGGTGCGTGAGGACATCGTCCGCTCCACACCGAAGGCTCGTCGTGAACCCGCGTTGGGACACCTCTCCAAGGGGATGGAGCAGTTCGCCGACGAGCGGTATGCGGCAGCCCTCCCCGAGCTCCGTAGTGCCAAAGAACTCTCGCCCCGCTCCTCGACGATCCGGGAGCTGTTGGGTCTCTCCGCCTACAGGTCGGGGCGATGGGAGGAGGCTCTGCGTGAACTCCGCACATTTCGACGCATTACAGGGGATCTGATCCACATGCCGGTCGAAATGGACTGCCTGCGGGCCCTCGGCCGCAAAGAAGACGTCACGAAAACCTGGGACCGGATCCAAGAGCACGACATCTCGGCAACGGTCTCCAACGAGGCTCGCGTGGTCTATGCATCCTTTCTCATCGATGAGGGGAAGGCAAGGGAGGCCTGGCCCATCATCAAGCCGGGGCGTCTCATTGCCTCACCATCGCCAGGTGAGGTTCGTCGGTGGTACGTCGCCGCCAAGGTCGCTTTTGCAGCCGGCGACAAGGATGCCGCCCGTCGTCTTGTCGCGGCTCTCGATGAGCAGGAGCCCGACTTCGAAGGCGTTGACGAGCTCCGCCAGGCTCTGGACTAGAGAACCTGTCTCAGGGGCCTGACAGACTCCGGGTGGCCGCACTTCCCCGATGATTTAGGGGAGAGTGCAATGACCGTCAGTCCGTTAGACCTCAATGTGGTGGTTCTCTGTGGTCGTCTGGCCGCAGATCCAGAGTTGAGGGTTTTTGATTCCGGAACCCGCTTGATTCGATATCTGGTAACCGTCGGTGTGGCCCATCCCCGGCGGCGCCTCGATGTGATCCCGGTGACCCTTTGGGACCCACCAGATGACCTTGTTGACCATCCAGGGCTCAAGGGAGAGAGAGTTCACGTTTGCGGATCGGTCCAGCGGCGCTTCTGGGAGAGTCCAGATGGGGGAAGGAGTCGTATTGAGGTGGTCGCCGCACAGGTGACCTTCAGAACTGTGGAGGATCTCGAGCAGGTTGCGGCCGAATAGCACCCTGGCGCCTGACGAAAGCGAAGGTCCACGGTGAGTCTATTGTGGCGATTTGCCCCAGTTCCGCCGTCTGCTCGCGCCCCGATGGATCATCGCTCATTTCGTCGTGCTTCTGATCGTCATCCTTTTCGTCCGACTTGGGTTCTGGCAATTGGATCGGTTGGACGAGCGCCGTCTCGAGAACGCCGTAGGGGAAGCCAGGGCCTCGGATGATCCTGTTGACATTTCAGTGCTGCTCGATGCTGTCGGCGGCGATATCGAAACCCTCGAGTATCGACGGGCCCTGGCAACGGGTGTCTTCTCCTCCGAGGATGAAGTGCTGATCCGATCACAGGTTTACCTGGGTGCCGCAGGCTTCCACGTGATCACTCCTTTGGTCGGTGGGGGGGGCGAGGCGATCCTGGTCAATCGAGGGTGGGTGCCGCTTGGACTCGACCGGGTGCCGGTGACCGAGGCTTCACCACCATCGGGGGAAGTGACCGTCGAGGGTTGGGTGCACCTGTCTCAGGAGAAACCTCCTTTGGGGCCTGCCGACCCTGACGACGGCCGGCTGACGACCGCCAGCCGGGTCGACATCACCAGGATCCAGGAACAGACACCAACGTCGCTTGCTCCCGTTTATCTGGTCTCGATAGGGGAAAGAGGCGAAGAACTACCTGTACCGGTGAATCCCCCTACGTTCGATGACGACGGTCCCCATCTTGCCTATGCGATTCAGTGGTTTGCCTTCGCCTTGATCGGTCTTGTCGGGTACGTATTCCTGGCTCGCAGCCAGCTTGGGCGATCAGTCTGACGGGGAGGCCTTGGAGAGGCCCTCAACGACCTCATATCCACTCAGATCTATCAACTGGTTGGGATCCAGTCTGATTTTCGCCGAGCGGGAGCCACCACCAACGACCACCCAGTCGTTGTCCACGACGTTGCTATCGATCCATACAGGGAGATCATTGGGGAGGCCGAATATCGTCACACCACCGATTTCCTGACCTGTGAGCTCATGGGTCAGTTCGGCAGAGGCGAAGCTGACCTTCCTCACTCCAAGTCGACGCCTGACCATCCCGTTGACGTCAAGACGGTCGTTGGCCAACACGAGACACACAGCGTTGCGTCCCTCAGGTTTTCGTGATGCGACGACGATGGCGTTTGCCGACTTCTCCAGTGGTATCCCATATGCCTCGCAGAACGCAGCGGTGTCGGCCAACTCGGGATCACACGCCATCTCTTCGTACTCGATCAGGTTTGATTCGAGGTCCGAGATCACATTCGGGTCGGCCGGCATCGTCAAGCCTCCTTTGGCTCGGTCGCTTCGATGGCGGGACGGATACGTTCCAGGTATCGGTCCATTTTGTGTTCCTGGAACATCGCCCACGTCGACATCGTGCGGGTGTCTTCGATCCGATCAACGATCAGCATTCCGTTCAGATGATCGATCTCGTGCTGGACGGTCCCTGCGGTCAACCCTCGGTAGGTTCGCGCGAAATGGTTTCCATCTCTATCGAGGGCGCCCACGTCGATGTTCATTTGTCGGGGGAGGTCGCCCCTTATCGGGACGCTCAGACAGCCCTCATTATTGAGATAGATGGCATCGTCGATGAAGCTGAGCTCAGGGTTCACCAGAACGGTCAATGGGATGGGCGGTTTGTAGGGATATCGGTCATTGCTCTCGAGTCCGATGACGCAGATTCGAAGTGAGACGCCGACCTGATTCGCCGCGATTCCGGCGCCCTCGGCGTCACGCATAGTTTCGATCATGTCGTCGATCAGAGTCTGCACCTCGGAAGATGACAGCTCATCGGCGGAGACTGGCTCACAACTTCGGCGGAGAACCGGATGACCGATCTGAGGAATGGCCCTGATCACATCCACACCCTTTTGATGGCCTGATCGATGTCGCTCAACGTCGGCAGGCCGAAACCGACCCGATTGGTGACAAGCATCTCTCCGCTTACGACGACGTCGGTGACGGCGGAACGGGTCGACGACATCACGATCGACGTCACGCCTGAATCCAAATCCAATCCGGCGAGATCAAGGGATCTGTCGTCGAGAACGACGAAGTCTGCGAGAGAACCCGCCTCGATCCGTCCTGTCTCTGGCCAGCCCAACGCGTTGGCACCCCCGGCGGTGGCGGCATCTAGCAGCGACGCCGGATCATGTATGGCGCGCCGGCCCAAACGTAGACGGTCGTGTTGCTCAATCCGTTTCGCCTCCTCCAGGATGTCGATGGTGGCGTTGGAATCTGACCCCAGACTCAACCGAACTCCGGCTTCCTGGTATTCGATGCCGGGGCCGATCCCATCTCCGAGATCTGCCTCGGTCGTGGGACAGAAACACACACCCGCGCCCGACTCGGCTATGAGCCTCCGATCATTGTCGGTGGTGTGGGTCGCATGGATGAGCGTGGTGTTTTCGTTCAGATATCGATGACGGTGGAGCAACTCGATTGGAGTGACACCGTGAGCTGCCAGACAGGCCTCGTTTTCGGCTGGTTGCTCAGACACGTGGATGTGTAGGGGAGCGGACAACTCCGAAGCCACGCCGGCGATCGCTTCGAGATCACCGGTGGTGACTGCTCTTACGCTGTGAGCCGCAACGGCAAGCCGCGCCAGGGGATTTGCCCCCAGGCGACTCGCCATGTCGTGAACACGTTGTGACCATGACTCGATGTCACCATCGGAGAACCGAGTCTGTTCCTGCAATGGGGGAGTGCCGTTCATATCCGATGCGAGGTAGGCGGCATCGATGAGTGTGATGCGTATGCCCACGTCCATGGCGGCTGACACGACGGCCTCGCTCATCGCGTTTGGATCGGTAAATGACTCGCCGTTCGGCCGGTGATGCACGTAGTGAAACTCACCGACAAGAGTTATTCCAGAAAGCAACATCTCGGCATAGACCGCCCGGGCGAGGTCGTAGTAAGTCTCTGGAGTCAGACGACCCGCCAGTTGGTACATTGGCCGTCTCCAGGCCCAGAAGTCACCTCCGGCCTGATGTGTACGCCCTCTGAGCGCCCGGTGGAAGGCGTGGGAGTGCGCGGTGACGAGGCCAGGAAAGACGAGGCCGGTAAGACGGCGATCGAACTCGCCGTCGTACCCGGTCCCAACAGCAGTGATGGTATCGCCCTGTGTCTCGATGAGAACATCACTAACCAGGGCGTCGCCTCCGAGCCAGGCGGTGTCGGCTTTCCATCGGGTCGTCCCGGGCATGGGTGTGAAGCCTAGGAAAGAGGAGGCACGACTAGGCCATGCCTTCCAGAGCTGAAATCATGAGTCAGTACCGCCGGGTGGACATGCGGGGAGAATCGGTGGGGTGGGTACGACCGCCTTCCGTTCACAGAGGCGTCGGTCACAGTTGTCAGCATGTCGAAAGCCGGTTTTAGCGACTTACGGCGTATGTAGCTCGTCAGCTGGAGTGCTCGACCTCAGGCTCATGCTCATGCTCATGCTCATGCTCATGCTCGAGAGCATTCTCCTGCTGGGTCATCTGGGCCCGCACGTCTTCCATGTCGGTCTCTTTGACCTTATCGACGAGATCTTCAAATGCATGGCCGGGGAGGGCTCCTGGCTGAGAATACAGGACGATCTGGTCACGGAATACCATCAGGGTGGGGATGGAGCGGATACCAAACTGCATTGCAAGCTCTTGCTCGGCCTCGGTGTCAACCTTGGCGAAGACGATCCCCTCGTGCTTCTCGGACGCATCTTCGAAGACGGGAGCGAATGAGCGGCAGGGACCACACCATTCAGCCCAGAAGTCAACGATGACCGTGTCATTGTCACGAACCGTCTGATCGAATGTGTCTTTGGTGAGGGCGACTGTGGCCATCTCTATGAACCTTTCCTGGCAAAGGGATTCTGGAGGTGCAACCTGTGGGGGATTGCGGTTTATTCCTCAGACAACTGGATGTCGGGCCAATTCTGGGGTCCGAGCCCCGATCTCCAAGCGCCCATAATCCACGTTATGTCAAGTTAGATCATAACGTGGATCTGGATGCGGGTGCAGAGGAGTGATCCTCCAGTTCCCCGACGGACATAGGGAGGCCCTCTTGGAGATCTACGACGGCCCGGGCACTCAAAACTTCGTGGGACTGAGTCTCCAGTTCCGCGTCGACAACCTGGAGTCATTCATCGCGAATCTGCCCGCCGGTGTCTCCTTCCAAGGGCCCGATCAGCGGCCTTGGGGATCTACCTATCTGTACCTGCGAGATCCCAACGGCATTCAAGTGATTGTCTACGAGGGTGGGTGGTGACTCTCGCAACATTGATTGGATCACAACGCGCTCGGCCACGAGTTCACTAAGCCGATCGATCCTCCGCCCTGAGCAGGATGAGCACAACCGCCACCGGCAAGCCGGCCCATACGTGCAGGGGCTGTATGTGGGAAGTGTCGTCTTTGAGAGTGTGGGATCAGGGTGTCATACCGAACCATTGATCGAGCACTATTGGCCAGGCCTCCTCAGTTACGGGTTCTTCGACCCAGATGCCGTCACGGCGGAACTTGAGCTGATCCCGAAGCAATGTCACCCGGTCAGGGCCCCCGTCGAGCAAACGAGTAGCAAAGGGGCTTTTGGTCCAATGCAGGCTGGGGTCGGTTTGAAGCCGTTGTGAAGGGTTATCGAAGTCGGTGGTTTCGTATGTATTCGAGTCGAACCGATATTGAGGTTCGCCGTCGCCGTCCGACCTATACGCGATCAACGTCGTCTCGTCACCATTCAAAACAAACCCGAACTCACCAACCCCTCCATCATGAGGACCCGTCGAGTCGAGGGGCAGGGGACGGATGAAAGAATCACCGAAGCCGACATCCACGAGATAGTGGCGATCCAACGTGACGTTGATGGTCAGATGATCAGGAACCGTGGATACCTCATCGGACAGCAACACAGTGGCTCCGAGCCTTTTCACAACGAAGCCAAGCTCTTCCAATAGGACAGCGAAGGCACCGTTGAGCTCGTAACACCAGCCCCCTCGACCCCTGGCCACGATCTTGGGAACTGACCATTCAACACCCGTATCAACACCACGATGATGGAACACATCAAGGTTTTCAAATGGCACACAAGACATATGCGCACGCTGCAACCGTTCCAAGCCATCAACGGAAGCTTCCACACCCTCGGACAGTCCGATCCGCTTCAGATACGCACCAACATCCACGACGATATTCTGACAGACGACACCATCACATCCGAGCGGACAGAGCCGCCCACATTGTTAGATGCCCGGCTAGTGGGTGACTCCTGCTGCGGTTCGCCATTGTTGGTCGGTTCTGGCTTCTGTGGCTGCCATGGCTGCTTGCGACTGGTTGTCTGTGAGGTTCTCTACGAGGCAGAATTCGTTGCCGAATGGGTCTTGCATGACTGCCCAGTCAATAAGCGGTCGATGATCACCACGTGATCCGGGTCTGGGGTAGAGGCTTGGTGGCTTTTTGACCCTGCCGCCGAGTTCGATGATTTCTTCTATCGCTCGGTCGATGCCGTTGTTTGGTGTGATGTCGATGTGAACTTGATTGGGACTCTCGGCTGTTGGTGCCTGAATGTCTAGTGGGGAATTGTCAACACGTTGCAGGATGATCTCGTGTTTCCACGGGTCCTTTGTGCCCAAATACCCGAGCCAGTCATGCCACCCAGTTTCTGATCCGATGACCTCGAGTCCGGTGACTTCCCCCCGGAACTTGTAGGCGAGTGCTAGGTCGGTGACGTTGATGACAACACAACGAAGTGTTCCAACACCCATAGCCTTTTAACTCCTTTCTTGATACCCGGACCCGGTTCCTCTGATCCGCGTCCCTGGAAGCAACATACAACATGGTGAACCGCCCCGTCTTCTGTGGAGACTCCACCCCAGAGACCACAGCAATCATCGGCGGCCTGATGCTTTCTCCAAATGAGGGTCAGTGTCGGAACGCGAAGGCACCGGACACTCTTGTAGGACATCCGGGTGCTGGTGTCGGAGAAAAGACTCGAATCTTCACGGGCAAAATGCGGCCCACTAGGCCCTCAACCTCGTAGCGCACTCCTCTGGGTTGCGTTTTGGCGGCCGTCGCGGGCATAGGCATCGATATCGCCCGCTGTAGCGTCGGAAACATGGGAGCCGCGGCAGACTGTGAATCCATCGGTGATGGCCTGCTCCGACAGCCGGTCAACTCGATCACCACCCTTGCGTTCGTGGCCGCAGGTCTCTGGATACTGACTCGCCGCCCAGACCGTCGTTGGGTGGGCATAGCGGTGATCGCGACCGGCATCGGGTCATTGCTCTTCCACGGGCCGATGCCGGCTGGGGCGGAATGGGCCCATGACGTCACCCTCGCCTGGCTGCTGCTGGTCGTAGCCGGAACAGGGACCAGGTGGGAAAAAACCACCCATGTCTCCGGTTTTCTGGTGCTGGGAGTGCTATTCGCTCTCCTCCCGGCAATCGGCGATCCGGTCGCCGTGGTAATCACAGTGATTGCTGTCGGGGTCAGAATCCGACTCGATCGATCGTCGCACACGTGGGGCGCGTTGTCCCTACTCGCGGCCTCGGCGATCGTTGGCCGTCTCGGCGCCACTGGCTGGCCATTATGTGATCCGGGCTCGATACTCCAAACCCATGGGCTGTGGCACGTGAGCGCGGCGGCCGCCGTTGTCTGGTGGGCGACCGGCGCCGACTCGTCTTCTGCGTCAGCTCACACTCACGCGTCCTAGTGTGATTTTCTCTGGCACCTCAGCCTTGTCTCGACGTGCGGATACCTCCTAGTCACGAATCTGATCTGAAGGTGAATGGAACGACGTCTGAGGAACTAGCCGAGCGAAGGCAGTCGACTCGGGAGATTGGCCAGCCCGAGGTCGTCACGATCTACTGACCATCTGGGTGCAACCACATTGCCTCTGTGGGGTTCTCATCAGCGACGGGACGAACTGATAAGGAGATGTCCGGAATGACCACCGACTATGTCAAGGCCTACAGAAACGAGCGCATGGCCCACGCACATATGAAGCGGCAACAGCGTGAAGCTGTCCGGGTGAACGGGGCCAACAGAATCGTCTCTGCCGACCACCCGATCCGCACTACCGCCGGCAATCGGCTGATCAAAATTGGAGAGCGCCTCTCCAGGACGCCATCGCCAATGTCATCAACCATCAACGACATGGTGTGAATCTCTGACAATGAGATAGCTCTCTGGTTACTACCCCGGCGGCTCCGAAAGTTTATCGATCCCGCTCGACCACCTGATCCACATCGCTGTTGTGTAGATGCAGGTATCAGGCGCTCACCAGGACGGTGACGAGCTCAGCGATTCGATCGGTGGCCGCGCTCGCCACATCCAGGACCTCAGCGTGGCTTATCTCGCTGGCCATCCCTGCTGCGAGATTCGTCACCAGCGAGATTCCTGCGACCTCCGCGCCGAGGTGCTTCGCCGCGATCGCCTCGAGCACAGTTGACATCCCGACGAGGTCGGCACCCATTCCTCTCAACGCGTCGATCTCGGCAGGAGTCTCGTAGGCCCCGCCCATGAGCCCGGCGTATACACCTTCGGTGAGAGACGGATCGTGGGACCGGGCAGCCGCCCGCAGCTGAGCCGAGTAGATCTCGGTGAGGTCAACGAACCGTCCGGCGAACGGCGGCGGCGGGACGACGCCGATCATTGGTGTGGTGCCGGTGAGATTCAACTGGTCGCGGAGCAGCACCGGTGTGCCTGGTTGGTTCTCACGTCGCAACGATCCCGCTGCATTGGTCAGGATTACGCGTTCGCAACCAGCCAGGACGGCCGATCGCACGACGTGCACCACCGTTGCTGGAGTGTGCCCCTCATAGAGGTGGCTTCGACCGCCGATCAGCAGGGCAACTCGATTCTCGAGCTCGACTGCCCGGATCATGCCGCTATGGCCGGTCACCGTCGGCGGGACAGCGCCGGGCAAGTCGGCCAAATCCATTGTGCTTCGAGGGATTCCCATCCTCTCCCCCACGTTCGACCATCCAGACCCAAGCACGACCACCACATCCAACGATGACCCCAGTGCGTTGGTGATGGCCCTGGAGGCCGTGTCAGCCAATTCATATGGGTTGTCGCGCGAAATCACAGTTCACCTCCTGGGTTTCTGACTGTGGAGAACAGACATTATCGGCTGCTGTCCATCGTCTGCCATGGTGTGAGAACAGGCGGACCACTCCCCCGGTGCCGGGTCTCATGAGTGTCTTTCGGTGACACCCGTCAGACATATGGCATCGACTACTCGATGCGTCCTCCCCAATTTGGCTAAGAGGCAGCCGGCCGTAGCCTCTTTGACCTATGACGAGCAACGATTCCGAGGCACCCGAGCGTCAGAACGTTGCGACGATGGGTCAAAGCTGGTATCTGATCGGCCGGCAACTGCGAAGGGCCCCCCGGGAGTTCGCTGTCGGTGGTGCAGGAGCAATCTTGTTCGCCGCCATGACAATCGTCTCGTCTTTCGTGATCGGATGGATCATGGACTCGGTGCTGTTGCCGGCCGTCGAGGCCGGTGAGGTTGCCTCCGCAACCTTGGCGGGAGCCGCTGCGCTCGTCATCGCTGTTTCGATTGCACGAGCAGCTGGGATCACCCTGCGTCGTATGGGCGCCTACTTCGCCCAACATCGAATCCAGTACCGGGACCGGGTCGACGTCACCAATCGGTATCTGGATCTTCCCGTCGAATGGCATCGTCGCCATTCCACCGGACAGTTGTTGGCCAATGTCAACGAGGACGTCGAAGCCGCCTCATTCGTTGCTGCTCCCCTACCGATGGCCTTTGGGGTCATCATCATGCTCGTCGTCACGGCGATTCTTCTCCTTCTCACTGATCCCTTTCTGGCGCTGATCGGCTTTTCGGTAGGCCCGGCGCTGATGATCGTCAATTACACGTTCCAGCGAAGGATGAGGGCTGTTGCGGCCAAGGCCCAGCGGCTCCGCGCCGAGGTTGCCGACATCGCCCATGAGTCATTCGATGCGGCTCTAGTCGTCAAGACTCTGGGCCGTGAGGATGCGGAGGTGGGTCGTTTCGGGGAGAGATCCGACGCCCTGAGGGACCGCATGGTCGAGGTCGGTCGTCTGAGGGCGGTCTTTGACCCGGTGATCGAGGCACTACCCAGCATCGGCATATTGGCTGTCCTCGCTGTCGGCGCATGGAGGGTCGATCAAGGAGTCCTCACCACTGGATCCCTCATAGCCTTCGCCTATCTCTTCAGCCTCGTCGCACTTCCAATGCGAGTCTTCGGGTGGCTGCTCGGTGAAATTCCTCGGTCGGTAGCAGGGCTGGAGCGGGTGGAGGCTGTCCTCAACGAGGAGGCTCGTTTTGAGTACGGGGTTCACGGGACGTCCGAGAAGGGTGGCGCGGAAGCCTCCGCGGAGTCGGTGGGATACCTGTATGCGGATACCGAGCACGAAGACCTCTCCGCCACCGGTGGGAGTACCGAAAGCCTGATGAGGGATGACGAGCTTCGCGGCATCGAGTCGGTCACGCTCAATGTCAGCGCCGGTACCAGGGTTGCCCTTGTTGGCCCCACCGGGTCTGGTAAATCAACCGTGGCCCATTTGTTGGTGAGACTCTTTGACCCGGAGAAGGGTGAGATCTGTCTTGACGGCCGTGGCCTGGTCGATCTAGACCGGTCGGCACTAGCCGAATCGGTGAGCGTCGTCTTCCAGGAGACTTTCCTCTTCAACGACTCTGTCTATCACAACATCACGCTGGGCGAGCCCTTCAACGAGTCCGACGTGATCGCGGCGGCCGAACTCGCCCAAGCCGACGATTTCATCATGGAGCTTCCCAATGGATACGCCACGGTTGTCGGTGAGCGTGGGGCCTCGCTTTCCGGTGGACAGAGACAACGTATCGCCATCGCCCGCGCCCTGGTGCGGGAGCCGAGACTTCTCGTCCTGGACGACGCCACCTCTGCTGTCGATCCGGCCGTCGAGAGTGCGATCCTCGACGGTTTGGAGCAGTTGGACACCAGCGTGGTGATTGTCGCCTATCGACGCTCCTCCATAGTGCTTGCCGATGAGGTGATTTACATCGAGGACGGCCGCGTCATCGACCGCGGCACCCACGAGGAGCTTTACAGGTCCCTTCCCGCCTATCGGAGCCTCATCGATGCCTACGACCAGATAGAGGAGCCGGCGTGACCGCCGGAGCTGCCGTCGACACCGCCTCGACGGAGGACACCAAAAAGGGTGCTGTTGCCACCATCCGACGAGGTCTGAGTCTTTCCCCCGAGCTTCGTCGAGGGCTTGCCGGGACCATTGGCATCGCCCTGGTGGCGACTGCGGGCAGAGTGATTGTTCCGATCGCCATCCAGCAGATAATCGATGGCGGCCTGGAGGACGGGGCGATCGACATCGGCTTCGTCGTCCAGATGACCCTCATCGCGCTGGTAGCGGTGCTGATCACGGCCGGCGCCACCGGGTGGATGCACCTTCGTTTGGCACGCGTCGCCGAAACCGCCCTATCGGGTCTTCGTATCCGCGCTTTCCGACACATCCATGATCTGTCGATGCTCCACCAGGCCTCCGAGCAGAGAGGCGTGCTCGTTTCGCGGGTCACCTCCGATGTTGACCAGATCAGCCGTTTCATGCAGTGGGCCGGTCTCATGATCATCATCAATGGTGGCCAGGCCATTCTGGCCCTCATTGTCATGCTCGTGCTCTCGGTACCGCTCGGTCTGATTGTCCTCGCCCTCGTGCCGTTCATCGTTCTGATGATTCGCTGGTTCCAGAGCAGGCTGGAGGTCGCCTATCTCATAGTGCGCGAGCGGGTCGGCCACATGCTTGCCCTCCTAGCGGAGACAGTGGTTGGTGCACCCGTGATACGCGCGTATGGCATTGAGTCAGGGACCCGCCAGCGTCTCGAGGAGGCGATCGAGAGCCATCGGAGTGCTGCCGTCAAAGCCGGGCGGTTGTCAGCTTCATTCTCGGGTGGAGGTGAAATCTCATCTTCGGTTGTCGTCGCCGGTGTCCTGGTGGTGGGCACGGTCATGGCGGCTCAGGGATCCACCACCGTCGGCACCGTTGTTGCGTTCCTCTTCCTCGTCCAATTATTCGTTCAGCCGGTCCAGATCATGGGCGAAGCCGTGAATGAGGCACAGACGGCGGTAGCCGGCTGGCGGCGAGTTCTCGACATACTTGACATCGCCCCTGACGTTGCCGATCCCGGGCCGAATGGTGTGGATCTGCCACACGAGGCGGTCGGGGTGCACTTCGACCGGGTGACGTTTCGCTATCCGCAGCCGGGCCAGATGGCAGCCGACGCGACGGCATCGCCTGCGCTGCGTGACACCACGATCGTGATACCTCCCGAGCAAAGAGTCGCGATTGTGGGCGAGACCGGGTCGGGTAAGACGACTTTCGCCAAGCTTCTCTCCAGACTGATGGATCCCACCGAGGGCAAGGTGCTGATCGGGAATGTAGATGTTCGCACCCTCAGGTTTGCCTCGCTTCGTGACCGGGTGGTGATGGTGCCGCAAGAGGGAGTTCTCTTCCGGGGCTCGATTGCGGACAACGTTCGGATGGGACGCCCCGATGCCACCGAGGAAGACCTGGTCGCTGTCTTCGACCATCTCGGTCTCGGTGAATGGCTCAACGAGTTGGCAACCGGCCTCGACACCCCGGTTGGAGAACGCGGTAGTGCTCTTTCTGTGGGTGAGCGCCAACTGGTCACACTGGTGCGAGCTGCGATTGCGGACCCCGACCTACTCATCCTTGATGAAGCGACGTCGGCAGTCGATCCGGTGACGGAGGTTCGGATAAGCCAGGCGCTCAACGAGCTCATGGCAGGCCGGACGGTGGTGACGATTGCCCATCGGTTGTCTACGGCAGAGGCCGCTGATCGGATTCTGGTATTCGATAAAGGAGAAATCGTCCAGGACGGCACCCATGCCCAGCTCAAGGCCGACGGAGGGGTGTACGGCAGGTTGTACAGCTCCTGGGAGCGGAGGACGTCGAAGTAGCCTTTGCCAGAGGTTCCGGGTCTCGCTTATTGCCCGTTGCTCTCTGTGCTGACGAGAGTGAGAGTCCCGCAACGAAGACCACGGTCAACCAGATTGGATGGCCCATCAACGGCCCAGGTCCGGGTCGGTGCAGACATCTTGCCCCACCCCTGGTTCGGGGTCGAACACCCTTCCTTCGATAAAGCCGGATCCCTGGCTGTCGGATTGCAGATACTCGGAGATTGCTTGTGCGATCGCCCCGGCGGCGACGGCGACATACATCGGATCTTGATGAAGCTCGGCCTCAGCGAGGTTGGAGATGTAGCCGAGCTCGATCAGGGCAGTGGGTGTCTGCGGATGGCGAATAATCCCGTAGGCATCGTCACCGCGACTATTGAGAACGGTCATCACACCGGCATCGTCCGCTGCAACCCAAACGACGTCGAATACATCAAGCGCCTGCATCGAACGTTTCCAGAGAAGACCTCCAAGACGTCGGGACGAGGAGGAGTTGGCCTGAATGACCACCTCAACACCGGGAATCGGTGACGGCCCTGGACTCGGTGAGTTGTGATGGATCGACACCATCACTTCGGCATCGAGGCTGTCGGCGAGTTGGGCCCGTACGTTGAGAGGAGAGGCGTAGTCCCCCGAACGTGTCAAAACCGCCGAAATGCCCTGTTCCAAGAGGAGTTGTTCGACGGCCTGGGCCACCAATAGGTTGATCTCCCTCTCGGCCACACCGGTCGAAGCCACCGCGCCGGTGTCCACCGGTCCTCCGTGGCCGGGGTCGATGACAACGGTTGTTGTCCCAAAAGCCACACCGTCCTCTATCACCATTTCGTTTCCACACGGTGTCAGCACCTGGTAGCCGAGGGGTCTGGACTCCAGGATGGCGACGGGCACTCCGGTGGTGGTGAGGAGTCCCAGGGGGTTGGTGGGCAGAGTCGATGCGGGTGGTCCGCTCGTCGAGGTCGACTGCTGGACAGTCGATGTGGTCGAAGATGTGCTGCTGGCCGCGAATGTAGATGAGATTGTCGACACGGTCGTCTGGTCCGTGGTCACGGTCCCGGTA
>SMVB01355158.1_pt1 | contig 66678 bp, 60 predicted proteins | sample 2456461 | NCBI WGS metagenome assembly SMVB01 (sample SAMN11095934, study PRJNA526329) | marine sediment metagenome | biome: Marine sediment; feature: Surficial sediment; material: Deep marine sediment; isolation source: Hadal surficial sediment | place: Pacific Ocean | collected 2014-05 | depth...
CCTGGCGCCTACCGGGCGGGCGCTGTAGCGTGACAGCAGCATTTTTACCTTGCGCGCCACCACTTCGTAAGTGCCTTTGCCGCCCACCGTAATACGGTTGCGATCGTGGTAGGCAGCGGGGCCGTCCATGCTGACAGCGATACCCACATTGTGGGCGTTGAGGTAATCGACAATGCGTTCGGTGAACATGGTGCCGTTGGTGGTCAGGGAAAAATCTATCACTTTACCAATACGGGCAAAGCGCGGCTCCGCGTAGCTGATCACCTCCTTTATCAGGGCCATGTGGGAGAGCGGCTCGCCGCCAAAGAAGACAATGTTGTAGCGCGGCTGGTCGGGCGATTCCGCCAGTAACATTTCTACCGCGTCGCGCGCAGTACTAAAATCCATTTTCTTGCCGGCAGAGGGCGTGTCCAGATCTTCTTTATAGCAATAGGTACAGGAGAGGTTGCAGCCGGTATTGACGTTTAGCACCACCGTGGTGAGCGGAAACTGATCCAGCTGAAAAGGTCGTGTTTCCGGTACAGCCCCGATATCACCGCCCACCAGCTGCAGGGATTGCAGTTCCCCCAGCGCACTTTGCACGCTGTCTGCGGGATAGCGGTCTACCAGTGAGCGGGTCAGGCTTGCCAGGCTGTGGCGCTCACCGTTGCGCAGGGTGGCAAGAATATCGCAGGTCAAGTCGTCCGCTTCGAACAGGCTGGTGCTGGGTATATGAAAAATATACGCCCTTCCCGCCACCGCTACTTCATGCAGGTTGTTATCAATGACAGACAGATATGCACTCATGCATTATTCTCCCAATTACCGCAGCGGTGGGTTGTTCCAGCGCTGCACGGTAACTATTAAGTGGCCTTCGCCGCTGCTGACAGCGGTATCTTCTGCCAGGCTGGCAATCACCTTGAGATTGCCGACATTGTTGGTAGAGTGCTCCCGCTCGGGGTTTGGTCCGGCACCCGCAGGCTGGAAGATACCACTGCCCACACCCATCTTGCCGGCAAAACGCACGTCCTCGCCCTGTTCAGCGGCAGCATCCCAGGGGGCCACCTGCCAGCTAATGCCATCCATGTAACCCAGTCGCAGGTCGTCGTCGCTGCCAGCGATCCCATCGGGTCCATGGTCGATACCCACCGCCCGAAAAGCAGCCTCTACCCGGGGAGTGGAACCCCCATTACCGCCAACCCGCGCAATCGCATAGGACGGTTCTACGGCCAGCGAATTCAACTGCTGGTACACCATCAGGGCATTATCCAGGCTGGCCGCGCCTACGCCGATACTGCCATGACCCATTGCCGCATCACTGCTGGCAGCAACCGCCAACACAATGCGGTTTTTGTCACGCAGCAGCACCTTGTCGATACTCAGCCCCTTGGGAAGAGTGATATCACCGACCAGGGCAGAGCCGCTGATGGTGAGCTGCTGTGTTCCGCCGCGCTGGATATGGGTGGGAAACACACTGTTGATGCGCGAATTTTTATCGTCGCGCACCGCGCTCAGACGCATACCCAGCAATGGCTGGTCCTTGAAGAACATACGGCCGCTAAGGCGCTCACCACTGGCATCGGCTGCCAATACCTGGCGCATTGAGTCATCACCCAGGGTAAGCTGGGCGCGCCAGTCATAACCGGTATACACCAGCGCCTTACCCTTGCCAGAGACTGACTCGCCGTTACTGTATTCGCCTTCTATAGACAGGCTGTAATAATCCGGCTTGGTAGTGGTGGCGGTCATAACAGCATACAAATAGCCCTTGCCCGCCATATGCCCGGTCACTATCCAGCGGCCCGCCAGGTCGGGTTTTTCGGCCGCCTGCCAGGCGCTCCAGGCTTCCGACTGCAGAGGGTAAGCCTTGGCCAGGGCTGGCACGGTCTTCGTTAAAGCTTCATTGAGCCAATCCCGGTCGCGACCGTACAGGGAATACTCGGTGGACGGAAACTGCCCGAGATGAAAATGTACCAACAGTTCCCATTCTGCCTCGGTGCGCCGCTGCAGGGCAAAGCGAGCACTGGAATGACAGCGTCCGCACATGACGGCGAGCTCAGGATCCATATCTTCAATGCGATTCAGGTCCTGCTCGATAAGATAGCGGTAGGGTTGCGACTCCTGGGGCGCCAGGCCCTGGGTGTCTGCCAGATACTTGACCAACTCGCGCATGGATGACTGGGCGATCGGGATATCGCGGCCACTCAGTCGCAGGCCGTGAATCATGCGCATACGATTGATGGTCATCTCCCAGCCCTCAGCGGTTTTGCGCTGCTCACTGATGCGACTAAAGGCGCCTTCTTTATCCGGAGTGTGGCAACCACCGCAGTTTGAAAATAGCAGCTCCTCGCCAGCGGTCCTGTCCGCCTGGGCTGTAGCGGCGAAAACACAGAGCAACGAAAATGTGAGTAGTGAACCGTAGCGTAAGATCATGGGATCTCCCGAAAAACGTACTGATAATCTGACTGCTTGTTAATTTAGTACAGTAGACCTATTTATTTTAGGGAACTATAACGCCCCAATTTTGTGGCTGTCAAGCTGTATCAGCCCTGCCCGTCCAGCAACTCCGCCCTCAGCGAGGTATGTCGCCGTGCTTTATCAACCACAGGAATGACTGACTGGCCATCTCTACAATATTGGCGGTCTCCTTGCGCCACGGTTTTCGATAACCAATAAACATCGTGTGCCCCTCCAGGGATGCGCTAATAAACAGCGCGATACGCCGGCACTGCGGTACAGAAAGTTTAGGATTTACCTCGCCGATAATACCTGCCAATACTCTGCGGTAGTTTTCGTACATTTCGTCCATTGATTTGGTGACCCCTTTTTCGTGGTTAGAGAGGGACCAGACTTCCGGGAAAAACACCGTCGCACGTTTGCTGTTCAGATCGAAAACAACATGCTTGATAACCGTCAAAAATTGTTCTTCGGGCGTGCCGTGCTGCCTGATCTCAAAAAAGTCGTCCAGGTACCGACTCAGGGCGTTGTCGAGCATGGCCTTGACCAGCTTTTCCTTGCTGGGAAAATAGTACTGCAAATTACCGACGCGGATGCCGGCGGCATCAGCCACCTTGCGCATGGAAAAATTATGGTAGCCGCTATCAATGAGCAGTTCAGCGGCGGCTTCAAGAATGTGTTGTCTTTTATCCTTGCCCTTCTGGTAAGCGCCCTGCCTGGCCTTGTTGCTCACTGTCACCGTCTGCCTCGCTGATTCTGATTATTGGCACTGAGTGAATATTATACGATCGACCTAATATTACCAGCATTGCCGAGCCAAAAATCAAAGGTTCTCCGAAAGCCCGCCGGAATTGCATTGCTCGTTCCGACGCCACATGCTGCGGGGCTTTAATTTAGTAGGCCTGCACATATAGATACATGGGGTACTCCGTAGCAGAGCCGAGAAGGGGTGGTGACTGGTAACTTCAGCCTATCGTTGCTGCGCGCAATTCATCATAAGAATCCTGGATACACTGGGCGTAAAAGCCCGGGTCGGGCATCAAATCACGACAGGCATTTATGGCGATAGATATCTTGCCGTTGCAGCTCATAATGGCGTGGAACAAGCCCACACTATCCATAATGGGGCCAAAGCCAGCGCAGCAGACCAGCCGGGCTCCACACAGGTACAACGGCTGCTGGGAGCCGGCAACATTGGTAATAACCGTATTTATGGGTGCTGCCGTACCCGCCGCGAACATCAACTGGGTGCCAGCACGCAACATGGCCAGGGAGGCAAGTTGTGGGGGAATGACCTGGGCCAGGTCCAGTGCGGTCCTGGGCCCAATCGCTTCGGTATAGGCCTTGGAAGACAGCGATTCCTCATGCACAGCATGCAGTCGCTCCAGCGGATCCTCGATTTCGCTGTGAATGGCCATGCTCATCGCCGTCACCAGATTACCGCCCGCATCGCGCTCGTCCTCGCTGCGGAAACTAACCGGAATCATCGCCATGGGCGAAACGGTAACAGGCTCCCCCTTGCTCTCAAGGTATTTGCGCATTGCACCCGCCACCACCGTGACCAGCACATCATTGACAGTGACGTTATCGATACTGGACTTCATCGCCTTGACCTCATCCAGGTCAAAAAACCGCGCCTCTACAACTCGGTGTGGCGAAATGGGAGCATTGAAGCGAGTACTGTGCCGCTCTTTCATCGATTGCAGGCGCTGCTCTTTCAAGCCCTGTCTGATGCGCCCGGGAATAGGTGCGATTTCCCGCACGGCCTTCAACCAGCGAGCCGGTGAACGTAAGCGATTGATATAGGCCCGACCAAACATCTTCAGGGGGCTGGGGTTTGTTTGTGGCTGGTAGGGCTCAACAGTGGGTGTTTTCGGCGCTTTGGGTGTTGGGTCGTGCAGCGCATGAATGGCCTCCAGCGCCGATGCTCCGTCTACCGCGGCATGGTGCATTTTAAACAGGATCGCAAAACTGCCAGCGGGCAGAAAATCGATATTATCCAGGCCCCCGATTACATAGGCCTCCCACAGGGGTCGACTGCGATCGAGCACGCGCGCCTGCAACCGCGCCACCTGTATGCACAACTGCCGCCAATCACCGGGCTTGGGCAGGGCAATGTGGCGCACGTGGAATTCCATATCCAGGTTCTGCTCATCCAGCCAAAAGGGGTAGTCAATACCCAGTGGCACCTTGCCAACCGTGCGATAGAAGATAGGCGCCGCCCCCGCGCGCTCCCTGAAGGTATTGAGAATATCCTTGAACCTGACCGGACCACTGTTTTTTTCCGCTGGAGTGTAGAACATCAACAGCCCGATATGCATAGGCGTATCGGCAGCTTCCTGACTGAGGAATAGTGCATCCAGTGCGGTTAGCTGTTGCATGTTCTGCGCAGACATTTCAGCGTTTGTCCACTACCCGCTGGGCTTTACCCTCAGAGCGAGGAATGCCACCGGGATCGTGAACCTTGACCTTGGCTGATACACCTATATAGGACTTGATCCTATGCTTGAGGGCCGCCTCGGCTTCTTGCTTGTTGCCGGTGTTGGCGCCACCTGCCAGCTCAACATGAACTTCTATAACATCCAGATGACCTTCTTTACTGACCTCAATAAAGTAGTGCGGCGCCAGGCTATCGACGGACAATAACTGCTCTTCAACCTGGGTTGGAAAGACGTTAACGCCGCGAATGATCAACATGTCATCACTGCGCCCGGTAATCTTGTCCATACGTCGCATGGTGCGGGATGAGCCTGGCAGCAGGCGGGTGAGGTCGCGGGTGCGGTAGCGCACTACCGGCATAGCCTGCTTGGTGAGACTGGTGAACACCAGCTCTCCCGCTTCGCCGTCGGGTAACACTTCACCGGTTTCCGAATTGATGATTTCCGGATAAAAATGATCTTCCCAGACAGTCGGTCCGTCCTTGCTTTCCAGGCACTCCTGGGCGACACCAGGCCCCATAAGCTCGGACAGGCCATAAATGTCGACGGCATCAATGCCCAGGCGCCGTTCTATCTCCTTGCGCATGGCGTCGGTCCAGGGCTCGGCACCAAAAATGCCGATACGCAGGGACAGTTTTTCGATATCAACTCTTTGCCGTTCCATCTCGTCGGCGATATTAAGCATGTAGGAAGGCGTCACCATGATGATGTCCGGATCAAAATCCTTGATCAGTTGCACCTGCTTCTCTGTCTGCCCGCCCGACATAGGTATCACCGCACAACCGAGCCGCTCGGCACCGTAATGTGCACCCAGGCCGCCCGTGAACAAACCATAGCCGTAGGACACATGCACCTTGTCTTTGGCAGTACCACCAGCCGCTCGAATCGAGCGTGCTACCACGTCGGCCCACACATCGATATCTGCCTGGGTATAACCCACTACCGTGGGCTTGCCAGTGGTGCCACTGGAAGCGTGAATACGGACTATCTGTTCCATGGGCACAGCAAACAGGCCAAAGGGGTAGTTATCCCGGAGATCCTTTTTGGTGGTGAAGGGAAAACGCGCCAGGTCTTCCAGGTTTTTGAGATCGTCAGGATGAATACCGTGGGCGTCAAACTTGCGGCGATAGGCCGGAGAGTTGTCGTAGGCGTGGCGCAAACTGGTTTTCATACGCTCCAACTGCAGACTGCGTAGCTCATCAAGACTCGCGGTTTCAATAGCATGCAGTGGGTCGAGACAGTTGGACTTCTTCATCATGGCTCCGTGTTTTTATAAGTTATATTAGACCATCACAATATAATACACTTTATTGATAAATATCAATCTTAATGTATCATTATGAAAAAACCACAATCCAGGATCAGACCTTAGCCTGTACCATTGCGCAGAACGTTTTCATGGTTGGAAATATGATGCGAGCTGTAGCCAAACCCATCCTGGTGCAACGGCTTATTGATGACTTTAGCCAGCGCCGGCCAATGCGAACCACCTCGCTAATCACCACCATTTTTGGCGACGTGGTGTCACAGCACGGCAATACCATCTGGCTGGGCAGCCTGGTTAAGGCCATGGCGCAACTGGACATCAACGAACGCCTGGTCAGGACATCTGTGTTCCGACTGGTAAAAGAGGGCTGGCTGGAATCGGAGCGGGTTGGCAGACGCAGCTTTTATCGGTTTACTCCCTACGGTTCAAATGAATACCAGCGCGCCGCACGCAGAATCTACGCACTGAATGACCATCACTGGCAGGGACAGTGGAAGTTGCTGGTGCCGCAGGACATACCCGATAGCCAGCGCGAGCAGTTCCGGCGCAGTCTGCACTGGCAAGGTTATCGGGCTATCGCTGCCGGTACCTACGCCATGCCCTGGGATGAACAGCACACCCTGGGGCAAGCTCTTGAGGAACTCGAGGCCACTGACAAAGTGCTTGTTTTTGATGCCTGCAGCTCAGCGTTGGGATCCAAGCAGCTGGTCAAAAAACTGGTAGCGCAATGTTGGCAACTTGAGGAGGTGGCAGAACATTACCAGGAGTTCCTGGCGCGCTACCAACCACTGCGTAAATGGGTAGTGCGCAAGCAAACCCTTGAGCCGGAGATCGCGTTTATTGTTCGTACGCTGCTAATCCACGACTACCGCCGGATACTGCTGCAGGACACCCCCTTGCCGGATGAATTACTGCCTGTCGCCTGGCCCGGTGCCGCCGCGCACACCCTGACCGCACAGATATACAAGGCTGTGGCGCAGGCCTCAAACAGCTACATCGTAAAGCAACTGGAGCCCGGCGACGGGCCTATGCCCAGTGCGGATGCCTCTTTCTGGAACAGGTTCGGTCGGATCAACTGACCAACAGCGGGCGCACTGATAGTGCTGCGACATCAGGCAGCCCTGTGCCTGGCTGATAAGGCAAACATCACCAGGCTTGCAATGACCGCGACGCCAGCGAGGATATTGACCGCCTGGAAACTCTGGCTGGTGACAAACAATGCTGTCACCCCCGGCCCAACGGCGCCACCGGCGCCGTGAAAAGCCGGTGCAGCTGCCACACTACGACCACTGTCATCCACCGCGTTGACGGCGGCATACTGGAAAGCCAGGGAGAAATTCCAGAAAAAATTATACAGCGCCATGCCCAGCAGGTAATCGAGCTTACTCATGCCTGCCTGCAGGAATAACAGCGCAACAACTGTTCCCCCGGCACCAATGGCCAATGGGCCAAGCCTGCCGAAACGGTCGCCGCACCAGGCCGCCAGCAATGCTCCGGGTATACCCAGGGTAACGCTGGCGGCCAGGCTCATACCGATAAAGCCGGGCTCAAATTGTGCCGCCGCCGCCATGCGCTCTACGTAGGTCCATACGGCACCGACATTGAAGAAAAAGAAAAAACACCCGGCCAGTGCCGCCAACACCCGGGGCCGAAACAAGGCAGCACCAATGGCCACATGACTTGTTTGTGCACCAGTGCGGGGGAACCAGCGCAGCAACAAAAGACCCAGCAATGCCAGGCCGGCAAAAATTACCAGCACCCCATCCAGGCCGTAGTTTTCAACAATTGTGGGGAACGCCAGCAACCCGACTACCTGGAAAGACACCTGGGCAGCAATCGAAAACCCAAAGCACCGATCCGGGTGCTCATTGTCAGACAATGCTGTCAATGCCAGCGAGTATGCCGCACCGCCACCCATGCCGGCCAGGCACTGGCAAATCATGAACAATAAAAAGTCATCGACCCACATGGACGCGGCATGAGCGGCCAGCAACAAGCCCAGGGCAACGCTGCCCGCCTTTACCCAGTCGACCCGTCGAATCCAGAATATGGCAAGCACCGAACTCAAGGCCGAGCCCGCCATTACTGTGCTGGCCAAAAAGCCTACCTGCCGCGCTGGCAGCCCCATATCGCTGGCGACAGCACCGACAAAAACAGGCAACACCAGGAAAGCCGCCATGGCTATAAAGCTGATAGCGACCGCGACAACCACAGCCGCACGCTGATTGACGGCTTGCTCATTCATCATTGGCTGGTCTGGGGCAATGCCTCCAGTAACAACGCAGCAGCATCAATATCGGCCTGCTGGTGTGGCTGCAGGTCCTGCCCACCCAGCGCTGCCGCCATTTCCAGAAAGGGATCGTCGGTGGCAGTCTTGATGCCACTGAGTTCTTCCAATACCGCCAGTCCGTAGAAGGGCACCGTCCAGGTGTTATAGCCACCCTCATGAGTCAGCAATAATTTGCCGTCACAGAGCTCATCGGCCGCCTGCATCATTTTTCGAGTCAGCATGCGGTAGCCATCACTGTGCATTTGCATGCGCCCCAGCGGGTCGTATGCGCCAGCATCAAAACCGCAGGGAATAATGATTAGTTGCGGCTTGAATTTATGCAGGGCGGGCAACACCACGCGCTCGTAGGTCTCCATATACGCGGCGACGCCACAGCCTGGCGGCAGCGGGATATTAATATTGTAACCCTCACCAGCACCAGTCCCGTTCTCGTGGCGGTAGCCCGAGTCGGGTGGAAAGCAGTTCTCCTGGTGAACAGAAATGGTCAGCGCCCGGGGGTCGTCATAGAAAGCGCTCTGGGTACCATTGCCATGGTGCACATCCCAGTCAACCAGGGCAATGCGCTCCAGGCCGTACTTTTCAAGGGCGTGGAAGCCGCCGATGGCGGCATTACCAAACAGGCAAAACCCCATGCCCTCATCAGCCAGGGCGTGATGACCCGGCGGTCGCACCAAGGCATAGGCATTGTCTACCCGTTCTTCCAGCACCGCCTCCAGCGCGGCCAACACACCGCCTGCAGACAACATGGCAATTTCATAACTACCGCGGCCCATAGGGGTGAAGATGCCGGCGTCCCCACCGATGCCCGCGCTTAAACTCTTGAGCCGCGCCAGGTATTCGGGCGTATGAAAGCGCAGGATCTCTTCCTCGGTAGCTTCCCTGGGGTCAATCAGGTGCAACTGCGGTGTCAGCCCCGCCACTTCCAGCAAGTTGCGCAAACGGCGCTTGGTCTCCGGGTTCTCCGCATGGGTGTCTGGCTGCACCGGGTTGCCATAGGGCATGGGGCCAGCGTAATTGCCCGTGTTGTGCCACATATAAAGTTCATGGCAGACGAAGCCTGTCCTCAGTTTATTGGTACTCATTGTCTTTCCTCTCCTTATTATTCGGATCAGTTGGGTTGCGGCGCCACTTTCGGCCAGGGCATGGCTTGTTCAAAAACTGCGGCCAGCGACAGCAGTAAATCTTCGCACCCGTAGGCGGCGGCAAACTGGATACCGATTGGCAAGCCGGATTGGCTGCGCGCCAGCGGCAGCGACATCGCTGGCTGCCCGGTACAGTTGTATACAGCGGTAAAGGGCGCCGGGCTGAACACGTGGTCGGTCCAGCTGCGTGCTGTGTAATTGCCACCATCAGAGGCGTGCTGCCCAATGGGCCAAGGTAATTGTGCGGTGGTGGGTGTCAGCAGGATGTCGTAGTCACCAAAGAAACCGCCGAAGTCGCGGTTAACCGCATTAAACACATCGTCGGCATGCAACAGGTCCACCGCTGACAGGGACAGACCGTGTTCGTGTATCGCCAGTGTCGCCTGTTCCAGGGTACTGTGATCTGCCGGCCGTCCGGTGGCGGCGCATATATCTACTACCCAATGGGCGATGGACGCCGACCACAAATCGGTATTGGCATCGGCAAACGCCTCCGTATCCAGTGGTGGGCAAGCCTCCTCGACACTGTGTCCCATGGATTCACACATCATGGCAACCGACCGCAGGGCAGCACTGATCTCGGGGTCTACTGCGGCACCGGACCAGGCCTCAACGCTATAAGCTATCTTTAAATTGCGCGGTGCCTGTTGCAGGGTGGACAGGTAGGATGATGCTGGCGCTGCAATCACATAGGGATCACCCACCCCCGCCCCCTGCACCGCATCCAGTAAAGCAGCGGCATCGCGCACGGTGCGAGTAACTGCCAATTCAATACCAAAGCCATTGAGGCCCTCGGCCGCACCAGGCCCGATGGGTACCCGGCCGCGAGTCGGTTTTAGGCCAACCAGGCCACAACAGGCAGCGGGGATACGGATAGAGCCACCGCCATCGTTGGCGTGCGCTACCGGCACTATGCCAGCAGCTACTGCGGCCGCCGAGCCGCCGCTGGAGCCACCCGGACTGCGTGTGGTGTCCCAGGGATTGCGGCAAATACCCGCTTGCAGGGTTTCCGTGGCAATGTTGTAGCCCATCTCCGGGGTTGCTGTGCGGCCCAGTGTGGCCAGGCCCGCCTGACGGAAACGCATCATCAGGTCAGAATCTCCCTGGGCAACAAGACCGGCGGCCAGACGCGACCCCATTTCACTGCGGCGGCCCTGCGCCTGGAGTACCAGGTCCTTGATCAGAAATGGTACGCCGGAAAACGGTGCCTGCGCTGGCACAGCCGCAATGATATCGTCCACATCATCAAACAGCTCCAGCACAGCGTTGATAGAGGGATTCCACTGCTCTACGAGGGCAGCCGCACACTGCGCAAGGTCCCCGGCAGTGACCTCACCCTCACGCACCAGCCGGGCCAGATCCAGGGCATCGTATGAAAGGTATTCTGAAATCTTCATACCTGACCCCCCGCTAATTATTGGCGTTAATGGGTGGCAAGCCCGTCTGCCACATAGCCGTGCGCTCGAGCTGCGCTGCCAGCGAAAACAACAGCGCATCTTCTCCCACCCGCCCCGACAGCATGACCCCTATCGGCAACTTATCGGCGGACATCGCCAACGGCAGGGACATGGAGGGCTGACCTGACATATTGTAAAGATGCGTGAAGGCAGACACCTGCTTAAAGCGGTGCACATATTCTTCAAAACTATCGCCCTCGCGGTAGGTAATGGTTTTTAGTCGCGGCGGCGGCGTGGCGGTCACCGATTGCAGCACAACATCGTAGTCCGCCATAAACTGACCCATGGTCCTGCCAATGCCATGCATATCCCGCAGTGCAATCGCGTAATCATAGGGGCTGTATTTTCTGCTACCGATCCTGATAGCACGGGTCATAGGTTCGATGTCAGGCACATCAATAACGCGACCCAGTGCCGCCTCCATCTGTAGCAAAGAACTGGTCACGTCGGTAGCTATAAGCGTATTCTGCACCTCGTTGAGCCTGGCGTAATCCAGCGGCGGCGCCGCCTCTTCCACGGTGTGCCCCAGTCGCTCCAGCAACTGGGCAGTTTTCAGTACCGCCGCTTTGCAATCTGCATCAATATCCGTTGCCGGCACGGCCAAATTCAGCGCCACACGCAGGGGACCGGGTTCACGCCGGGTGGCCGCCAGGTATGCACTTGGCTCACCGAACAGACCGTAGGGAGCTCCCGCCTCATAACCCGCGGTAGCATCCAGCATCGCGGCGCTGTCGCGCACGCTGCGTGCAACCACGTGGCCGATTGACATGCCGGGCCCACTAACACCGGGAGTGACACCCCGCGTTGGTTTAAAGCCAAACACACCGCAGTGGTTGGCCGGCACACGAATAGAACCCCCACCATCGCTGGCATGGGCGATTGGCAGGATACTCGCCGCAACCGCGGCGGCGGAGCCACCACTGGAGCCGCCGGTGCTGTACTGTAGATTCCAGGGATTGAGGCAGTCCCCCAGAAACAGGTTTTCGGTGGTCAGGGCCAGGCCATATTCTGGAGTATTAGTCTTGCCAAAGATTACCAGGCCCGCCTGCTGATAGCGCTGCACCAGCAGCGAGGTCTTTGCCGCCACATCCCTGGCATGCAGTCGCGAACCATGGGTGGTCACAGTTCCCGCCAGGGATACGCTCAGGTCTTTCAACAAAAAGGGCACACCGGTGAACGGCCCCCGGGGCAGGCCCTTGTCTATCGCCGCCCTCGCCAGGTCGTAGTGCTTTTGTGAGATTGCATTGATCGTCGGATTGACAAGTTCGACCCGTCGAATCGCCTCCTCCAGCAACTCTATTGCACTGACTTCGCCATTGGCGACATGTTCGGCCAGCGCGGTGGCATCCGAATTGCTGTACAGCGCCGTCAGCTTGTCGCCCTCGCTGGCCAGTGCAGCCTCACCCGTTGCGGCTGCACCAGCGGCCAGCAATGCCATTTTGTTAAATTCTCGCCGACTGTATGTCACGGCTGCTCTCCTTTTGTATAAACCGGTCGGCCCTCGAACCAGGTCTGCTCGACTTGTGTTTCGCTGATTGTGTTTATAGGAACCTCAAACAGGTTTCGGTCCAGGACAATAAAATCCGCCGACTTGCCCTCCTCGATCGACCCGGTCAAAGCTTCAAGACGCATCGCCCGCGCACCACCCATGGTGGCTATATGCAGGGCCTGTTCAAGACTGATGGCCTGCTCGGCCCACAGAGTCTTATCGGTATCCTCAAAGGGATTGCGCCGGGTCACCAACGCCTCGATGGCATGCCAGGGACTGAGGTTCCTGGCTGCCGAGGGCCAATCGGAACCCATTAGCACATTGGCACCTGATTCCAGCAAATCCCGCACCGGAAAATAGTGCAGACCGCGCGGGCCGATGGCACCGACCACAGAATCAATAATCGGCGAGGGGTACCAGATGTAGGGCGACAGATCGGCCGTTACGCCCAGCTCGGCAAAACGCGGCAGATCCTGCGGATCGATAAAGCCCGCATGGGCCAACTCGTGGCGCAAACCACTGGGCCCATTGACCTCACGCATGGCCTGTAAGGCGTCCAGCGCCGTGCGCACCGAGCCGTCCCCCGCAGTATGAATTTTCACGGTAAAACCCAACTTATCCAGGGCGATAAGATCACGCCTGAGCACATCGGGATCCACCATCAACAGTCCGCGGGTCGGCTGCGGATGTTCCTCCTCAACAAGGTAATCTTCCAGCATCAATGCCGTGCGCGAAGCGGTGGGCACACCGTCCAGGAATATTTTTACGAAATTGGTATGTAGATGAGTCGACTGGAACTTGTCTCTGGCCGCCACGATCCCCTCGATATCCAGGGGATAGTTGCGGACCTCCCGCGGGGTCTGGTGATTGGCAACCAGGTGCGCCGTCAACTCCCCCGCCTCATCCAGTTGGCGGTAGGCCGCAAGTACTTCTGGCAGGGCTCTGGCCTCGTTGACGCCGGTCAGACCATAGCGATTGGCCTGGCGTAGGGCCTCAGCCAGGGCCGCCCGATATTGCGCCGTCGTCCACGCCGGTTGCAGGCGCGATACCGGTGTCCTGGCACTCTCGTACAACAAACCGTTGGGTTCACCGTCGGCGCCACGCACGAAGGTACCCCCCTCGGGATCTGGCGTATCACGGTTGACCCCCGCCAGCGCCAGTGCCGCACTGTTAACCCAGGCGTTATGCCCCGCATCATCGCTGAGGTAGATGATGTGTTCGCTGGAGACCGCATCCAGGAAAGCACGCGGAGAGGGAATATCATGAGTACGAAAAAAATCGCTGCTCCACTGGCCACCCACCACCCATTTACCGTCGGGATTGCTGGCAATACATTCGCGCAGGCGCGCCGCGATTGCATCCGGTGTCGCACTAAAAGGGAAGTTACAGGTGTATAGCGCGCTGATGCCACCCTGCCAGGGGTGGGCGTGGGCATCATTGACACCGGGCATAAGCATTTTTCCCGCCAGGTCTATGCGCTGGGTTTGCTCACCCAGATATCTATCAGCGCCAGCGGCATCACCCACATACAAGTACTTACCATCGTTAATGGCAACCGCCTCGGCCCAAGGCCTGCCGGGGTCTAGCGTGTATATCCGGGCATTGGTCAAAATCGTGGCAGCGGGCGCTAACGCTGTAGAACCCACTGCGACGGTATCTTCAGATCGCTCGCAGCCGCTCAGTAACAGGCAAGTTATCGCGCCAGCGAACAGAAAAGTACTTACCCGGTTTACCCAGTCCTTCCTCATGGCAATGTTCTCCCCGAAAAAAAGGGCCCGGATTACCGGGCCCAAGTACGGAGGCAAAGGGAGCTACTGCCTCACTGCCCAAAAAAATAGCTGAGAGTCACCCCATAGGTGCGCGGCATACCCTGGCTGCGTACGAAGGGGCCATTACCGCCTACGTAGGCAGAGGGATAGTAATCTTCGTCCGCCAGGTTGCGACCCCAGGCCATAACCCGCCACTGACCATCGGCAGCGCCAATCGCCAGGCGTGCACCGAGTATCGTGTAATTTTCAGTGGCTTCCTCCGGATTAATACCGCCGGTGGTGTCATCGGTGAAGGCCAGATCGCCCGCGATTTCCATGGTCAGATCATTGCCGATAGACCATTCGTATTTTACCAGGGCTGTATACTGCCATTCCGGCGACTGCGATAGCTCTGCACCAGACACATCACGAGTCACCGTGGTGGGCCATGCACTGGCATCCCTGTCCACCGCATCCCACTTCTTGATTTCGGTATCCAGATATGCCGCGCCGAGATTGAAGGTCAATCCATCAGTGATCAGCCAGTGCATGTCAAACTCGGCACCATAAATCTCCGATTCTGGCACGTTGGTCAGACCTGAAATATTGCCCACGAAGGTTACCGAGGCGTCCTGTTCCTGCTTGTCGTCGTAGTCGTAGTAGAAGGCTGCAGCGTTGAACTGCATGGTGCCGTCGAGCAAGGTGGCCTTGGCACCCACCTCGTAGGAGGTCAGCTCCTCTTCGTCGTAAGGCTCAAGCTGCTGGGTAGTATTGGAATTGGCGCCGTTGAAGCCTCCCGACTTGAAGCCCCTGGAGACCGTGCCATACAGAAGTATGTCATCACTGAGGATGTAGTCCAGGCCAATCTTGCCCATCCATTTTTCGGTGTTAATAGAGTCCTTGAACACGTGGAAAGCGTCATTGACATTGGGCGTTCCCAGCAACCCGAAAATGTAGGTCGGAGAGTTCGGGTCATCATCTATGGTGCCACAGTCGCCGGGCGCCAGGGTGGAACCGAATTGGGCATTGAGGAAACCGCCGAGGCTGCCATCATCCGCAATGAAGGTACAACCTTTCCAATCCCTGTCCTCCTCGGTATAGCGAGCGCCCAGCGTCAGGCGCCAGGCTTCCGAGAATTGCCACTCCGCGTGACCAAACACCGCCCAGGATTCGGTGGTCTGTTTATAATTGGTATCCAGTTCCAGAATCGGCGTGGGTGCAAAAAGATCTACTCCCCAGGGTATGGATCCGAGCCCGAATACGGAATCTGACATGAAGTAGTGGTACTGCTCCTTCATATCGTCATCGGAATAGTACAAACCGCCGATCCAGATGATATCACCTGTTTCCCCGGAGAGCCTTAGCTCCTGGGAGAACACGTCCAGATCGGTGGTATTGATATTGCTGGAGTCGTTGAAAAATCCACCATCCCAGTCGTTGGACTCCTCACGATCGAAATCATTGTAAGAGGTGATGGAGGTCAAGGTCATTTCGTCAATATCCCAGTCAACCCGGACGCTAATGCCCTTCAACTCATTGTCACGCTTGGGGCGCAAATCGAAGGTCCTGCCGGTAATCGAGCTGGTATAGCTGTTGGTCCAGTCCGCCGCTTCATTATCACCTTTGGAATACCAGGGTGGGGTCTCGCCAAAATTACTGCCGCCGGGCAGGAAATAATCTTCCAGCGGCGTATAGGGATTCTGGAATGTCGACAGGCCCTCGGTAGTGCCGTCATAGGACGTATTCGCGCGGTTTTCAGACTTGTCCTTGATATAGTGAGCAATCACCTGCATCTGCAGCATGTCAGTGAAATTAAAGTTAGCGATACCGCGCAGGGCAATTGCGTCCTTCTCTCCCAGCTCATCATTGCGGGTGGTACTCTTTTGCCAGCCCTCGCCTGACTGGGCAGTCTTGACAGCGAGTCTACCCTGCACGAAATCACTGCCGCCACTGACGAAACCCTCGATGTCATAGGCGTCGTAATTTCCGTAACTGGCGATAATACCGGCCTCGAATTCCTGGGTGGGTTTGTTGCTGATGAAGTTTATTTGCCCGGCGGTGGTGTTGCGCCCGTACAGGTCGCCCTGCGGACCCTTTAGAACCTCTACCCGCGCCGTGTCGAACACCAGCCCGCGCGTCATCACCGTGTAGGGCATATTCACTTCGTCAAAATAGATACCCACGGTGGAGGAAGCGGCTGTTGAGTAATCCTGAAAGCCCACGCCGCGAATGGTGTACAGGGGCACTCCGGTGGCAGCGGTCTCATTGACGGTCAATCCCGGTGTGAACATGGCGATATCTTCTGCCGTTTGAACACCCAGGTCACGGATCTCGTCGCCGCTGAAGGCATTGATGGTGATACCCACATCATTGGCGCTCTGTTCACGTTTTTGCGCGGTAACAATCACCTCTTCCAATTGCGCATAGCTGTTAGGCGCAGCGGCCAGGCTTGCGGCCAATACTGCCACGCCTATTGTAGTGCGTTGGAAAACTGAACTGACAACGGTGTTGTGCATGGAGGTTTCTCCCTCGATATAATAATAATTATTATAAAATTATGGCACCGGCTCATTTACCGAAGCTACCACCATGTTACTCGTGCTCGCCGTCAGAGCTTTGACAAAAGTGGACAATCAATTGACCAAATGGAACCTAGGGCGGGCAAAGACCGCAAACCTCCTGCCAGAAAGACAGCAGTGCTTCCACAAAAATCCCATCAACCTGGTTGGGGTAGGAACCATAACCCACCATCAACAACTCTCTTTGCAGGTCGACCAGGGTAAATTGCCCGTGTATGCCCAGCATAGCCATTTGACTACATTCAGCATTGAGCACATAGGTCTGGTTGCGGTACTGCCCCTCTGGAAACAGTGCCGCATAATCTCCCCGCAACCAGGCTGCACGCAGCTCTTCACGCGGCGTGGTAATGTCAGCGATAAAGGCCGCCGGTGCTACCTGTTCACCGCTGAGGTTTTTCCCCTTATTCAGAAACAGGCTGGCCCAGCGCGCAAAATCACGCAGAGTCAGGCTCAGTTGGCCCTCGGTAATAGCCACTCCAGTGGGGTCCAGATTTAGCCAGGCGTCGGACTCGGCGCCAATGCGCTGGAATATCTTTTGCTCCAGCAACCGGGCCACCGTGCTGTCGTAAACTCCTGCTGCCAGCAGGCCCAGCGCATTTGTTACCGGTGATGAATAAACAAACTTTTCGCCGGGGGCGCATTCCGACTCATTCATCAACTGACGCACCCAGGGTCTGTAGCCCGCCAGCGTGTCAGCCTGCGGAGGGTAGTAACCGGTGGCCCGAAAGTAACTCCAGCAAATGCAGTCCGGGTCATCATAGTGCTCTTCGTAACGCAGGCCGGTGCGCATATCCAGCGCGTGCTGCACGCTGATGTTCTGCCATGCCTGCAGGTCCCTGAATTCCTGCAGGTAATCAACGATAGGCGCAGCCGGATCAATTAATCCATCTTCAATCGCCATACCCACCAGCAAGGTGGTAAGCGACTTGGTAGTGGAATGATTCACATGTCGATCCGTGGCCAGCATGCCATTGCGGTAGGATTCATGTACTACCTCACCCCTGTGCATCACCAACAGCGCATCGTTGTACATTCTGCGATTGAGTAATTGCTCAGCAGACAAGACGCGATCCGTACCGGGCTCCGCTATCTGCAGGGCGTCCATGTCCATGGGCTGGTCGGCATAGCGCAGAGGTGTCGGTTGCGCGGGCGCGGCAATAACCGCCGTCGGCCAGAAATCCGGCATGGCCCGCTGGCTGTAGGCCAGGTGTGCGGGCGCATCCCAATTCGACCAGTCGATGCCTAAAACTTCGTTGATAACTCGTTTGCCACCAGGGGCTGGTAGTTCTTTCATAGCCGTTTTCACTCAGCCGACCAGGGCCTGGATTATAAAATAAAGCACCGAGGGAGCCAGTAGACACCCAACGCCGGTGTAAAAAGTTGCGGTCATAGCTCCATAGGGAACCAGCTTCGGATCGACCGCAGCCAGGCCGGCAGCCACACCACTGGTGGTACCCATCAAACCACCATAAACCATCGCCGAATGTGGGTTATTCAAACCAATCATCGGTGCAACAATGGGGGTAGCGATCATTACCAGAATTGATTTAATCAGGCCAGCGGCAATACTGAGGGCGATGATATCGGACCCAACACCCAATGCCGTTCCGGTTACCGGACCCACAATATAGGTGGCAGCTCCTGCACCGATGGTGGTGATTTGGGCCGCATCGGTGTAGCCGAAAAGAACGGCGACCACGGCACCGACGGTAAAGGAAAGTATTACACCTAGCAGCACCGAGGTGGCACCGATAAAACCCGATTTTTTGATTGCCTCAACATCGGCGCCATACGCCGTTGCCACGATGGCAAAATCCCTGAACATTGCCCCGCCCAGGATACCCACACCCGATAGCCAGGGAATGTCGGCAATACCGTGACTACCGCCCGTCATGGCACCACCTGCGTAGGCGAGGCACAAACCCAGCGCAATGGCTATCGCCGAGCCGTGCAGGCGACCCCGCGTAAGCTTGCCTGACAACCAGTAAGACAGCCAAACCACCAGTCCGACAAACAAAAAGGCGACCAGGATAGAATTTTTGCTGGCCACATCCAGCAGCGTTTGACTAATCATTCGGCGCGATCCTCGCTGGTCTCCAGGGGAGGTGGATCAGAGCCCATGCGGGCAAACAGCGGGACCAGCGCAAAACTGAATGCCACTGCCGCCACGCCGGCCACAATCGCCACCCAGCCGCTGGAAAGCGCTGCTATCACATCCTGTCGCGCCGCCATCGCTACGACAATCGGAATATACATGGCACTCCAAAAGTTGATACCACTCTTGGTGTCGGCACCCAGGTGTAACTTTTTCGAGGACATACTGGACAGGACAATCAAAAGCAACATGGCTATACCTACCCCGCCCACATTCGCCTGCACACCCAGTAGCGAACCAAGAATGTCTCCCAGGAACACGCCACACAAGGTACAAAACGCCAGCAGGGCTACTCCATATACCACCATAACTTGTCTCCTTGGTTAACGATTAGATTCGTAAAGCGGGTGGCGAGTACTTGAGATTCCACTGCGCCGCCTGCTCGTAGGCGTAAGCAATTTGCAGGGCGGACAGATCCTGGTGTCGCGGTGCAATAAGTTGCATTCCCATGGGCCGACCACCCGGCCCAAATCCCGCCGGTATATTGATCACTGGACAACCGGATAAGGTGCCTGGTATCACCACCTCCATCCAGCGATGGTAGGTATCCATGTGTCGCCCGGCAATTTCCTTGGGCCAGTGAATTTTTGCATCAAAGGGGAACACCTGTGCGGTGGGCAGCACCAGGTAGTCATAGGTCTGGAACGCTGCCAGCAGGGCTTTGTACCACTGGGCGCGTTTTTGCGAGGCGTTGTATACCTGCTCACCAGTGAGCTTGAGGCCGCCTTCCACCTCCCAGATGACTTCCGGCTTCAATTGCTCACGCAAAACCGGATCGCTGTACAGGGGCAGCGCTCTTCCCCGCGACAGCCAATGTCGAAAAACCAGCCAGATCTGCCACAGGTCCGCCATGGGGAAATCGATGCGGGCCGGTTCGACCGTACAGCCAATATCACCAAACGAACCCAGCGCCTGTTCGCACAGCGACATAACCCCACTTTCCATCGGCAAGTAGCCATCAAAATCCCCTAACCAACCGATTCGGGTACCTTTAAAATCTCTTTTTAAAGGCTCAGTGAACTGGGCGGGATCACTCACCAATGAAGTTGGCCTGCTGGGTGCGTAGCCTGCCATAATCGACAACAACATGGCCGTATCGCTGACATTTCGTCCCATGGGACCATTGCAGGGCAGTTGCTCTATGAAACTGTCTTCAAGAGGTACCAGCCCCGGTGTCGGCCGGAACCCGATCACATTGTTATAGCCAGCCGGATTGCGCAGGGAGCCCATAAAATCGCTGCCATCGGCCACTGGCAGCATCTGCAGTGCCAGCCCTGCGGCGGCACCACCACTGCTGCCACCGGCGGTACTAAAGCCATCGTAGGCATTGAGGGTGGGGCCAAACACGGTATTGTAGGTCTGTGAGCCCATGCCGAACTCGGGGACGTTGGTTTTCCCGATCATGATGGCCCCTGCCCTTCGAATCCGCGCGATGTGAACGGAGTCTTCAGTAGCCACATTGGTCCTGAATATGGGTGAGCCACGGGTGGTAATCAAACCCCTGGCATCGGCCAGGTCTTTGGGTGCGTGGGGAAAGCCATGCATCCAACCGCGCACCATGCCCCTGGCGAGCTCTGCGTCACGCTGGGCCGCCTCGGCCAGCAGCACTTCGCTGTCGGGCCGGGAAACCAGCGCATTGAAGCGGGGATTGAGACGGTCGATGTGGGCTAGGTAGGCCCGCATGACTTCAACACAGGAAACAGACTTGCCCTGTATGGCCTGGGCCAGTTGCAGCGCGCCCAGCGACACTATTTCCCGGTCGCTGCTTGCCTGAGTTGGCCCCGGCACATCCAGAGTCATAGCCGCAGCAGGGAAAGCCACCGCGCCCGCAGTGGCGGAAACTGTTTTTAGAAATTCCCTGCGCCGTATAGAGTAGCTAAGAGCGCCGTGGGCGGGTGTGTGGTCACTGTGATTATCATTCATCGCCTTGCCTGATCGGTTAATAACACTGCATTAGTCTGTTTTTCAAGCCCCATAGCGCTCACGCAACAGGTTTTTCTGCACCTTGCCCATGGCGTTGCGGGGCAGTTCGTCGACAAAAAATACCCGCTTGGGCACCTTGAAGTTGGCAATTTCTCCCTTGCAGAAATCAATGATGGCCTGCTCATCCAGAGCATTGTCCGCTGTCGCGACGATAACCGCCGCCACCGCCTCCCCAAAATCCGCATGCGGTATTCCGATGACCGCAGACTCCACCACACCCTCGAGATCATCCAGCAGCTGTTCAACTTCCCTGGGATACACATTGAGACCACCGCAAATGATCAGGTCCTTGGCGCGCCCGACAATGGCGACATAGCCATCGGCTGAGATGGTGGCTTTATCACCGGTATTGAAAAAACCATCCGCCGTGAAATCCTCACGGGTTTTTTCCGGCATGCGCCAGTAACCCTGGAATACATTGGCGCCACGCACCTGTAAATCTCCGGTTTCCCCGGCGAGCACAGTAGTCCCCTCCTCATCGACCACACGCAATTCCACGCCCGGCAGAGCTGGGCCCACAGTGCCCGGGCGACGCTCGCCCTGCAGTGGATTTGAGGTGTTCATATTGGTCTCGGTCATGCCATAGCGCTCAATGATGGCGTGCCCGGTACGCGACCGAAACTCTTCGAAGGTCTCCGTCAGCAGCGGTGCCGAGCCTGATATAAACAAGCGCATATTGGTACAGCTATCCGCCGCAAAACTGTCTTCCGCCAGCAGCCGGGTATAGTAAGTGGGCACACCCATCATCACCGTACATTCCGGCAGCAAACCCATTACCTGGGGTGCATCAAACTTTTCCAGCCAACGCATGCTGGCGCCACTGAACAACACACAGCTGATTGCCACGAACAAGCCGTGCACATGAAAGATCGGCAAGGCATGCAGTAACCGGTCAGCACCGCTAAAGCCCCAGGCATCTACCAGGGTCTTGCCGTTATCGCCCAGGTTGCCATGACTGAGCATGATGCCCTTGGGCCGCCCGGTGGTGCCAGAGGAGTACAGCAGTGCTGCCAGGTCATCCCGGCCCCTGGCCACGGTTTCAAAGTCGGTGTCGCAAGTAGCGGCGCCGACAGACAGGCTACCGCTCCCATCGCTTGCCAGGGTCAGCACATGTTCTACACCGGCCGCAGTCGCCAGCGAAGACATAAGAGCCTCCGCTCGCTGCGCACAGACCACGATATGCGGCTCGGCATTGCCGAGGAAATACTCCAGTTCAGACGCCTGGTAGGCGGTATTGAGGGGGTGGTACACCAGCCCGGCACGCAGACAGGCCAGGTACAGCCACAGTGCAAATGGGGACTTCTCCACCTGCACGGTAACCCTGTCGCCCGGCGCGGCACCCAACGCAACCAGATAGTTGGCCAGGCGGGCGGACTCTCGTTCTGCATCGGCGTAGGTATACACCGTACCGTCACTGGTTTGCAGCAAGACCGACTTTCGATCGACGGGAAAGCAGGCCCGGTATTGCTCATAGAGATTGCCGTCGTTTGGCGTCGTCATAGGCTTGCCACCCTTAATTTCTTATTTATTTGCAGCCAACTATTGCATGCGAGCCGGCCGCTGTATTGACATAAAAGGACATTGTCTTGACCACCCGAAGGGGAAGCCGACCTTCAGCTGCCCAACAATTGCCGGTAGTTTTCGCGAAAGGATTGCGGTGTTTCCCCAACCCAGGAGCGGAACGCCCGACTGAAAGCGCTGAGTTCCGAGTAGCCTAACTCGAAGGCAATTTCCGACAAGGGCATGTTGGTTTGGCTCAGGTAGTACTTGGCTCGTTTCTCCCGCACCAGGTTTTTCGCTTCCTGGAAGCTGTAACCTTCATCCGACAATCGGCGCCGCAAAGTGCGCGGAGAAATGGCCAGGCGTTCGGCAATAATTTCGATGTTGGGTATTTGGTCCCCTCCCAGGCGCGTAATCTCACGACACACCATATCGACAAAACCGCGTTGTTCATTCACCGATGAGAAGTAGGTTTTCAGGGCGTTGATAAGAATATCGTACAGCAGTGTGTTACTGGTAAAGAATCGCTCCTGCAGGAAGGACCGCTCGAAGAACAGTTTGTTGTATTCTCTGGAAAACTTCACCGGCGCGCCGAAAAACTGCTGCAGCGCGTCCCGGTTCTGGTCACCGTGGTGGCAAAACCAGACCTCCTTGAGCGGTACCTGCTGGCGGGTAGCCATGCCCAGGGCCTGTGCCAGGAATGCCATCAGGTATTCATTGAGCTGATCCACCTTCACGTCCGCTTCGACAAGAATGCGGGCCCCGAACTCGGCGTGGGACTGGCCAAAATCAAAACTCGTCTCGATACCCGTATCCACGTATTTGTCGTAGCGGTTGAGACATTTTATCCCCTCCCCCACTGAGGGAGCGGACAGCATGGCCAGGATCAACAGGCTACTGGACTCGTAGTGGTACTGCTGCCCCATATTCATGCCCATGCGCGGATTGTCGGTACGGCGGGCCGCTGTTTCGAACAGGGCGGCTACCTGTTGCACGGGAATGGGGGCATCATAATCCTCGTCCTTGGTGGACGGGATACCAGCTTCGGCAAACACCGAATCTGGCTCAACACCGTGGTCCATCAAGTAATCGCGCACGTAGGCGACAAAGCGCGGGGACAATGTAGGTTCAAAATCTATCAATACATTCGCAAAGGATTGCTTATTGGAATCCCAATCTACTGCAGCGCAGGGGGTTCATCAACCGGGATTCTGCTAAGCTCTGGGCATGAACCTGTCCCAGCAGTCCCTGGAATTCCTCTACGATCCCCTGCGCTATGAGCAGGGCGCACCGGTGCGCGAGCTGGCGCAGCTGCGCGACCAGGCGGCTGTGATATGGGTAGAGGAGCACGAATTACCCCAATGGCAAGCTGGCCGGGGCTTCTGGTTAGTGCTCAGGCATGCCGAGTGCATTCAGGTGCTAAAGAAAGCCAAAATATTTTCCTCCCAACTGGGGGGCACCCAGTTGCGTGACCCGGCCACACCTCAGGACCTGGCCTATGTACAGCAGATGATGCTGAACATGGACCCGCCCCAGCACAGCCGCCTGCGCAGGCTGCTGATCAATGCTTTTACCTCCCGGGCGATAACCCAACTGGAGGAGCAGATCGCTGGCCATGCCAAAGCTATCGTTGACCGGGTTATCGGCAGCGCCAGCGAAGGCGAGTGTGATTTCGTCCAGGATATCGCCGCGGATATGCCGCTGCTGTGCCTGGCGGAAATTTTCGGTCTGCCCCAGGAAGATCGCTACCTGATGTACGACTGGGCCAACCGGGTGATCGGCTACCAGGACCCCGATTACGCCAGCTCCAGTGCCTTCGACCCGCGTGGCGGCAGTGATATAGCGCGACAAGCGCTCAAGCGGCGACCACAACCCGATGCCAGCGGCAAGATGCCCGACCCACGCTCGCGCAGCGGCATGGAGGACCTCTACCACTACGCTCACCTGTTGGCAGAGCACAAGCGTAAACAACCGGGAGATGACGTGGTGTCTATCCTGTTGGCACAGGTGGATGATGAAGACGGCATTGTGACCATCGAGGAATTTGAAAACATGTTCTGGCTGTTTGCAGTAGCTGGCAATGAAACCCTGCGCAATGGCATCCCCGGCGGCATGATCGCCCTGTTGGAGCATCCTGAGGCCTGGACAGCACTGCAGGCGGAACCCGATCTATTGCCCGGCGCCATTGAGGAAATGCTGCGCTGGTGGACCCCGGTAATGAACTTTCGACGCACCGCCAGCGAGGATACTGAATTGGGCGGAGAGAAAATTGCCGCCGGCGATAAAGTGGTGGTATCCTTTTTATCGGCAAATTACGATGCCCGCCAATTTGATTACCCCATGGAATTTGATATCCACCGCGCACCCAATGCCCACCTGAGTTTCGGCTACGGCCCGCACTTTTGCCTGGGGGCGCAGTTGGCGGTAGCGCAGATGCGGGCAATCTTTGGAGAATTGACGCGCCGCTTCGAAAGCATCGAACTCACCGCTGCACCGCGCTACCTGCGCTCAAATTTTCAGCGCGGCGTGAAGTCCCTGCCCATTCGTTGGCGAGTTAAAAAATAGTCCCGAAAGGTAAACCTTACATGTCTGAACTTACAAGTGGGAAAACTCCCGTCAATCTCGACAGCGCCAACCGGCGCCTGGCCGAAGTTTTCGCCCCCTGGATACAGCAGCTGCAGCTCTCTATTGAAACCATTGAAGACGACAGCGTTGTTGTGCGCCTGCCCTTCTCGGAAGATTTGTGCCGCTCGCACCAGATGATGTGTGGCCAGGCTATGATGGCCCTGATCGACACCTGCATGGTATTTGTCTGCTACGTAGGACAGGGTAAATACACTAATTGCACCACGGTTTCCCAGAACACCAGCTTTATGCGGCCGGTGATGGGCCGCGACATTCTCGCCACCGGACGGGTCATTAAATCGGGTCGATCACTGGTCTTTGGCGAGGTAACACTGCGTGCCGAGGGTGACGAGCGGGCCGTTTGTGTCGGTACCTCGACCTATATGATACTGCCGGACTAAACTGTGGGAGTGGAGACAACATGACTTACAGCGTTGAACAATCGGACATTGATGCCTACCAGGAAGATGGGGTTGTACCGCTGCGGGGCCTGCTTAGTGCGACAGACCTGGACCGACTGCGTGCGGCCATCGAAGACGATATCCGCGCACCCGGTCCCTTTTTTCACGGCTACGAATCCGATGAGGGTCGCTTTCACGGCAATATGAGATTGTGGGAAACCCACCAGACTTTTCGGGACATTTGCCTGAACTCCCAATTGCCCGCGATCGCACAGGTATTTCTCAGCAGTGATAAAATCAACCTGCTCTACGATCAACTGTTCGTAAAAGAGGCCGCCATGAGCCAGCGTACCCGCTGGCACAATGACCAACCCTACTGGCCCATCCGCGGCTGGCAGGTATTGTCCTTCTGGATCGCCCTGGACAAAACCACTGAGCAGAACGGCCGGCTGGAATTCATTCGCGGCTCCCACCGCTGGGATCGCTGGTTTCAACCAGAAGTGTTTGGGAAAACTGAGGCTGTGGCACAGTACGAGCGCAATCCGGAGTTCGAGGACATCCCCGATATAGAGGCGGATCGCGCCAACTACGATATTATTTCCTGGGACCTTGAGCCGGGCGATGTATACCTGTTTCACGCCATGACCGTGCACGGCGCCGGCGGCAATACCATGGAAAACCGCCGACGGCGCGGCTACACCATTCGTTATACCGGCGACGATGTGGTTTACGATGCACGTCCCGGCGTGAGTCAGCCCTTGCTGTGCGACACACTCACATCGGGTCAGGCGCTGGACTCACAGCGCTACCCGGTCATAGCGGCAAACAGCCACGCACCATGAGTCAAGGGATGTTGCTTATGCAATCAAGACACAACAGGCGACTGGCCATATTCCAGGGGATTTGGATAGCGGGTCGAGGAGACCAGAATGAGCGAAGCTAAGCCCTGTGAATAGCGTATACCAGACTTTTTGTGACAGCGCCGCACACTATGCGCCGCTGGATTTTCTGCACATACCGAAACAGGCTTGCAGCCACTACAGCGATAGCTGTGTGGATTTAAGCTATGGCCAGGCCAGCGCGGCTATCGAAAAGCTGAAGTCTGTTTACCAGGATGCCGGCTTTGGCGGTGGTCACCGCGTCGCCCTGTTGTTACAGAACCGGGCTGAATTCCTGTTGCACTGGCTGGCATTAAATGCGCTGGGCGTTGGGGTGGTGCCCGTCAATGACGAAATGGCGCCGGATGAACAGGCCTATATCATCAATCATAGCGAAGCATCGCTACTGTTATACCTGCCCGACCTGACCGACACCGTCGACACCCTGCAACCACTGCTCAGCGAACAGATGGCCTACCAGGACACGGAGCAGCTGCAACAATTGGCCCCTCCTGCCAAACCCGCCTCCGGCGAGCCGGCCTCGTTGTACAGTGAATGCGCCCTGCTATACACCTCCGGTAGCACCGGCAAGCCCAAGGGCTGCATACTCACCAATGAGTACTTCCTGCTAAGCGGTAGTCGCTATGTGGAACTGGGCGGCCTGTGTGCCATGGAGCCCGGCTGCGAACGCCTGGTAACCCCGCTGCCGCTGGTGCATATGAACGCCATGGCCTGCTCCACGGTCGCCATGATCATGAGTGGCGGCTGCCTGATACAACTGGATCGCTTTCATCCGCGCAGCTGGTGGCAGACCGTTCGCGATTCTCGCGCCAGCATCCTCCACTACCTGGGCGTGATGCCGGCCATGTTGCTGAATATCGATCCCATAGAGGGTGCCGGCGGCGATGATTTTTCCGGGCAGATAAAATTCGCCTTTGGCGCCGGCGTCAATCCCAAGCATCATGCCGCCTTCGAACAGCGTTTTGGTTTCCCGCTGATCGAGGCCTGGGGTATGACCGAGACCGGCAACAGCGGCGCTGTTATCGCCAATTTTGAACCCCGCCACGTGGGTAGCTGCTGTTTCGGCATACCCCCGCAGCACCTGGATACCCGTTTGATCGACGAAGCTGGCGAGCCGGTTGCCCCCGGCGAGCCCGGCGAATTACTGGTGCGTCACCAGGGGGATAATCCCCGCCAGGGGTTTTTCAGTGGCTACCTCAAAAATACGGCGGCGACCGATGAAGCCTGGGCCGGCGGCTGGTTCCACACCGGCGATGTGGTGCGCCAGGATGCCGATGGCGCTATGTACTTTGTCGACCGACGCAAAAATGTGATTCGGCGCTCTGGCGAAAATATTTCCGCACTGGAAGTGGAAGCGGTGCTCAGCGAAGACCCGGCCGTGGACATGGTAGTTGTTTGTCCGGTACCGGACGACATCCGCGGCGATGAGGTTATGGCCTGTATTATTCCCGCCGCCAGCGCACAACAGAATCAACAAGGCGCCGAGCAAATCGCCGAACGGGCACTACAGACCCTGGTGTATTTCAAGATACCGGGCCATATCATCTTCACCGACCAACTGCCTCTCACCGCCTCGGAAAAACCCAAACGCGCGGAGATAAAGGCGCTGGCAGTTGCTATGCTGGAAAGCGGACAGTGCCACGATGTCCGCCATTTAAAAAAACGTAATAGTAATGGTAGTAACAACGCATGAGCACACCCGCCAGCTATCAAGGCATCGCCCTGGTCTCGCCGGTCTCGCTGGGATACAGCAAGACCAGTGAACACAGTGCCAGCTGGTACATCGGCAGCGTGCTGCGGGAATTGATCGCCGCTGCCGGTATTGGCAAGAGCGATGTGGACGGCCTGGCCATATCCAGTTTCAGCCTGGCACCGGATTCGGTGAGCTTTCTCACCCAGCACTACGACATGACCCTGCGCTGGTTGGAACAGCTGCCCTTCGGCGGCGCCTCGGGCATATTGGCCATGCGCCGGGCGGCCCGGGCCGTACAGAATGGTGATGCGGATATTGTCGCCTGCATTGGCGGCGACACTGCCCAACAGGGCAGCTTTCGCGAACTGGTGGCTGACTTTAGCAGTTTCAGCAACAGTGCCAGCTACCCTTACGGTAGCGGCGGCCCCAACACCGCCTTTGCGCTTATTACCCAGCACTATATGGACAGCTACGGGGCAACACGTGAAGATTTCGGCCGCCTTGCGGTCAGCCAGCGCTACAACGCTCAACATTTTGAAGGCGCCCTGTTGGGCGACAAACCGCTCTGCATGGAAGATTACCTGGCGGCGCGCAGCATCTGCACACCGCTACACCTGTTTGACTGCGTGATGCCCTGTGCCGGTGGCGAAGGCTTCCTGTTAATGAGCGAGGATAGTGCCCGCTCACTAAAGCTACCCTTGGTCACTATCCTGGCGGCAGACGAACGCCACAATGCCTTCCCGGATGACCCGGTTCAGTTGCGCGGTGGCTGGCCTTTGTTTGTCGAGCAGTTGTACGCCGATGCCGGCGTTACAACAGCCGACATCGACCTGCTGCAAACCTATGACGACTACCCCATTATCAGTATGTTGCAGCTGGAGGGCCTGGGTTTTTGTGAGGCAGGTAAAGCAGCTGAATTCGTACGCACTACTAACCTGAACTTTGACGGCGGTGGCTTGCCACACAATACCTCCGGTGGGCAATTGTCGGTTGGCCAGGCCGGCGCGGCAGCGGGTTACCTGGGCCTGGTGGAGTCCCTGCGCCAACTGACCGATAGCGCACAGTTCAACCAGGTTCCTAACGCCAGGCACGCCATGGTCAGCGGCTACGGCATGATCAATTATGATCGTGGCTTGTGCAGCGCTGCCACTATTTTGGCCAGGGGCAACAACTGATGTCGACATGCTTCAGCACCGGTTTGCCCCACGCCACTGAGCTGATGCTGCAGTGCTGTAGTAAGTGTCAGCAGATCAACTATCCAACACGGGAGTTATGTGGCAACTGCCTGGCCGATGCCCTGCAGTGGCAGCCGGTGGACAATACCGGCACCGTGCAATCCGTCGCACAATTGCATTACAGCCTGGAAGCAGAATACGCCGATCATCTGCCCTGGACCGTGGCCAACATCAAACTGGATTGTGGTCCGGTGGTACTGGCGCACCTGCAACCCGATATTGTGTCCGGCTCCAGAGTGACCCTGACAATTGCCCAGGACCAGGCAAGCAACCGTATGCTGATAGCGACAGGTGACGACAGCGAGCTGGCATCCGCCTGGCTCAAAGCCGTTAATTTTGGGGAGATCACCACATGAGAAGCGCTTTGGTAACAGGGGGCAGCACCGGCATCGGTCAGTCCATCTGCCAGCATTTACTGGACAGCGGCTATCGGGTTATCAATGTCTCGCGTCGTCCATCGTCGGTTGAACACGAGCACCTGCATAACTATTCCGCCGACCTGTCCGACCCGGCCGCCACCACTGCTGTAGCAGCAGAAATTGCCGCAGAACACGACATCACCGACCTGGTACACAATGCCGGGGTTATCCGCCCGGCCCTGCTGGGCTCTGTAGAAATAGCCGACCTGGAAATGCTCACCCATCTTCATATCGGCGCGGCTATCATCCTGGTTCAGGCCTGCCTGCCCGCCCTGCGCGCCAGTGGCAGCGGCAGGATTGTGTTAATCAGTTCACGGGCCGCCATGGGCCTGGAAACGCGCACCTGTTACTCCGCCACCAAGTCCGGCATGATCGGCATGGCCAGAACCTGGGCCCTGGAACTGGCTGCCGAGGGTATTACCGTTAACGTGGTCGCGCCCGGCCCCATAGCCGATACCGAGATGTTTCACGAAGTGATTCCCCAGCACAGCGAGAAAATGGCACAGCTTGCCAACGCTATCCCCGTCAAGCGACTGGGCCTGCCCGCCGACGTTGCCAGGGCGGTGCAGTTTTTCCTGGCAGCCGAAAATAATTTTATTACCGGCCAGACCCTGTTTGTCTGCGGCGGCACGAGCATTGGCTCACTATCACTGTAATCTGAACTTCAGAAAGGAGAGTGGCATGTCCTATAGCAAGGATGACCTGGCTAAGCTGGTAGAACCGGCCCGTGTGCATCGCAGCATTTATACTGACCCGGCAATCTTCGAGCTGGAGATGGAACGCATCTGGGGCAAGGCGTGGATATTCATAGGCCACGAAAGCCAGGTGCCCAAGCCCGGTGATTTCTACACCACCAATATCAATCACAAAATCCCGGTGATGATGACACGGGATCGCGAGGGCCAGGTTCACGTATTGCACAACCGCTGCGCCCACAAGGGTGCCAAACTGGTGGATACGCGCTGTGGCAACGCACCGGCCTTTCGCTGCTGTTATCACGGCTGGACTTACAAACTCGATGGCAAACTGCTCAAAATCCCCAATGAAGGCGGTTATGAAAACACCGGCTTTGATCTCGAAGACCCGATGAACAACGTGCAGAAGGTGGCCCAGCACGAGAGTTATCGGGGTTTTGTATTCGCCACGCTGGATGCAGACGCTCCCGACTTGAAAACCTGGATGGGCGGCGCCCTGGACTGTTTCGACAACCTCTGTGACCGTGCCCCAGAGGGTGAAGTGGAAGCCGCCGGCGGTGTGCTGCGCTACGAGCACGACTGTAACTGGAAACTGTTTCTGGAAAATCTCAACGACACCATGCACCCCATGGTCGTCCACCAGTCGGTGGTGCAGGCGGCAGAGGATTACCTTGCCACCCTGCCCGAGGACGCGACCGCACAGCGTGCCGAGGCAGAAATCATTCCCCCCTTTGGCGCCTCCTACGAGGTCTTTGAAAACTCCGGCATTACCGGCTTTAAATACGGCCATCACTACGACGGCGGCAAAACCAGCATACACGCTGATTACAGTGTGCAGCCTGAATACCTGGCAGCCATGCACGCTGCTTACGGTGAAGAACGCACCCAGGAAATATTCTCCTTCAATACCCACAACACCCTCTACTACCCATCGCTGACCATCAAGAGCGCCGTACAAAACCTGCGTATTGTGCGCCCCATTGCTGTCGATAAATGTATTGTGGAAACCTGGTCTTTCCGCCTCAAGGGCGCGCCCGAGGAGATGCTGCAGCGCACCCTGTTGTACTCCCGCCTTATCAATTCATCTGCCTCCATGGTGGGCCCGGATGATCTGGAGGCCTACATGCGTATTCAGCAAGGACTACAATCAACCGGCGATGACTGGGTGGAAATGTACCGGCAATATGGTTCGGACCGTGACCTGGGTGATCGCATCGTCGGCGGTGGCACCTCTGACCTGGATATGCGCACCCAGTACACCGCCTGGAGAAATTACATGACCGATGGCTATGCCAGTGGGGAGACTGCCTGAGATGAACGAGTTGCAAAAGATTGAACAGTTTCTCTACGACGAGGCCAACCTGCTGGACAATCCGGATCTGGATAGCTGGATAAAGCTATACACCGAGGACGGCAGCTACTGGATGCCGGCCATCGAAGACCAGGCTGACCCCCTCAACCACATTTCCATCTTCTATGACGACAGGGTCATGATGGAAGTGCGCAGGCGCAATTTTGTGCACCCTCGGGCGGCTTCCAAGGATCACAAGGTGCGCAGCTCACACATTATCGGCAACGTGCGTGTGCAGGGCACCAATGACAAGGGCGATATGATCGTCAGTTCGAACTTCCAGGTACTGGTGTTTTATCGCAATGAGCAACGCGCTTTTGGTGGCAAGTATGAGCACCACCTGGTAGCCGATGGTGACAGCTACAAGATTCGTCACAAGAAAGTTACCCTGATCAACTGCGATGCACCGCAAAAATCCCTGACTATCTACCTGTGAGCATCGAGTCATTTTTTCTCGGCCCCCACGGTGAGAACGCAGATTTTTTTCAACGGATCTGGGGAGAACTGCTGCAGAAAACCCTGCAACACCGCCGTGAAACATTCAGTGCGGACAGCGACCTCAACATCGCTCCGCCCGACAGCGAACAGTTCAAGGCAATGGAGAACGAAATTGAGAAGTTCTTCGCTCTGCTGCAAAAGGAAGTGCCGACCTTCAGCAACCACTACCTGGGCCACATGATTTCCGATGTGTCCATCCCGGCGCTGATCGGCAATGTGGCGGTGCTGTTTTGCAATCCCAACCTGGCCTCCAAAGAGGTGGCAACCGTTGGCCGTATGTTTGAAATGCAAGCCATCAATGAGCTGGCCAGCATGGTTGGCCTGGAGATTGAGCCCGCCAGGGGGCATTTCACCTCCGGCGGTACCATGGCCAATTTCGAGGCCTTCTGGCGCGCCCGTTACCGGCTTGATCACTGGCTGGCAATGGCAGCCTACCTGCTGGAAAAAGGCCATGCGAAGAAAAATATATTTGAACTGGCACACCAGGGCTGGGACAGCTTCAACGCCAACGTGGCGCAATATTCAATCGAGACCAGCGAGCTCACACAGCGCAGCTACGTGGTGCAGGGACCCTGGGACATCGCCAACTATTATCGGGACACCCTCAAGCGGGAGTTTCCCCAGCCGGTGGTGCTGGTGCCATGCAACAAGCATTACTCATGGCCCAAGGCCGCCAATATATTCGGCATCAGCGAAAAAGCCATCTGGCCCACCGAGCTGGATCGCTTTGGTCGGCTCAGCATTACCAGTTTGCGAAAAAATATTGACCTAGCCAGGCAAGAGCAACGCCCCATTATGATGAGCGTCTCGGTGGCCGGCACCACAGAGCTGGGAACGGTCGATGCGGTAGATGAAGTCAGCGATTTACTGGCTGAGTACCGCCAGCGCGAGGGTATTCATATCTGGCATCACGTCGACGCGGCCTACGGCGGTTACTTTTGCGCTACCTTCAGGGACGGTGAAAGCAACTTGCCCGATCACGCGGTGCGCGCATTCAGCGCTCTCTCACGGGTGGACTCAATTACCCTGGATCCACACAAGCTCGGCTTCGTACCCTACGCCTGTGGGGCCTTTTTGGTAAAAGACGCGCGCAGCTACGCAGTATCCCAGATCAGCGCACCCTACCTGGTAAAGGATGAATCCATGGATTTCCCGGGTTGGTCGACCACCCTGGAAGGCTCCCGCTCTGCCACCGGCGCTGGCGCCGTATGGCTGAGTTCAAGGGTATTGCCACTCAATGCCGACGGGCATGGGGCGATACTGAACCAGACCCTGGCCACCAAGCAGCTACTGGTCGAGAAATTGCGGCTAAAATTTGCCGATGTACGTTTCACCCCCGGCAGTGATACCAATATCGTCAGTTTCGTACTGGCAGCGCCGGGTGAGAGCTTGCAGGCGATCAACCGGGTGACCGGGACCATCATCGACAGTTTTTCCAACAGCCCCAATTTTGCGATTTCCCGCACCGCGCTGCATATCGACAGTTATAACGCGCTGGTGAATAGCGTGGTAGATGAATGGGGCGGCGCGGTGGACGATGATCATTTACTGGTCATCAGGATGGTGGTTATGAGCCCCTATCTCGGTGACTCAGCAGCCACCGAAAAACTGCTGGATGACTTTATCGAAGAGTTAAGAGCCTTCCATAGCGCGGCCCTCTCACAGACCTGATTACTCCATGGAATCCAGGCGGGCGTCCAGTTTGTCCAGCGAATGCAGTAAATCCCGGTACTCGCCAGCGCCAAAGCCCTCCAACAAGTCCCGTTCCCAGGCCAGGGCCCTGGGCACAATAGCGCGGTAAAGGGTGTCGCCCGCCTCGGTCAGCGCCAGATCCTTGGCCCGGTTGTCTCCCTCGGTTCGCCGCTGGCTTACCAACCCCTTGGCGCTGAGATTGTTGACTGCCCGCGACACCCGGCTCTTTTCCAGTGTGGTGAAGTCAACAATTTGTCGCGCATTAAGGGTGGTATGTTCTGCCAGGTTGGCAATAACCCGCCACTCGGGAATCGTCAGCCCGTATTCTTCCCGGTAAAGAATCGACAACCCGGCACTGATACGTTCGGCCAGGTTGTTGATCACGTAGGGCAGGAAACGGCTGAGCTTGAGATCACTGCGGTCGCCTGACACGGTACTGGCTCAGTCCTGCAACTGGTCCCAGACCTCCTGGTCCCGCTCGGCGGTCCAGATGCGTCCCCAGTCGATGCCATCCAGCTCATCCCACAGGCGCTGCACATCAAATGGCAGGCAGTGTTCAAAGATCGGCCACTTGCCAAACTTCGGATAGAGGTGAGCGTGCGTCTTTTCAAAGGCCTCTTTGAGGGTGCCCTTGTTGCCATGTACTTCGCTGACGATTTTAATCATGTCGAGCAGGAAGCCACGGGTCTGCTCGATGGCGGCATCCACCTCTTCGCGGCCGCGAGCGATGGCACCACGGCCACCCACCAGTTGCTCTGCGCCCAGGGCTTTGAGATTATCCAGCGTGGTGCTGGACCAGTCAAAATGGGAGGCATCACCGGTATATAACGCCGCTTGCGCTTCTACCAGGTCACCGGTAAACAGAATCTTCTGCTGCGGCAGCCAGGCGACAATATCGCCTGCGGTATGACCGCGACCACAGAACTTGAGCACCAGGTCACCGCGATCTCCACCGAGGGGAATCTCCAGTCGGTCACTGAAGGTAATAGTGGGATGGGTCAGACCGGGAATCTCGTCCGGCTCGCGAAACAGCCGCGGCATACGTCCAAATTCGCTGGCCCAATCCTGCATACCACGCTCGTCAATCAGGGTGCGGGTCACATCACTGGTGATGATGTTTTCCGCGTCAAAAGCCGAAGCACCCAGCACACGCACCGCGTGGTAATGGGTCAGCACCAGGTACTTGACCGGCTTGTCCGTGTGTTCACGCAGCATTTTCAGCCAGTCGCGGGCTGCCTTGGGCGTGGCACGAGCCTCAATGGCGACGAGGAAATCTTCGCCCTCGATAGCGCCGACATTGGGATCACCTTCAGCCGTCAGGGCATACACGCCATCCGCCAGGACTTCCAGGGTTTCTACCTTCTCGCCGAGGTCGGCGGAGGATGCAAAAGGTTTTTTGGCCATGAGCGTATATCACCTGTGTTATTAGAAAAATACCGGCGAAATATAGCACAGCATAGTTGCAATTAGAACTATATGGCGGAATATTGTGGCCTGTAATCGTATTTATTGGGCTATGGAATATTGATTTGATCATTTTTTGCGCTTATATTAGTCTCGCTTGCAACTAATAAGTAGAGATAACTCCATGCCGAGTAGCTACGTCAACCCAGAGTATCCGTATGTCCACAGCCCTGACCAGGATGCGGCTGACCCGGCGCATCACAGGGTCATCATCGTGGGCGGCGGCCCGGCCGGTCTCGCTGCGGCGATGGACCTTGCCATGTACGGGATTGAGTCCGTGGTACTGGATGACAACAACACCGTCAGCGTCGGCTCGCGCGCCATTTGCCTGGCCAAACGCACCTTGGAAATTTGTGATCGATACGGCTGCGGCCAGCCCATGCTGGACAAGGGCATCACCTGGAATTTGGGAAAAGTGTTTTTTGGCGAAGAGCAGATATACGATTTCAACCTGCTGCCGGAAGAAGATCACAAGGTTCCTGCCTTTATCAATCTGCAGCAGTACTACATGGAAGAATACATGGTGAACCGCTGCATGGAGATGCCAGAGATCGAGCTGCGCTGGCTGCACAAGGTAACCCATGTGGAAACCGACGATGCCGGCACCGCGATCACCGTGCACACCCAGGATGGCGATTACCAGATGAATTGCGACTACCTGTTGGTGGCGGACGGCGCTAACAGCCCTATCCGCACCTCGCTGGGACTGGAGAGCAAAGGCCAGGTATTTGAAGACCGCTTCCTGATCGCCGACATCGTTATGAAGGCAGATTTTCCCGCCGAACGGCGCTTCTGGTTTGACGCCCCTTTTCACCCCGGCCAGTCCACCCTGTTGCACAAGCAGGCCGACAATGTCTGGCGCATTGACTTCCAGCTGGGCTGTGACGCAGACCCGGACGAGGAAAAGAAAATTGAGAACATCCGCCCCCGCGTAGAGGCCATGCTGGGCAAGGACATGGAATGGGAACTGGACTGGGCCAGCGTGTACACCTTCCGCTGCCGCAAGATGGATTCCTTTGTGCACCACCGGACCCTGTTTATTGGTGACTCCGCCCACCAGGTCTCCCCCTTCGGTGCCCGCGGTGCCAACGGCGCCCTGCAGGGCACGGAAAACCTGGGCTGGAAACTGGCGGCCATATTGCAGGGACGAGCCCCCCAATCCCTGCTGCAAACGTATGATAGTGAACGACAACACGGGGCGCGGGAGAATATCCTGCACTCTACCCGCGCCACGGATTTCATGACCCCCAAGAATCACATCACCAAGGTGTTTCGGGATACGGTACTGGAGCTATCACGTCAGTATCCTTTCGCGCGGGCACTGGTCAACAGCGGCCGCCTGTCCAAACCCTGCATCTACGAGGACACCCCTCTCAGCACCGCCGACAGCGATGAGTTCCACAGTGCCATGCGCCCAGGCTCATCCTGTACCGATGCGCCGGTCAGTGGCGGCAACAATAGTGGCTGGCTACTCAATCACCTGGGCAGCCAGTTTAATGTGTTGCTCAAGGGTGAGTTTGATGCCGCTCAACTAGCCGAGTTGGAATCACTGACCGCAGAACTGTGCGAGCGCGGCGACAACATCAGTATTATTCGCGTAGATGCAGCAAACCAGCCGGCTGACAACGCGGTGTATATCAGCGATGACAAGGGACTGCTGGCCCAGCGCTACGATTTGCAACAGGCGGGCATCTACCTGATACGACCGGATCAACACGTGGCCGCGCGCTGGCGTCGCCTGGACCCCAACGCCATAGCTGCAGCTATGCAACGCGCGCTGGGATTTGAACTACCGACGGAGACAGCCGCATGAGCACACTGAACCTGGAGCCGAATTTTTCCGACGCCGATGCCTTTTATGCCGCCCTGGCGGACGTGCACCGGGACCGCAGTCCGCAAACCAGTGAAAAAATTAATGCCCGCTTGATTTTGCTGCTGGCGAATCAAGTGGGTGACCAGGAAATCCTCGAGCAGGCATTAACGATTGCCAGCCAGGCAGATAGTGAGTAGTGATATGACAACAGTTAAAAGCGATTTACAGTACCTCCACGGCTTTGGCAATGAACATGAAAGCGAAGCCCTGCCGGGCGCGCTGCCGGTAGGCCAGTTCAGCCCCCAGCAAGTTAAGTACGGCCTCTATGCGGAACAGTTCAACAGCAGTGCATTCACCGCTCCGCGGGCCGAAAACCGGCGCACCTGGTTCTATCGCATCCTTCCCTCGGCCGTACAGGGCGACTACCAGCCTTGGCAGCAGGAGGGTGTGCGTACCGCGCCGATTACGGAGGTGCCGACGCCCCCCAATATGTTGCGCTGGGATCCCCTGGAGGTTCCCGCCGCACCCACTGACTTTATAGAGGGACTGAAGACTCTCGCTGCCAATGGCGATGCCATGGCCCAGGCGGGCATGGGTATTCACCTGTATGCGGCTAACCGCTCCATGCACGAGCGCTACTTTTACTGTGCAGACGGTGAGCTGTTGTTTATTCCCCAGCAGGGCGAACTACTGCTACGCACCGAGTGCGGGCACCTGAACCTGCGGGTCGGTGAGATCGCCGTCATTCCCCGGGGCATGAAATTTGCCGTTGACCTGCTGACCGATACCGCCCGCGGTTACCTGGCGGAGAACTACGGCGCGCCCCTGACTCTGCCGGAGCGGGGACCGGTAGGTGCCAATGGCTATGCCAATGATCGCGACTTCCAATACCCGGTCGCTGCCTATGAAGACCTGCAGGGAGATTTCGAACTGCTGTGTAAGTTTGCAGGAAATTTCTACCGTGCCGCCCTAGACCATTCTCCCCTGGACGTGGTGGCCTGGACCGGCAACTCTGCACCCTACAAATACGAGCTGACACGCTTTAATGTCATGGGCTCGGTCAGCTACGATCATCCGGACCCCAGCATCTACACGGTGTTGTCATCGCCCTCGGATACTCCCGGTATGGCCAGCATCGATTTTGTGATCTTCCCACCGCGCTGGATGGTAGCGGAGCATACCTTCCGTCCTCCCTGGTATCACCGCAATGTAATGAGTGAGTTTATGGGCCTGATAGAAGGTGTTTACGATGCCAAGGAAGAGGGCTTCTCACCGGGTGGCGCCAGCCTGCACAATTGCATGAGCCCCCACGGGCCAGAAGCGGCAGTGTTTGAAAAAGCCAGCAGCGTCGAACTGGAGCCTGATCGTTATCGCGACACCATGGCCTTTATGCTCGAGTCGCGCTACGTGATCCAGCCCACCCAGTGGGCGCTGGAGACCGAGCTGCGTCAGCGGGATTACATCCAGTGCTGGGATGGTATCAAAAAGAACTTTACGGCTTGAGCTGACTGTAATAGGCGGCCAGGGCATCGAATTCAGCATCACCCAAAGGAGCGACCACCGGCTGCATGCGCGCGCTAAAGCGGCGGCCGGACTTGAAGGCCTTTAACTGTTTACTCAGGTAAGCCGCTTGCTGACCGGCAATATTGGGCCACTCGGGGTTGATGGTCTGGCCCGCCATGCCGTGACATGCCTTGCAGTAACCGGACAGGTTCTCTCCCTGGTCTACCAGGGCAGCATCGCCATTGGCCGCCGAGACAGCCTTGTTACCGGCAAAATATGTAGCCAAGCCTGAAATTTCAGCATCGCTCAGACTTTCCACAAACGGCGCCATGGCAGGATTGCTGCGCGTGCCATCCCGAAATGCTCGCAATTGTGTGGCAAGGTAACCGGCTTTTTGCCCGGCCAGGTTGGGCCACTCGCCATTGCTGGAGTTTCCGTTTTGACCGTGACATGCCACACAGACCTGTGCGCCCGCAGGTGCATCTGCAGCGAAGACCGCAGACACATTCATCAACAAAACGATACAGCCAAGCATTAACTTTTTCATATCACTCACTCTCTGGTTTTTGCACGGGCAATGTCCACCAACAATTGGCTGCGGTATTGCTCAACTTCGTTGAGGGGCTGTTGTCGCAAGCCAGCCACCTCCAACGGGGTATATCGTTCAAAGCTTTCATCAGCACTGTCACCGGCAAACTCCTGGATAATCCAGTTGAGCACCTCAGCCAGTTGCTCGTCATTCAGGGTGGAGGTCGCCGAGCCCGGCACACGCACCAGGTACTCTCGCCCCGCCCGGCTATTCAAAAAATGACCTATCTGGTCTTTCATGCGCGGTACGGTGTTGGCGCCCATACCATCCGGTGTATGGCAGCCCTGGCAAAACAGCTGGTAATTAAAGTGCGCCCGCTGCCAATTTAGCTCTTCGGCCAGCGCCCCGTTTGCCAGGCAGAGGCAGAGACACAGAGCGGCGACAAGTTTATTCATTACTCCTCGAACGCCACTCCCACCACGATGGCGGTGGAGCAGTGATAGGCGGCACTGCTGGTGCCGAGACACCAGTTGATATCGTTGGTTTTGTCGGAACGGTAGGGAGGTCTGTCACCCTCGTCGCGCTGGCACAGGCAGGCACCACAGGAGGACTTGCCACAGCAATCGTTATAGGAAATCACATAGTTGCGCCCATCGGCCGGATTGCGACAGGTTCCGATCCAGGTGATGGGAGACATTTCTGTGCCCGGCGGGCAGGTGTTCATGCTGCCGCCACAACAGCCACAGAGAAAACCATCGATGGCGCAGTAACGCCAGTAATCGCAGGCGTTGGGATCACCCTCTTCCGCTGGGCGGGAGGCGCCCTCACTGGCCGAAGCCCGGGCCACAGGCAGCAACGGTATGGTGGCGCTGCCGACCAGAAACCCACCCAGACCTTTGAGCAAGCCACGGCGAGACGAATGCTGTGCCAACTGGCGGGCGCGCTTTTCAAATATCCTGTCAAAGATTTTCATGCCTTGTCGGCCTCCACAATCTGAACCGCTTGTTTCCTGTTCATGTACTCCTGAATCGAAGCCACTTTTCTTTCCTTGGCTTCAAACAGGCTTTCCAGGTGTTCTCGAGAATTGATAATTCCCATGGAGGCGATAGTGCCCGCCTCATCGATGAGAACCGCGTAGGGTAGCTTGGCTACCCCGTAGGTCTTGCCAAGTAGCTCAGAGAGCACATAGGGAAAGTCCTGTAAGCCCTTGCGCTGGATATAGCTGCGGTGATCCTGTTCGCCATCGCTGGCCAACACCACGTCCAGCCAGTCGGATTCTGCCTTCGCTGCCGACTTCAGGGCCGGGGTCAGTTCATTACAGACCGGGCAATCCGGCGACAGGAAAAACAGCAACTGGGACTTGCCTGAGACTTTACCCACCTGCAGAACATCCCCGTCCAGCACAGGTACCACCAATTCTGGAGCACGGGCACCCACTTCCAGCTTCTGGTTCATCATCAGCGCACCGGCGGGAGCGACCCGCTCGTAGAGCACACCGATTTGCCTGGCCAGCGCCAGGTTGACCACCACCATGGCGAGAAAGCCGATCCACAAAACAATATTGGAAACCCACAAAAGATCCATACTTATACTTCTCCAGCCATCTGCTGGGCATTGGCGATCAACTGATCACTGCACAGGTAAAAGGTAATGATAAAGGAAGCAATAACGACTGACAGCACCATACCCACAACACCCACAGCCACACCTGCCAGGGCAAACATGGCTAGCACGGCCAGGCAGGCACAAACCAGGTTGCGTACCACCAGGGCCGGGCTAACCGTTAACTCAGAAGCAGGACCAGAACAGCCACAGTCCATATCGGCCCCTCCGCGCCAAACCTGCCAGGCCATCATCGCCGCGTAAGCCAGCAACAGCAGCGCACTGCCCATCAAGCCATAGGCTCGCGTTTGTGGCAGCAGCAAACAAAGAGCCAGTGCCAGCTCATAGCTGGCCAGGGCAAACAGCACGAAGCGGCCAATCGGCAAGGCTGGCATATAGGATGATATCAAGCCCAGGTAATAATTCGGGGCGCGAATTTTTTGAATCCCCGCCACCGCAAACATCCAGACAAAAAATAGAGCCAGACCATTTCCTATCACGCTGGACACTGCCGCATCTCCTACCTGGCACCGAACAGCATCAACGGTGTCGACTGTCCAAAATCGGTGATGGTTTTGACAAACTCACCAGTCAGTCCGTTATAGACTTCCATACTCATATCGGTGGGGTTGGTTACCATAAGCAGCGGCTTCTCGCCCCGGCTCACGGCCAGTGACAGGCCCCAGACTTGCAATGGAATTCGCATTACGCGTTTTTGCCTGGCCGCGTCGTATACCCAGACTTCGGGTCCACCACCCTGGTAACTGCCGTCTTTGCTGTCCGGGTGCATCAGCAAATAAAACCGGCCCAGGTCATCCCTGTCAATCAGGGCAATGCCACCGGGCGCCCACTTCTCCGCCCTTTCCGCCTCCGGCACCAGGTTCCAGGCCTTGCCCACCCTGGCGACCTTACCGCTGATATCTACCGGGTAAACCAGCCCAGCCAGGGAGGGAAAATAGGCCGTCTTGCCAATTATCGCCGGCCGTTCATAGATAGGGGAGGTATCTGAATCGAAGAAAGCGTCCGTGCGAGTTTGTTTGACGATACTGCCATCCTCCGCCAACTCAGTACTCAGGAAGCGACCATCCGCGCACAGTGAACTGAAACCGCGGCGCCCGGTCGGGTAGGCCAGGAAACAGCCGGGTGTCGGAATCTCGTTAATGATCTTCCTGCTGTCGAGGTCGATCAGGGTGATAGACGTGGCGGGACTGAAATTGGACACTGCCAACCAGCGATCCTTGTCTAGAAGCGTCAGGGCAAAGCGCTGCGGCATACCCATAAAACGTATCGGCTTGGGCCAGACCACCTCACCCAGCGGGCTGAGCGTCTCCTGATCCCAAATGGTCATTACATCAATGCGATCACCGCGTGTACCCCGGGTGTGGAAAGTTTCCGTGGCATAAATTTCATTGCGCCGCGCCGACTGCGCGATATTACCCATAAGCGACACATTAAACATGCCCTTGACCTGCTCGGGCATCGTATCGGCCGCCGCATCAATAACATAGACCTTGCCGTCTGACATATGAAAGAAAGCCACATCGAACACCAGGAACCAGTCCTCCGGGTATTGCTTCGGCAGGGTTTCAATGATGCCGGTAGGTTCAATGGGTAGTGGTGGCGGTCTGCTGTCTCCAGAGTGTGCCAATCCGCTGACTAACAGCCCCGCCAGTATCACGCCAAAAATGACGCGGGTACGAACATTTTTCATGAATCGTCGCCTTATTGTTTAGCCAAGTATAGTCACCCTGGCCACAGCCCACAAATTAGCCCTTGGCAATCGACAGGGTCTGAATGGAGGTATATTCCTCCAGACCGTAACGCCCGAATTCAACGCCTATACCCGATTCCTTGACACCGCCAAAGGGCGCATCCGGCTGAATCATGGCGTGGCTGTTCACCCAGGCGGTACCGCACTCCAAGCGGCTCGCCAATTCCGTGGCCACTTCCACATCGCTGGACCACACCGAACCGCCCAGGCCATTGTTGCTGTCATTGGCACGCCGCAGGGCATCTTCCACATCGCTGAACTTGAGGATTGGCAGAATCGGGCCGAAGGGCTCTTCACTGACCAGGCGGGTATCATCGGCAATATCCGCGACGATAGTGACCGGGTAAAAATATCCCGGCCCATCGCTGACTTCTCCACCGGTAAGAAAACGCGCACCGCTGGCTTTGGCCTCCTCGGCCATCTGACAGACCTTGTCAAACTGTGCTTTGTTCTGAATGGGACCAAAATCTACATCGCCGCTGCCATCGCCGGTGGTGACACTGTTGGCGATAGCGGTCAGCGCCTCGCACATTTCGTCGTAGATATCCTCGTGCACATAGAGCCGTTTCAGGGCCGCACAGGTTTGTCCGTTGTTCATCATTGCGGTGGCGAAAATTTTCGGCGCCATCGCCTCCACATCAGTATCGGGCAACACGATAGCGGCATCGTTACCACCCAGTTCCAGGGTCACCCGTTTGAGGTTGCCAGCGGCACTTTGCATGATCTTCTTGCCGGTAGGCGTGGAACCTGTAAAGACCATTTTGTTGATATCCGGATGGGCGGAGATAGCTGCACCCAGGCTGCCATCACCGGTAATAATATTGAACACGCCCGGGGGCAGGAGCTCGTTGATAATCTCGGCGGCCCGCAGGGTTGTCAACGGTGTGAACTCGGAGGGCTTTATGACTACCGTATTGCCGCTACGCAGGGCTGGCATGGTGTGCCAGATCGCGATCAGCAAAGGGAAGTTCCAGGGTGTAATTGACCCCACGACACCCAGCGGCTTGCGGTGTACTTCGATGCGTGCCACGTCATTGTCCTGGATCACATCGACGGGTAGCTCGAGATCAGCGGTGGCATGACACCAGGCCACCGTGCCGCCCATTTCAAAACCACCACCCAGGTTGGCAAATCCGGCTGCGGGTTTGCCCTGCTCCAGGGTCAGCAGCTTCATCAGCTCGTCGCTGTGTGCCTCCAGCGCATCGGCTATAGCGTGAATCACACGAGAACGCTCGCTGTCGCTGGTAGCACTCCAGGCCGGAAAAGCCTTGCGAGCGGCAGCAACCGCCGCATTGACATGTTCCTCGTTGGCCTTCGGACACTGGGCAATTACTTGCTCAGTGGCCGGGTTAAGCACGGGGAAAGTGTCTTCTGTGCTGACGCCTTGGCCATCAATTATCATCTTGTAGTCAGTCATGATGTCTTACTCACCCCAGCGATAGGTCATGGATACACCCCACCAGCGCGGGCGGCCGTAGTACTGTTCGGTCATACCAAACACATCGAGACTAGACAGGTCGAAGGTTTGCACCAGGTATTCCTCGTCCGTCACGTTATCGACAAAGGCCTCTGCCAGCCACTTGCCATCGCCAGTGGTATAGCTCAGTCTGATATTGCTGACGGCATAACCGTCTTCTTCCACAGTCTCTGCTCCGGTGAGGGCGAAGAAGTGCTCATCGATATAGACAATATCTCCCTGTAACGCCATGTCGCCGCCGAACATTGGCCACTCGTAACGCACCAGTGCGTTGAGGTTCCACTCGGGAGACTTCACTGAAGGCACGTCGCCGCCGGGCAGTTCCACATCGATATCGTTGTAGGCTATACCCAACAATATATCGAGACCATCAGTAGGACTGGCCTGCAACTCCAGCTCTCCACCGGTACTTTCTGCATCGGTATTAAAGGTAATGGTGTCGATGCCGGTAATAAAGAAGGCCTGGTAATCTTTGTAGTCGTAGTAATAGACCGCTCCATTGATGCGCATGGTGTTGTCCATAAAGCTGGATTTGAAGCCGACTTCAAAGGCATCCAGTTGCTCCGGATCATAGGACATGGTCTCGTCGTTGTAATCCAGGGGCGGGCTCAGGGGGAAGATCGGTGCGTTGAAACCGCCGCCGCGCACGCCGCGATTCCAGCTGCCGTAGACCATCATATCGTCGTTCACGGTCCAGTCCAACTGCACCCTGCCCGACCATTCGTCGTCGTCCCGATCGCCCTTATAAGTGGCCAGCTCGGCGAGCTCCACTATATTGCTGGGCGCGTCAAAGTTCCTCTGATCCGGGTTGAGAAACTCCACGGCACTGGTGGTGAACTCAAAATCCTTTTCATCGACGATGTAGCGCGCACCCACCACCAGGTTGAGGGTTTCTGTCAGTGGATACTCCACTTGCCCGAATGCGGAGTATGAATCCAGCTCTGACGTATAGGGATTGTTGAGGCCGGCTTCCGCACCCGGCGTGGGCGCGGGGCCGACAAACGGATCGGTAATCGCACCGTTGGAATCGTCAATATCCAGGCTCATGTAATACACGCCGGCCAACCACTTGAGGGTATCGGTTTCACCGTCGAGGCGAAGCTCGAAGGAGGTCTGCTCTGAATCGGTATTGAGGAAGAAATTGAAAAACGACGCCGGGGATGCGTCTGAGTCCTCGATGTACTTGCGCTTGACGGTGGAGTAATCGAGTATCGAGGTCAGGCTAAAGTTATCAAAATCCCACTTGAGGGTGCCGGTATAGCCGTCGGTCTCCAGGTCGTTATAGCCGGGATCATCGTAGTCACCCGCGTAAGGGTCGCCATCGTTATCCAGGTATTCCAGTACCGGGTTGAAGGTGCTGGGGGTCAGTTTCCCCGGGAGCACGGAGGACACGTTTTCAAAGAAACCCGTATCGATATCCTGCTCGCCGTGGCGCAGGCTGAACAACACTTCAAGATCCTCAGTAGGGGTAAACAACAACTGGGCGCGAATGGACCAATCGTCGGCGTTGTTGAGATCGTTGTTCTTGTCGAGGCGGTTGGTTATATAGCCCTCGTTCTCGTGGTAGGAACCGGACAGGCGTGCCGACACCGTCTCGTTACCACCACCGATGGCGCCCTCGGTCTTGTACTGGTCGTAATCACCGATGGTACCCCTGATGTAACCGGTGAATTCTTCAGTGGGCCGCTTGGTAATGTAATGGATCAATCCGCCGGTGGCATTGCGGCCGAACAGGGTGCCCTGGGGGCCGCGCAGAATTTCCACCCGCTCCATGTCGTACAGCATAAAGCCCGCACCGGACATCTGGCTGATATAGACCTCGTCGATATACAGGGCTACCGGGCTCTCCACGTTGGTGGTGAAGTCACTGTTGACCACGCCACGAATACCGATGGAGTAATTGGCCTCGCCGTTGGGCTGCAGGGTCTGCACACCCGGGGCCATGGAGGTGACCTGTTGGGCATTGGTAAAACCCAGTTGTTCCAATTGAGCGCCGGTGAAGGCAGTAATGGCGATACCGACATCCTGTACACTTTGCGACCGCTTGGTAGCGGTGACCAGCACCTCTTCCAGTACGGCGGCCTGTAGTGAGGCGGGGGTTAGTGCAGCGGATATCGCAAGGGCTAAAAGCTTGGGCTTGGCTTTAAACATGGGCTGTGTTCTCCATTATTATCGAGTATTTTTTGCAACCAACGTCGATAGTAGCTCGCTACAGCGGGCACCGGCAATTAGCCAAAGGGAGCACGGCCTAATACTAAAGTAGTAGATGGGTAAATCGCTTTTGGCATGTGGGGTCAGGCCCTCATGGCCCTCGACCATTCCTGCCGTTGCTTGATAACTACTCCAGGGCCATTCACCCGCGCAGTGAACCATTCTCGCGCCATCTCCAACAAGTAGGCATCGCTCTCCACCAGAATCGCCTTGAATCGGCCCTGAAACACATGGCCCACACGCTCGTGCCTTTTGTTGAAGCCCTGGGTATACCTGCCATTGATGGACTTCATCCCCTTCGACAGGGTGGGATTCTGCGTTTCGATCAACAAGTGATAGTGATTCGTCATCAGACAATAGGCGTGGCACAAGTCAATAAAATAGCACACGAAGAATCTCTACCAATTCGCCCAGGCAATTAGTGATACCGAATTTTCTACTTCCTGCGGTATTACTGACTGCTATCTCATGCATGGAAATTCCCCAAAATCGTCGCATGAGTTTTGCCTCCCAATGAAATCTATCTTGCTTGATGATCCCAAGACTGAAGATGGCCAGCCTAACGGTATTCGTCAAGAATTAGTTCACATCAATTCCAGTCACCTCCCCGCATCGATCTTATCTGCAAAACACTATAAATATAGAGGTTTTTGTATTGCTGGTATGACTTTGCAGGAGTACAATATACTGTATATCCATCCAGTATTAGAGAGCTTTTCCCATGACTGATCTCGCCTTACCCCCTCTGCAATCCAAAGCTGAGTCTGATCAACAACTCGCTGATGAAATCACCCTGCTGGCCGGCCAGATCAATGCTGCCAATTATCGCTTGCTCAAACTCATCGCCACATTCGACGAGCGCAAAGCATGGATTGGCGGCGGCACCGTTCGCTCCTGCGCTCACTGGCTGAATTGGAAGTGCGGCATCGCCCTGGGGGCAGCACGAGAAAAAGTTCGGGTGGCTCAATGCCTGCCAGTGCTACCGCTGATTGATGCTGCCTTTGCCACAGGGGAAATCAGTTATTCCAAGGTCCGAGCCATGACGCGGGTGGCTACGCCGGAGAATGAAGACTTCCTGCTAATGATTGCCCAGCACGGCACGGCCACGCATGTTGAACAAGTGGTGAGAAAGTATCGCAATGTAAATTGCGCCAACGAGGACAGAGCCGAACTCGAACAAGCAGAGGACAGAAAGCTGGTCTACTACCAGGATGACGATGGCAGTTGGGTGATTCATGCCCGGCTGCCAGCTGAAGCGGGTTCTATCGTGGTCAAAGCCATTGAAGCGATGGCAACTCCCGAGTTGCAGGAAAACGTTCCCGCGGGAACGTTTCAGGAAGCGGAAGAGCTCATTGCACCGCGCAAAACATACTGTCAGATCCGCGCCGATGCCCTGGTCACTATGGCAGAGCATTTCCTCGCTACCTGCGGCGAAACGGGTGTATGGCAGGGCCTGAGAGGCGCCGAACGCTGCCAGGTGGTGCTGCATGTGGATATTGATACCCTGCGGCAACACAACGACAGCATGCGTCATGGGCCGCCCCGCTGTGACCTGGATGACAAACACTGGATCTCCGCCAAAACAGCCAAGAGACTATCCTGTGATGCCAGCCTGGTGACAGTGCTGGAGAATAAGCATGGCCAGGTACTCAATATCGGTCGCAAATCAAGAATCATTCCATCTTCTATAAAACGCGCACTGGATCAGCGGGATAAAACCTGCCGCGTGCCGGGCTGTTGCAACTCGAAATACCTGGACGCCCACCATATCAAGCACTGGGCCGACGGCGGCGAGACCAGCCTGGATAACCTGGTGCATTTGTGCCGCCACCATCATACGCAGTTGCACCAGGGCCTGTTTACCATCGACACACACATGCTGTTTTCGACTCCATCCGGAAAACAACTGAAGGCTAATTTCTTTCCCCAGTTTTCAGAGCAATCGCTGGCAACTGCTGAACAGGCGTTGTGCAATGCTGCGCCCTCGGTTGATTCCAAAACCTGTGTCACTCGCTGGAGCGGGGAGAACTGTGATTACGATGTGGCGATGGATGTTTTGTTACAGCGGGATGGAAGGTAGCGTGCCATGCGTTTTTCGCCAGCCGCCAATTTCCGCTATGATGTGCCGATGGCTACCGGTATCTTCACTGCTCATTCCGACGCTGCAGATACTGTTGCAGCGGTTGCGGAATGTCGTTCGCAACTTCCTACCGAACAAGCCGAGTTCGTACTCCTGCTGCACGGGCCAAATCATACCGGTGACGTACTGGAACGAGAGCTGGCAGCACTCACTGACACCCCTGTCTATGGCTGTTCAACTTCCGGTGAAATTATTCCCGCCGGCTATCGGGAAAACAGCATGTCGGCCATTTGTTTCAGTGAAGAGCACTTCACCTGCGTTGCCCGTTCTATTGATGGATTGGGTGAGTTCGGTTTCCGGCAGGCCAACCAGCTTGTCACCTCCATGCAATCGGACTTACGCCAGCGCGCACCCGCCGCAAACCCCTCCAACACCTTCGCGCTGCTACTGATTGACAGCACCAGCCGGGCCGAAGAGTTTGTAGCGGCGGCATTGGGCAGCGAACTGGGCAACGTACACCTGATGGGAGGCTCCGCCGGAGACAACTGGCAGCTAGACAGTACGCCGGTTTTATTTGAAGGTCGCTCCCGGCACGATTGCGCCGTGTTGTTATTGGTGCACAGTACGCTGCCCTTTTCCCACCACAATTTTCACAACTTTGTGCCCACCGATCGGCGCGGCGTCATCACGTCAGCTACCGCCTCCGAGCGACTGGTGCACACTATCAATGGCGCCCCCGCCATGGCGGAGTTTGCGCGCCTGTGTGACATGCAACCCGACGAGCTCGACCGTGAGCACCTGGCTGTTCATCCCGCCATCATAACGGTGGGTGACCGTGCTTATCCGCGCGGTTTCACCGAAATACTGGAGGACGGTTCGCTGCGCAGTGCCTGTGCCATTGATGAAGGTGTGGTATTTCGTGTTGCCGCGCAGGTCGACTACGTAGAGCAGATGGAGGGCGCCTTAAATCGCATCCAAAACGAACTGGCCAGCCCTATCATCGTGCTGGCATTCGAATGCGCGGCTCGCAAGCAGATGGTAGAGCAATACAAGCTGCAAGATCAGGTGTCACAGTTGTTCACCGAGTTTAATGTGTGGGGATTCAGTTGTATGGGTGAGCAAGCCAATAGCCTCAACATGAATAATTCCTTTAATTGCCTGGCCTTCGCCTTACCAGCATGAGTGCAGACGCAGAAAAGGCACAGCTTGAAGAGGAAATGCGCCGGTTAAAGCGCACTAACGAGGTGCTGCTGGACCGGGTTGAACATCGAATCAATGTGGAGGGCGGTGCCTTTGCCGCCTTCCAGGCCGCCAGCAAGCTTGAGAAAACCGTTGCCGAACGAACTGCAGAACTACGTATTCTCAATGAACGCCTCGAGCACGAACTCGATTTGCGGCGCAAGTTTGAAGGCGCACTGCTGCGCGCCAAACAGCAGGCCGAAGATGCAACCGAAAGCAGGACCCGCTTTGTTGCCGCTGCCAGCCACGACCTGCGCCAGCCGCTCAATGCGGCGGTGCTGTACCTGGAGGCCATTGACCGCAAGCGGCTTTCGCCTGGTGATAAAGAGAGTTTTGGTGGCATTGGGCTGGCGCTGGATACTCTTGACGGCCTGTTGAGCGCCCTGCTCGATATTTCACGTCTGGACAGTGGCGGGCTACATCCACAGCCCAGCCATTTTCGACTGCAGACCCTGCTTGAACCGCTGGCGCACGAATACGCTTCGATAGCCGAGGCCCAGAACCTGCGCCTCGAGGTTTCAGAGAGTGATGCGGTGGTGCATACCGACCCCATGCTGTTGGAAACGGTATTGCGCAACCTGCTCAGCAATGCCATCAAGTACACCATCAGCGGGCAGATATCGATAGAGACTAATGTGGGTGACGATGGCGTGAAAATCGAAGTCAAGGATACCGGCGTGGGTATTCCCCAACAACACCTGGACAAAATTTTCGATGAATTCTGGCGCGCTCCCGGCGCCGCCACCAGCGAAAAAAGTAGTATGGGGCTGGGCCTGTCCATCGTCGTGCGAATTTGCCAGTTGCTGGGCACTGAAATCGCCGTGGAATCTGTAGTGGGCAAGGGCAGTTGTTTTTCGCTGAGCCTGAGCGCCGGGGATGCCGCTCAGCTCAGGGAGCCAGCTACCGCAGACCCGATGGCCACCGAGCTGGGCTTTAACGGCTGCCTGGTGGTGTTGGTAGATGACAACACCCAGGTATTGCGCAGTATGGTTCGACTGCTACAGGATTGGGATTGCCAGGTGGTGGCCGCTAGCAGTGTGGAAGAGGTACTGACTACGATTATCAACGAGGATCTCGCCCCGCAACTGCTATTAACCGACTACCATCTGTCTCACGGCGCCACCGGCATCGAGGCTATTGACGCCATCAATGCCGAGATTACCAGGCCAGCGGCGGCGATCATGATCAGTAGTGACAATTCAAAGGCCCTGCGCGAAGAATTGGAGCAACTGGAAATACCCCTGCTCACCAAGCCCCTGGCTCCGGCGCGACTGCGAGCGCTTATGCAGCACCTGCTGGCGAAGTCACAGCTGTAAGCGATTTACCGCTTGAGTTCCCGCACCGCCACAATGGCCTGCAGGCGATTCTCTACTCCCAGTTTGCGCAGAATCGCGGAGACGTGCGCTTTCACTGTGATTTCGCCAATACCCAGCTCGCGGGCAATCGCCTTGTTCGACATGCCACGTTCCAGCAGGGAAAGAACCGTCCGTTGCCGGGGCGTTAAACCTCCCGGCCCCTCGTCCTCAGAACCCGACCCATCAGCCTTCGCTGCATCCGCCGCCGATACCACCTGTTCCGCCAGTGCCTCCGATGGTACGTACACACCACCGTCCCGCACCAGTTGCAGCGCGTGCCGGGTAACACCGCTGCCCGATGACTTGGGCAAATAACCAGACACACCCAGCTTGAAACAATCCCGCACCAGCTCCGGATCGTCCTGTGCAGAGCAGATGATAATGGGGGTCGCCGGTCCTGCCGCCCGCAAGCGAGCCAGGCCATCGAGCCCATCGACGTCGGGCATGGACAGGTCCAGCAACACCAGGTCGATTGCCGCGCTCTCCAGGTATTGCAACGCCGAGCTGATGTCTTCACATTCCAGCACTTCCACATCGTCAAAGGCATCCGATACCACATTGCTTAACGCACTGCGATACAGCGGGTGGTCATCAACTACCAGAATGCGGTATTTGCTCATGCCCGTGGGCCCTTAACCGTGGATGGGTCAAACAGTAGTGCCACAACAGTAATAAAACAAGACATCACGTTCTAGTGACAGCCTTTGCACTCACGCATTGGGCCAGATTCCTCGCCTTCCAACCGTGTTTGCACATGACAGCCAAAGCAAAAGTCATGAAACATTTTTTCCATGTCAGCGGCGATATCCTCCGTGTACTTGTGGCAGTTGTAACAGGTGCCACCGCCAGTGTCGTCGACAAAATTGTGGTGACACTCAATACACTGGCTGGTGCTGTGGTCAGCATGATCGAACAGCACCGGAATCAGCGCTTGTTGAGCGGCGCTTTTATCACGATAGGCCTCAGCGAAAAACAACAGGGCGACGGCCAGGCAAACCCCGCCAACGACAAACGGCCAGACCGCGCGCCTGTTCATTCAGAACTACTGAGCAGTGCGAGGGCAAGACAAAGCATCAGTGCCAGCGCCGTTGCCCCATAACTGATCAGGTGGGAGTACCTGGCGCTGTCACGCACCCGCAGGCGGTCATTCGCAACCAGCTGATACTTAGCCCTGGCATAGTAGGACAGCAGCGCCAGGACCGTTGCGCTCAGCAGGCCCACCTTCCATGGAGAGTTCAGGTAGAAACCACTGACCAGCACATGGTAAAAAGCCAGCAGCGCAATTGCCACCGCCACCAGCCCGTGTATATGCCTGAACAGGTGATAGTTGGGCCAGAGGCGCCGGCGCACCGTGGGTATCGATGTGCCAAGCAACAACAACATCAGTATCAGCGCCAGCAAGCCGGACAGCATATGCAGGGGAGCGCTCGGCTTGAGGTGTTCCAGCAGCAGGGGCTCTTCGACCAGCAGCATACCGACATGACCGCCCAGCAGCAGTACTGCGATATAACCCAGGTCACGATGAAGATTGGCAAAAAAGCGACCGCTGTAAGGCGGAAAGGTATGCGCCCGGCCCCGGTAGACCAACAGGAACAGGCCGATAGCCAGGGCCAGGTAGCCCATGTAGTTGGCCCAGTCCCAGGCCAGGTTGATACGTGGCGGCACAGGCCACAGCAATACAATGGCAATGGGCGCCAACAAACAGACAAGAAGTAAGGTGCTGAATGTTAGCGCATGGCTATTTCTGGTCGAAATCCACTACAACCTTGTCACTGATGGGGTGTGCCTGGCAAGTCAGAATAAAGCCGGCTTCCTGCTCACCGGGCTCCAGCGCATGGGTGATATCCATATCCACTTCACCTTCCACCAGCTTCGCCTTGCAAGTTGAGCACACCCCGCCCTTGCAGGAGAATGGAAGATCAATGCCGTGGTTGAGGCCGGCGTCCAGGACGTTTTCGCCATCTGCCATCAGCTCGAATTGGCTGGCACGCCCGTCCATAACCACGGTCACCTTACTCATCTTGCCGCCATATTCCTTGGCCCGGGCGTGATGTTTCTTCACGACTTCCCTGGCGTCCTCCGCCGAGGAGGCGAACAATTCGTAGTGAATGTTGTCCTCGGTTGCACCCACCGAGCGCAGGCCCCGGGATATTTCCGAGATCATGGATTCCGGACCGCAGACAAAGTATTCATCAAAGCCCGACAGGTCTACCAGTTGCCGATTCAACTCACCGCCCTTGCGATTATTGAGGCGGCCGTTTAGCAGGTCCGAGCCCTGGTCCTCGCGGCTGAGTATGTTCACCCAGTGAAAACGGGCCATGTAGCGATTCTTGAGAAAACTCAGGGCCTCGCGAAACATGATGGTATTGCTGCGCTGGTTACCGTACAGCAGGGTCACCCGGCTGTCGGGCTCATTTTCCAGGATGGACTTGAGATTGGATATCACCGGTGTGATACCGGCACCGGAGGCGATAAACAGGTAGTTGCGAGCCTGATCGGCATTCAGCTCCGTATAGAAGCTACCCTGGGGTGGCATGACGTCCAGGCTATCGCCCTGTTTTAGCTCATCGTTGGCAAAGTTGGAAAACACACCTCCCTCTACCCGCTTGATAGCCACTTGCATGGCGTCATCATTGATGCCCGAACAGATGGAATAGGAACGCCTGACCGTCTCGCCCTCGATAGCAGCGGTCAAGGTCAGGTACTGTCCCTGATTATACGTGAACGTATCGCGCAGTTCCTCGGGTATAGCGAAGCTGACTTTGATGGCCTTATCGGTCTCTGGCGCCACATCGGCGACAGTCAGTGAATAAAATTGTGGATCTGCCATAAGAGTTTCCTAAATGGGTTTAAATCGATCGAAAGGTTCAGCGCAGTCACCACACTGGTACAGCGCCTTGCAGGCGGTGGAACCAAACTCACTGATACAGCGAACATTCTCGGAGCCACATTGCGGACAGCTGACCTGCCCGCCACTACCGAGCCCAGGAGGGGCGATGCCATAGCTACGCAGGGCCTCCTGTGCTTCCGGTGCAATCCAACTGGTGGACCAGGCCGGCGCCAGGCGCGTGACAACTTCACTATCCGAATAACCGCCTTCGGCCAGCGCGCTGACAATATCTTCAGCCATGACACTCATCGCCGGGCAACCGGAATAGGTGGGAGTGATGGTGACAATAACCTTGCCGTCACACTGCTCTATATCCTGCAGGACGCCCAGTTCCCAGATACTGATTACCGGGATCTCCGGATCCTTGACCTGGTCCAGCAGCGACCACAGCTGCGGCAGGTCGGATGCGGCCCGTCTCTGGCGGCGCTGATGCTCCTCCAGCGGTAACAGTGGAATATGATCGGCGCTAGCAGCCACGGCGCTCACCCTACCACTCCAGGCCGGGGTAGGCGCGCTGCATAAACTGCAGATCACTGAGCATATGACCCAGGTGTTCGGTGTGCATACCCTGGCGTCCACCCTTGACAGACCAGTCACCCGGCGGCAGATCTATGGTAGCTTCACTGAAGGTTGCCCGCACCGCCTGTTCCCAGTCGGCTTGCAGGGCGGCACTATCTACCGCGATCCCCACATCCACCAGGCTTTGCTCCAGCGCATCCAGCTCGAACAACTCGGGGGTATAGCCCCACAGGTCTTCGACCGCTTGCTGCAGGCGTTGCTGGCTTTCTTCTGTGCCGTCACCCAGGCGCAGCATCCAGTCATGGCTGCGACGCAAATGGTAGCGGCACTCTTTCACCACCTTGGCGGCAATAGCCGCGAGCGTCTCGTCGCTGGAACCCTCCAGGCGTTGCATATAGGCCAGCGTGAATTCGTCCACCAGGTACTGGCGCGCCATAGTGAAGGCGAAATCTCCGCGCGGTAACTCGTGGATCAACAGGTTGGTAAAATCTCGACAATCCCGTTGAAAGGCATAACTGTCTTCGGTGTATTCACCGCCGTCTATCTCGGCGGCATAGCTGTAGAACATGCGCGCCCGACCGATATAGTCCAGCGCCACATTGGTCAGCGCCAGGTCTTCTTCCAGGAAAGGCCCCCTGCTGCACCACTCGGACAGGCGGGCCCAGCACCAGGGCATCATCACCCAGGCGTACCGCATACTGCTTGATCATTTCTTTGCTATTGGTATCAGACATTAGCCGCCCCTCACATATTGTTAACTTCTTCCGGCAACTGGTAGTGCGTTGCATGACGATAGGGTTTGTCATCGTGCGGGTCGTAAAAACTCTCACAATCCGATTCCTGGGAGGCCACGATATCCGAGGAGTTAACCACCCAGATACTCACGCCCTCGCTGCGCCGGGTATAAACATCCCGGGCATACTCCAGCGCCTGCTGTGGATCCTCTGCATGCAGGCTGCCGACGTGCTTGTGGTCCAGGCCCCGCTTGGAGCGAAGAAAAACCTCGTACAATTTCATATGTTCTGACATGTCATTTCCCCTCTAGGCGGCCGCTTGACCGGCGCGTTGACGTTTTTTTGCTTCGTGGGCTGCAATAGCCTCCCTGACCCACTTACCCTCTTCATGCACCTTGACGTGATGTGCCATACGCTGGCGGTTACAGGGTCCGTTACCGTTTATTACCTGCTTGAACTCCTCCCAGTCGATCTCGCCAAAATCGTAGTGACCGCGTTCTTCATTCCACTTCAGATCAGGATCCGGGATCTTCAGGCCGATCACCTCGGCCTGCTTGACCGACTGGTCGACAAACTTCTGGCGCAATTCGTCGTTACTCTGACGCTTGATTTTCCACTTCATAGACTGGGCCGAGTGCGCCGACTCCGCGTCGTGTGGCCCAAACATCATCATCGATGGCCACCAGAAACGGTTTAGCGCATCCTGCGCCATCTGCTGCTGTGTTTCACTGCCCCGCATCAATACCATCATGATGTGGTAGCCCTGGCGCTGATGAAAACTCTCCTCCTTACAGATGCGCACCATGCCCCTGGCATAGGGGCCATAGGAGGTGCGTTGCAGGGATACCTGGTTGACGATAGCAGCGCCATCCACCAGCCAGCCAATCGCGCCCATGTCTGCCCAGGTAACGGCGGGGTAATTAAAAATTGACGCGTACTTGGCGCGGCCCTCATGCAGGGCCTCGTTCAGTTCTTCCCGGCTGGTGCCCAGGGTTTCTGCGGCGCTGTACAGGTACAGACCATGTCCGCCTTCATCCTGCACCTTGGCCAGCAAAATACACTTGCGATGCAGGGTGGGCGCGCGGGTAATCCAGTTGCCCTCTGGCTGCATGCCGATTACTTCGGAGTGAGCGTGCTGGGACATCTGTCGCAACACATTCTGCCGGTACTTCGCCGGCATCCAGTCCTTCGGTTCAATCTTCTCCTCGGCATCGATCCTGGCCTGGAAGCTGGCCTCCAGTTCTGCCTCTGTGTGTTCACTTGTCATGGCTTCTCTCCAGTATTAAACCGATTAACAGCGTTCGATAATCAGGGCGATGCCCTGCCCTACTCCAATACACATGGTGCACAGGGCATATTGCCCCCCTGTGCGCCGCAATTCATACATGGCGGTGGTCACCAGCCGTGCACCACTCATACCCAGCGGGTGTCCCAGTGCAATGGCGCCGCCATTGGGGTTTACGTGGGCGGCATCGTCTGCCAACCCCAGCTCGCGCATAACCGCCAGACCCTGGGCCGCGAAAGCTTCGTTCAGTTCGATAACATCCATGGCCGCCAAATCCAGACCCGCCCTGGCCAATACCTTACGGCTGGCTTCCACCGGACCAAAACCCATAATGCGGGGCTGCAGGCCGCTGGCTGCCATCGCTACAATTTTGGCTTGCGGCGTGAGCCCGTGTTGCTGTGCAGCAGCGGCCGACGCGATCAACAGGGCACAGGCGCCGTCATTAATTCCCGAGGCACTGCCCGCCGTTACCGTACCGTTTTCGCGAAAAGGAGTGGCCAGCTTCGCCAGTCCCTCGGCGGTGGTACTGGCCCGCGGGTGTTCGTCAACGGCAACAGTCAGCGGGTCGCCTTTGCGCTGGGGAATACTGACCGGCACGATCTCATCATCGAAGCGCCCCGCCTGTTGCGCTGCCGCGGTACGCTGCTGACTGCGCAGGGCAAAAGCATCCTGGTCGGCGCGAGAGATATTAAACTGCTCGGCTACGTTCTCGGCGGTCTCAGGCATGGAATCGACACCGTACTGTGCCTTCATCAGTTTATTGACAAAACGCCAACCCATGGTGGTGTCATACATCTGTGCATCGCGACTGAAGGCGCTGCCAGCCTTGCCCATGACAAAAGGTGCCCGCGACATGGATTCCACACCGCCGGCAATGGCCAGGTCGGCCTCGCCGGCTTTAATGGCCCGGGCGGCGGTACCTACCGCATCCATACCCGAACCACAGAGGCGATTGATGGTCACCGCCGGCACATCGACCGGCAGGCCCGCCAACAGTGCACTCATGCGCGCCACATTGCGGTTGTCTTCGCCGGCCTGGTTGGCACAGCCGTACCAGAGGTCATCGACCTGGTCCCAGGCTACCGATGTATTGCGTTCCATCAAGGCCCTGATGGGAACAGCGCCGAGATCGTCGGCACGCATAGATGACAAAGCACCGCCATAGCGACCTATGGGGGTGCGTACAGCATCGCAGATATAGGCGTCAGCCATTACACGGTTTCTCCCGCTGATTCATCGATTAGTGCGCCGCCAATACGGTGGGAATTGCCGCGAAAAAGGGCGATGGTTTTAGCGTGCTGATTGGTAACTACAACGTCGTAAATACCGCTGCGTTTTCCCTGGGACACCTGCTGCGCCACCGCTGTTAGCTGATCGCCCAGGCTGGCTGGCGCCAGGAAATCAATGCGCGCACCGGCGGCAACAGCGTTCAGGTTTTGACTGTTACAAGCAAAGGCGAAGGCGCTGTCAGCCAGGCTGAAAATCAAACCGCCATGGCACAGGTCGTGACCGTTAACCATGTCGTCTCGCACGGTCATGGTCATCACCGCTTTGCCCTCGGACACTTCCACTATTTCCATACCCAGGGCGGCTGACGCCCTGTCGTTGGCATACATGGTATCGGCACAGGCCCGGGCCAGATCATTCGCATTCATGGTGATTATTCGCCCTTGTACACGGGGGTGCGCTTGGCCAGGAATGCACTCACACCCTCCTGGTAGTCGTGGGTTTTACCCGCCGCACGCATAAGTTCTTTCTCTAATTCCAGTTGCACTTCCAGGGTATTGGCCGCCGAGGCAGCAAAGGCCTGCTTGGTATAGGCGAAACCGCGGGTGGGCTGGGTAGCCATCTGTTCGGCCAGCCCCAGCGCGGTGCTCATCAAGTCTTCGTCATCCACAACCTGCCAGATCATGCCCCAGGCCTCGGCCTGCTCGGCGGACACCTTGGGGGCCAACATGGCCAAGCCCTTGGCCCGGGCCATACCCACCAGGCGCGGCAAAATCCAGGTGCCGCCAGAGTCGGGGATAAGTCCCAGGCGGGCAAAGGATTGAATAAAGCTGGCCGAGCGCCCGGCAATAACAATGTCACAGGCCAGTGCAATGTTGGCACCGGCGCCAGCAGCCACCCCGTTTACCGCACAGATCACCGGCTTTTCCATGGTGGTGATCTGGATTATCAGCGGGCTGTAATATTTTTCAACTGAATCACCCAGGTCCGGCAGGGATTCCCCCGCTGACACGGCGCGATCATTGAGATCCTGGCCGGCACAAAAGCCCCGACCATTGCCGGTGAGCAGCACCGCTCTCACCTGTTTATCGTCTGCCGCCTGGGTCAGCACCGCACGCACTTCACCGTGCATTTCGGCGGTAAAACTGTTGAGTGAATCAGGCCGGTTTAACGTGAGAACTGCCACGCCCTTGTCGATGGAGAATTCAATATTTTTATAGCTCATGATCAGTCTCTCTGTTATCAAGCGTCGCGCTGGGCGACCAGGGTCAGAATGTCGTAGACCGCCACCGGCTTCTCGTGCTGGTTGGTCACTTCAATCGCCCACGCCACCACGCCGGTGGCCTGCTCGTCACCGCGGGGTGCCTTCTTGATTTTGCGTTTCACGGTGAGTTTGGCGCGAATGGTGTCACCGGCAGCGACCGGCTCAATAAAGCGCAAGTTTTCCAGACCGTAGTTGGCGATCACCGGGCCCGGCGAGGGATCAACAAACATACCCGCCGCGGCTGAAATTATGAAGTAGCCATGTGCCACCCGCTTGCCAAAGAATGAATCCTTGGCGGCAATTTCATCGAAGTGCGCATAGAAGTGATCGCCACTGATACAGCCAAAATTGACGATGTCGGTCTCGGTCACGGTGCGGCGATGAGTGATCAGGGTTTCGCCTATCTTGAGATCTTCAAAGTACTTTTTGAAAGGATGGATATCATCGCTATAGACCCTGGCGCCGGCATGGTACTCACCGGTAATGGCCATCAGGGTAGTCGGTGAACCCTGCAACGCGGTCCGTTGCATGTAGTGTTTCACGGCGCGGGCACCGCCCAGTTCTTCACCGCCACCGGCACGCCCAGGGCCACCGTGAACCAGGTTCGCCAGCGGCGACCCGTGGCCGGTAGATTCAGCGGCGCAATCCCGATTCAGGATCAACATGCGCCCGTGCCAGGGCGCTAGCGCAAGCACGATCTGCCGCGCTTCTACATCATCGAATGTATAGAGAGAACCCACCAGGCTGCCTTTGCCCAACTGGGCGATGGCAATAGCGTCGTCGAGGCTGTCGTAGGGCATCAGTGTACTAACCGGCCCAAAGGCTTCCACGGCGTGCACCAGCAGTTTATTGAAAGGGTCGTCACAACGCAGCAGGGTTGGCGGAAAGAAGGCTCCGCTACTGTTGTCGGCCCCGGCAATGGCAAAGTCGCCGCCGCCACCGAGAATAATGTCGCACTCTGTAGCCAGTTCATCCACCTTGGACTGCACATCTTTGGCCTGGTCGCGGCCAATCAGGGGGCCCATGCGCACGCCTTCAGCGGCGGGATCACCCAATACGGTTTTAGCCAGGCGCGCTTCCAGTGCTGTGGCCACCGCCTGCATTTTGTCTGCCGGTACAATGATCCGGCGAATGGCCGTACATTTCTGGCCGGCCTTGGTGGTCATCTCCTTGGCCACTTCCTTGATAAAAAGTTCGAACTCTGCGTCGTCTTCGGCCACTGATTTACCAAGAATGGCACAGTTGAGAGAATCGGCTTCCATGGTAAAGGGAATGGAATTGGCGACTAGGTTAGGATGGGTTCTGAGTTTGTGGCCAGTAATGGCAGAACCGGTGAAGGTAACTACATCGTGCATGTCCAGGTGATCCAGTAGATCGCCGGCGCTGCCACAGATTAACTGGATGGCGCCCTCTGGGAAAAACTCCCCGGCTATCATTTCGCGCACCATGGCCTCGGTGAGAAAGGCACCGGGTGTAGCAGGTTTAACGATAACCGGCATGCCCGCCGCCAGGCTGGGAGCAATTTTTTCCAGCATGCCCCAGCAGGGAAAGTTGTAAGCATTAATATGCACGGCTACGCCGGGCTTGGGTGACAGGATATGACGTCCCAGAAAAGTGCCCTTGGCCGACAGACGTTCTACATCGCCTTCGATCATCACCACATCGTTGGGAAATTCCCGGGTTACCAGGCTGGCGTAGCTGAATACCGTGCCGATGCCACCTTCGATATCTATCCAGCCGTCTGCCCGGGTGGCGCCGGTCTTCGCTGACAGCGCGTAGAAGTCGTCCTTTTTGGACATCAGGTGCTTGGCCATGGCCTTCAGGGCAGCGGCCCTATCGTGAAAAGTCATGGCCCGTAGCGCGGGGCTGCCCTGCTCACGCCCATGGCGTACGGCCTCGGCAAGATCCAGACCAGCGCTAGTCACTTCGCAGACACTTTCACCGTTAACGGCGTCGTACAGTGTTACGCCCTCGCCCTCTCCGTCACGCCATTGTCCAGCCACATAGCTCTGTAACTTCATCACACACCCTCTCGTTGTTAGTGTTATTTATGCAGATCGATATGATACATAAATATACCACTATGTAAACTTTTATGTAATACTTTGTGCTCTCTTTAGCGGCCCACCACTCCCAGGCGTATAAAAATATGAGCAATTCTGTCGTCAATTACCAACTGCAAGATCAGCTCGGCATAATTCGCATCGACAACCCACCGGTAAACGCTCTCTCCCACGCAGTTCGCGCAGGTTTAATGGACGCCCTGGAACAGGCCAATGCAGATACCAGCCAGGCACTGTTGATCCTCTGCCAGGGACGCACCTTTATCGCCGGTGCAGACATCACAGAGTTTGGCAAACCGCCACAGGCGCCACATTTGCCCGATGTCATCAGCGCCATAGAAAATTTCCCTAAACCAGTTATAGCAGCTCTGCACGGCAACGCCCTGGGCGGCGGACTGGAGGTAGCGCTGGCCGCACACTATCGCTGCGCTGTCAGCGCGACCAAGCTGGGCCTGCCTGAGGTCAAACTGGGTTTGTTACCCGGCGCCGGTGGCACCCAGCGCCTGCCCAGGGTGGTCGGCGTGGAGGCGGCACTGGATATGATGACTGGCGGTGCGCCGATATCGGCGCAGAGGGCACTGGAGCTGGGCCTGGTCGACATAGTCGTGAAAGACGACCTGGAAAATTCTGCCATTGAATACTGCCAACAGCTTATTGCCGATGCTGCCCCGCCGCGACCCAGCGGCGCACTGCAGGCCGTGGCGCCAGATTCGCCTGGCTTTTACGACGCATACCGCAAGCGCATTGCACGCAAGTCCCGCGGCCAGATTGCCCCGGGCTTTATTATTGAGCTGGTTGAACTGGCGACCCGCACAGATATAGACGAGGGACAGGCGCAGGAGCGAGAACGCTTTCTCGAATGTCGCAATTCGCCCCAGGCGTCTGCCATGCAATACGTCTTCTTTGCAGAAAGGGCCGCTGGCAAGCTACCTGACATCCCCGCCGACACCCCCGTCTTGCCGGTCAATTCTATCGCCATTATCGGTGCCGGCACCATGGGTGGCGGTATCGCCATGTGTTTTGCCAACGCCGGCATCCCGGTCACCCTGGTGGAGACCCAGCAGGAGTTTCTGGACCGCGGCATGGGCATTATTGAGAGCAACTACGCCACTTCGGTAAAACGCGGTCGTTTTACCCAGGCCCAGGCAGATGGCTTTCTGGCCAACTTCTCCGGCACCACCGACTACGCCGACATTGCTGAAGCAGACATGGTTATTGAAGCCGTATTCGAGAACATGGATGTTAAGAAGGAAGTTTTTGCCAAGCTGGACGCCGTCTGCAAAGCAGACTGTGTACTGGCCACCAACACCTCTTACCTGGACGTAGACGAAATTGCAGCGGCGACCAGCCGACCACAGCAGGTTATCGGTGCCCACTTTTTTAGCCCTGCCAATGTCATGAAGTTGCTGGAGGTGGTGCGTGCTAAAAAAACCGCCCCGGCGGTTGTACAGACCTTTATGAAGACCGCCAAAAAAATTGGCAAGATTGCCGTGGCGGTGGGTGTGTGCAACGGTTTCGTCGGAAATCGCATGCTCAAGGGCTACGCCCGCCAGGCCCAGTTGTTACTGCTGGAGGGTGCCAGCCCCGAGCAGGTAGATGGCGCTATGGAAGCCTGGGGAATGGCCATGGGCCCCATCGCGGTAGGCGACCTGGCCGGGCTGGATATCGGCTATCGCTCGCGCCGGGACCAGGGTATCGAATCATGTTCGGTGAAGGAGTTCACACTGCCCGACACACTGGTAGAAAAGGAGCGCCTGGGACAGAAAACCGGTGCCGGCTACTACCGCTATGATGCTCAGACCCGCCAACGCCAGCCTGACCCGGAAGTTGCATCGCTGATAGAAGACATCGCCGCACGCTGGCAGGTAGAACGTCGCGAAATCGAGGCTGAAGAAATCGTCGAGCGCCTGGTGCTGGCGCTGATCAACGAAGGCGCCGCTATTCTTCAGGAGGGCATAGCTGCACGACCTTCCGATATCGACATCGTCTACCTCAACGGCTACGGCTTCCCCATCTGGCGCGGCGGCCCCATGTTTTATGCCGACACCCTGGGCATGGACACTGTTGTAGAGAAGCTTAAGCAGTTGCAGCAGACGACCGGCGATGCCTACTGGGAACCTGATTCCCTACTGCTGGAACTGGCCGAGAAGGGGCAGACACTGAACTCGCTGAACTCTTCACCGAACAAGGACACCAAATAGTGCCACACCCTGCCGTTGTACAACACCTGGTTGACGACTTCGTCAACCGGCGACCCATGCGAACCACCTCGTTGATTGTCACTTTTTTTGGTGACGTCGCTTCACAGCATGGCCATACGGTATGGCTGGGTAGCCTGGTGAATGCCATGGCACCACTGGGCATCAACGAGCGGCTGGTACGAACCTCGGTATTTCGACTGGTCAAGGAGGGCTGGCTGGAATCCGAGCGCGTCGGACGACGTAGCTTTTACCGCTTTACCCCCTACGGCACCCATGAATACGAACGCGCCGCACAGCGCATCTATGCGCTGGAAGATGACCAATGGCAGGGGCACTGGCAGGTGCTAGTAACACTGGACGTGCCCGATAAAGTCCGCGAAAAATTCAGGCGCAGCCTGCAGTGGCAGGGCTATAGAGCGATAGCCTCCAACACCTTTGCCAAACCCGGCGACGGCGGCCACACGCTGCAGCAAACCCTGCAGGAGTTTGATGTCGCCGACCAGGTCATGGTTTTTGACGCCAGCACATCGTCGCTGTCATCCCCGCAATTGATTGGCAAAGTGGTACGCGACAACTGGCACCTGGAACAGGTGGCGCAGAGATACCAGGATTTTATTCAGCAGTACAAACCACTGCTGAAGTGGTCCCAGCGTACCCAGGCCCCCTCTCCCGAGACCGCCTATGTCGCGCGCACCTTGCTAATCCACGATTTTCGCAGAATTCTGCTGCAGGACACCCCGCTCCCCGACGAACTGCTGCCGCCAGCCTGGCCCGGCGCCGAGGCTCTGAAATTGACCGGCGTGGTCTACAAGGCCCTGGCCAAACCCTCTATCGAGCACATTATGGAGAAACTGGAACCGGGTGACGGGCCGATGCCGCAGGCAGATGAGAAGTTTTGGAAGCGGTTTGATCGTATTGGCTAATAGACTGGATAATCGATCCTGTCATGATACTTGTTAAAAGCAGCCCCCAACCAGCCGCGTTGACCAGTTGAACTCGCATCCGACAGCGGACGTTCACGGTCTGCTATGCTGAAGGGCGCTTTGCCTATCCGCTCTACCTATCCATTTTCGGTCTATCCTTGTCAATACAATACCGAGGAGAAGGAAGATGGAAGTATTCGACATACTACTCGTAGGCATAGAAGCGTCTATCGCGCTTGCAGGATTTGCAGGCGTTATCGCTACCTATCAAACTAGTGATGTAACAAAGGTTAGGCGGACTGTCATTGCGGGGTTGTCAGTGACAGTCCAATTCTCTCTGTTGGCAGCATTGGCATGTTCTATTCCCCTGCTGTTATCTGCATTTGGGGTCAAAAGCGCAACCCTATGGTTTATAAGTAGTGTGGCCGCAGTCATACTTATGGCCTGTGCGGCTTACGGTAGCGCCGCGAGTGTGAAAGGTGTCATCGCAAAAAAATCTTCCTGGGTGCTGTACCGACTGCTACAGGGCCTGGCTGCTCTAGTTGTTCTCGCATTGATTCTCAATGCAGCGGACTTAGTTTTTCACAGGGAGCCGGGGCCCGTTGTTGCAGGCGTTTTCTACGCGTTGAGCGTGGCTGGTTATACGTTCTCCCGCTTACTTCTCCACCCGCTATGGCGAATTGTTAGCGAACAAGAGGCCGCAAATTCGAGAGCAACCAGCCCACCATGAAGGTCTGTTAATGGCACAAAAGAGTCTGATTCAGCCCCGAATTTACCGCCTAACGAACGGCCGGAAATAGGTCATCGCTGCCCAAGAGGCGAATATCCAGGATGGCGGCTATACTCCGAAAGCGGCCCTTGGAGGTCACGCCTGAATAGCTATTAGTTGATTGACTATTACGACTGCCTGCACCTCAAAGCGGACCCCTTTGGGGAGCCAATTGCAGCCGGGTCAAACGTCCGTTGCTTGTTACTGCGCATCGCTCGATTGTATCGTGTTTGAAGAGCATGAAAAAAAGCCCCGCAAGAGCGGGGCCTGGTTGAACTACTGGTTTGCAGAATGATAACTAAAACATGTCTCCATCAATTGCTGAATAGATGTTCTTGACGCCCGCTTCTCGCATCTCGTCACGAAGCCCGGTCCGGGAGAAATTCTCCGGAGCATTAAAATTCTGCTCATGAACCATCACGATCGTCTTGACACCTGACTCTTTCTGCACCTTCTTCAAGTCGCTCGGAAACATGTGATAAGCCTTAATGGTTTTGACTTTTTCTTCGACGGTATCACCACCCCAGGTTGCATACTTAATATTCTTTCTGGTGATGCCTTCGATTACGAGAATATCAGCATTCTTGGCGGCTTCGACCAGACCTTTCGAGTAGTGGCCATCTCCACCGAATGCGATAACTCTGCCATCGGGTTTGGTCGTGAAGCGAAATGCCAGCGTATGTGCTAAAGAACCGTGCTCCGTCGGAAAGGCTTCGACTGTGACGTTTTCATCCTCAAAAATTGGTCCTGGAGCCCTGATATCAAAGTCGACTTCGCCAGCTATTGCGATGTTGCCCTGTGGACTTTGGTGCGTAGAACCCTGCACCATTTCCTGCCTGTCCAATTTCCATGCCTCCACGATTCCGTTAACCATGTTTTCAGTGCCTGGGGGACCGAATATAACTTTATTGGTCTTCGTGCCGAATTTATACGGACTCAAAATGAAGGAAGGCAAACCAACGGTATGATCTTCATGCAGGTGCGTCAGAAACATATATTTTGCATTTTGCACCGTGAGGATATTCGTCAAATCTGCTCCGCCCTGCGTGAGCGTGGAGCGATTAATTGCTCGCCACCAGCCTTCGCCACAGTCAACGAAGTACGGATAGTTGTTCACAATAACAGCCATTGCCGGGCCAAAGCGGTAGGTGCTGCCTGTCGGCGTGCCAGTGCCCATGGTAATCAGTTTTGATGACTTGGCCGAGGGCGAGCGGTCAACTGGGGCACGATTTTGAAACTTCGGCCAAGTCGAGGGATTTGTTACCGGAGTGATTTTGGACGGTGTGACGAACGGGTCATTCATATGATTCTGTTTACTATCAGCAGTGCCAAGATCGAGATTCTTCTCGTAGGTATCTGCAACAGCGAGGCTGGTGAGTCCCAAAGCAATCACGATAGGCAAAATTTGAACACTTTTCATGGCTTTTTTCTCCCATTGAAGTCCATGCGGCGCCTTATCCTTCTGAACAATGCCTTTCCGGAGTGGGCTACGACGAAGATTGGTAGCTTAAAATGGTCGTGCATTTAGTACCCATGATCTGAATCAATTGATCCCTTATGGATAACCCTCCTCAGTCTAGTTGAGCCTCGATCGAAGTCAAATCATTGAGATCGCAGCCGAAAGCAGGCCCTCGGACCATTGTGGGCCAATAGTCCGCTCCTAGGTGAGGCTGTGTGAAAACTCCAGACGGGCAAAATGCGGCCTCAAAATAAGTAAAAAACGCGCACCAGAGTGGTCTGCTTTGAGGCTTAGGACAGAAAAAATAA
>SMVB01159686.1_pt1 | contig 66181 bp, 66 predicted proteins | sample 2456461 | NCBI WGS metagenome assembly SMVB01 (sample SAMN11095934, study PRJNA526329) | marine sediment metagenome | biome: Marine sediment; feature: Surficial sediment; material: Deep marine sediment; isolation source: Hadal surficial sediment | place: Pacific Ocean | collected 2014-05 | depth...
GGTATCGGCAAGTTAACTTTTGCAGCAGGCCCTAGACTGACCCTGGCCTTCAAGCAACCGCGCTACTCCATAGGGCGAACGCACTGACCCTGAGATCCCTATAATGTTGGGCCTTGACTAGGTGCCTGCCAAGATTGAATAGATTTTGGACTGCAGCATGTGCGGTGACGAATCGCTGAGCCTGCCCAACTGATTTGAATTTCCTCATACCCCGCTCTCGAACCCTCGTCGCCTCATGCGATTGTTCAGCGCGATTGTTCGCATATTGCGATGTATCATGGATTGCCTCGGGGATTAGCTCTCGATGCGCAACACCATAGCTCCTCAGCTTGTCAGTAACGATCTTCCTCGGTTCACCGCGATGACTCCGTAACAACCGTTTGAAGAACCGCTTTGCCGCTTTCCCATCGCGTCTCGCCTGGAGATACACCTCAACCACCTCTCCATCCTGATCCACAGCTCGCCATAGATAGTGCTGCTTGCCGTTGATCTTTACAAATACCTCATCTATGAAGAAGGTATCGCCGTAGCCTCGGTGCTTTCGTTTCAGTCGCCGAGCGTATAGAGCACCGAACTTATTGCACCAAAGGCGGATGGCTTCGCGGCTGACTGTGATGCCTCGTTCGGCCAGGAGGTCTTCTATATCTCGGTGGCTTAGGTTGAATCTGTAGTACAGCCAGACAGCGTAAGAGATGATTTCAGCCGGGAATCTGTGGCGCTTGTATGTATTCATCGGCAGATTCTATCAATTACGCGAGTTTACTTGGCGGTACCCCTTTCTGGCCAACCTGGAAAAGCTCCGGGGAAAAGCCGGCACCAAACCGGGCAAGAAACCTGCCGCCAAAGCAAAAGCTAAATCAAAGGCAAAGCCCGCGAGGAAGGCGAAAGTAAAATCGGGCACCCGGGCCACTGCCAAAACCGACAAAACCCGGAAGAAGGCCGCCGCGTCTACTCGGAAGGCAAAATAGGCGCAGCTACCCCACCCCTACACCCACCGAGAGTAGGTCGGGAGGTCTAACCGAAGCCACTCTCATGGATATTTGAGAAGCATGGCTTTATAAAATCTACACCTGTTTTGAGGTCGTAAACCGGACCTATTCCGACCCAAATCGGCAAAAAATCGTATCCCTTACGTTTCATCCACTTACTCAAAATCTTGGAGAATTCTATGTTCCCTACCCTGTACACGGGCGCTTCTACGTGCCTGATCTTTGGCTCAATTCAACTCTTTACCCTCTCTGTCGTCGCCCTGCTGATCTTCCTGTTTCCTTTCCGGGCTCTGGCCCTGGTGGTGGGACTGGCAGTGACTGCCCTATTGCGGATGTGATTTCAGTGTATTCACAGTCCAGCGACCCTGCCTCAGATTACTACTCAGACCAGACGCAGCTCTATTCGGACAAGCGCTGGGTACGTTTTCCTTTTTGCGAGGAGGATATCCAGGCGCAGCAGATCGGCGAGAGCCTTGTTATTGAAGAATAGTCGCCTGTCGTGGCCGATTTTCCATGCCCAATGCCGACCCCATTTTGCAATATTAATGTCGGCACGAGTATAGAAAGTGTAGATGGCGGGATCACGAAGATGCAGCCGCCACCTGAGTGAGGGTATGTAGATCTACCCTAGCTGAAACTCGACCACCGCGCCGCCACTGCCATAAAGTGGACCATAGTTATGCACGGTCGCGCCGGCGAAATTGCCGCCGATCCCTCCTAGAATAAACGCGAAGTGTTTAAAGCCCATATCGACGCGCGCTTGCTGTGCATACTCTGGACAGGCTTGAGTTAGCCCTGCGACATCGCCGGCCTCCATTAGCCCCAGGATACGTTTGTTCCAATCGTCTTCCGCGGCATTCGCGATATGGTCATCGGCGATATCGATCACGTGTCGGAAAAACGAGCCAGACAGCCCGCCGATACCGACGATCGCGACGCGACGCCCAAGTTTATCAGCTTGTTCACGCACGACACGCCCGAGGTTCTCGGTAATACCCCAGTCGTGATAGACGTTGTTTGCAGTTACAACTGACTGAAACTTTTTGTCTGGATCGAGAAAGCTGGCTCCAACGATCGTTCCTGTGTCGACCGGAAAATGATCGTAGTCAACTCCCTTTGAGCGGACCCCATAACTGTCGGTCGCCACGATCGCTGCTTCGGTGAGTTCGATGTCGGTACGCATGTCGAACGACAGCTCACCATACTCATGCCAGTTTTCATCAACATGTAAGCCAGCCGGATTTGGCCGCAACTGCCACAGCTGATCTAGAACCGCGATCCATTGGGTGGAGTAGATCGCGATCGTGTCAGGCTTGGATGCTGCGAGTGCTGCGCCCGCCTTTTTTAATGCCGTGGCCATCGCTCCCCACGATGGGTTGTCGGGTTGGACGTAGGGGAGTGGCGATCCGGGGATCAGAAATGCACTGACGACAGTCATCGAATTTTCCTCTTATGCCGCCTGCGCAAGGCCGGCTTTGATCAAGTTCCATTCCATCACGGCATTACCGGTGCCGATTACGGAGCCGTAACCATGCAGCTCACCGGGTAGCTCCGGATAGTCCATGGCCGAGAACATCCAGGTAAAAGCACCTGATTTAACTTCTGCAAACGCCTCATCAATGAACTGTGGTAGTAATCGGAAGACCTCTTTTATCTTGCCTTCGCGCAGTAGTCCAATCATGCGCATATCCCATAGATAACCGTCATAATTTTCGGGGTGCTCTTGCGACATATCCTCGGGTGGGATCGGCTCTTTACTAAAGTGGTAATGACACAAGGTGTTTGAGGCGAGCAATACGGCGCGCCGGCCGGTTGCTTCGATTGCTTTTCGGGTGGCCTTACCCAAGGTGTCCATCTCCTCTAGCCCTTCCCCGGTGGATAGGTAGTAGGGTGAGTTGTTCGCCGAGATACCGACCACCGGGATGTCCCATTGCGGGCGGATCATATGTAACGTTGTGATGGTGCCGTAGTCGACGCGAAAATTAGGATTGCGCATCATCTTTGAAGTCAGCCCCATTGCCGACGCCTCATCGCAGCAAGCCTCTGCCAGTTCTACGTCGACCTCGAGATCGAACTTATAGCGGAAGAGATTTGGAAACACCGGATCGACGGATTTCCCGCTTAGGTTTTTTACCCCAAGAAAATGGTGGCCTTGCTGCGTGACCCAGTGCGGTGAGTGGACTAGCAAGACATCTGGTTTCATTTCTTCAACGCTGGCGCGCGCGCGTTCATAGGCCCATCGTAATTGTTCCCAGCCACCTTTGGATCGCGGTTCGTTTTGTGGTGGATTTTCACCAAACACGAGATGTGGCGGATGCGGCGCTAACAGGCCCGCAATGATCTCACCTTTGCTCATAACGAAACTCCTGTCTCAACTTGGTTTTGGGCATTGTAGTCGGAATCTTCCATTGTTGCGCCATCGGACCAAGGGCGCTGCTAGTTGATAGCGAAAGGTCTCACCGGAGACCCGGTTGCACCCTTGAGTGGGAGGGTGCCAACGACAAACGCGAATTCGTAGACCTTGGCCTCGATAAGGCGGTCAAAATCCAGGTTTTCGATGATATAGATCCCATTTTCAACCAGAAATTTCTGATGATTCGGGGCGAAGATCTTTGGGTCGGGTCCCGGGATGGCCTCTACCGACCAGTTGTCCGTGCCGACCAATAATACTTGTTGCTCCACCACCCAGTCCCCGGCGACATCGGATAGACCGGGTGAGCAGGCGTTAAATTTGTCGTTATCGACTTTCCAGTATTGACCCCAACCGGTGTGGTAGAACAAAGCGTCCCCAGTTTGGATCACGTTCTCTGCTAACCCTTGGCGCTTGAGCGCTGCCTTGAGGTCGTCGATAGAGATCTCTTCCTCGCAGTTTAACGCTCGACCTCGCAGGGCGGCGATATCGATCAAAATGCCGCGAGTAAAGATAGGCGTTACATTTTCGACCCCGAGTTTGCTAAAGCCCCGGCCACTGCCTATCGCGGCGTGAGTGTGGCCGTTGTAATAATGGATCTTGTTAAGATCGCCTCCAGGCCCTAAGTCTGTGCCCATATGGCTCAAGGCATCAAACTGGGTGCCGTCTTGGGTTAAATGGCCGGACACGAAGTCTTCATTCCATACAAGCCTGTTTTCACCCAAGGGCCCACCGGCGGGTGCCCCCGATGTTACCAAGGTGTATTTACGATGCTTCGGGGTAAGGCTGAACAAGGGCATCTCTTCTTCGAATACCCGGCCCATGTCATAGATAACGCCGGTCTTAATCAGCGCAGCCGCTGCAAGTGTCTTGGCTGGACTGAGGTGGTTTAGTGCACCACGTTCATCCTCGGCACCCCAAGTGGATGGCCACCACTTCGAGGGCAAATAATCGTTGGCCTGGGCGGTGCCCAGGCAGAGAAGAAACACTAGTGCCAGTGATCGATACGACAAGAGGCGTGTCCTTGTGGCTTATGGCGTGATTGCTAATAAGCGTTCGATACTATTCCATTGAAAAACCGGCGTCAATCTTACCCGCTACCACTACGTTTTCGCACCCAACCCGCTATAGTTTGGCAATCAAATGCATGCGGGGTTATCTTTCTCCTGCCCAAGACGACCCGGAGTCAATGGCACAAAAGCTGGGTGAAGCAGGAAGGGCTTGGTTTTAGTTCACCCTGTGAATTTGATATATATTTCACTAGTTGCTGCAAATATAATTTTGGAGAGCCAATATGATAGAAAGTCTCAGTTCTGCAAACCTCCCTGCACCACGTTTTCGCTATAGTCCTTTGATTAAGGCAGGTCCTATTTACAAGACAGCCGGTATGATCGCACTTGATAAAGATAGCGGTGAACTCGAATCGGGTGGCGTTGGAAAAGAAACGAGTAAAATATTGGATAATTTGTTACAGGCTTTGCCTGATTTTGGCCTGGCGCTAGAAGACCTGATCAGCGCCACTATCTACACTACCCGATTCGAAATGTTCCCTGAAATCAACAAAGCTTGGGAAGACGTGTTTACTGAGGACGTCCGTTTGCCCGCCAGAACGGCAATGGGTGTTAGTGCTTTACCCTTAAACGCAAATGTTGAAATCGAATTTATGTTTTACAGAGAATAGCTGAATAATGATGCAGGCATAATCAGTAGAGCAACCACGCAGGGCGACGAGAGTGCGAGAGCGGGGGAGGGTCCGTTTAGGCATTCTTGGTCTCGCGAGGCTTGTAGGCCACCGCCTGAATCTCAATTAACAAATGCGGGTGCGGCAGTTGGTGCACCGCTACCGTGGTGCGGCTGGGGCCGTCGTAGTCAAAAAACTTGGCGTAGGTTTCGTTGTAGCCGCCAAAGTCGTTCATATTCACCAAGTAGGTAGTGAGTGATACCAGGTCGTTAAGCTCTGCGCCTGCTTCACTCAAAATGTCGCGAATGTTTTCAATGACCGCGTGCGTCTGGGCGCATATATCGAGTTGGGTTACCCCCATCTCGTCTACCTGCACGCCCTCGAAGCTGTCGTCCGGGCGGCGTGAGCTGGTGCCTGATATGTGAATAAAATCACCGGCGCGTTTGTAGTGCGGGAAGCGCCCCCGGGGCTTGGCTTTGCCTGCAATTACCTGGCTATCTTTTGGCTGTTTCATAAAGCGTGCTCTCTCACTTGTCGGCAATGTTGAGGCTGACACTGCCCAGTTGCTCGGCACTGGTGTTCACACTAATGCCCGGGCGCAATGCCTCTGCAGCGGTAGCGGCCCCTGCCAGCACTACCCACCCCGCTTCTAGTGTCATGCCTGCATCGGCTGCAAGCCGTGCGGCTTCCACTAGAGATTCGTAAGGGTTACCCAGGATGTCTTGGGAAGAACCTGCCTGAACGGTCTCACCGTCAAAGGCGAGGGTCATGGCAAGGTCGCTGATGTCATCGAGGGGCTCACACCAGGGGCCAATCACATAGCTGGAGGACGAAGAATTATCAGCAACCACGTCTTCCAGGGAGAACTTGAAGTTCTGGTAGCGGGAATCGATGATCTCCATTGCCACAGCTACGCCGTCTATAGCTGCCTTGGCTTCTTCAATGCTGATGGTTCCGCTTAGTGGGCTTTTCAGACGAAAGGCGACTTCGGGTTCTATGCGCGGATGCACGTAACCGGCAAGGCTCAGCGTCGCGCCGTTATCCAAGGTCATGGCGTCTGTGAGGCGCCCCCAAATCATGTCTTCAACACCCATCTGAATCATTTTGGCGCGGCTGGTAAACCCCATTTTCACACCTACTAACTGTTCGCCGCGATCAAGGCGACGATCGATAGACGTTGCTTGCACCTGATAGGCCTGTTCCAGGCTCAGTGCGCTGCCGCTTGTAGACAGCTGCTCAATGGCGGTGCCGGTGCGGGCGGCTTCGTCTACCCGTTGTGCTATGGCGTTCAGGTCGGTCATTGGCTGGTCCTAGAATTTGATGCAAATATTGGTGGGTTCAGAATAAAAGTTAAGCGAGTGTACGCCGCCCTCACGGCCAATGCCGGAGAGCTTCACGCCGCCAAAAGGTGTGCGCAGGTCGCGCAAATACCAGGCGTTCACCCACACAATCCCCGCGTCTATCTGCTGGGCCACTCTGTGTGCTCGCTGCAGGTGTGTGGTCCATACGGTGCCGGCCAGGCCGTACTCGCTGTCGTTGGCCAGGGCGATGGCTTCCTCTTCGGTGTCAAAGGGCGCGATGTGGCAGATGGGGCCAAACACCTCTTCTTTAATGCAGCGAGCGCTTTCAGGCAGCCCGGTGATGATGGTGGGTTCTACGAAGGCGCCGTTGTCGCGCTCATCGCCGAAGGTCGGCACACCGCCACCAGTGATAAAGGTTGCGCCTTCTTCCCGGGCCAGTTGGTAGTAAGACAATACTTTTTGCTGATGCTCATGGGAGATTAGCGGGCCCATGTCGGTGTCCGGAGATTCCGGCCAGTCGATCCGCAGTGCTTCAGCTTTTTCTTTCATTGCAGCCACAAAGCGCTCAAATATGGGGCGCTGCACATATACCCGTTCGGTACACAGGCATACCTGGCCGCCGTTAGTAAAAACGGATTTGGCCGTGCCTTCTACCGCGGCATCAAAGTCAGCGTCTTCAAAGATCAATGCCGCGTTCTTGCCGCCCAGCTCAAACGACAGGGCTTTTACGTTGTCTGCTGCCGCGCGCATGATGGCAGCGCCAGTGCGAGATTCCCCGGTGAAAGTCACCGCATCAATACCGCGGTGCGTGGTGAGAAACTCACCGGCAGAGTTGGGGCCAAAGCCATGTACCAGGTTAAAGACTCCTGCCGGTACGCCAGCGGCGTGCATGACCTCTGCCAGCAATGTGGCAGTGCCGGGGGTGTCTTCAGACGGTTTGGCGATCACAGTATTGCCCACCGCCATGGCCGGGCCCAGTTTCCAGGTGAGTAGCAGCAGCGGCAGATTCCAGGGCGCGATTACGGCGACCACACCCAGGGGTTTGTGCACTGAGTAGTTGAGTGCCTGGCCACCGTCTGGGGTGGTGCTCTGAAAGCATTCGCCAGCGCGGGATTTGGCAAGATCGGCAAAGGCCCGAAAATTAGCGGCCCCACGGGGAATGTCGATATTCTGTGCCTGCCACAGTGATTTCCCGGTGTCGGCCATTTCTGCGGCCACAAACTCGTCAAAGCGTGCTTCAATGCCGTCGGCGACCTTGTGCAACAGGGCGCTGCGCTCATCGAGAGACATTTTCCCCCAGGGGCCGTGTAAGGCCTCTCTGGCGGCGGCAACGGCCCTATCTACCAAGGCACTGTCTGCTTCACACACCTCATTAATGGTACTGCCATCCACCGGAGACACGTTGGCAAAGGTACGCTCACTGCCCACAAATTCACCGGCAACGTAGTTGCGCAGTAATCCGCCGGCGTGTGGCACAACCATTTTGTGGTGAGCTGGCATCTGTTGACCTCAAAGCGTGCCCGGGGGCACTCAAGCTGTTAATTAGTGGTTACAGTGAACGCTATAGGATTCTCCGATAACGCAAAAATAGAAAAATACGTGCCAAGTATAGGCGAAAAAAGCGGAATGTTTTGTGCAGATTTCCCCCTTTGATTTAGTCGCCTAACTAAAAATTCTCGTATTGCTACATGAAACCTTAGCGGATATCAGTGACGAGTAAGATCCTATCTAAATATTGATGTCTTTTATGTGGGCACCGACAAGTTAACTTTTGAAGGAACGGTCAATTCCCGATAACAGGATCATGCCACCACCGCCATCCAACGTCCGAACGCACTTGCCCTAAGATCTCGATAATGCGGAGCCCTAACCAGGTGTCTCCCCAAGTTTAACAGGTTGTAAACAGCCGCATGCACACCGAAGCACCTGAATACAGCTGAATTCGTTTCTCTCCCTGTGTATGGCGAAATGCTAATTCACCAATTTGATCAGCAAGTTACAGAGTCGGGGTTCGGTCCCAGTTCGGAGTTCGGTTTCGAGAGCTTGTTGCAGATCTTCGACTTACAGCTAACCAGTTCGGGAAATGACCCTAATCAGGTTCAGTATACGTTCGGTTCTTGGCATTGATGCCACCCCCCTACCAAAAAACCCTTCCCTTTGTTGATCTTAGAGAATACAATCGCCGCCGCTCGGCCTCCTCATAATCGATTGGTCGAAGGTTCAAGTCCTTCTGGGCCCACCATTTTCTATAAAAATCATATGCTTATAGAAATACGGCTAAATTATTTTTTGTCGGGGGAGAGGTGACAACTCATTGGTCGGGGTTTGATGGCCAGACATAGCAACTCACTGGAAGACACCATGACCATCATCCGCCTGCTGCTTGGCAAACTTATCCTGCTCTTCAACTGGTTGTTCACGCCCCGCAGCACCCTGCGTGATCCCCAATTACAGGCCAGTATCGACCGGCAGACCACCGGCTTAAAACTGTACCAGTACGAGGCCTGCCCGTTTTGTGTGAGAGTGCGGCGAGCCATGAAGCGACAATCACTGACTATCGAAACCCGTGATGTGAAACGCAGTGACAGCGCCAGAGACGAGTTACTGGCCGGTGGTTGCAACTTGAAGGTGCCCTGCCTGCGCATTGATGAGGGTGAGCGCGGCTATCAGTGGATGTATGAGTCCCGGGACATTATCAGCTATCTGGAGACGCGCTTTGTTGCGGGATTGCCAAATAACGCCGCCGAGCTCAACTGACGTCAAATTAATCGACACTACCTATCTGTCGAACTACACAGGACAAACTGCATGCTAACCACCAAGAACCTCGAAAAACTAATCGAACTCGAAACCAGCCTCAGATCAGAGTACCAGGAGCAGTTGGACGCTAAATCTGCTGACATTGACGCCGGCATCAAAAAACAGGAAGAGCAGCAGACCGTCATTGCCAAACAGCTGGAGCAGATCGCCAGCCTGTCAACGGAGGCCAGTGCCAACAAACGGGTTGAGCAGCTTAATCGTGAACTACACCAACGCTGTGAGAACCTTCAGGATGAGATCGCCACCCAGAAGAAGCGCCTCAAGACCCTGCAGAACGATCTCGCCGAAGAACGTGTCCAGATAAGCGCCCTCAAGCAGTTTGATCCCGTCAGAATGAAAAAGAACCTGGACGCCAATAAAAAGAAGCTTGCCCAGAAAACAGTATCTACTGACTTATTGCAAAAATCCCTCAATCAAACCAGGACCGAAAAGGCTGAACTAGAGTGCAAGGTCGAGGAGCTGGAAACCAAACTGGCACTCTTGGAAGACACTGAAGAAACAGAGGAAACAGAAGAAGAAGCGGCCTAGACGGTCAGCAGTCCTCAACCTCCACCAGTGGAATGTACGCATTGGGAAAGTGCTCCTTAACCCAGGGGCTGCTCTGCCGGTAGGGAAAACAGGCATTGAGCATACGGGGCTCCATCTGGCGCTCTTTGGCAGGCGGCATATCAAGTTGCTCACCGGGTTTGCGTGACCAACTGGCCTGCATCGCAGTGGTGGCCATCTGTGCCAACATTTCAATGATGTGGGTACAACCCAGGCCTGGCGACATGGCCGCTTTGATTTTCTTGTTCCAGCCGGGCCCGATCTGGAGTCCAATAAGCCTCGCAAAATTAGGTTCGGCACCGGGACAAAGGTCGTGTGCACCTCGATCCATGCAAGCCTCCACTTCCATTACCACAAAATTGTCGTCCAGGCTGATCCGTAGCCACAGGTCATGAACCGGCTCGCCCGCCCGGCGCAAGCCGTCCATCATCTGGTGTTCGAAAGGCTTGACGTCAGTAAGGTGACCTTCAACGTCCATCAGGCCATCAACCCGTCGAAAAGCCTGCATGGTGATCGTACGGGTGTGTATGTGTTCTCTATTTTCTGAAACAGGCAGGGGCACTGCGCACTCCTCCTCGATGAGGGTTGGTGGACTGCGCAGCTTACACAGGTTTAAGGGGAATTGCCCCGGCAGTAATCACCGGTTGCTAACGGCTTAACCGAAATACCGACGTTGTTGCCGCGGCTTCTTCCAGGGGCGGAAAACTGTCGACAATATCAGCATAGTTGGGTCGATATTTGTTGACGTACGCCGCCAGGATTGGCTCCCAGCCGTCGGTAATCAGGCTCGCGTTCAGCGAATAGGTATTGGCACCCATGCGCAAACGCACAGCACCACCGCGACCCAGCTTGTTAACCCAACCGCTTTCTTTTGATCCCACCACATGAAGGTCTCCGTCGACCTGTACCACCCAGACAGTGACTACCCTGGGGATATCGCCTTGAACTTCCAGGGTGATCTCGTCGGTTTTGGACGTATCACCCCAATCTGCTGGTGTGTCTGTCGCCGCGCCACCAATAATAAAGCCGGGCAGCGGGCCGATTGGTGCCAACCAGGCAATAATAATGATGATGAGAATAAGCGTGGGCACGGCGATTTTCAGAATCTTCTTCATCATAGTAAAGTACTCGTGTTGGTTAGCTAGCACATGAGAGCGGCTATGATCGCACATCTCGAAATCAAAGTTTCCCGCCAGGCCCTGCACCCGATAACCGATCAGGTGCAGGCGTTAATCCCGCCCGATGGGGAAGGACTGTGCACGCTGTTCATCCAGCACACGTCGGCCAGCCTGCTGATTCAGGAAGATTATGACGACAGCGCCCGCCTCGACCTGGAAAACTGGCTCAATCGCCTGGTCCCGGAAAACGACCCCCTGTACACCCACACGCGCGAAGGCGCCGACGACATGCCCGCGCACATCAAGGCCGCACTGACCGCCACCCAGCTCAGCATCCCCTACCAGGCCGGACGGTTGTTACTGGGCACCTGGCAGGGTATTTTCCTGTGGGAACACCGGCACCAGGTCGGCACCCGCCGCATCGTGGTGCACACCTGAGACAGGGGTCAGTTTTTATGACTGCCGTCGCACAAGGGTTTGTTACCGCTTGCCTTGCAGCCACAGAAAAATACCTTTTTGGATTCATCCGCCTCATATTTAACCGGCGTGAAGTCAGTATCCTTGTGAGAACCGTCGCAAAACGGTTGGCTGGCGCTTTTGCCGCAGGCGCACCAGAAGTATGACTTACCCGCCTCAACATCAACACCGAACGGGTTGTCGGCAGCACGTACTGGATCATTCATAGCTTATCTCCTCTGGGATTCGTGATCAGGAGGGCGCCCGTTTCAGTGTGACGACCCACGCGCGACACCTTGATCAAATCGGACCAGCCCCGCAACTCGATTGTGTAGCCCTGCCTGCTCCGCTGCAACTCCTTGATTTCGGAAAGTCGGATCACTCAGTGATTTATCCAGCAGCCACTCCCTGCATGCCCTGCTATCAATGCCTATTTCGAAGGCTGCGCCGACCAACGCCCAGCTTAGCATTTCTCTACCAGGCCGCGCGGTGGTAACTGGGCACGTAGCAGTGTATTTTTCTGTGGGAACACCGGCATCAGCTTGGCACCCGCCGCATCGCGGTACACAGCTAATGCCGGGGTCCAGTCTTTCGAGCCACCATTTCCAAAATTTCTGCAGGAGTTAAACATGGGTTTATTGGACGCTAAGGTCGCCATTGTTACGGGCGCGGCAATGGGCATAGGAGAAGGCATTGCGCGCCGTTTTGCACGCGAAGCAGCGACGGTAATCGTGGCTGATTTCAATGCGGAGGCCGGCAACAAAACTGCCAACGCGCTGACCAAACTCGGCGGCAAAGGCGTGTACATGCCCTTCGATTTGTTCGATCTTGACAGCGGAACAGCCGTGATCAACAACACCATCGAACAATTTGGCCAGGTCGATATTCTGGTCAATAACGCCTACCCGACCACGCTTGGCAAGACCGCCGCCATTGAAGAACAGCCCATGGAGCAGTACCAAAAAATTACCCTGGCGGGCTATCTGGCGGTTGTCAGTTTAATGAAAGCTGTGTTTCCACATATGCGCGACCGGCACTACGGCCGCATTATCAATCTGTGTTCACTTAGCGGCGTCAATGCGCATAAACATACCGCTGACTATAACGCCTGCAAGGAAGCCGTGCGGGCATTCTCACGCACAGCAGCGGTTGAGTGGATGTGTCACGGCATAACCACCAATATTATTTGTCCGGCGGCGGCGACCGAAGCCTACAAGGCCTTCGAAAAACGCGAGCCCGCCATGATGGCGGAGATGCTCAAGCAAAATCCGGCCGGCCGTATGGGTGACCCTGAGCATGACATTGGCGGCGCAGCGCTGTTACTCACTTCCGATGATGCCCGCTATATTAATGGCAACACCCTGTTTGTCGATGGCGGCTCACATATCAACGGTGTGAACTGGTCACCTGAGGGTTCATCGCTATCAGCGGGGGAGAGTCTCGACCCTTCAACTATGGTGCCCTAGGGCAGTAAATTTAGCTGCCTCGCCAATGTCGCGGAACTCGCGCGGGGTGTGCTTTCCATTTTCTCAACGACACGACTTGTTCATCTGGAAAGTATTTGCATAAACCGGCACTATACCAACCCGCAAATTAGGTCATAAACATGATAATGAAGACCATCAAGTTTATATGTTTACTGAGTTTCGGTGTAATCGCGCTCGCCCTGCTATCAATCCCTATTTCAATAGTAGAGACGCCCAGTGATTTACTGAAAGTCGATAACTCGATGCCTTTGCTGCTCGATAACGTCAATGTGGTAGATGTGAAGACCGGCAGGATCCTGGAAAACAGCCAGCTTCGAATTGCGGACGGCGTGATCAGCTCCATCGAGCCCGCGGGAACTCTAGCTGGCCAGGAATTCAAAAGAATCGACCTTGAGGGCGCCTACATCACCCCGGGGCTGTTTGATATGCATGTTCATATCCACGACAGAAAGTACCTGGCGCTGAATCTGTCCAAGGGTGTTACCTCGGTGAGGAACATGCGCGGCTTGCCGATGCACCTGCGCTGGAAGCAAGAATTGAAAGACGACCGCTGGCTGGGCAGCAACTTGTATACATCTTCCCCGGTGCTGGACGGCGAAAAGTATGCACATGCGCTGCAGCAGGTGGTCACCTCACCAGAGGAAGCCCGCGAATTGGTCAAAAACTACCAGCGTGCTGGCTTTGATCTTATCAAAGTGTATGGCTACCTGGATGCCAGAGTGTTTGAGGCGATTGTTGATGAGGCCAAAAAACTTTCTATGCCCGTTGCAAAGCACGGGCCCAACCCTGTGGCGGGACTGGCACTTGAGTCGAATCGCGGCCTGCAATCACTGGAACACGTGGAGGACATATTTCAGGGGCCTCTCAACTACAAATTTGATCGCGAGGCACTTGTACAGTGGATAGGGCAATTTAAGGAAATCGAAGTCGCTGTCACCCCCACGCTGGCAACCTTTGATCACCTGACCCGGCTCAGTGAACAGAAAATGGAATTTGTTGAGAGCTTGCCGCTGAACACTCTTAACCCCCTGTACAAAATGATCAATGGGGAATTCGAAGTATCACGATGGCTTGCAGCGAACGAAAAACAAATACAGTGGAACAAAAAAGAAGCAGCCTTTCTTTTAGAAATCGTTAAAGAACTCGATGATCAGGGTATCAAGCTGCTGGTGGGATCTGACGCGGGCACCCTGTATATGCCCCCCGGACTATCAACCCACAGGGAAATGGCGCTAATGCTCAAGGCAGGCCTGTCACCGCTTACGGTTCTTCGCGCTGGCACCATTAACGCAGCAGAGAGCCTGGCTATCGACCAGCGATTCGGTTCAATTGAAGTGGGTAAAGTCGCAGACCTGGTTGTGGTCACGCACAACCCACTGGATGATCTAGCAACCCTAAGCCAGCCAGAAGCAGTCATCAAGGCTGGCCAATGGATATCTGCAAGCGACCTGGTGGCACTGCGAAAGTCGGCAGAGAACCCGTCCAGTTTTTATATTAGCCTGGGACGTTTATTGGAAGATTTGTTGACCAGGGCTTGGCAATAATTGCGGTCAGTTGACCTTGTAGGCCAACAGCACATTTCCCGGCAACTGCCCAAACATGGAGTAGCCAGACTGCACGTAAAGCCAGTCGCCCGCTATCACCTGCCCACCGACATCGATGGAGCCACCGTGTCCCTGCACTCCATTGGTAGTTTCAAAGGCCCTAGCGGTTTCGGTTTGCCAAAGGATTTCGCCGCTGCTGATATCGTAGGCGCGGACCTTGCCATCAAGCCCAGCGCTGAATGCCAGCTGCGAGGTTGCCGTGATAGCGGCTGACAGGCCGTAATAGAAAGAGCAGCGGTACAGCGCCTCCATATCTGGCTTTTTGCCGGAGCGCATATTCAACAAGCCGACCAGGGGCTTGTCCTCATCGGCGATAAAGCAGCCGCGCTGTACTGGCTTGTTCCACACCACCTCGCCATCGACCAGGTTGAGCGCATGTATGCCCGGATTGGGTATATAGTCCGGGCGTATACGCTCCGGGTCTGCTGCCGCGACGATCAAATGTTGGCCAGACAGGGCCATACCCCAATGGATGCCGCCATTGGTGGTGGTCTGTTCCAAATGCGGCCCGATGGCAGCGGTGCTCACGCGCCGGGTCCACAGCAATTGGCCCTGCTGGTCAGGGTCCACGGCAAAAACATCCCCAGATTTCTGACCCGCCAACAAAACCTCTGCCCCGCCCGGCAGTTGCGCCAGGATAATTGAGGCGCCGATATCAAAATCACCGCCGGCATTAGCCGGGCAATTGGCGCCGCCGTTGAGGCAGGCGGCGTTCCACACATCATCGGCAAGGGCCTGGAAAATCCACGCCACCTCGCCGCTGTCCATATCCAGAGCGACGATGGCATCGGATGTTTCGGTGGCTGGGTGCGACAGGTTTTCGCCGGTGCCAATATAAATGCGCTTGCGCTTGGCATCGACGGTGGGGGTGCTCCACACACTGACACCGGAGGGGCCGTATATATCCATACCGGCAGAGTTTTGCCCCTGCAGGGTAGCCTCAGCGGTGCCATGCCATTGCCACAACTGCTTGCCGTTGCGTGCATCCAGGGCAATCACCCCGCCGTGTGATTTACAGCAAACATGGCTGGGGCTGCCGGAAACGGCAACTTCGTAGGAAGACACAGGTATAAACAAGCGATCGTCGTGGTAGCTGATGGAGCCGGTTATAACTGACGTGTCATATATTCTGGCGGCTTCCTGCCAAACGACCTCCAGGGTGGCGGGGTCTACCGCATAGATAGACGCCATAGAATCGGCGAATACCAGCAGCTTTTTGCCGCTGTTAAGGGTCGCCACAGTAATGGCGGAGCGAATGCCGCTGAGCACCTCGGCCTGGGCGCGAATACAGCCAGTATGGCGATCAATGGCATACAGCTTGCCGGTCTTGTCACCAAAATAGAGGGTGTCACCAATAATGGCAGGCTGCGAGCGCATGTCGGTGACCCTGGGGAATGCCAGGCTCCAGACCAACTCCAGGCGGCCGACATTGTCGCGGTTGATACCCGCCAGTTGATCCGGCACAAAGCGTTGGTTGTGCGCACCAAACCCCCAGTTCGCCACATATTCTGTAGTATCTGTGCCAGCTGGTGCGCTGCACATATGGTCTTTTACCCACTCATTCACCGGGGCGGAGCCGGCCAGGTACAAGGCAATAAGGCCGCGCTCCTGTTTGCTCAAGTGAGAGGCCATGGGCTGCATCTTGCCAAACTCCAGCGCCACCATGACCGTTTCCTTGGAGAAGCCCGACAGCGTTGCACGGGAGGGCGCGTGGGTAGCCGGGTTGTCATGACAACTGGCACAGTGCTGGTCGAATATCTTGCCACCGACATATTCCAGCGGCAGCTTGTCAGCGTGACGCATGGCGAATGACTCGAGGGTTTTCAGCGGCGAGTCACTCAACAGTAGAGCGCCGCCAGCAAACACGATCACACCCACAACGAGCAGGGCGGCAACTGTCAGTATTTTTTTCATGGTGGGGTCTCGTGGGTTTGTTGTGAGTCCGCTATTTCGGCAGTGCAAAGCCGTACAGGTAATCACCCTGGCCGCGCTGGAACATATGGTGGCCACCGGCGTTAATCACCACGTACTGGCGTCCGCGGTATTGATAGGTCATGGGCGTGGCTGTGGCGTCCACTGGCAAGGTGTATTGCCACAGGGTTTCACCGTTGCTGATATCAAAGGCACGAATCTGCCTATCCATGGTGGCGCCGATAAAGAACAAGCCGCCGGCGGTGGCTATGCCTCCACCCAGGTTGGGAGTGCCCCACTCAATATGAAAGGGGGCCGTTATCGGGCCCATTTCGTGCACCGAGCCCAGCGCTGTCTCCCACAATATGGTGCCACCCTGCAGGTCCACCGCGACCAGCTTGCCCCAGGGTGGCGGGTTGCAGGGAATGCCCAGTGGCGATTGCAGGCTGCCAATTTCGATATTGTAGGGCGTGCCGTCCATGGTCACTTGCATGCGGTGCCCCGCCGCGGGATGGTCCTGTTTCTTGCCGTCTGCACCCAGATCTTTAGGGGTGGGAATCAACTGGCCGGTAAAGGCCACGTTATTCACATTGGTCAGCAATATACCGGTAGTGCCCAGCAGCGCACCGCCGCCCCAGTTGGGGCCGCCCAGGCTGCCTGGATACATCAGCGTCAGGTTCTCGCTGGTCGGGGTAAACAAGCCCAAATTGTGCAGAGACGCCAGCTGATCAGCACAGTTCCCCCTGTCCCAGGGGGTCAGTCCCCAGGCCTGGGAGGGCATCAAAAAGGGATCCAGCAACTGCGGTGGCGCCATTGGTTTGGGTTGTGTAGTAGCCGCATGCTCACCGGCAATCTGCGAAGGCGGCACCGGTTGCTCAATAATTTCCCACAGAGACTCACCGGTGAGCCGGTTGAAGACAAATACAAAACCCTGCTTGGTCAGCTGGGCCAGCGCGGGAATACTCTGGCCGTTTTTGTTCCACTGAAACAGTATCGGCTGGGCCGGCGTGTCGTAGTCCCACAGGTCGTGGCGCACATGCTGAAAGCTCCAGCGCAGCGCACCGCTTTGCAGGTCCAAGGCCACAATACTGTTGGCGTGTAGACCGTCGCCAGTGCGCTCTACACCGTAGTAGTCCGGCGATGCGGCACTGGTAGGCAGATATATCAGCCCGTGCTCAACGTCTACCGACATGGGTGCCCATACATTGGCACTGCCGCTGTTCTCCCTACCCACCAGCGGATCGAAGCGCCATAGGGCGGCGCCGCTAAAACTGTCGAATGCCTTCACCGTGCCGCGCGGGGTTTTGGCGCGCACAAAATCAATGACGGTGGAACCCACCACCACTACACCATTGGCCACTATTGGTGCTGAAGAATTGCTCACATCGCCGGGTACATAGCCTTCGTCACCGTATAAGCGTACTTTTCCGGCATCACCGAAATCCTGGCAGGGCGTGCCATCGGTGGCATCAATCGCCCACAACGTGCGGTCGTGGGTGCCCATGTACAGACGGTGGCGACACTGGGCCTGTGTAGCAACGCTGAGTTCTTCCGCATAGCTCACCCCACGGCAGCGAAAGGGTCGATCGCCGCGGCGGTCTATATGGGGATCAAACTCCCAGCGCTGCTCACCGGTGGCCGGATCGAGGGCAATAACCCGATTGAACGGTGTGCAGTACACCAGGCTCTCGCCAGCTGCCGCCGGCAACAGGATGGGCGTACTCTGGGTGGAGGTTTTGGCCATCTCCTCGCCGTAGGTAGCCATATCGCCGTTGCGAGAGATCCACGCCACCTCCAGCTCGCCGACATTGTCTCTATTGATCTGTGCCGCTTCGGAATAATGGCGACCGCCCTGATCACCGCCGTAATACAGCCAACCCGTGGCATCCGCCTGACAGCTGCCAGCCGCCAACCACAGGCAGAGTGGCGCCACGGCCAGGCGAAATATGCTCTGCAATCCCGTCACCCTTAGTCTCCCAGCGGTGTGATACGCAGCAAAGTTGGAATTCCTCCCTCCGACTGCCAGGTGGGGAAATGGGAATTGGTGGTATAGACCGCGCCGTCCGCTTCAGATATCTCGATATCACGGGTGAAAAAACGCTGGCGCGGCAGCGGGTACACCTTCCAGCTCTCGGTGGCGATATCGAAAGCCAATAGGGTGTCAGACTGGTTGCCATTCACCCATACCACCCCGCGCTGCCTGTCCACATTGAGGGCGTAGGGAATTTCGTTGATAACCGGCAATTCATACTTGCTGTAGACCTCGGTCCTGGGGTCGTACTTCACCAGCAGCGAGTCCTGAAAAGCCACAATCCACAAATTGCCGTCGGCATCGATACGCAACCGGCGCGGCCCCTTATAGGGGAAGTCGATCATAGTAATTTCGTCCGTCTCCGGGTCTATGCGCGCCAGGTCATTGGCATACAGCCGGGCCACCCACACCATGCCATCGGGGGCCACATCGATGCCGTAGGGCATGGGCAGGCCCGTGGATTCTCGGTCGGGGGATGGCGTGGGACGGTTTTCCGGATCGATGCTGAAGATCAGTGGCAGTGATTTGAGTATCAGCCATTCGACAAAACCGCGCGCCGGCAGATCATACATTTTGAAGGTCTTGCTGCTGCGATCAAACTGTGCCACCTGAGACGACAGGGCCAGGGTGAACCACACTCGGTCCTGCTCGTCGATACGGATGGTGTGTGGGTAATATCCCTCAGACATCTTGTGAATAATAAATTGCTTGGTTTCAACATCAAATTCCAACAGCGCCTGCTGCATGGAGGGAGTAATAAAAATATTGCCGTCCTTTTTTGAATAGGCGAAGGAATGGACGCCCTGGTAGTTGTACATCTTGGGAAAGACCTTAAAGCGGTTGCCCATGATGCCCCCCAGGCGTGCGCCCTCCTCGTGAGGAACCTTGTAAACCGTGTACTCGCCGGTTTTGGGGTCTAGCTCATACAGGCGATCGAACAGGTTGTCACCGATATAGACAAAGCCATTGGGGTGCACCAGGAAGTCGTGCATCTGGGAAAACCCATCGCCGATGGGCCATTCAGTCATCTCGATAGCTGACAGGTGATCCTCCCAGGCGCGGGGTAGTGGCACGGTTTCGGGATTCTCGCGCAGTTGCCGATACTCCTTTTGCAGTAGCTGTGCCACCCGCTGGTGATCCTCATCGGGCAGGCGAGAGCCATAAGTATTCATACGCTCTATCACACTAATCCACTGTTCTTCAGTGCGCTCGTTGCGCATAAATGGCGAGGCTTGCTGATGACAGAAGGCACAATTAAGCTGGAAAGACTTCTTTAGTTCTTCATCGCCACCAAAGGTGAGCTGGGACAACCAGACATTGGAGGGGTAGCTGGCAATATGTTGTTCCCGGCTCATGGCCGACATGACCAACTGCTCTGGCAGCTCAGTGAAATAGGCGTCCACATAGCCCTGGGAGCGGGCACGGTAGCTAACCGGCTGCTCCACTTCGTCAAAAGTGACAGCGCCCCTGGCATCGGTAAAGCGAGTCACCACCACAGCCGCCCTGTTGGTAACACCATGGGGAGTGTAGCCATCGTCGCTGAGGTCTGCCTCCGGAGCAGTGGCGGGAGTGCGGCTTACCATCACCTGTGCCAGCGGGGCACCCTGCTCATTCTTTACTATCAGAGTGGCCGACATACTCATAGATGGCAGCACCAACAGGCCCGCCAGGAAAACACAAAATCTCATCTCGAACACCACGCAGCAATAATAGACACATTGTTCATAAATTTGCGGCCATGGTCCATACTCCGGACCAGGGGTCAGAGTCTGGGCGACCCCGTCTGGACTCTGACCCCAAATTTCAGCACTCTTTCTTAACAGCCACCAGTGTCCTAGACTTTGCTCATGCGTGCTACTGCTCACTTCAGCTTCACCCTCCTCCTGTTTTGCGCAAACCTGGCCCCCGCCGCCGACAACGATGGCGCGGGTACCTTTGGCCTCGGTCGTCCTGTAACGACCGAAGAAATCGCCGCCTGGGACATCGACGTAAGACCGGACGGCCGTGGCTTGCCCGCGGGCTCAGGGTCGGTACAGCACGGTTCGACAATTTATGGGAAGAAATGCGCATCCTGCCACGGCAAAAGCGGCACCGAGGGTCCTTTTGACGTGCTGGTGGGGCGCCTTCCCAATGACACTTTCCCCTTTGCCCGGGAGCCCGGTACGGTAAAAACCATCGGCAACTACTGGCCCTACGCCACGACGATTTTCGACTACATCAATCGCGCCATGCCCTACGATGCGCCTGGCTCACTAACCGCGAACGAGGTTTACGCCCTGGTGGCCTACCTGCTGTATCGAAACGACATTGTGTCGCCAGACACCGTACTGTCTGTGGACAATCTTGCCGCAATTGTAATGCCCGCCAGGCATCGTTTTGTACCGGACGACAGACATGGCGGCGCTGAAGTGCGCTAAGCAGAGAGCTGACTATGAGTGACAAAAAGTTGCCAGGGGATACCTCCCGACGACAATTTTTGGCGGGTCTGACGGCAACTGGAGGAATGTTTGCCAGTGCTGCAGGCACTGCCCAGACATTGTCGCCTGTCCCAGACCCCACGCGAGTACAAGGTGCTCCACCGACTGCCGTGGGAGCTCGATCACCTTTTGAAACCCCCAGGCGACTGCCTGCTTTTAACGTCGTATCCCTCACCCCATTGCAAGACCTGCACGGCACCATTACACCCGCCGATTTGCATTTCGAGCGCCACCATGGCGGCGTGCCGCAAATTGATCCAGCGAATCACGAACTGTTAATACACGGCATGGTGGACAAGCCGCTCAAGTTCAGTCTGGCCCACCTCAAGCGTTTTCCTGCAGTTACTCGCAGCTGCTTTATCGAATGTTCGGGCAACCTCAATACCCGCGCCACCGAGCACAGTTCGCCACAGATGCTATGTGGCCTGACCAGCCAGAGCGAATGGACTGGCGTTGCGCTGAGCACCCTGTTGCGCGAGGTGGGTGTAAAACCCACCGCCAACTGGTTTCTGGCAGAGGGTTCTGACGCGGCGGTACTGACCCGCAGTATCCCTCTGGCCAAGGCCTGGGACGACGCACTAATCGTCTACGCTCAGAACGGCGAGGCGATCCGACCCGAGCAGGGCTATCCCATACGCCTGCTACTGCCCGGCTGGGAGGGCAACACCAACGTCAAATGGCTGCGGCGTCTGGAACTCTCTGACGCCCCCTTTATGTCTCGGGAAGAAACCTCCAAGTACACGGACCCTCTCAAAGATGATACGGCGCGTATGTTCAGTGTGGTCATGGATGCCAGGTCGGTCATTACCACACCAAGCTTTCCACAGGTGCTGGAGCGGGGATGGCATGAGATTCGCGGCCTGGCCTGGAGTGGCAGGGGACGAATAGAGCGGGTGGAGGTCAGCACCGATGGCGGCAAAAAATGGCAGGCGGCAAAATTACACGGACCAGTTCTGTCCAAATCCCACACCCGCTTCAGTTTACCCTGGCACTGGGATGGCAAAGCCACCGAAATCAGTAGCCGGGCCATTGACGAGACAGGCTATGTGCAGCCCACGCGACGGCAGCTCATTGACGCAAGGGGGCCAGGCAGCCAGCCCTACCACCTGAACTCGATCATGTCCTGGCTGGTACAGAGCGATGGCCAAGTGCTGTACAAGGCTGAAGCCTGGGTTTAAGGCTTGCGGAACATCAAGGTCCAGCGGTCGGTGTTGCCGGTGACGGTTTTGCGGCCCACTTCGTAGCGCAGTTCATCGTCGGGACGATAGTGCAGATCTGAATAATCGACGAATTCAAAGCCGGCAGCTTCGATTTCCTTGATGGCCTGCACGGGATCCACACGACGGCCGTTCTCATTGTCCAGCTCCTGCATATGCCGGCGGGTGTGATCTACCAGGGCGTAAACTCCACCAGGCTTCAGCGCCTTGAACACCGACTGGTTAATAGCGGCACGAGATTCCATATCGAAGTTATGGTAATTGCGGAAGGTGAATACAATATCCACGTTCTTTACACCCAGGTCGGTGTTGCTGGCCGCGTAAAAACGAGCGCCATCTGGACGCCCGAGCTCGGCATCCTCAGCAAGCATTTTCATGTTCTCAAAACCGGGTTCGTCCTGTAGCTTGGCAAAGGCCCGGCCAGCACCGTAGGCAACATAAAACTCACCGTTTTCACTGAGCGTGGGTGCCAACAGCCGGGTATACCAGCCCCCACCTGGGATCAATTCGACCACTTTCATATCATCGCGCAGGCCAAAGAACTCCAACGTTTCTATGGGCTTGCGATTGCGGTCCCGTTTGGTATCCGCCTCGGAGCGGATATCAGACTGCATGGCCGTTTTCAGCTTCGCTTTGGTGGCATCAAAATCCGCTGCCATCACAGATGAGCCAAACAAGCCCAGTGTTACGGCGCCGGTGAGTGCAGCTACGAGAATATTCATCTTGTTTTTCATGATCTTTCCCAGTGTGTTGATGCATTTAGCATAGTCATCTAAATCATGCTTTGCCAATCAATAGATCTTGCGACAATCAGCGAGTTCCCTGACCATCATCTATTTTTATACAGGTACCCGTTACGCACTCTGAGGACGGTGATACCAGATATAACAAGGTGCTGTCCATCTGAGCCGGGTCGCAGATGCGTTTACGGGGAAAATACTGGCTGATGTCGCCGATGCGCTCCACCATGCCATCCATCATTTCCGAGGCGAAGGCACCCGGTGCAATAGCATTCACATTAATAGGAAAACGCGACCACTCCACCGCCAGGGCTTCGGTCATGCGCACAACTGCTGCTTTGGTGGTCGCATACAACGCCGCAGCTACATCAGGACCTGTGGTGAATGCGGCCATAGAAGCAATGTTGACGATGCGACCGGGGCGTTTTTCCTCTATCAAATGACGGGCTACTTCGCAGGACAGTAACCAGGGGCCCTCCAGGTTGGTATCCATCACCCGGTCAAACAGCTCATCGTCTATTTTCACCGCCCGCTGGGCGTCGGGAATACCGGCGTTGTTTACCAGGATAGTGATAGTTCCCAGTTTGTCCGCTGCCTGTTTCGCCCCTGCTCGTATCTGCTGGCGATCAGTCATATCCATAGCGATGGGCTCACAGACCCCGCCGTCGGCACGAATCTCTTCGGCCAGGGTTTTCAGTCGGTCTACACGTCGACCGGTAATGGCCACCTTCGCCCCGCAAGCAGCCAGCACCAGGGCGAAGCGGCGGCCCAGGCCGGCAGTGGCACCCGTCACCATGGCGACCTGGCCGGATAGATCAAGGGAAAAGTTGGGCTTGGGATAATCAGTCATTATGGGTAATGTCCATTGGTAAGGATAAGTAGCCCGCAGTATTTCACGGCCACTTCCGCTGATAAAGCGTCGCCGCACTCACCCTTTACAATAAAATTCTTTACTGCCAGCATGTGGCTCCCAACGGAGATTGCTATGCGTTATATATTAGGTGTGTTCACACTGGTGGTAGCTGCGGCTGTCATTGGACTTTACGTGGTGACCAGGCCGGAGCCCATGCCTGCCACACCGCCACCGATTGCTGCCGAGGTACTGGAAGCACTGCCCCAGGATCGTAAAGGCCAGGTATTGATCTATGGCGCCTACGGTTTCACCGGCGCGGGCATCTCCAGGCTGGCCGCCGATTACGGCATTACACCGGTGCTCGCCGGGCGTAACGAATCCAAACTCAAACCTCTGGCTGAATCCCTGGGCTACGACTATGTGGTGCTCAGCCTGGAAAACAATCACGACAATCTGGTGAAGGTGCTCAAGCATTTCGAGCTTGTGCTGCATATAGCCGGGCCCTATACCTTTACCGGTAAACCCATGCTCGATGCAGTCGTGGAAGCCGGTACTCACTATGTTGACCTGACCGGCGAAAACCACGTTATACAAGAGCAACTGGACAGGGATGCGGAGTTCAAGGCCGCCAATATCATGGTAATGCCGGCGGTGGGTTACGACGTTGTTCCCACAGATTGTCTGAATGTTTACGTGGCGAGCAAAATCGACCAGCCAACCAAATTGACCGTTGTCCTCAATGGCAACTACACCGCCGCAGAGGGCGCTGGTGCCAGCCGCGGCACCATGAAATCCGGGCTGGAGATGTTAGGCAGGCCACTGTTGATGCGCCAAAACGGGGAGATGGTTGAAGTACCGGCCCTCAAGGTCATCAAGCGCGTGGAAAATGGCCAGGAGCAGACCCTGGTACAGATCCCCTGGGCTGACATGATGACCAGCTACATCAGCACGGGCATCCCGACCATCGAGGTCTATCAGATACAGCAAGGGGAATTGCCCGCCTGGGTGCCCCGCCTGGCTCAAAATGAATATGGGCGACGCCTGCTGGGCTGGCTGATTGATAACTTTTCTCCCGAGGGGCCACCCCCGGATGCCCAGCAGAAACGCCAGACCAGAATTGTCTCCACGGTAACAAATGATGCCGGCGAATCTGCATCCGCTGCCATGATTACCCCAGAGGGGTATTTGCTCACCTTCCACAGCACCCTGATTGTTGCCAAGCGGATCATCGACGGCTACTGGGATCCCGGCTTCCAAACCGTGGCCAAGGTCTATGGCCCGGACCTGGTGCTGGAAGTACCTGGTGTTAGCAGAATGGATCTATAATCTCGCCATGACCAACAACGATATCTTGCGCCGCATTCGCTACACCTTCGATTACGACGATACGAAAATGATAGCGATATTTGCGCTGGCCAACCTGGAGCTAAAGCGCGGGCACCTGCTGGCCTGGCTAAAAAAGGAGGAAGACCCCGCCTACCAGGAATGTAACGACCGTATGCTGGCCACCTTCCTGAATGGCTTGATTACCGAGCAGCGAGGCAAAAAGGATGGCCCGCAACCGAAGGCGGAAATGCGCCTGAGCAATAACGCCATATTGATGAAACTAAAAATTGCCTTGAACCTGAAAGCGGACGATATCCTGGAGATTCTCGAACTGGCAGATTTTACGCTTAGCACACATGAACTGAGCTCCTTTTTCCGCAGGCCCGGCCACAAGAATTTTCGCGAGTGTAAGGACCAGGTGTTGCGCAAATTCCTGAAAGGCCTGCAATTAAAGCTGCGCGATGACCAGCAAGAAGAAAAAGATACCGGCAACAAGCCCTTCAAATGGCCGCAGCGCCGCTGAGACATGTCGTTGACACACAAGCAGATCCGGCGTCTCGCCCTGGCTGGCCAGGGCCTGCTACAAACTGATCAGTTCGGCCGTGGTATCAATGCGGTAAAGCGCACGGTCGATCAACTACACTACATACAGATTGACACGATCTCGGTCGTGGAGCGCGCTCACCAGCACATCCTGAAAACCCGGGTCAGTAACTTCTCGGAGCAGATGTTGCACCGCCTGCACACCGAACAACGGGTGATTTTTGAATACTGGTCCCACGCAGCGGCATATCTACCTATAGATGACTACCGTTTTTACCTGCCGGTAATGCAGGGTTTTGCCGCGCACCGAAAAGTGGACGCAAAGCTAAAGCGACAGATTCTTGATCGCATACGCGCGGATGGCCCGCTGCAATCACGGGATTTCGAAGACCGGAGAGTCGGCAAGGGCAGCGGTTGGTGGGACTGGAAGCCGTCCAAGCGCGTACTGGAACACTTGTTCCTTACCGGCGAGCTGATGGTAAGGGAACGACAGGGCTTCCAAAAAGTCTACGACCTCGCTGAGCGCGTACTGCCCGACAGCGTCGACACCGCCTTTCCCACCGACCAGGAGCGGGGTGAGTTCTACGTACTGCGCATGCTGGCCGCTGCCGGCATCGCCACCGCCCGGGATATCGGTTATGCACGAGCCACTGTCGCACGCTTCAGCAAGGTAAATGTACAGCCGCTGATCGACACTGCCCTGCAAACACTGCTTGAACGCCATCAAGTAGTTTCGCTGGAATATGCCGGCGAGACTTATTTCGCCTTCAGTGCAGCACTGGAAAAACTACCCTCTAAAATCGCCAAAGCAAAACTGCGGGTGCTGTCACCCTTCGATAACCTGGTCATCAATCGTCGACGCCTGGCTGCCCTGTTCAATTTTGACTACCAGCTGGAATGCTATGTACCCGAAAAGAAACGCCGCTTTGGCTACTTTACGCTGCCACTGCTGTTAGGCGATCGCTTTATTGGTCGCATGGATTGCAAGATGCATCGCAAAGAAGCGCAACTGCTTATCAAGAAACTCTGGTTGGAAACGGCTGTCAAAGCCGATGACGCATTAGTTCACAGTCTTGGCGAAGGCTTGCGGCACTACGCGGTTAGCATCGGTTGCCAACAGATAAGCCTGTTGCAAACCGAGCCAGCCCACTACAGAACCGCCCTGCTCAAATACCTTTAAATCTGCACCAGGTGCCCCAAGATACTGCTAATGACCACTACCCATTCAATTCGCACCAGCATTATCCTCGCCACCTCCTTCGCGGCTCTGATTATTGGCTTGAAGCTGGTCGAGTCCCTATTGGGACTGGACCTGTACCAGTTCGGCGTCTATCCCCGCAGCCCACACGGACTGATAGGCATTCTGGTCGCACCGCTGATACACGGCTCCTGGCAACATGTGCTGGCCAACACATTGCCTACCGTGTTCCTGGGCAGTTTGCTGATATACGGCTACCCCAGGTCCAGGTGGTGGGCACTGTCTGGCATCTGGTTGCTCTCTGGCCTGGGCGTGTGGCTATTTGCCCGCAGCAGTTATCATTTCGGCGCCAGTGGCATAACCCACGGCATGTTCTTCTATCTATTTGTCGGTGGGTTTTTGCGCAGAGACAAGCGTTCAGCAGCGCTACTTATGCTCGCCTTCTACCTGTATGGCAGTATGTTGCTGACCATTTTCCCACGCGACCCCAGCGTTTCATTCGAGTCGCACCTGTTTGGCGCACTGGCGGGCAGCCTATGCGCCTTTGCCTTTCGCCACTGGGATCCAAAGCCTGCTCGCAAGCGCTACTCCTGGGAAGATGAGCCAGATGAAGACGATGAGGGTTTCCCGCCAGGGGATACCAGCGAAAATAGGGAAAAGCCGGACCAGGCGATACAATGAGTTTCTCTGATTTTTTGGACCAGATTTAATCGTGCGTTATTGGATCAGCCTGACAATTCTGCTCGCCCTGGCCGGGTGCTCAAGCACCCCCGCGCCATCGCCCCGCTCAGCACCTGCCCAGCTAGAGGGGAAAACAATTTGTGATTCATACATCATCCTCGATATGTGCGTGCGTGACCTGGTTGGCGACGGAACGGTGGACATGGTCTACTTCTCAGACACCTATGAAATTTTCATGTACCAAAAAGGCAGGCGGGAGTTGGTGGCCAAGGTGATGCCCTTCCATCGCTGTGCCGTCACCCTGAGCCCCGGCATGCAATCCATTACCAACCGAATCCTGGGTCGCAAAGACATGGGCTTTGTAGAGGAAGTCAGTATCACCAAGGACCTGATCGCCAACTTCGTCGCAGCAAGGTCTGAAATTGATGCCTGTAATGCTCGCTTTGAAGATGGAGACACCAGCGAGGAGGAAGAATTCTTTATGGGTGATGCGGAGTGGATTAATGAACCATTTCCGAGCAGCCCTCAAAGTGGTGGTCTGTAGTAGCAATCTAAAGAAAAGGACGTCTTATGAAGCAACATTTCTTTGTGCTGGGTATATTGTTGTTTTGCAGCACCGCGACCGCCCAAACCAACATCGATTGGCCTGCCTACGGCAGTGCGCCCGGCGGCGGGCACTTCTCCAGCGCCCAGCAGATTAACAAATCCAATGTCGGCAAGCTTGAGTTGGCCTGGACTCACCGCTCCGGCGATTATCGTGAGGGCCTGCAGAACCTGACCGAGGAAGTCACGGCGGATTCAATGGCCAGTCGGCCAAGCTCCTTTATGGGCACCCCCATCATGGTGGAAGACACACTTTACTATTGCACCCCTTTTAACCGCGTATTTGCCCTCGATCCCGCCACGGGAGAAGAGCGCTGGTCCTTCGACCCGGGTGTAGACATGAGCAAGGAGGCCCTCACCAACTGTCGCGCGGTGAGCAGCTGGAAAGACAGCAAAAAAGGCGCCGAGGGAATTTGCAGCCATCGCATTATCACCGGCACGCTCGATGCGCGCCTGATTGTGCTGGACGGACGCACCGGCAAGCCCTGTACGGACTTTGGCAACAACGGAGAGGTTGATTTGACCGACGGCCTGACCGAGCACATTGCGCTGGAATACGGTATTACCAGTGCTCCGGCCATTATCGGCGACCTGGTAGTCACAGGTGCCTTTGTTCTGGATAGCAACCGACCGGGAGTTCCCTCCGGTGTGGTGCGCGCCTATAACATTCGTACTGGTGAATTTGTGTGGGGCTGGAACCCGGTCCACCCGGATCACCCACAGACAGATGAAGACGGCCACTTTGTCGCCGGCAGTACCAACGTCTGGTCGACAATATCGGTAGATGTCGAGCGAGGACTGGTGATCGTGCCAACTGGCAATTCTTCACCCGATTATTACGGTGGCGATCGCGATGGCCACAAGGACTATTACTCCAGCTCAATAGTGGCGCTGGATGCCAATACTGGTGAGGTGGTCTGGCACTTCCAGACGGTGCATCACGACATCTGGGACTACGACGTACCCGCCCAGCCGACCCTGGTTGATGTCACTATTGAGGGCAAAACAAGACCGGCCGTGGTACAGGTTACCAAGATGGGAATGACATTTGTGTTGGACCGTGAAACCGGAGAACCACTGCACCCGGTAGAAGAGCGGCCAGTACCGCAGACCGGTGCCGTGCCCGGTGAATACCTCAGCCCCACCCAACCCTTTCCGCTCAAACCCGAGCCACTGCACCAACTGGGCATGACACCAGACGATGCCTGGGGCATGACCTTTTGGGACAAAGACAGCTGCCGTAAAAAGCTGGCGGCAATGACCACGGGCCCGATCTATACACCCCCCTCCCTGCAGGGAACCGCGCTATTCCCGTCCAACCTGGGAGGCAACAACTGGGGAGCACCGGCCATAGATCTCAATCAGCAGATCATGGTGACCAATACCAAGCACTTTCCCATGGGCGTCAAGCTGGCCCCACGCAAAGACTGCCCGGAAGGACTGCCATTCCCACAACACGGCTCGCCCTATTGCGTGATCATGGAGCCGGTGCTCTCCTCGTTTGGCGTGCCCTGTACAGCACCGCCCTGGGCCACCCTGGAAGCCACCGATCTGTCCAGTGGCAAAATTCTGTGGAGAATTCCGCTCGGCACACTGGAGGGACTGGCACCCTGGCCCTTTTACCACTTTATAGACGGCGGTATGGAAATGGGTGGACCGATGGTAACGGCCAGCGGTTTGATTTTTATCGCCGCCACTTCAGATAGTTATTTCCGTGCCTTTGATATCGACGATGGCGCCGAGCTGTGGAAAACAAAATTGCCCACCACCGGCAACGCCGTGCCGATGACTTACCAGTATAAAGGCACGCAGTATGTGGTGGTCGCTGCCGGCGGCCACTTCACCTCCCCAATGCCTGCCGGTGACCATGTTCTGGCCTACCGACTAGCTGACTGAGGGCAGCCGGGTGTAGTTAAAGCGCGGGTAGTTGCCGAGTTGATAGCGTACCCGGTAGCGATCTCCGCCCCGCAGGGATGCAAGCTCAGGGCAGCGCAGTGGCAGGGTTATTTCTGCTTCATAATCGCCCAGCTGATGCTGGGCAAATACCAGAATGCGGGTAAACATTAGCGCCTCAAAGCTAGCCAGGTTCTGCAGGCGGGGAATTTCGATTGCAACGGGGCTCAGCTCATGCCAGGCAGTGTCCTGGTTATAGCTGGCATCGCGTAGCTGAGCAGCGGCCAGAGCCGGTAACAGTGTAAAGACGGTGGCCAACGCAATACGCTCGCCTGGTTCAGACCCGGCCTGCTTACCCACACGCACCAGGCATAATTCCACCGTGATTTTTTCCGGGATAAAAATTCCCTGGGCACACAGCTGCGGCGCCAGGTTTGCGGTGACGGCAAATTGTGGTTCCTGCTCCAGGGATTTTTGCATGGTCTCGGCGATCACAAGATGCAAGGGCACGGGATGTTGATAGGTACAGGCATCACCTTGCACGGTCTGGATGTGGTGGGCGTCGAACCCAAAATGCGCAATAAGCCGCTCCACACTGGCCAGGGACTGCTGGTGTATATCCAGCAGGCAAATTTCAAGCTCTCCCGGTGTAAATTTGTGTAACAGCGGTAGCAACAGCGTCGCGTATGGACCGCAACCGGCGTAGAGAATTCGCACGGGTTGATCGGCAATCCGCTGCCTGCAGGCCAGTATGGCCGCGTATACGCCGCGTATAAAAACCACACTGCGGTGGATATCATTGACACAGTGCGCCGCCGCCTGCGGGTTGATGGCAACACCGCTGTCCAGAAAGGTATCGCCGGCCCAGCCATCAAAGCTGGGGTCTGGGACTATGCCGGTATGGTCACTGCACAGTTGAGCAAACTGCCGTAGAGCTTCGCGCAGCTGATCGGGTGAACTGGCCTCATCGAGAATGGTGGCGCTTATCGCAGCAAGTGCCACGCCGCGTACCGTTTACACGTCCAGTGACGGCGTCAAGCCAGCCAGGAAGTTCTGCAGCAAGACATCGCTGCAGGGTCGAAAGTGCTTGTTGCCTGCTTTTCTGAACAACGCTCCGAACTCTGATACCGACAAGCTGGCGCCACCCTCTTCAAAAATCGACAGCATATCTATTTCCTGAAGGTTGAAGGCTATACGCAATTTTTTGAGGATCTGGTTATTCGATAGCTGGTCATCCTGGACAACTACCGCTGCACCGTCGGAGCGCGGCCCGCGCTCATAGAGGATAAAACCTTCCAGAAAATAGGGTAGGGTCAACTCGCCCTGGTCAGGCTCCCGGCCCGCCAAACGGGAAATCTCCGCCATGTCGTTATCGGTAAGTGACAGCGCTTCCCGCAGCGTCTGTAGTACCTGCGTGTTATCCATATTGTGTGTCTCGCTCAATCACGCCAGCTTGCCATAAAACGCATACTGGGACACACTTTCTTCCCGCTCCGTATCCGCTCCACAAAAGGCGCCGCTTTATGACACAAGATCCCAGCCCCATTGAGGACTATGAAAAATCGACCTTCAGCGCAGCGCTTGCCAGTGGCAAGAAGGTAACTCATGATATTTATCAACGCGGTTCCGGCGCCCCCATCGTTCTGATACAGGAACTGCCCGGTATTGGCGTAGAAACCCTGCGCCTGGCAGATGAGTTTGTAGAGGCCGGCTTTCGTGTGGTGATGCCGCATTTGTTTGGACCCATTGGCAAGGTCAGCATGGTAGGCAACATCGTGCGTGTCTTTTGCATGCGCAAGGAATTTCATTTGTTCCAGGCCAATCGCAGCAGCCCGATTGTCGATTGGCTAAAAGCCCTGTGCAGGGACATACAGGCAAGCCATGGTGTCAACGGCGTGGGAGTAATCGGTATGTGCCTGACCGGCAATTTTGCCATTTCCCTCATGGCCGATGACAGCGTACTCGCCGCCGTAGCTTCACAGCCGGCCATGCCCATCGGCAAACAATCGGCACTGCACATGAGTGATGAGGATATCGGAGCGATAAAAATGGGCATAGACGCCAAAGCACCCATGCAGGCGTTTCGCTTTGAAGGCGATCCGATGTGCACATCCGCCAAGTTTAAAAGCATTGATGCCACCTTTAATAGCGAGGGTGCCACCCGTGTGGAACTACACACCTTGCCCGGTAAGCAACACTCCGTGCTGACACTGGATTTTGTCGACGAGGATGCACATCCAACCCGGCAGGCGTTGAACAATATCCTCAGCTATTTCCAGCAACAGCTGGCCAGCACCAAGATTTAGTGTGCGTATCCATTTAAACTACGACCCAGCTGATGATTGAGGAGAATGAACATGTTCACGCGTATGCAAGACGGTACTGCTGAAGATTGGGCCATCATTGGCGCCGCTCACAAAGAACACTTTACCAAGACACCGGCGCATCTGATGGATATGTTGAGGAGCCTGGAAAGCGTCACGGTGGGCTTCGCCTGCGATCAGCTGCAGCACAGCTTGATGACCGGCACCCTGGCACGCCGCGACGGCGCCGGCGATGAAGAGGTCGCCATTGCCCTGCTGCACGATATCGGCAAAGCAGTGAACATCCCCAATCACGGCGCTATCGGCGCGGAGCTTATGCGTCCCTACGTCTCTGAAGATGCCTATCATGCCATCTACAATCACCAGCGCTTCCAGGGCAAGTACTACTACGAGTTCGCCGGCGCCAATCCCAATATGCGTGAAGATTTCACCAGTGAAAGCTGGTACGACCTGGCGATAAAGTTGGTGGATCGCTGGGACGCCCCGGCCTTCGACCCGGATTATGAAGTCGATAGCCTGGAGTCCTTCGAACCCTTGCTGCAGAAGATGTTTAGCCAGCCATTGCGGGCGCTCTAACAGCCTCAGCTATTGCTAAGACGCCCACTCACCTGACGTAGCCGATCACACAGATAAAATGGGCCGCTGAGCCAAACAGCACGAACATATGCCATATACCGTGGGCGTGATTCAAACGGTTTAGTTTATCCAAAACGTAGAAGACAACTCCCACCGTATAGGCCATGCCACCCGCCACCAACCAGTTGAATCCGGTGCTTGGCAAACCCTCTTTGAGACCGGGTATGTCCAGCGAACAGGCCCAGCCCATGGCCAGGTATACCGCCACCTGGCCAATTTTGATGGCGCGCCCCGACAAGCTTATCTCCGATACTGTCCCCAACAGGGCCAAGCCCCACACCAGGGCCAGGATGGTATAACCGCTGCCATCGCGCATGCTGATTAACATTAACGGGGTATAGGTACCGGCTATCAACAGATAAATCGCGATATGGTCCAGCACCTTGAAGAGCCGTTTCAGCTCAGGTGGGTGAAAACTGTGGTAGAGCGTGGACATGGTGTAGAGCAACACCATGGTGAAACCAAACACACTGAAACCTAACAGAACGACCGGATCCCCGATCTGCAGAGCAACTGTCAGCAGGGAACCCAGCGCCATCAGCGCAAATACGGCACCGACCAGGTGGCTGATACTGTTGAGTCGCTCACCGTAATACATGTTAGCTAATCGCTGCCCTCATGCGTCTACAGACTCTACGCTGACGTGCACGGCACTGGTGAGAGGAAGGGGGCCGAACTGGTGGTAGATAGCCACATCAGCAGCATCCCTGCCATAGGCGATAGCCACTCTGGGGCTGTTGAGGTCTTGCTGGGTGGGGTCAAAGGTATACCAGCGGCCCCCGACATAGGCTTCAAACCAGGCATGCAGGTCCATTGGCTCCAGGCCAAGCAGGTAGCCCACTACCATGCGCGCTGGAATACTAATGCTGCGACACAGGGCGATACCCAGGTGGGCGAGGTCCCGGCACACACCGTGCCCTTGCTGCCTGACCACATCGGCAGTAACCGGTATATCGCTGCTGCCGGGCCGATAGCTGACATGCGCCTGAATCCAATCGGATATTGTTGCCACCTGGTCATAGCCCATCAGCGCGCCGGCAACGATATCCATAGTGACGGGTCCCAGCCGGTCTGATTCACAGTAACGAGTTGGCACCAGGTAGCTAAGCACCTCCAGGGGCAGGTCTTGTACACCGATAAACGGTGCACCGGGGGCCACGTCCATTGCCTCTGCGGTCTCTACCTCTACGGAGCTATGAATCCCAAACTCAACTGCGGGCGCCACCAGGCGCTGACACAGGTTGCCAAATATATCGGTGTACTCTTGCACAGTAACCGGGTGCGAAAAGGTATGCGTTTCCTCGCAAATCCGCTGCGAGGCACCACTACGGGGGCGCAGCATAAGGAGCAGAGGCGTTTCGACTTGCAGGTGCATTTCGATATCGCAGGAGGCTCTGACACGCATACGTGAACTTAATTTGTGGGAAAGGGATCATGAGAGTATCGTATGCGGCTTCCCACGGTCCACTAGACCATGATTCCTTCCTCACCGAAAACCTGCTATTTTCCGGAATATAGAAAAAAGAGACTCCCCGATTTATGACCTATTGTGTGGCCGTTTCTACTGAAGACGGTTTGATATTTTGCTCCGACTCCCGCACCAATGCCGGTCCGGACCTTATTTCCTCCTACAGCAAGATGCATACCTACGATCTCGATGCAGATCGCCTGGTGGTGCTGTTGAGTGCCGGCAATCTCGCCACCACCCAGGCGGTTATCAGCCAGATCGATATCGATCTGGAAGCACCCGAAAATGATAACCTGGCCAACTGCGAAAAAATGGCCGATGTAGCCAGGTACGTGGCCAAAGTAAGTCGGGAGCAACAGGAACAGGCCGACGAGTCAACCGGTGAGGCCGAGGTGGACACCTCCGTATCATTCATTGTTGGCGGCCAGATCAGGGGTGGCAAACCGGCAATATACCGAATCTATACGGCGGGAAATTTTATCTCTGTCTCGGAGGAAACCCCCTACCTGCAAATCGGTGAGAGTAAGTATGGCAAGCCCATACTGGATCGCATCCTGACCCCCACTACCGGCCTGGAAGATGCCGCCCGCTGCGCGCTGGTATCCATGGACTCAACCATAAAGGCAAATGCCACGGTAGGCGCGCCGGTGGAAGTACTGGTTTATGAAACCGATAGCTTTGCCTCAGACCACTACATCAAGCTGGGCGAAGAAGACCCCTACCTGCTCGAAATCAGGCGCGCCTGGACCGAGGCAATCCAGTTGGCGTTCAGCAATCTACCTCTATTCCATTGGGAGAAACGCTCGGCTCCGACCCTGCAAGCAGTTACCGACGAGAGCAAAATCTGACTCCATTCAGGAGAGCACCTGACCATGAAAACCATTTTAATAACTGGCACCACCAATGGTATCGGTAAGGTCACTGCCATGGAGCTGGCCCGTCAGGGCCACACCATTGTGATGGCCAATCGCAATCGTGAAAAAGCAGAACAAGTCGCCGGAGAAATCAGAGCAGTGACCGGCAATAACAATGTCAGCCTGTTGGATCTGGATTTATCCTCGTTAGATTCCGTACGGCAGTGCGCCGAACAATTTAAAAGTTGCCACGACAAGCTGGACATCCTGCTTAACAACGCCGGGCTTACCAGCGCCAGCGAAGTCATCACCGAGGACGGCTACGAGCTACAATTTGCGGTAAACTGCCTCGCCCAGCTGCTGTTCACACTGGAGCTGCTGCCGGTGCTGGAGGCCGCTGCGCCCTCCCAGGTAATTTTTGTGACATCCATGATGCACAAGTTTGGCAAACTGGACTTCGACAGCTTCCAGGGCTGGGCAAAGTACGGTGGCAACGCTTCCTACAGCCAGTCAAAACTGGCCATGATGCTGATAGCTGTCGAGCTCGCCCAGCGCCTTGAACACAAACAGATCGCGGTCAACACCCTGCACCCCGGTGCGGTTAACACCGGCATTTTCGATAACTATCCAAAACTGGTTCAGTTTTTAGTGCGGCGCTTGCTTATTTCACCAGAGAAAGGAGCCCAAACCTCTCTCTATTTGGCGGGACTGGACGCCAGCACCATGCCGACCGGCACCTATTTCGTTAACTCCAAACCTGCCAAAATGGGCAAGCTGGTAAACGACACCCAGCTGCGCGAGAAGTTGTGGGCGCAGTGCTGCGAGTACTGCGGCACATCTACGCTACCCCTGTAGGGCGGAATCATCGTACCCTTTGGGTGTCATTCTGCCAAAAATCTGCATGTTAACGCCAGGCAAACACCGGCTGGTCAAAGTGCAGCACCCGGGTGGCCTGTCCCAGAATGGCAACCTGCTGAAATTGATACAACATGGCCGCTGTCGGTGCGTAAATAGCATCGTCCTGGTAGTTCATTGACAACACCTGTCGGTCACTCTGGGGAATAGATTCCAGGTTGGGCGAGTCATCGCGACACAGCTCGGTAAAACTGATGGCGTGTATGGAATCTACCTCATCCGGATTTGGCTGCAAGTCGCTGTCATTCACATCGGCCCATACCACCACCGGCGTTATCACGTAGCCAGAGCGGGTAATGTAATCATCGAGCGTGCCGAGAATGGCGGAGGCATCCAGGCACAGGTTCACCTCCTCGTGAAGTTCGCGCAGGGCGGCCTGCTCGGCGGTTTCGCCCGCATCGATGCGACCACCGGGCAGCGCCCACTGCCCGCCGTGGGCGCGCAAATGACCGGCGCGCTTGGTCAACATCAGAGCCGCTTCCTGGTCATGTCGAAACACGGTTACAGCAACAGCGGCAGCCCGCAGGTCACCAATGGGCTGACGCAGGTCTTCGAAGCCCTGCACGTTGCCAGATAACTGCTCTCGCAATTCTGGGCGATACTTGAAGTTTTTCAATGCTTGCATGTCTACAGCATACCAACCGGGACGGCGGCTTTGCCTATTAACTTTTTGTTCGAGTAGCTGTTTAATTATTTGTGATATGGTGTTATATTAAACTATATCACCAGAGAGACAACCCGGATCCTGCTATGAAAAAGCTTGCCCTGTTACTGACTGGCTTACTGCTGTCCGCAACGACCGCAGCCTATGAACAGTGCCACACCCAACTTCATTACGATATACGGGTGAGCAGCGCTGCGCTGCAGGTATCTGATCGTGGCAAGACACTGTATGAGATCCGTGAGGACGGCTTCCTCAGTATTGCTGGTGAAGGCCTGGACCTGAATGCCGGCCAACGCGAGCTGACGGAGCAATATGCCGGTGAAATTGCCGCGCTGGTTCCACGCTGGATACGTATGGTCTCTGATGCCCTGGCACTGGCCGAAAACTCCCTGCAGCTGGCCCTGGGAGATACCCTTGGCAAGGACAGTGCCGCTGTTGAGAAATCTACCCGCGCGTTGCGGGAAGCCAGGCAAAGCTTCGCACGCAAAACAAGGCCTGAGGACGGTGTATTCACCCTGTATGCCTCGGAATACAACGATGTGGTGGACGGCCTCGAAGAAGAACTGGAGGGCGTGTTCAAGTCTGCCCTGGGTGCAGTACTGTCTGAAATAGGTAGCGCCATTACCTCTGACGACGGCAGCTTTGCCGAAAAAATGGAAGCTTTCGGCCGGAAAATGAAACACTTCGGAGAAGAAGTTGGACACGCAGGACATGCCCTGGAACAAACCGGGGAAGAGCTTTGCGCCAGCATGAAGGAGATCCGCAAGCTGGAAAGGGATGTCTCCAGGCAAATACCCCAGCTGTCGGAATACCCCCTCTTTTACTGATCTGGTAACATCCTCCCCCTTGGCACCGGGCAATAACGTACCGGCGCCAGCCTGGGGTATCAATGACGAAATTTGTGAGTGTCTGCGGCGCGCTGGTTCTGCTCGGCCCGCTATTGTCAGGCTGTGGCGGCGAATATGTGCAGGCCGATTACTGGGTTCTGCACATCATTGACGATGATATGGAGGGTGCCGATGGTGTCGATCTATTCGATATCGACGGGGATGGCGACCTGGACGCTGTATCTGCATGGGAAGAATCCGGGGTAGTGCTGTTGCACGAGAATCCCGGCCCGACACAGGTCAAAAATCGTTGGGCTCGCACCGTTGTAAACGGCGGCCTGGATGTACAAAAAATTGAAGACGCCCGTTTTGCCGACTTTGATGGAGACGGCTTTATCGATGCGGTGGTGACCGCAACTGAAAAACGCAGTGAAAAAGTTGGTATACACTGGTTGATCAACCCCGATGCTCCCTTCGACAGGCAGTCCTGGCAGGGCAACTGGATTGATTCTCCGGTGCAGTACCTGTTCACGCGCATTGCCATCGGGCAAATTGACGGCCAGGGCCCACTGGATATCGCCGTCGGTTCAAAATCAGATTCAAAAGCCGCCCGTCTGGTGTGGTTTCAGGCACCCGATAAGTTGATACCTGGCGAGGCCAATACATGGCAGGGCCGTGAAGTAGCCGATATCGAGTGGGTCAATTCACTGCATATCCTCGATATAAATGACGATGGCCGCAACGATTTGCTGTTGAACCACAAGCATCACCTGGCCTGGTATGAAAACCCGGGAGCGCCGAACATGGATGACGACTGGCCGATACATACCATCAGCAGCACCACCTATTCCCATTTGGCCATGTGTAATACAGATGAAAATCCAGACGTACTGAGGATGGTGGTCGGTGCCGACATAGGGGCGGCGGTTGCCGGCGATACGGTCGCCTGGCTGGTGGCCAAGCAGCTGGATGAGAACCAGCGCTGGACCGGTAACTGGATACAACAGGCCATCACCACTGCCGATCCAATTCCCCGCGACCCCAGTCAAGAGGACTACGCAATCAAGAGCATTGCCTGTGGCAATATTGATGACAACCCGCTGCCGGATATCGTTATGTCCATCAGCGGCTACGGACACGGTGTATTCGCGCTATTAAACCTGGCCGACACATGGGAGCCACAGCAGCTGCGCCTGCAAACCATCGCCAGCACGCGGCAAAATTCGCGCCGGGGCATTAAACACGATGATTTGTGGCTGGTAGACCTCGATCAGGATGGCGACCTCGATATCATTACCACCGAGGAAAATGGCAACCTGGATGGCTACTGGTCCACCCGCGGCCTGGGCCTGATCTGGTATGAAAACCCGCTTTAGCCGGGTAGGTTGATAGACACCGGCATGAGTAACATACAGGACATTCTTCAGCACACCTTCGGCTATTCCAGTTTCAGGGAGCCGCAGCAGGAAATTATCCAGACTGTGGTCGACGGCGGCGATGCGCTGGTACTGATGCCCACCGGCGGTGGCAAATCCCTGTGTTACCAGATTCCCGCGCTGGCTTTGCCCGGTTGTGGTGTGGTGATTTCCCCGTTGATTGCACTGATGCAGGACCAGGTCAGTGCCCTGCGCCAACTGGGCCTGCGCGCGGCGTTCCTGAACTCCACCCTGGATGCACAAACCGCCCGGGATATCGAACACAAGCTACTGGCAGGCGAGCTGGATCTACTTTACATCGCGCCGGAGCGCCTCAACCAGGAGAGAACCCTGGCCCTGTTGCAACGCGCTCCCATTGCCCTGTTCGCCATTGATGAAGCCCATTGCGTCTCACAATGGGGTCATGACTTTCGCGCCGACTACCTGCGCCTGGGTATCCTGCATGAACTATTTCCGGAGACCCCGCGCATTGCATTAACCGCCACCGCCGATGCACGCACCCGGGAAGAAATTATCCAGCGCCTGCACTTGGGTGAAGCACGACAGTTTATCGCTGGCTTCGACCGGCCCAATATTCGCTACCGCATCGCGTTAAAGCACACCGCCAGGCAACAATTACTACGCTTTCTCAAGGACGAGCACCCCCACGACGCCGGTATTATCTATTGCCTGTCGCGAAAAAAAACCGAGCAGACCGCTTATTGGCTACAGGAACAGGGCTTTACGGCGCTGCCCTACCACGCGGGCCTGGACTCCCAGACCCGGGCCGACCACCAGTCGCGCTTTCTGCGCGAGGAGGGCGTTATCATTGTGGCGACCATCGCCTTCGGCATGGGCATCGACAAACCCGACGTCAGGTTTGTCGCCCACCTGGATATGCCCAAGACCGTGGAATCCTACTACCAGGAAACCGGGCGGGCCGGCCGCGATGGTGAGCCCGCCGATGCCTGGATGATTTATGGCTTGCAGGATGTCATCAAACTTCGACAAATGATGGAGGGTTCCGATGGCAGTGAAGAACACAAGCGTGCCGAGCAGCACCGCCTCAATGCCATGCTGGGCCTGTGTGAGATAACCAGCTGTCGCCGCCAGGCCCTGTTGAAGTACTTTGGTGATGAGCTGCCAGAGCCCTGTGGCAATTGTGATACCTGTCTGGAGCCACCCAACACCTGGGATGGTACCGAGGCATCACGTATGGCCTTGAGTGCCGCCTATCGCACCGGCCAGCGCTTTGGCGTAAATCACCTGATCGATGTATTGCGCGGCGCCGAGACAGATAAGATCTTCCAGCGTGATCACCACCGACTACCCACCTACGGAGTAGGCAAGGAACTGGACAACAACCAATGGCGCTCTGTCTTTCGCCAATTGGTGGCCAGGGGCTACCTGAACGTCGACCTGGAACGCTTCGGCGCCCTGCGCCTGGAGCCAAAGTGCCGGGCCTTGTTACGCGGAGAAGAATCGATTGAGTTGCGCCGCGATATTCGTCAGAAGGCCAGTAAACGGCAAACCAAAACCCCACTGCCGGATGACATCGACATCGCCCTGTGGGAGGCGTTACGAAACTGCCGCCGTCGCTGGGCGGATGAGCAAGGCGTGCCACCCTATGTTATCTTCCACGATCGCACCTTGCAGGAAATGTGCTTGTTGGTGCCACAAACGCTGGCTGAATTTAGTCAGCTAAGCGGTGTCGGTGAACGCAAACTTGAGAAGTACGGCCACGATTTCCTGCAGGTCATAAGCAATCACCTGGGCGCTGAATAAATGACTACAATCCTCAAGCGCAGCCTGGCGGCACTGCTGATTTTCGCGGTTGGCAGCCTGTTTTACTTGTTTGGCTACCCGGCGCCACCGGTAGATCCCGCCTGGGAATTACCCGCCGCACAACAGATTCCCGAGGGCGCGGTAACCGTGCGTTATAGCGGCACCGCAACACTGCTCTTTTCCGACGGCGAAACCAGCTGGATGACCGATGGCTGGTTTACCCGGCCCGGCCCCCTTACCACCCTGCTGGGAAAGATTGAACCCGACATGGATGCCATCACTTTTGGCCTGCAACGCAATGAAGTAGATACCCTGGCGGCGGTGTTTCCCATGCATTCCCACTACGATCACGCCATGGACACCCCGGAGGTAGCCAGGCGCACCGGTGCGATGGTGCTGGGTTCGCAGGCCACTGCCAATATTGCCCGCGGTTGGGGCCTGCCAGAAAGCCAGATTCGCGTGGTCAGTGATGGCGAGAAAATTCAGCTCGGCAAATTTACCCTTACACCTATCGAATCCCTGCACTTTCAGTTTCCAGACCCGGAGCTGGTAGCACGCATACTCACCGATTCCGCCATTCCCGAGCCACTAAAGCCGCCAGTTTCGGCCTTTGACTACAAGCTGGGCAAGGCCTATATGCTGCACGTCTCACACCCCAAGGGCAGCTTTCTCATCATTGGCAGCGCCAACGTTATTACCGGCCAGTTGGCCGACATGGAGGTGGATGTAGTTTTTCTGGGCGCTGGCGGCCTGGGTTCACAAACCCACGCCTACAGAGAGCGCTATTGGCAGGAAACAGCGGCCATGTTGTCACCCTCGAGGGTGATCCCTATTCACTGGGATAGCCTGACCGGGCCCTTGGACGGCCCGTTCACCGGCGAGGTGAGAATTGCCGACTTCATATCTGGTGGCACCGAGCTCACCCTGGAGTTTTTGCAGGCAAAGCAGGCCGCCAACCCCGCCATGAGCTTCCAGACCTTGCCTCGTTTCAGTCCGGTGGTGTTATTTCCTTAACCGCTGTTGCTTACCAGTGATTGGCAAAGTCGGTACGGACATTTATTAGTCTTTGCCATAGGCATCGAGCAAGGTCTCTATCATCCCCTCGGTCACGCGACCCGAACCCGGACTTCCCATCAGGTTGTCAACAAGCCCCGTCCACTCGTGTAGTACCACTCCATAGGGATCTTGCGAATCGCCTTTGAAGCTACGCAGATAGGCATCACTGAAGCCAAGCAGGTGACCAAACTCGTGCGCGAGCGTGCGTCGGGTGGTTGGATTCGGCCCCAGCGTGATACTGCGCCCCACCCAGGCATGGGTGCTGGCCGCACCGGTGGTGAGAATAAGCACATCTTTGGGGAATAGCGCGCAATGCTGCTTGATGTTTATTGTTGAACCTCGCGCGGGAACACCCTGCGGGTAGAGCTCGGCGGCACTTATCCGGTGGAAATGCAGGCTTACCGTGAACCCGAGTTTTTGGGCCGCCGCCGAGTCGCTGAAAGCTTCCTCTACAGCTTCGAGAAACGCCTGCAAAAACGCTTCATCGTCGATGTCGGTATAGACTTCGACGGGTAAAATACGCCTGTCATTGCCATCGATCTGAATGGCAAGGCCAGCCGTGCGGTCAAACTCCCCAACCCGTTCATCTATCCCCCGCCGCAGTGCGGCGATACGCTCGTCAGAGCCGCCGTTTTTGTCCAGCGCCCGCATCTCGCGGATAGACGCAGCGATTCGATTGCGCTGCGCGAAGAAGGCCCGCTGCTCAACCGCGGCGCGCTGCCACTGCACATGATAAGCCAGGTGCTTCTCCATATTACGCAGTTGCCAGCGCAAGCGCTCGAACTCGACCACCTGTGGCGCCAGGTCTGAGCTCGGCTTGGCGATTGCCTGCTGGTAGAGATCAGCCGCGGCGGGCAAATGCTGCTGGTAGCGTTGCTGCAATTCCTCAAGTGAGTAGGTCTGCTGTCGCGGCATAATCAACGCCAGCGGCGGGTTGTCTTTCAACGCTGGTATATTTTGGTAGCCGCTGCGGCGCGGGCGTGCCAGGTAGAGCCGCGCAATGAAATCCGGGTTCTCCACCTGGGCCCGCAGCAGCAGCGCATCGCGCGCCTTTTCCATGCTGCTCGACAGCTGATCTCGCCGCAGCTGCAGCGCTTCAATAAGCTGTTGCCAGGCATAATCAACGGCTTTATCACGCTCGTCGCCGGCACCTGCCTGTGGCCCCACCACCAGCGATAGAGCCAGCACAACAGCGCGGAGAAAATTCACTGTCAGCGGACGGTAATGCACAATGTCGACACCCCTAACTGCCTAATAATCCGCTGCCGCAGACAGCGTCAGCACGGGCTGCTCAGTGGCAGAACCTTGTTTTTTCCTTTTGACACAAGTCTGTTCCGTTAGCGCTTTGTTGTTAGCGTAAATTTATTGCGCAGTCTCGCCGGAAGCCTTGCCCGACCAGTCCAACTATTATAGACAAAGTCAGGCCGGGGCTTGTATTCATTGACTTCAATGACACATCCTCTATGTTTACGGAACTGGTTTAGGCAGGAGACTACCGTGACATCCGCAACCCTGGGTGCGATCAAAACATTAATGTCGGAATTGGAGAAATCCGTAATCGGCCAGCAGCAAGTGGTGGAGGCGCTCACCCTGGCATTGCTGTGCAATGGCAACGTGATGCTGGAAGGGTTTCCAGGCACCGCCAAGACTCGTTCTATCAAGAGCCTGGCTGCCTTGCTGGAGGCCGACCTGGGGCGCATTCAGTTCACTCCCGACCTGTTGCCCTCCGATGTTACCGGTACCGAGGTATACCAGGACATAGATGGCACCCACACGCTCACCTTTCAGCGCGGCCCCATCTTTAACAACCTGGTGCTAGCCGACGAAATCAACCGCTCTCCTGCCAAAGTGCAATCAGCACTGCTGGAAGCCATGGAAGAACGGCAGATCACCGTGGCGGGGAAAACCTACCCGCTACCCCCATTGTTTATGGTACTGGCAACCCAGAACCCGATCGAACAGGAGGGCACCTACCCACTTCCCGAAGCCCAGATGGATCGCTTCCTGATGAAAATCAATCTGGACTACCCACAGGCCGAGGCCGAGCTGGACATTGTGCGCCTGGTACACAGTGAGGAAACTGCAACTCCCAGCACCGGCACTATTATTGCGCAACAGCATATTTTTACGGCCCGCCAGCAAATTCACGATATTCATATGAGCGAAAGCATAGAGCGCTACCTGGTTGATATTGTTATGGCGACACGCCAGCCGGACAGTTATAAATCAGAGCTGGGGCGATGGATACACATAGGCTGCAGCCCCAGGGCCAGTATCGGTCTACACCGGGTGGCACGGGCGCGAGCCTGGCTGCAGGGGCGCGACTTTGTCGACCCGGACGATATCCGCGCCGCCGCGCACCCGGTACTAAGGCATCGCCTGATACTCAGCTACGACGCCCTGGCAGACAACGTCGATGCCGATCAGGTAATTGATGTGGTACTACAGCAGGTTGCGGTGGCCTGAATAGTCATGGCCGCTGAAGGCAAAGTCTATACCGATATAGACGCGTTGACGCGGCTGCGCCACGATGCGCGCGGGTTTTCCTTTTTACCGCGACAACCTGTTCACAGTTTATTGAGCGGTCGTAAACTGTCGCGCCTGCGTGGTCGCGGCCTGGACTTTGAAGAGCTGCGCCACTACCGACCGGGTGATGACATCCGCGATATGGATTGGCGTGTCACCAATCGCACCGGCAAACCGCATGTGCGGGTATATACCGAAGAGAGAGATCGCCCGGTGGTGCTGGTAGTCGACCAGCGCCTGTCCATGTTCTTTGGCAGCCAATACAAGATGAAGTCGGTAATTGCAGCAGAGCTGGCGGCGTTGAGTGCCTGGCGGGTCATCGAGCAGGGTGACAGGGTTGGCGCGATCCTGTTCAACGATGACACTATCGTCCAGTTTCGACCCGCTCGCAGTCGTGGCAAGCTTATGGCCCTGCTAGGCCAGTTAGTAAAAATGAACCAGCAGTTGTGCATAGATCCGGATCATCAGCCACGGCCTGAGCGGCTGAGTGCGGCCCTGGCGGAAGCGGAAAAAATAGTCTCTCACGACACGCTGGTGGTGATAGTTTCCGATTTCGATGGCTGGAATTCGGAGGCACTGGCCAGCGTCAAGCGCATGGCGCAGCACAATGACCTGATTGCCGGGCTGGTTTTTGACTCGCTGGAGCAGGACATTTCACCGGCCACCGACCTGGTGGTATCGGATGGCCGTTACCAACTGCAACTGGATCCACATAAAGAGGATTTGGGGCTGCGCTTTGAGGCCCATTTTCAGTCATCGCTAAGCCAGTTACAGCAGGAATTGCGCAAGCATGGTATGCCGGTGTTAACTATTAACACCGTAGATCCAGTTTTCGAACAACTGCGCGCACAATTGGGCAGGCACTGAATCATGCCGCTGCCCACACTACCTGACGTCTTTGGAAACTATGCCGTGCGCGGTATCACCGAGATACTGGCACCCGAGTCAGTTCGCTGGTTGCCGACCACCGTCGGTTGGAAAGTCCTGGGGCTGGTGCTTCTTGTCGTGGCTTTGCGCCAGGCCTGGCGCAGTTGGCAACACTGGCTGCGTAATCGCTATCGCGGTGCTGCCATCAGGGAGCTGGAGATAATTGCGACTACATCCGGCACTCCACAGGCCCAGTTGGCCGCCATATCCAGACTCCTCAAAGCCACGGCACTGCAAGCCTACCCAAGAGAGGAGATTGCGGCCCTAACGGGACGGGACTGGACTGAGTGGCTCAATGCAACCGGCGGACAGGCCACATTTTCGAATGAAAGCAGTTATTTGCTGGCCGAGCATGTCTACCGGGGGCAAGCCGAGGTGAATGGCCAGGCACTGGCTAGCCTGCGTGATACAAGCCGGCTGTGGATCAAACAACACCTGCAGGGACCGAGCCATGCTTGAGCTGGCCTATCCCCTTTGGTTGCTGTTACTGCCGGCCCCTATTCTGCTGCGCCTGTTGCCAGCCTTTCGTCACACCCGCGATTCCATCAAGGTTCCCTTCTTCAGCAAGCTACTAACATTGACCGAAGAGGCCCCAAAAACGGGTGCCGTGATACTCAACAGAACCCAGCTACAAAAATACCTGGTGGTCTTTACCTGGCTCTGCCTGGTGATAGCCGCGGCCAAGCCGGAATGGGTTGGCCAACCCATAGAGCAGAGTAAATCTGCGCGCGATCTCATGGTAGCCGTCGATCTGTCCGGGTCCATGCAGGCAGAGGATTTTTCTCAGCCCGGCCAAAAGAATATCAACCGCCTGCAAGCGGTAAAACAGGTGCTCACTGAACTGGCCGAGCAGCGGCCGCTGGATCGCCTCGGTTTGATTGTATTTGGCAGTGCCCCCTACCTGCAGGCACCCTTCACCCAGGATCATGACACCTGGCGCAACTTGCTCAATGAAACCGAAATCGGCATGGCCGGCCAAAGCACCGTGTTTGGCGATGCTATCGGCCTGGCGATCCACCTGTTTGCAGAATCGGAAACAGAAAACCGGGTCTTGATCATACTCACCGATGGCAATGATACGGGCAGTAAGGTACCGCCGGTGGAAGCCGCCAAGGTCGCGGCATTTCATGATATTCGCATCTATACCATTGCCATCGGCGATCCCGCCAGCATCGGTGAGGAAGCCCTCGATGAAGATACCTTGCAGCGCGTTGCCAGCCTGACCGGCGGTAGCTATTTTCAGGCCATGGACGCAACGCAGCTGGCGCAGGCCTACGCTGAAATTGCCGAGCTGGAACCTGAACTTTATGAAACCACCAGCTTTCGCCCGCGCCAGAGCCTGCATCACATACCCTTGCTGTTGGTGATGCTCTATTACGCTGTTTATCACTCCTCTGCGCGCTGGCTGAGTCGCCGGCGCAGGAGACTTCAGCATGCTCAGTAGCCAATTGCTGGAGCATTTTCATTTCTTGCGGCCCTGGTGGGGGCTGCTGGTACTGCCAACGCTGCTGCTGTTGGCCCTGCAGTGGCGTGGCCGCGACGAGACGGCATCCTGGGAATCGGTGATCGCACCGCACTTGCTGGCGGCCCTGCGCATCCGTCAATTCCGCAACCACTGGCTCAATCCAACCTCAGCGGGCGTAGTATTTATGCTGTTGCTAGCGCTGGTGTTGATGGGTCCAAGCTGGCGCCAGCAATCATCGCCGCTAGCTCGTGACGAGGCAGCACTGGTGATACTGCTGGATGCCTCGGCCTCCATGCGCAACAAGGATGTCCAGCCCTCGCGACTGGCGCGTGCCAAACAAAAGATCAGTGACCTGCTTGAGCTGCGGCGCGGTTCACGCACTGCGCTGGTTGTTTTTGCCGGCAGCGCCCACACTGTGCTCAATCTCACGGATGATATTCAAATTCTGAGGCAGTACCTGGCCGCTATCGAGCCGGGCATTATGCCGCGCAGCGGAAAGTTCGCCGAATATGGTTTGCCACTGGTTGATGACATTGTCGGAGACCGTCGAGTCCCCACCACAGTTCTATTGGTTAGTGACGGTGTATCCAGTGCCACTGAAACAGCTTTCGATGACTATTTTGACAGGCGACCACACCAATTACTGGTATGGGGTATGGGACTGGATCCCGACCAGGTCAGGGAGGGTTCCGCACCGCTGGAGGAACGAGCTCTACAAAATTTGGCGACAGTGGCAGATGGCTATTACCTCAGGCTGAGCATCGACAAACAGGACGTTGGCAAGCTACAGCGGCGAATAAATGCCCACTACGTGGTAACCGATGACAAGGCCGTGCCCTGGCTGGACAGCGGTTACTGGCTGGTCTTTCCCTGCCTGCTCATCTTTTCGCTGTGGTTTCGCAAGGGCTGGACCCTGCACTGGTGCCTGGCACCAATGCTGGCGTTGTCCCTGTTACAGCCCCAGCACGCCCAGGCCGATGACAACTGGTTTACCGATCTGTGGCTGACGCCGGATCAGCAGGGGCGCCTGTTACTGGAGCAGGGCGACTACCGCGAAGCTGCCAGTCGTTTTGAAAGCCCGATGTGGAAAGCCGTTGCCTACTACTACGCGGAAGAGTTCAAACTCTCCGCCGAGTATTTTTCCCGTGTCGACAGCGAAAATGCCCGCTTCAATCGCGCCAACGCCCTGGCTCACGAGCAAAACTATGTGCTGGCGGTGCGCCTCTACGAAGACCTGTTGGCGCACAACCCCGACCACCGGGCGGCCGCACTCAACCGGCAAATTGTGCAGGACATCATTGATGCCATCAACCTGATGAGCGAGTCACAGGCCGACGAGGGTAGCAGCAATTCCTCAAAAGAACTGGGCGAAGATGACCCTCAACGGGCCGAGGGTGCGGAGCGGGATATTTCGCAACAGGAAGAACTGGTACAGTTTGATGCCCAGCAAATTATTGAAGATGAAAAGATCAATGAGATGTGGATGCGCAGCGTACAACGCGACCCATCGCACTTTCTTGCGGTGAAGTTCAGTATGCAACTGGAGCAGCAACAACCGTGAAGCTTACATGGCTACTGCTGCCGTGCTTGAGCCTGCTTAGCACACTGGGCAGCGCCACCACCCTGCAAGAACTCATGCAGGGTGATCAACTGCGCTTGCGCAGCTGGCTGCAGCCGGCGCAGCAGATTGTTGTTGGTGAGGAGGTCAAACTAATCATTGAAGTGTCGACGCGCCGCTGGTTTGCCAGCGGCACCCGTATACAGCACCCCGAAATTGCCCACCTGGTGGTGCTGCAGAGAGATCAGTTCGCTACCAACCTGAGCCGGCAGGAACAGGGGCACACATGGGTCGTCCAACAATGGGCCCTGGAGCTGTACCCGCAGCAGGCAGCCACCTTCAAGGTACCCTCACTGCGATTGGAGCTGGCTGTGAACGATGCCAAAGCTGGCATTGTACGAGGTAGCCTGCAAACCCAGGCGCTGGAATTTGTCGCCACTGTGCCGCAACTGTTGGCGGGCGTGGAGTCCTGGCTGGCAACACCTCAATTCAAGCTTAGCCAGGAATTTGATCGGGACCTGACCGGACTGCAACCCGGTGATGCATTTACTCGCACTATTCGCACCAGCGCCTCACATGTCACTTCAATGATGTTGCCTACACCTTTGGTCGACGCAGCGGCTGGCCTGGCAGTTTACCCGGACAATCCTGTCCTTGAAGACAGGAGCAATCGCGGCGAGGCGATTGCCAAGCGCACTGACCGCGTTACTTATGTGGTGGAGCAATCGGGCCAGTACCAGCTAAGCGAACAAATCTTCTATTGGTGGGACAGCAGCACCAGGAAAGTTAGAACCAACCGGCTGGCAGCTGTGACCATAGATGCGGGGACGGCTGCCAGCAGCAGCCCGGCTGTGCCGCCAGAGTTTATTGATTTAAATATAGAGCTGCGCTGGATTTTACTCAGCCTGGCGGTAATCGCCCTGGGGATTTTGCTCAGGCTGAGGAGCAAACCTGTTGTTTCTGTGCCAGCCCGCCAGGTTCTCAAGGCCGCCAACCGGGCACTAAAAAAAGGTGATGCAAAGCTGGCCGCAACGCTGTTGTACAGTTGGCTCAATAGTGACCACGCAGAACCAGACTGGTATAGCCTGCGCGAGACCGCCCGCGGGAACCCACAGCTGGCCGACCTTGTAGAACAGCTGTTGCAATCAGCCTACGGCCAGGGGCATGCCAACAAGGACACGTTGCCAGCAGCAAACCTGCGGGCACTGGCGGATACAGGCAAAACACGGCGTTGGCGCTTACTGCCGAGCGCAGTGGAGCTGAGCCTCAACCCCGGTAGTAGTTCTGCGCAACAAAAGGCATCCGCACAACAGTGACCGGGATTAACTTGCCGCGCACATCAACATGGAGGCTGGTTCCCAACTCCTTGCAGGCGCTGTCCACGTAGGCCATGGCCACTGGCGTGCCCAGGGTTGCAGCAAAGCAAGCCGAGGTCACCACCCCCACCTCGTTACCATCGGCGTCTAACACCACTTGCCCATCCCGGACTGGTCGTTTGCCTTCCACCTGCAAGCCAACCCGGCGCCTGGGCACGCCCTCGGCCTGTTGGCGGAAAATCTCCGCTGCACCGGGAAAACCACCCGCCCGCTCGCCGTCGACACGACGCGCTTTGCCAATAGACCACATCAAACCAGCTGCCACGGGTGTAGTTTCCCGGCTCAACTCATGTCCGTATAAACACAGGCCCGCTTCAAGTCGCAGCGAGTCCCTGGCACCCAACCCAATAGGCTCCACCGCCTCGTGAGACAGCAGCCTCCGCGCAAGCTGCTCAGCTATCTCGGCCGGCATGGAAATTTCAAACCCATCTTCGCCGGTATAACCGGAACAGGTGATAAAAACTTCCGCGCCTTCCAACTGGCAGAAAACCCCGTTCATAAACGTGAGCGTGGCCGCCTCCGGCACCAACTCATTCATCACTGTGCGAGCCGCCGGCCCCTGTAATGCCAACAGGGCTCTGTCTTCCATCACGTCGATTTCCAGGTCACCGAGAGTGGCCCGCAAATGGGCGATATCCTGTTCCTTACAGGCGGCATTCACTACCAGGAAAAACTCCTGCTCGCCCCAGCGCGTGATAATAAGATCGTCGAGAACACCACCGTTATCATCAGTGAACAGCGCATAGGTCTGTCCGTTGATGGACAGGCCCTGCACATCAACCGGAACAATAGTTTCAAGAGCCTGCGCAGCACCGACGCCCCGAACAACTACCTGGCCCATATGGGAGACATCGAACAGACCCGCTGCGGTACGTGTCTGAACATGCTCTTTCAAAATTCCGCTCGGATATTGCACCGGCATGTCATAACCAGCGAAGGGCCCCATGCGCGCACCCAACTCCCGATGTAAACTGTCCAGTGGTGTTTTCAGCATAATCCGGCCTCCTTGATCAGTGATGCGACACTCTAACAAGACAGCGCAGTTACAGATATATCGAATGTTACAATGCCGCCATGGAACATAGCACGATCAGCCTGATTGGCATGCCCGGCGCTGGCAAGAGCACAATAGGCGTGTTGTTGGCCAAGCAGTTGGGATTGAGTTTCGTCGACTCGGACCTGATCATCCAGGTTCGCCACGATGCCACCTTGCAAGACATTGTGGACAGGCACGGCCACCTGCAGCTGCGACAGTATGAAGACGAGGTGCTGCTGGATATTCCCCTGGCACACACACTTATTGCCACCGGCGGCAGTGCGGTTTACAGCGATGCCGGTATGCGGCGTTTGCGCGCAGCAGGGCCGGTAATATTTGTGGATGTACCCCTGCCTGTCTTGCTGGAGCGGATCGACAACGAAGATGCTCGCGGCATCGCCCGTGCGCCCGACCAGGACTTTGCCTCGGTATTTGAAGAGCGTATGCCGTTGTACCAGCGCCACGCCGACATTACTGTTGCCGGCGATACGTTGCCCGCGCAGGCAATCTGTCGATTGCTGTGCACTCAATTACAGGGCTGACAGCCTGGCGTACAGGGTGCTTGCCCTGATACGGCCGCAACCACGCAATTCCAAACTACGATATCGGCCAAACAGGAATTGCCCTGTGCAGGCCTGGCGCACCGCCCGGGACACCAGGATGCGACCGGGCGCCGCCGTAGTTTGCAAACGGCTGGCAATATTTACCGTTTCACCCCAAATATCATAGGCCAGGCGCTGACGACCAATAACGCCAGCCACCAGTGGCCCGCTGTGAATACCAATGCGCAGCCGCAGTGCCAAACCCTGTTCTCTGGCCGCAGCATCGCAACAATCCGCCAGCGCCAGGGCCATGCCCGCCGCTCGCTGTTGCTGTTGGTCCGTTGGCTGGCTAATACCTGCCACCGCCATGTAGGCGTCACCCACTGTTTTGATCTTCTCCAGCCCAAATTCGGCTGCCAGGTCGTCAAAGCTGCTAAACAAGCTGTTCAACAGATCCAGTAGCTGGCCCGGCGAAAGTTGTCGCGCCAGCGTCGAAAATCCTACCAGGTCTGCAAACAGTACGGTGGCCATCGCGTGTTCCCGTGCCGGCAGGCGATCCGGATCGTCCTGCAACTGGCGGGCGATAGATTCTGGCAGGGCATTGTGCAGCAGATCGCGAGTACGTGCATGCAACAGCACCAGCGCTTGCTGGGCTTGCTGTCGCGTCGACATCTCCGCACGCAACAGTTCGCTATTCATAAAGCTCAGGCGCCGCAAGCGGTTGAGCTGACCCAGCGCCAGGGCCGCAATGATATTGGCGGGAACCAGGTAGCTGAGCTGCAACCAGTTTTCCACGCCGGGACCGTCCCACAGGGCCAGCGCCGACACTACGCTACAAAGCATACCGTTACTGCATACCATCCAGTATCGTCCCGGCGAAAACATGTAGATACCCACCACCAGCAACAACAGGGCGCCTGACGAACCCAAACCTGAATCACGCTGATCGAGTAACTGCGCATAGGACACGGCGACCAGGGACAATGCCACAAAGTTGATAGCATCGCGGTGCGCCCGGCCCGCCGCCGTTAAGGTAGCCACTACCGCCAGGCTTCCCACGGTCAATATTGCCGCCCGCGGAAGCAGCAATTGTGCTGTCAGCTGTTGCTCAAACAGCCAGTAATCAACTGGCCCATAGACCAGGAAAAAACACAGCGCCACCACCCAGGTCAGGCGAATCTGGCGCACTTCCGCTGCCATCTGCTGGACACGATAATCGGCCTCGCTGGCGCTATCGGAAAATTCCCCACTCAAGCGCCCGATGACAGCCGTTTCGCCTTCCATGGCGATTGCCTCCTTGGCCGGGATTATTCCCAAGGCTAGCACAGGTAACGGGAGCGGTATGGACATGTCCGTGACATGTATCAGACACGTCCATGGTGCCATCCAGGTGGTTTTTTACCGCTAAGTTGTTGTTTTTTCCCGTCTCAAAGCTGGCAAAGATATTGCAAGCATAGTTAGTGGGTGTTGTCGCCGGTAACGCGCAGCACTTACTGCCAGAGGATGGCACAAGGGCACAGGGACGTGCCTTTACCAAGGATGGTCTACCGGCGACTCACTCTTCACCACCACAGCTCACGGTTACCCAGGCGTTGTTTCGATAAATATTTTTTATCGTGAGGCCAATAAATTTTTGATTTACTCCCGGCCCCAGGCTGCGCATATTTGCCTTGAGCGTAACCTGAAAGACGCTCGGGAGAATCAGCAATGGGACAACGTACCACTGAGCCCAGCTTAAGCGACAGCATCGAGGAGTTTTTTGAGCCGATGTTGAGTGACGCCATTGACGAGTTTAACGACGCCGATGAGCCTCAGGTAAACGGCAAAAGTCGATTGGCAGAACTGCGCCGCCGCGCCGAGTCTAGACTCGAAGAAAAGCGCCTGCGGGAAGAGCTGGAATACATGGACCTGGATTGGGAAGAAGCCTAGCTCCCCTGCGGGGACTCAGGCTGCCACAATCCCCTGGCGCAGGTGCCAGGCGCACCTGCAGGTCTGTTTTCCGCTAAATTTCCAGACCTTCAAATATATCCAGGACAGATTCTATCAGCGACAGGCGATCTGAATTTGTTCGGTAGGCCGCATGTAGCTTGCGCGAAAATTCCGGCGCATCGTCTACTTTATGTAGCCTAGCTCCAGGCAAGCGCTGCAGCGTGGCCGGCAAGTAAGCGGCACCACCATTGTCACGCACAAACTGGGCCGCCGATTCGCCGATATTGGTGCGCAGTACAGGTAACACGGCTTCCCCCAGGCGCTTGGCATGGAAGCGCCCGAATGCGCTACCCCAGTCGACGTAGACATAGCCCTCCGCCAGGGCCTGTTCCACCGTAACGTCGGGATCCCGACTATAGAGCTGCAACGTGATCTGGCCTATTTCACGCAATTTGAACTCGGGCAAGCTGGGCGGATCATAAGAGATGGCTATATCCAGGGTACGATCCAGTAACATTTTGACGGCGGCATCCGGCATATGGCCCTCAGTGCGCAAAGCCACCGTTGGCAAACGTTCATGCAGGTGTTGCAGCCGCCCTTGCAGGGCGGCATTCCACAAGCCTGATCGCACCCCAATATGCACCTGACTGCTCTGCCCGGTCTCCAGGGCCAACTCCTGTCGCGCCTGCGACCAGGCCAACAACACGGTCTGGGCGTGCGAAACCAACCGCTCACCTTCGCTGGTTAGCTGGATGTTATTGCGAGACCGGATAAAGAGCTTTACCCCCAACAATTGTTCCAGATGGCGAATGCGAGCGCTCACCGCCGCCTGTGTCAGGTACAGGTTCTCAGCCGCCTTGCCAAAATGGCGCGTCTTCCTGACTTCAAGAAAGGTCCTGAGTAACTCTATATCCACAGTTTCCCCTGCGACAAACTAAAAACCCCTACAGGTAATGCGCCTGCCAGTCACTATTTTGAGGTAAATGTGTGAAGTAATGCCCCTGCCAGTCACTATTTTGAGGTAAAAGTGTGACCTTGGTCACAGTGTAGACCAGACTGACTGGCAAAACCGACCACAGTTGCAATACTTTCGAGACTGGTATTAAGTAAGTGGTGACAACATGAATTCAAACATATTCTGCCTGCCCTGCGCTGTAGCAATTTCAGTGTACGTTTCCAAACTGCTGCTCAGCACGCTCGGCTTCCTGGCTTCCCCCGCTGTATTAGTGGGTGCAGTGCTGTTTTGTACCTTCCTGCTGTTGGGCCGCAACCTGATAGAACTTGCCCTTATAGGGGTTCTCACTGGTATAGCCTGTACGGACAACCTGGTTATTGGCATCAGTCCCGACGTACTGCTGGCCCTGCTGGTCACGATAATATTGCTGCCTGCCACCATTCACCTGATGGACCTGGACGTAGACATGCGCGGCGTCAGTTACCAAATCCCCCGCTAATGCCATACATTGCCCGATCACCCGGGTTGTGCAAGGAACAAGCTTTTGAAACGACCGGTCTGGCTATTCAGCATGGACACGGAGCATTTTTTTGCGCCACCGACCACCACTGCCGCCCTCACCGCCTATTACCAGAAATATGGTAAAAGTCGCCACCAGACAGACATAAGCCTGGTGCATTTTCGCGACCAGGATCATATAGAGCAATGGCTCAACAGTTGGCGCGAGCATGAACTGGCACGCGGACAGGAGGCACTGGCGGAGGGACTCCGCCCCATAATCGGCTTCAGCTTCTACACCTGGAATGCCGCCGAATTTCTGGAACTAATACGCGTGTTAAAAGCTGACCTGCCCGAGGCCCTGTGCGTGGCTGGCGGCCCACACGTACAGCAGGCCCAGGACTACCTTGATGACGACCCCATAGACCTGGTGATCCTGGGAGAAGGAGAAGCCACCTTCACGCAACTGCTGGACGCCACAGACCACCGCGACTGGCCGAATATCCCGGGCCTATCCTGGCCGACGGCGAGGTACAACGCACCCCTTCAAGACCACGCTGCACTCAACTGGACGATTACCCCTCGCCACTGGACGTCATTGAGCTCACCGACCAGGACGGCCAGCCTCTGTACGAAGCAATTTCCTATGAAACCAGCCGCGGTTGCCCGTTTCGCTGCGCCTTTTGCGAATGGGGCACGGGCGCCATCGGCGGCAAGATGTACGAATGGTCCATGGACAGGATCAGGCGGGACTGGAAGAAAATCACCGACGCCGGCATTGGGAACCTGTGGTTGGCAGACTCAAATTTTGGTGCGCTCAAACATGATATGCAGCAAGCCCAGCTGATTGTAGAGCTGAAGCAGGCGACAGGACTACCACGCTCCTTTGCCACATCCTGGTCAAAGAAACACAGCCGGCAGGTACAGGAAATTGCCTTGTTACTACACCGGCACCAACTGCTACCCCATTACCAGCTGGCACTGCAAACCCTGACTCCAGAAGCGCTGCGGCTCAGCAACCGCTCCAATATGAGCTCCAATCAGTACGAGCCCATCGCCAAACGTATGTCCGAGCAGGGCGTGCCCATTGCAGCGGAACTGATCTGGGGCCTGCCCGGTGACAACCTCCCCGATTTCGAAAGCAACCTGGACAAACTGCTGGCCATCTTCCCCAATATCAATATTTTCGGTTACACCCTTTTGCCCGGCACAGAATTCTACCAGCGCCGCGAGGAATATCGCATCGAGGCTATCCCGGTTGCCGGATATGGCAAGGCCAAGGGCGAGTATGTGGTGGGCTGTCACAGCTTTGATCGCGACCAGGGCGAGGAAGGCTATTTTTTAATCAGCGCGCACATTCTCATGATTCACGGCCACATTATACCGCTGACCATGCGCTACCTGGCACTGCTGGGTGAGGTGCCCGTATCACCGTTGCTACGAGCCGTACTACGCGCCTTGATCGAGACATTTGGGGATCAACTAGAGGATTTTGACAGCACTGACCGTATGCAGATCTATGAGTCGCGCAACCGCTTGTACCTGGCGGCGCTGGCCGAACCAGACCGGTGCTTCGACAGCATCCGCAACTGTCTCTGTGAGTGGCTGGAACAGCACAATGCGACTGCCTCTACATTTGATGCGGTGCTGCATTTATTGCACCTCGATGCCCGGCTCTGCCCCAGGGTCGGCACTGAATCCACCTTTGATGTCGACTTTGGTTTCGACGCGCTGAAGGTATATGGGCAACTTACCGCCATGGAACTACCCACGCCGGACAGCTTCGAGTCAAATTGCTGTCGGGTGCGTATTCGTCAGCCGGGCGGGGTTGGAGAAATATTGTTTGATGCGGACGGCGGTAGTTGGCTGCGTGGCAAAATGGAAGCGATCAGTGTTGAAGCGATCAACCTGGTCGCTCTTGCTTAACTGTTTGCGTTAATCCTCTGCGAACAGAATATCTCGTAGACGCTGCTCAGCGCCCAGGTAGAGTTCTTCTACCAGGGCTGCTGGTGAGTTTATCTTCGCCGCTGCAGAAAACCGCTCAGACATTTGTGCTGCCCAGCTGATCCGCGTCTCCAACTGGTCTATGACCATGTGAATCATGGCACCGCTATAAACCGCATAGTCGGAAGTTTTCAGCTCATCCAGTGTTTGCAACATCTCTTCTACCCCCAGCATGGCGGCCCGGGCGTCGCGCAGTGCGTCCGCGCGCACCTGCTGCAAATAGCCTTGCACATCGTTGCTGTCCACCGATTCCGCAAATGCGAACCGCACCAGCAATTCATACTCGAATCGAAATTCTGATTCACGTTGCGCTAGCAACCATTCGGAGAGCGCCCTGCGCCCCAGGTCGGTGATGCTGTATACGGTGCGCTTACGGGCGCCATTTTGTTCCTGGTGCGATACTACGAAAGCCCTCTTTTCCAACAGTTTTGGCTCGCTATACAAATGGCTTTCCGCGCGCGGCCACACCGCCCGCAGGATGCTGTTGCGCATGTACTGGGTCAACTCATAAGCTGACCAGGGGCGGCGGCGCAACAAGCCCAACACGGCGTAGGAGGTGGTGGTCAGTTTCGGAAGGCGTGGGTTGGTCATAAGTTAATTTGTGCCCTGAGGCTGTTCAGCGCTGACGTTTCTGCGGCAAAAACACCGCGCTCGGTTATCAGGGCTGTTACCAGCTCCGCAGGAGTGATATCGAAAGCGGGATTATAAGCACGAGAGGAGCCATTACCCAACAATACTTCCTGCGCGGCGCGCTCCTCAATGGGAATATCCGCACCGGATGCGCTGTCCCAGTCAAATGTCGACAAGGGTAAGGCAACGTAAAAGGGCAGCCCATTGGCCCGCGCCGCCAGCGCCTTGAGGTAGGTACCGACTTTGTTACAAACATCGCCGTTGGCCGCGGTTCTGTCGCTACCTACCAGGCAACAGTCCACCTTGCCCTGCTGCATGAGATGGCCAGCCGCATTGTCCACTATCACCGTATGATTAATACCCGCCTGCTGCAATTCCCAGGCGGTGAGATTAATACCCTGATTGCGCGGTCGCGTTTCACTAACCCAGACATGAATGGACAAACCAGCCTGCTGGGCCAGGTAGATCGGGGCCAGCGCCGTGCCCCACTCCAGCGCCGCCAGCCAGCCAGCATTGCAGTGCGTCATCACCTGGACTTCGGCGCCGTTTTTGGCCGCCGCAAGCTCCCTGAGCAACAGCAGGCCGTGTTCGCCAATAGCCCTGCAATTGGCAACATCTTCATCGGCTATGCTGGCAGCCTCCGCCAGCGCCCGCCCGGCGCGTTCTGAAGGGTCGCAATCTACCACCGCGGCCCGCACGCGTTGTAAGGCCCAGGCCAGGTTGATCGCCGTTGGCCGCGCCGCGTTCAGCTCCGCGCTGGCGCGATGCAGATTTTCAAGTGAGGGGTCTTGTCGCAGGGCAAGTGCCAACCCGTAAGCGGCGGTAATACCGATCAGCGGCGCTCCGCGCACCTGCATGTGCGAGATGGCAAATGAAAACTCACCCAGCTCACGCAAGCTTGCCCACTCCAGCACCTGGGGCAGTTTACGCTGGTCTATTACCTGCACACAGGCATCCTGCGCACTGTAGTGGAGACTGCGGTCGCCCATCGCTAGTTACCTGTCGCCAACTGATCCGCATGGGTTTCTGCCTGCCATTCAAATACATTCATCTCAATAAATATGAAGGCAAACAGCCACAAAAAGGCATCCCAGAAATCCAGGAAACTACCCTCCAGCCACCAGTAGACCGCAGCGCCAAACAATGCGCTGTACAACACCAGCTTGATGGCCTTGTTAATCGCCACCAGGTGATCTGAATACTCACCGCGCAGTTGCAGGCGTACATCGAACTCAAGTACCACTACCACCAACAGCCAGGCGGCCGCATTGAGCACGTCCGTCCAGGCCAACCATTGTGCACCGCGCAATGTCTCCGTTTCGGCGACGATGCTGAAGCGGCCTACCTGCCATAGTTCACCGCTGACCGCGCAGTTCTGTGGGCTCAGGTCCAGGTAATCATCAATACCTATCAGTAGTGACCAATTGGAGCCCAGCAGCGCGCAGGCACTATCGACATCGATAGCTTCAAGCTGATAGAGCGTCTGCAGCTCGATGAGGTAACCGTAAAACGCGTAGACGATGAACAGGTAGCAACAAGCCCTGATGCCGTGCAGCGACCACTTGACCCAGCCGGTGATCTTTTCGTCCGGCAGTACCGAAGTCTCCAGCTCAAATAGCAGCAGCAAAATGACCCAGGCAGCGGTATCTATAGTCGCTGAAAACGCCTGGATAATATCTCCCGCCTCGAAGCCATGGGTAAAGGTGTGCTCAAGTGCGAGCATCTCGTCGTCCAGGAACAGGTAAATATTCACCGCCAACAGGGAGTAGGTCAGGTACTTTACGGCGGTAAACCAGTGGGGAGTTTGAATAATCATTTCAGGGCGCCGCAAATACCGTGCGGCCTTCAAACAGGGTCAGTAATACGCGTGTTTCTCCGATTTCCTGGGCGCGTCCATCGGCTGCCAGCGCCAACAAATCACGATCAACCAGGATGACATCCGCGCGCTTGCCCACCTCCAGCGACCCGGTGGAGTCCTCGTGACCGAACAGGCGGGCGCCATTAATCGTATAAGCATCCAGGGCGCTGCGAATATCAATGGCCGCGGCAGCATTCATCACCCGGCCATCTTCCCCAGCCCGCGTAACCGCCTGCTGGATATTCACGAAGGGGCGCGGCTCACGCGTATCAACCGGGGCATCACTGCCCGCCGCGAGGCGGGCGCCCAGCGATTGTAGTTGCCTGGCCGGGTAAACATTCTGCATGTAGTAAGAGCCGGGATCATACAAGCCGGCAACCCCATCAACCCGGTTCACAAAGGGGTTCACCGTCAGGTCGTAGAGGGGATCTATGGTCATCCAGGCATAGGTGAATACCAGGTAGAGCTGGTGATCTGCGATGCGTCGATAGTCAGCCGGGGCTACCAATTGAATATGCGCCAGGCTGTGACGCGCTTTTGACTTGCCGTTCTCCCGTGCGGCCCGGTCAAAACCATCCAGCGCCGTACGCACGGCGCGGTCACCGATCACATGCGCATGAATATTAAAACCGGCCTGGTCCGCCGCCGCCATGTATTCGAGTATGAAGTCACGCGGATTCTCCAGCACACCCCGGCTGATACGACACTGGGCAGGGTAAAAACCCTGTTGTGCGTGGAATGCCGCCGCTCTATCGGCAGCCGTATAGGCCTCCTCATTGGCCCTGACTTGCTGGCACGCTTCACTCTCAACATCCACGTAACCGACTACCTGTGCCGCGCCCTGCTCCAGGTCGATCGCAAATATAGGCTGCTGGTAGGGATTGAGGAGTGCCGCGTTAGGCAGCGTCGGTGGATTGTTGAGAGGGTTGCCCTCGATAACACCATCGACAAATATCTTGACGGTATTGGCGCGGATATACGGTTGTCCACTGAACTCCTCGCGGGCGCGTTCCAGCTCCGCAATCATCGCCGGCACGTCAATATCACCATCGGCATTTTCATAATCGGCCACATTTTGAAACAGGGCGGCCGACAGCTTGAAAGTCATCTGTCCGGACTCTGCCAGACCCCGATAGAACTGCAGGGATTCAAGCGGTGTGGCGGCATCCTGGATTGAGGTAATTCCGTTCTCGGCCAGCTTGGTCGCAATGGCCGGCATCAGCTCGGCGCTCAAGCCCTCTAGAATCATGTGCTTGGGCGGGTTTACCAGCTCTCGGGCGGTTTCGTGTAGCTCACCGTTGGGCTCGCCGCGCGCATCGAGGCCTATAGTATCCCGATAGTCAGCAAAATCCGTAATAACGGTGGCGGCTGTAATGCCCACCCTGTCGCCACTGGCATTGACGGCCTGCGCCAGGGCCAGGGAGTTAACCGCGCCGTGGTGTCCATCATTACCCCACAGCAACACCGGGTTGTTGGGCGCGCCGGCATCGAGTGCCTGGCGCAGCGTCTGCAGTTCTCCAACCGGCTGGTTGCCGTTCGAAAAACTCCATTGGGCCACCGCCATCCACTCGCCGGGTGCTGGCGCATGGGTTTCAATGCAGCGGGCCACAGCGGCCGAGATCTGTGCCAAATCCAGTTCTTCGCTGCGCAGATCACAACCTTCTATATCGACAATGCCGCCGGGGTGGAGGTGCATATCGTGTAACCCCGGCAGTAGCATTCTTCCATCCAGGTCAGTCACCGCCGTATCGTCGCCAATAAGTTTTCTGGCACCGGCATCGGCGCCGACATAGATAATTCTTCCATCGCCAACCGCCAGTGCAGTCACCACTTCCTGCCCGGCATTGGCGGTATAAACCACCCCGTTAAAGAAAACCCGATCGGCCTTAACTGCTGCGGCGTCTGGCTCTTTGTTCGCACATGCGGTCAGTAGCGCCAGTGCTACCAGAATCATTGTTCTTTTTATAAGGGTCATGATCTCTCTACTCGTGTTAGACATTCAATAGCAAGTGCTCGCGCTCCCAACTGGTAACCACCTGGTTAAACTCCTCGAACTCATTCAGTTTAACCGCGGCATAGGCCTGCAAAAACAAATCCCCAAAAATCTCTACCAGTTCAGGAGTACTGCGCAAATTGCGCAGGCCCTCTTCCAGTGTTCGGGCAACTTCTACCGCCTCTTCATTGGCGGTGCCCCTATGCGGCTCAGACGCCGTCAAACCCAGTTTCATGCCCAGGTAACCGCTGGCCAGAGTAGCAGCAATCGCCAGGTAGGGATTGCTATCTGCACCCGGAAACCGGTTTTCTACCCGTGTGGCAGCGGCGTTGCTGTGTGGCACACGAAAGGCCGTAGTGCGGTTATCGTAACCCCAGTTGAGATTAATGGGCGCAGAAATATCCGGCGCCAGGCGACGGTAGGAGTTTACATTGGGGGCGTACAGGCTGATCAAATCGGGAGTGAATCGCTGCAGGCCGGCAATATAACTGTGCAGCGCGGCGCTGTGTTGACCCTCGGCATCGACAAAGATATTGCTGCCGTCGTCTGTTCTCACAATGCTCTGGTGAATGTGCATGGCACTGCCCGGCTCTTTCTCCATCGGTTTGGCCATAAACGTCGCGTACATGCCGTGTCTGTGTGCGGTCTCGCGCACCGTGCGCTTGAATACAAACACCTGGTCGGCCAGGTTGAGGGCATCGCCGTGGAGAAAGTTGATCTCCATTTGCGCCGCGCCGTTCTCGTGTATCAGGACGTCCACATCCAGGCACTGGGCCCGGGCATAGCCATACATGTCTTCAACAAAGCCTTCAAACTCCGCAACCGCATCTATGCTGTAGGACTGGCGCGAAGTTTCCGCGCGTCCGGAGCGACCCGTGGGCGGTGCCAACTCGTCATTGGCATCGATATTCTTCTTGACCAGGTAGAACTCCATCTCTGGCGCAACAACCGGTTGCCAACCCTCGGCCTCGTACAAATCCAGCACCCGGCGCAGCACGTTGCGCGTGGACAGCGGGTGAGGCTTGTCATCCATGGTGTAGCAATCGTGAATGATCTGGGCGGTGGGCTTACGGGCCCAGGGCACAACGCGCAAGGTGTTTGCATCCGGCTTGAGCACCATATCCGCATCGGTGGGCTCAACAAAATCCCAGTGCTGTTTGCTGTACTCCCCGGTAACAGTCTGCACAAGTATGCTCTCTGGCAAGCGGGGAAAACCCTGCTGCAGGAACTGCGCGACGGGTATGAACTTGCCACGCGCCGCTCCACCCAGGTCGGGCACCAGCACCTCAACCTCGGATATTGATTTCTCTTTTAACCACTCACTAATGGCGTCCATAACGGCCTCATATTGCGGAAAGTATTGATTATGACAAAAACCCGAAGTATTATTCAACTTTTATTCCGAACAATTATTCGACTTATTATTATGACAGCACCACAGCACGCAGATTCATGGTATGCCGACAGCGCTAATCTGGAGCTCACATTTCCACGCCTGGGGGACCATATTGAGGTCGATGTGTGCATTATTGGCGGTGGTTATACCGGCCTGTCTTCCGCCATACACCTGCGCGACAAGGGTTATTCGGTCGCCCTGCTGGAAGCCGAGAAAGTCGGCTGGGGAGCCTCTGGTCGCAATGGTGGTCACTGCGGCACCGGCCAACGCGCTGACCAGGAGGAACTGGAGGCGCTGGTTGGCAAGGACCATGCGCGCCAACTGTGGCAGTTGGGCCTGGAGGGAGTAGATACTGTCTGCGAGCTGATTAAGCGTTTTGATATTGACTGCGAGCTCAAACAGGGTGATTTACACACCGCCGTCAAACCCTCCCACGCCGTCGCGCTGCGAGCGCACGTGGAAAAACTGCAGCAGGATTACGACTATCCGCATATCCGCTACGTTGAAAAAGACGAACTGGAGACCATGACCAGCTCACGGCGCTACCTGGCCGGAGCCCTGGACAGTGCCGGCCGGCACTTACACCCCCTTAACTACGCACTGGGACTGGCCCAGGCCGCCCACAGCGCTGGTACGAAAATCTTCGACGACTCCAGGGCGCTCAGCTATACCGAAGGGGACAAGGCAGAAGTTATCACCAGCGAGGGCCGCGTTACCGCCAGCTTCCTGATCCTCGCCTGCAATGGCTACCTGGAGAAGCTGTCGCCCAAGGCGGCTGGCAAGATTATGCCCATTAATAATTATATGCTGGCAACTGAGCCACTCAGCGAAGAGTTGGCCCGCTCCTTGATCAGGGACGATGTGGCCATGTCTGACAGCCTGTTCGTGATCAACTACTGGAAAATGTCCGCCGATAACCGCCTGCTGTTTGGTGGCGGAGAATCCTACACCCGTAAGTTCCCCGCTGACTTAAAGGGCTTTGTGCGCAAACGCATGTTACAGACCTATCCTGAACTGGAACGGACCCAGATCGACTACGCCTGGGGCGGAACCCTGGCCATTACCATGAACCGCATGCCGGCCTTCGGGCGCCTGCGTCACAATACCTTCTACGCACAGGGTTATTCGGGGCACGGCGTGCCTATCGCCACCCTGGCTGGGAAATTACTGGCCGAAGCCGTCGCCGGCACCGCTGAACGCTTTGATATCATGGCCAGCGTACCCACCCCCACCTTCCCCGGCGGAACGCTGCTGCGCTGGCCGGGACTGGTACTGGCCATGGGCTGGTATGCCATGCTGGACAGGTTGTAGGAAGTACTATGGTCGACACGCGCCCTCAAGCCCGCAAACAGAAACTACTTGGCAGTCGCACGCCGGTGCAACAGCGATCGCGCCAGAGACGCGAGGAAATACTGCTAATCACTGGCGCCCTGCTGGAACGGGTTGGGTTTGATGACCTCACTACCATCCTGATTGCACGCGAGCTCAAAATATCAGTGGGTTCGCTCTATCACTACTTCCCCAATAAGCAGGCCATCCTTTACGCGATGGCAGAACACTGGCTACAAGAATACAGCCTGGCGCTGGATGACATCGCCAGCGCAGACCTGGAGAGTCTTGAGCTGCCGGCCTTTTCCAAACTGGCCGTCAGCCGCTTGTTACAGGTTTACCGCGAGCAAAAGGGTATATTACCGCTGGTGCAGGCCATGTGCGCTGTGCCAGAACTGTATGAACTGGATGCAGCGCACGATGAAATGGTGATTACCCGCATGGCTGAGATGTTCAGGCGCATTGGCTTGCAACAGGGAAAATCAGAACTGCAACGCCGTGGCCGACTGTGGCTGGAGATGACTCACGCGCTATTGCTGAGCATCTGCGAGCAGCCCACCGCACGCGCCAGGCGCAGCTTGACCGACCTGGTGGCACTGAGTAATACCCTGTTGTCGTAGGGTCCAGGCGTCCCCGACGATTTATTCGACCGAATGCTGCCGTTGGCCAAATGAATTCGTCCCTGCGGAAATTGGTCAGTGTGAGATCATTCGAATAGTTATCGTAACCGACAGATATTTGTCCATTATTAGCCTACCTAAATAATATTTACCTTCCTATAAACCCGCTCGGCAGTCGCACTAGCTATCAAAGCTGATCGTTTTGATGCTTTCTGCTGAAGATCAGCAGGTAATCTTCAAACCAAAATATTCTATTACGACGACGACTAGTGGGGCTGCTGAGCACTCCATATTTGACCAAATCATTCACTAATGATGCAGCCGTATTGGTAGTGGTGCCTAATAACTCTTCCACATTCTTAATACTCGTTATCGGCTGCTGATAGAGATGAGACATGAGGGTTTGAACATTTCCTTGTCTACGGGCACTAAAATGCGGCAGCACCTCCCGCTCTACTTTTTCCTTCAGCGCAATAATGTCTCGAAATACCTGGATAGAGTTTTGTGCCGTCTCAAGCACGCCATACAAAAAAAATATCAGCCATTGCCTCATATTGCCTGACTCACGCACAGCCATTAAATGGTCGACATACTGTGTTTTGTTTCGCTCAAAGTAGTCAGATAGATAGAGGGCCGGCTTATGCAGCAAACCAAAGCTCGCCAGGTATAATGCAATCATCAGCCGACCCAATCTCCCATTGCCATCCAGAAATGGATGGATGGTCTCAAACTGGTAGTGCGCTATTGCAATTTTGATTAAATGAGGTGTTTTGAACTCTTCATTGTGAAGGAACTTCTCAAGATCACTCATCAGCGCAACAACCTCATCCTGATGGGGCGGAATGAAGACGGCATTTCTTAGGCTTACGCCTATCCAGTTCTGGCTTGTTCGAAATTCCCCTGCCAGTTTTCCTTCGCCTCTCGCCCCTTGCATGAGCCTATGATGCGTACTTTTAAGCAAGCGGCTTGACAAGGGCAACGTCTCTAACTGATCAATTGCCTGGTTAATTGCCTGAATGTAGTTTTGCACCTCCACCCAGTCATCTCGCTTCTCGGGCTCGATATCCTGCTCTTCAAGCAACGCGTCCTCCATGTTTGTACGAGTACCCTCGATCCGACTGGACTGAGTCGCTTCCTTCATTATGTGCATTCGGATAAAGAAATCTACATTGGGTATGAGTTGAGAAAATGCGTTTAGTTCTCCCAGTGCTCTATCCGCCTCACTGAGTAACTGCTGTACTTCTGCATCTGAAAATTCCCAGGCATGATCAATTTCCGCCGGCTGAAAGCTTTTATATTTATACTGCTGCCTGTAATAACCGGCCTGGTAATCTTCAATATCCATCTTGCGTCAACTTCAGCCTCAGTTTTTGATACAACGAATATCCAATGTCAGAAAGATAGCCATCTAGACATATAATGTCAAATTAACCCTAGTTTTCTCATATAAGAATGATGTTATATCAAAACGGACTTCTGGTAACTTTTTAGTTGTCCAAAGAACTTTTCTTTTAGCCATGAATCACTTCTCAAATCGGAAATTCGAGTGGAGGGCACAATATTATTAAAAAGGTTGCCAAGTGGTCGATATACGAAAAGTCACTCAAAAAAGCCCCGTAATCCGGGGCCTTCAAGTCATACCAGGCTACTGCTGGAGAAGAATTTGGTCGGTGTGAGAGGAATTGAACCTCCGACCCCTTCGTCCCGAA
>SMVB01155459.1_pt1 | contig 66127 bp, 72 predicted proteins | sample 2456461 | NCBI WGS metagenome assembly SMVB01 (sample SAMN11095934, study PRJNA526329) | marine sediment metagenome | biome: Marine sediment; feature: Surficial sediment; material: Deep marine sediment; isolation source: Hadal surficial sediment | place: Pacific Ocean | collected 2014-05 | depth...
ATCGCCCGGCCTGCCGCCTTAGGCATGCTTGCGGACAAGACGTACGAAATCGACGTTCTGGTTACCGCCAACGGCGTGACGGAACTCGGTGAGACCCTTTCATTCGTCACCGGTGCGTTACCGACCTGGCTGCCTACGATTACACCCGTCGGAACGCCGGCTGAGGAGGGCTACATTCTGCTCTCTCATCCACCGGGAGGGGTCATCATCGATAACGAAGGACGAGTTCGCTGGTACGTCGGTGATCCGGACGGGTCGCTCTTCGGTGTTCTGAGCAGCTTCAAGTCACATCCGAATGGCGACTTCACGTTGAGCGGGATAGCTGACCACCTGAGTATCCACCGGAAGCTCAATGAACTCGGAGAGGAAACTGGCACGTTGGGTTGTGTGGATCGTGACACCAGGTTTCATGAGATTCGTGTGCTGGCCGACGGTGGTTACTGGATCGCTTGTGATTACACCGTCGCAGCCGACCTCTCGTCGCGGGGTGGAAACGCGAGCGGGGAGGTTACATGGACGGTTCTGCAGCACGTCGGTGCGAATGGAAGCCTCGAGTTCGAATTCAACACCGCCGACCACTTCAGCCTCGACGACATAGATCAGTCCGTTTTCGTCGGAGTTTCGCAGGTGAATATCACGCACGGAAATTCCATCGAGATTGATACTGATGGCAACGTACTCATGTCGTGGCGGAGCTTGAACGAGGTGACGAAGATAGACGTAACAACCGGCAAGGTAATCTGGCGCCTTGGCGGTATTGCCAGCCAGTTCACTGTTATTGATGACACTCGCGCGTTCGAGCGGCCGCATGGAGTCAGGGTCGTCGGACCCGGACTCATTCAGCTATTCGATAATGGCACGGTGTCTCCGAGCCGGCTGGTCCGCTATTCGCTCGACGAACAGTCCATGGTCGCTACCAGGGTATTGGAATTCATCACTGATGAAGGGTCGTTTACGTTCACCGGCGGCAGCACAGAAGTCGTGGGTACGGACGGAGCACTCGTTTCGTTCGGGACCGAAGGGAAGGTCGTCGAGGTTAACGCGGCCGGCGTGGAGACCTTCGATCTCACTGGACTCGCCGGAATATATATCTTCCGCGCAAGCCGCATTCCTTCACTCTACGCGTCGGAGCGCGCCGGAGGCTGAATCGCGGCTTCTGGCTGCACTACACCGTTGCGGCAATCTCGTCGACGGCGATGTCCGGGTGGTGCCGGGAAACGGCCACCCGGAATGCGATAAACGGAAACAGCGGGTTCGGTAGCCAGTACATCCAGCCGGCGCCCTTGACAGGATTCTCGCCCGGGAGCCGCAAGTCCATCCAGACATAGAGAAACTTGTAAGGGCACAGGCCGGGAATGTAATTGGACTTGAAGGCATCGGTTCGGAGGTGCTTGCGCCTGATATAGATGTTGCCTTCAAACGGAGTCATGCCCCAGCCTTTCGGCCCCTCCGCCAGGATCGTTCCTGAGGGCCGATGCGTGATTCGGATTGTTGTGGGTTTCTTATTCATGCCTGCACAACACATTCATGCCTTCACAACACTGAACTACGGTGTGACGTTCCGGGCGGACAGGTGACGCCTGGTTGCCCAGGCCTTGAGACCCGCCTAGCATCCTTTGAATTCCTGATTGTTAACCTCCGACGGACGAGAGACTATGCAAGGTAGGCGGTGGGGACTGATGCTGGCGGTGTTTGGCCTGTTCGCGATGACAGGATGTGCGACGGCCAATGTGGAGACGGATCCGCGAGCGGGTGGGGACGCGAAGGCTGGAGATGACGATGAGGCATTCAAGCCCTGGGATGAAGTGCTGAAGGACACCGAGGCGATCGATGGGTTCTTGACCCTGCACCGTAAACGTGACAATACAGTTTATCTCGAGGTATCTGAGTCGATGTTGGACAAGGACTTCGGTATGATCATGCATATCAGCCGCGGCGCTGGCGTGTTCAACATACACCAGGGGTTGCCGCTATCGGGCGCCAAGCTCATGCGCCTCCAGCGGGTCGGCGACAAGATCCTTCTCCAGCACCGAAACGCCCGGTTCACGGCCGATGAAGGATCACCAATGAGCATCTCGGTCGAGGGAAATATCGCCCACTCGATCGTGGCCGCATGGGACATCAAGAGCGAGCACGACTCGACCGACAACGTGCTCGTCGACATCACGAAATTCCTCGTCTCGGATTACGCACAGTTCGGCCGCCGCTTGCGTCCGTATTACAACGACAACGCAGCAAGCCTGGTGGAGGACCGGAGCTACGTGGATGGCATCCAGGGGTTTCCGAACAACGTCGAGATCGACGCCATGCTCACCTACAAATCGAGCGAGCGACCGACGTTTGGCGGTGAGGGAATCCCGGACGTGAGATCGGTGCCTGTTGGAGTCCGCTACTCGTTCTTCGCCCTGCCCGAAGATCCCATGCCCGTTCGGTATGCGGACGATCGTGTCGGTTTCTTCCTCGATGCGCGGAAGAATTTCTCGCGCGACCAGGAAGCGACCCTGTATGAGCGTATCGTGCGGCGTTGGAGACTGGAAAAGCAGGATCCGACGGCCGAAACGTCAGAGCCGGTCGAGCCCATCGTATTCTACATCGATCACAGCGTGCCGATGGAGTACCGGCCGTACGTGCGCCGTGGCATCGAAGCCTGGAACGATGCGTTCGAGCAGGCCGGGTTCATCAATGCTGTCGAGGCACGCGATGCACCTGATGATCCGGAATGGAATGCAGAGGACATCCGGTATTCGGCAGTCCGCTGGACTGCTTCCCATCAGATGGGTTATGCGATCGGACCATCACAATCGGATCCGCGCACGGGTGAACAATTGAACGGCGACGTTCTGCTTTCCTCTCGCTTCATGAGCGGTTGGGTGTGGAACTACCAGCGGCTTGCGAATCCAGGGGATGCCGCCTCCACACCGACGAGCGATCTCGCGGCACTCATCCGGACACGCCAGCAGCTTGATTCACTGGTGCTGGATCTGGATCCCTGGCAGGCCGCGCACCTTTGTTATGCAGAAGTCGGCATGGCGCACCAACTGGGATTCCAGCATGCAGCTCTATTGGGCCTTGGCGTTCTGGACCCCGCCGACGATGGGCTGGAGGAGTTCATCGGCGACGCGATAATCGATCTGGTCCTGCACGAGGTGGGCCATGTCCTTGGCTTGCGTCACAATTTCAAGAGTTCTACGGGAGTCCCTACGGAGCTTCTGCACGACAAGGACTTTACGGGCCGTAACGGCGTGAGCCTCTCGGTCATGGACTACACTCCGGTGAACATCTCTTCAGATCCGGAGGAACAGGGCCATTACTGGAACATAACGGTTGGCAGCTACGATCGATGGGCAATCCAGTACGCGTATTCCACGATTTATGAACAGGCAGAGGATGGACCTCTGGTCACCAGCGGCACTCCGGCCGGGTCACCGGAAGCTGAACTGAATGGTCTGAGAAAGATCGCTTCACAGGCGGCCGACCCGATGCATACATACGGAACGGATGAGGACAACTGGCTCGGCTCGTTCGCTGTTGATCCTCTTAGCAGCGCATGGGATCTGGGCTCCGACCACATCGCGTTTGCCCGGGAACGCGCCCGGATCGTCGAGAAGATCATGCCGACTATTGAGACTCGCATTCTTGAGGACGGCGACGGGTACCAGCGGCTCCGATCAGCCGTAAACAGCCTTATGTTCGAGCGCTTCAACTCGACGATTCCTATCATCAAGTACGTTGGTGGCGCCTACGTGGCTCGAGACCACCTCGGGGATCAAGACCAGCGGTCCGCCTTCACGCCGGTTAGTGCAGACCGGCAACGGGAAGCCGTTCAGGTAATCATCACCACGATGCTGGCCAAGGATGCGTTCAAATTCGACCCGGACTTGCTGAACAAGTTATTGCCGAATCGCTGGAGTCACTGGGGAGAGACGCCGAGTACGATCCTCTTGTTTCCCGTTCTGTCCAACATGCAGGCAATTCATGGTGGCCTGCTTGGAAGTCTGATGACTCCGCCGCGGCTTGCTCGCATGCTCGACCAGGAAGCGCTGGCGGAGCGGAAGTCCGATGCCTACACAGTCGCTGAAATGTTCGCAACACTCACAGGTGCAGTGTGGAGCGAACTGGGCTCGGGTGGTAACGCCCGCAGCACCGATGCGGTCCGACGCAACCTCCAACGGATCTATACGGATCGGCTGGCGGCTCTATCCCTGTCACAGGCCGTTCCTGGAGACGCCTCGGCGCTCGCCCGGCTTGAGCTGACCGAACTGTCGCGCCGGCTGGGTACGGCGCTTGGCCGTAATCGCGTTGATCGCGTGACAAGGGCCCACCTGGCTGAAACGAAGGCGCGCGTCGACAGAACGCTGGAAGCGTCGATCGTCCTGAATTGACGGCCAGACGACGGCCGGCCACGGGATCCGCGGCCGGCCGTTCCGGTAGTACCTCGGCGGCTTCCGCAGCGGCGAGCGTCGCATAGGGAGTCGCGGGATCTCCCGCCTGCAACACCATCAACAGATCGGTGAAATTTGCGCCCCCGATCACGATATCGATGGCCATCTCGAGCATGTTCCCCTTGGCCGCGAATTCCTTGAATTTCTTGAGAATCGTTCGATCTCATTCGCAGCATGCTGGGATAGACCGACACTAGCGATTCCGCCCCAGCCTCGACGGCCGGCATGAGACGATGCGGAAACTGGCAGACCGGCACGGTATCTGCCCGCCAAACTACCGTTTGCACACCGAGACTCGGGACCTGAGGGTCCTGAGACCGGATTCGGTCAGGTATTGCGGAAGAAAGTTCGCACTTTGCCAGCGAAATCGGGGCAAATGGAACGTAGTGAGTTCATCAGGGGGGATGCGGTCTATCTCCCGCCCGATGAAGATTCTGCCATTCCAGCATCCAGCACCCAGATTGAGTGCTTTGTGGCTTCCCTTGCGCGGGCGATTCACGCATTCGTGACCTATCCCCAAAGGAGTCCGGCCCGCGATGACGTAATTCTGAGTGTCCGGACCGCCCTGCAGGACTGTAATACGCGGAACGTGGTCCTCCAAGTCTCAAATGACGGTCTGCGGTTCGACGGCGAGAGCCTTGACGTTTCTGGAAGTGTCGAGCGCGGTCTTTTGCTGCTGATGCGAAGGGCCTTTGTGGCCACTGTTGGCTTCGACACCACAGCATCCACGAGGGATATCGCTCAATTCTGCGAGATTCTGGCGGCACCGGATACTCTCCTCTCGCAAACGGAGGAATTCTCCGAGATCCTCAAGAACCGCGGAGTTTCAACGATCCAGGTCCACGTCATCTCTTCGCACCAGACCATCGAGGCGGGAGTGATCTCAGCTGATCAGCTGGCATTGGTCAGAAAATCCCGGGAGCGTACCCCACTTGACTCATCGAGCAGTCGCGCTGCGGAGGGGGGCTGGGTCAGGGTGGATCCGTCCGTGTCCCTGCGCCGGCTCAAGTTGTCCGAGCTTCCACTCGTGCTCTCGAATGCGGCTCAAGTCGCCGTGGCCTTGCGCCAGCTGAACGGCCGACGTCGGGACAGCATGCATCCAGAACAGGCCCTGGTGACTCACTTTCATCATGTGGCAGCTCTATACGACTCGGTCGAGCCCGGACTTTCAGACGCGCTGTACACGACGCTGGCCGAAGCCGTCAGCGACTTGCCCGAGTCACTCAAGACTTCCCTGTTTCAAGAACAATTACTCCCTGCCCTCGTGGACGGAAATCGAATATCGCGGGTGATTGAGTATCTCCCGGACGAAGAAATCGCCGATGCGCTACCGTTTCTCCTGGAGCTGGGCGTAGGCGGTGAAGAAATGTTGTCGATGGGCCTTTCAAACCTTGAGATATCTGCCGAGCGAAGGGCTGATTTGCTGGAACTCCTGACTGACCGAATCGAGGGTCCCCCTGACAATGAAGTACTGGAGGAAGATGGAGTTGCCGATTCCGCTGTACGCACGGACAGCCTGCTGACGCTCAAGGCTGACATCCGGCACGAACTGGCGCCGCTTGCCGGATTCGACCTGTCCGTTGACGAGAATGCAGCCGCCCACCTGGTGGAGTTGGTTAAACAAGTTGACGATACAGATTCCGACGATGCCAGCCTCCGTTGCTACACGGATCTCGTGGGCCTGGTATCCGACCCGTCGATCATCACTGGCATTCTGAGGCGGTCGCGAGGCCTGTTCATCGACCTCGAGTCTAGAGGTTGCATGCAGACACTCGCTGACGCGGTAGCTCGGTTCGCGACCATCGCCTACGGGACCGCAGCAACGACTGACGAGATCGCGTACATGGTGCAGCGATTCCTGACTGAACGGATCACACCCGAATTCGTCCGCCGCAATGCTATTCGGCAGGATCCGGAAGCTACTCGGTCGGTCGCTCAGATTCTGGGAGCACTCGGAGACGCGGGAGCGGACCTGATAGTGGCGACGCTGCAGGGCGAGTCAGAACGAACAGTCCGAAGACAGCTATTAGAGATAGCCCAGGAATGCGTTGACGCGATTTCGTCGGGGCTGGTCGCACATCTGCGCAACCCGAACTGGTACGTCGTCCGGAATGTCTTGCGCATGCTTGGTCATGGGGGCCCTGGAAATGAGAACTCTATCGCAAGCTGCTTCGTGCACGAAAACCCGAGAATCCGGCGTGAGGCGTTTCTGGCCCTGGCCAGAATCGGTTCGACATGCGCGCTGACCATCACAATCCGTTCACTCCGGGATGAAATCCACGCAATTAATGAGCGCGCCACCGATACCATCTGGCAATTTCCTGCCACCATGTCGCACCCTGCTGTTCGGGATGTACTCGCGGATCGAGAGTGGCTCCTCCGAAACCCGGAGATTGGCAGACGCTTGATTGAGGCGAGCAGCCGGCACCATCTGCACGGGCTTTCTGACCTTGTGCGGAGTCTCGGTCGCTGGCGGTTCGCATTCTGGGATCGCCAGCGTATGGCGCTCGGCCGTGAGGCCCGGAAGGCGGGTCGCCAGGATGACTGATCCTCAAGGAGTTCTCGCTGAGCATGAAACAGAGCATACGCGTGACCCGGGTCAACTACTTCGGTCGCTGGCCGGGCTCAAGGCCGCATGCGCCCTGTATCCCGATGGGCATCCATCAATCGACGGACATGTCGAGAATGCGTACGGACAGGCCCAGGCGCTCATCGGCGACCGCCCGGGCGTCGAGATCGACATTCTCCGGGGAATCATCAATGTCGACGGTGAGTCACAACAGCAGGCCAGCCGGATTTATCGCCGTGTTATCGATGAATTGGCGGCCATGGGGATTGATAGCATTCACATCGATGCCCGTGTCGCACCCGGAGAATTTCGCGCACTCGGTGAGTATCTAGCCGACCACCATGAGACCGAGCGCGACACGTCCGAATCGGTAGCAGCAAGGCTCTCGTCAAACGGCGTCGCCCACATCAGCCTGGGCCGAATCCTGCCGGTGGACAGCTACGAACCGGGCCAGGAGTGGCCGGAGGCTCCTGAAGAAATCTTCGATGCCGATTACCGGGAATCAGTGGACAAGGCCAGAGACGCGTTTGAGCACTTCGGCCGCGGACTCGCCCCTGGTGCGAGCGTCATCCGGGAACTTCTTGAGGTCATCGTCGGACGTGCTTCGCACAGTGGAGTTGCCATGAGCCAGGTCCTGGCACTCAAGAGCTACGAGAATCTCACCTACCTGCATTCAGTCAACGTTACGCTTCTCAGTGTCCGTTTAGGCGAACGAATCGGACTCGACGAGTTAACCCGGATGGCGCTCGCCGAGGCTGCTCTGTTGCACGACGTCGGTAAGACGCGTATCCCGCTCGAGATCCTCACCAAGTCGGGAGCGTTGACGGATCGGGAATTCCGGGAAATACGAGATCACCCGCGGTTGGGGGCTGAGATCCTGATCGGTCTGGACGGCCTGTCTCCGCTATCTCCCATCGTTGCCCTGGAACACCATATCGGATTCGATGGCTCGGGCTACCCCGATCTCGGTTCGTCGAGGAAACCACATCCGCTCAGCCAGGTCGTATCGGTGGTGGATATCTACGAGTCCCTTACCGGAGCACGGTCGTACCGCGATCCCGTAACACCGGACAAGGCATGCCTCACACTGGCCCGGCTCGCTGGCAAGAAATTGAATCCAGCGCTCGTCAGAGCTTTCGTGAGCGTCGTCACGTTTTTTCCGATTGGAACCGTGGTGCGCACGACGCTCGACGAGCTTGGCGTCGTCGTACGTACGTTCGAAGACGACACCCTGCACCCCACCATCTTGCTCGTCAGCGAGGATGAGCCGGATGCCCCGACTCGCGAAATCGCGGACCTGAGACTCCGGGGAGACGACGGAAGGCACATCCGGCAGGTGGCCGAGTCACTGTCGGCAGACGACTTCCAATTCGACGTGCCCCGCATTCTGCGCTCCACAACCGTCTGACATGTCCCGATCAGCGTCCCGAATTCATGAAGAAACTGACGGGACTATCTGAATTTCTTGCGGATGGCTGGCCATGGCTGGTCACCAGGGCGCTCGTTTTCCTCGCCGCTGTCTGTCCGACCAACGGGTCGGGCTCCTATCGCATCGTTCTCAGCTGGCGACTGACCCGGCCGACGGCCACTGGAAGCCGTTTCGACGCAGCAGTTTGATTGCAGCCTTGGTATCGAGTGGAAAGTCAGCGCCGAGCATCCAATCCAGATACTCGTCGTGCAAACGCACCGGCTGACCCCGGTGTTTTCCGAAGTTGAACACGACCTCCCCCGAGTCCTCATCGTTGCGCAAACGACTTGATCGATCAACCTCCCAGTCCGGCCGACTGATCCGAATCATGTCCTCGGTCGTATAGCCGAACACGCGGGCGATCTCGCGCATCAGAGGAGGAAGCACCGTCGTATCCGGAATCGCATTGTGCGCCATCTCGTGCTCACGTCCGAGAAAGCGCCTGACGGCCGATTCCAGGTCACGAGACTCTGACTCGCGCCAGACCTGGAACAGATCAATTTCCTTGACCGTTGGCAGGTCCAACCCTGGCTGGCCCGCACGCCTGAGTTCCGTATCCAGCATCAACGTGTCATACCGCCTCGAGACGAATCCCACGAGCACGGCCCCGTCGACCAGTTTTTGCAGGGCCTCCGCACATGAAGAAAAGGAAGGGCATCCGGCTACGGCCTCGTCCGTGATCCCATGGACCGCCGTAGATTCCGCAGGAATTGGCATGCCCGGGTCGAAGAAGGCATGGAATACGAGTGTGTCGTCGTCGACACGAACCACAGCGATTTCCAGGATTCGGTCCTCATAGGGATCCAGACCGGTCGCCTCGATATCGAATGCCAGCAGCTTCACGTCTCGCTCCTCAGTGTTCTCATGCCCCGGGTGCCTCGTTTTGTCTCCGTTTAATCTTACCACCAGCGTATGACAAGGACACGAAACTTGTCAGGCGCAGCTCAGCCCCCTCATGTTTCGTTGAGTCATATCGGCGTTGATGGTTCCACTGGAATCGTCGCCGCAGCTACCCCAATTCCAACGAAAGTGCTTGCCTTGGACGCTGGCCCGATACCCTCATCACTTCTTGGCGCGGTGGTATTTTTTGGCTTGCTGGCGATGATCGGGTGGCTACTGATCCGGGAAACACTACGGATCATTCTCAAACCCGCGTTAGTGTTCATATTGCTTGCACTCCTGGCCGTGTGGGCGGGGCTACTGGACGGAACGGTGGTGGAGGGATTTCTAAGCTGGATGGGCGACCGCCTGATTCTCGCAGTCACAGCGATATCGGATTGGGCCGTCGGCGCGTTCGAGACTGCGTCAGGAAGCAAACCAACGGGAAGAGCCTCCTGACACCTGGGCCTGGGTATTCCAGTCGGCGCGTATGCCTGGCATCAACCACGTTTCGATCGGGCCTTCATGGACGAAGGTCGCCCTTTATGTAGGCAACCTGGTCGAATATCAGGGTGACCTGCCCCCACGAACACTACCACAGATTAAGTTGGTCCAGCCGCAAGGCTCGTGACCGATCCGGGCCCCTGGAGTACGGGCCATCCGTGCCGGGTCGGAAGGTCCGGCGTTCCTGTGCTGGAAGTGCCGATTTCGAATCCAAACACAGAACCGTCTCAGCCAACGTCGATTTTACAATGTGCATGGGTTTGCCCTTTGTATGAACGCGATTCTCCGGGACACACTGACGCTTCGCTGTCTTGACGGAGAGTGGAACTGTTTGGCGTTTGGGAACTCGGTGGCTAGTCTTGGATCTGTTGCTGGAACCACTACCTCACAGGAGGATCCATTTATGTGGACCGGAATTGTACGTCTGTTTGCATCCCTGCTACTCGTTGTTTTCATGGCTCCACAGGCGTTCGCTCAGGACGCTGACGGCGGCAAGGACGACGAGAATAAAGCTTCGGGAAACCACTATCATCTGGGCACCATGACCCCCCCGCGCGAGGAGACGATGGACATCAAGTACGTAATGTCCATGGCCGACGGCGAACACACGGCCTGGATAGTCGTCGAGGATGACGGTCAAGAGGTGAAGATACAGATGATGGACCTCGCGATGAACGAGGAAGTCGTAAGCTACAATTGGTCGCCGCCGGACGAGGATGTGATTATCTCGTGCAAACTTGAGTCCGTCGAGGACGGGGGTTGGGCTGGGGATTGTATCAGCGACGATGACGACGGAGACATCGGACAGATGACGATGGGGCCGATGATGAATCACGATGCTGAACACGAAGATGGCGAAGTTCACGAAGACGACCACGGATATGACGAGGGCGACCACGCCAAGCATGATGCCGATGATGACGGCGATTCAGTGCCCACCGAAGATAGGGAAACCGACAACTAGGATCTCCCTCCGCCGGGGAATTGCGCGGGGCGCCTGCTGCCTCCTCAGTTCCCCGGCGGTACCGCTCGCAGACTCGTTTTCTGATACCGGAGTTGCCCGTGAACATCAAGGCTCTCGCTGCTGAACTGTTCGGCACGTTCGGATTGTCGCTCGCCGTTCTCATCTCGATTAACAGCCCCGGCTTCCCTGTTGGCACACCCGTTATCGCGGGACTGACTCTGGGCCTGTTCGTCTACACGATCGGCCCGATCAGCGGATAGCCACATCAACCCGGCCGTCACGTTGGCCCTTGCCGTGATTCGCAAAGTCGACTTGAAGACGGCCGGGACCTACATCGTGGCGCAATTCCTGGGAGCTGCCCTGGCGATCGGAGTCGGGAGTCTTCTGTTTGCGGCCCCTGCTTCTCTTGTTTGGGCCAATTCTTCCGGCGTGGGCGCTGCGGAAGCGCTGGGAGCGATGGTTTTCCTGTTCGGGATCGCTGCCGTAGTCCTGGGTCGAGTCCCCGATTCGATGAGCGGAATGGTGATTGGGGGATCCTTGATGCTGGGTGTCCTCTGGGCGGCTCAGACATCGAACGGCGTACTGAATCCGGCTGTCGCGTTCAGCCTCGGATCGATGTCTCTGGCATACATCTGGGGACCGATTCTCGGTGGTGCGGTGGGCGCTCTACTCGGTTCCAGTCTTGCCGGAAGTGCAGCAGAAACGGACGGCTAAGTAAACGGCTGATTAACATGTAGCTCCGGGCCGCACTATGGCCCGGAGCTGCCCGGGAAATCTTCGATCTCCATAATCCGCCATGCAGCCAAACACAGACGCGGCATGCGCCGTCCTGCGTTCTGCGTGAAAATATTGTCGTCCATCCGTTTCCCGGCACATGTTCAACCGCCGCACCAATGCCCGCCATTATCCATGTAACTCACTATGTCATTACACGTTATGCCCTGTATACCCGCGTTTGAGAGTAGCACGGCACGCCTTTCGCTCTTATCTCGTGCGTCGTGCAGTAATGACCTAGCTATTCGTGGAGGATATGACTCTGAGTAACCACGCTTGCCCCATCTGTGGAAATGACGCCGTAAAGGGCAACCGATATTGCGCGGAGTGCGATTACGATGGCAGCGGCACCAGGGCGGCTCGGTCCCGGACCGGGTCAGCGATGGCGCCCAAGCGGTCTGGGGGCAGTGTCCCATTGGTGTTGCTGTTCTTCGTCGTCAGCGCTTTCGGCACTGTGCTCACCGGAATGTTCGCTCCGAACGTCCTGTCGATCCAGCTATTGAGGCCCGATGCGATTGAGTCGGCGACCGAGTGGGGGGAGCTGCGAGTCGCACGCATAGGGTCAAGGATCAGGGCACAGGCAAGCACCCGCAGTGACATAGTCGGAACGCTCTCCATCGGAGACAGCGTCCGGGTCGAGCCCGTTTCGAACGGCTGGTTTAGAGTCTACTCACCGGATCTGGTGCCACGCGCTAGGGCGAGACCTCTTGGATTCGTGTATGGGACCCTGCTCAACCCCGCCACATCCATTAGCGTGAGTTCGGGATTAACAGTTCCCGCCAAGAGCAAGCGAAGCGCAGGAACGTAGATCCCGTCGTTCCTCACAGTACCTGTTGGAGCCTCCGGAGCACCTGGGGGCGGTAGGGATCATCTGCGGGAATCTCCGGAATCAATCTGCTGACCCAACTAACCAATCGCCGATCATCGCGCCGGCGGCGCTGTTCCCGCTCGGGAACCATTCGGACTGCTTCCAGCAGCACAGCACCAAGGTTATCATCGACATAGGCCCAGTCGCGCCCGATCAGTTGTCCGATCGCCCGTTTTGCGTCGAGTGCCTGGGCCGCGTTGGCAAGTAGTGCGTCTGGATCCGAGTGCCAGAAAGTTCTCTCGTTCATACCGCCGAGCAGTCGCATTCGCCGTGCCATGTCGCAATCTGTTGTGGCATATAATGTTAAACTTTCACCTGCCGAGGTATCGTAGCACCGGGGCGACAACCACCTCCCCCTATTGACCGTCCACGCCTGTCAGGTTCAGTTCGCTCAGCAGGACCTGGAACTCGGCTCGCTCCCGCAGCTTCGCATACTCCGGGAATACCGCGAACCTCAGAGACCGCGGATCCCGCTCTCGGACAGCCCTGACCGCCGCCTCAAGGGCCGACGCGTAGTCCCCCAGGAGGGCACTCAACGCGGTCAGGTCCGCAGGGGCCGGATCCACTACGGCGGTCAAACGGCGAAGCGCAAGAACAACATTGCCGGCAGATAATTCAGCCGCCAGGTCATCTGTCCCTCCAAGCAGGCCGATCCAATGCTGCAGGTCCTCGTTGCCACGGGTGGAATCGCCGACAAGCAGTCGGGTGAACAACACATCGGCCGACAGCGGCAGGTACTCGGGGAACATGCTCCTCAGGCTGTCCAATCCAGCCAGGGCTCCGCCGAAGTTGTCCTGCAATTTTTGCAGATTCGCCTGCAGCCAGGCAGCATGAAATGCGAATGCATCCACTTCGACGGCTCGTCGGCAGGCGTCCTCGGCGTTCGACAACCGGCCCTCGTACATGGCTAGTTCACAAAGATGAGTCAGCGCATTTCCGTTGCCAGGATCCAATTCAACCGCTCGCTCCAGATGAGCTCGACCGCCGGAATAATCGCGCTCATACAGGAATAGAATCTCACCTAACACGGCATGTGCATCTGCTCCATCAGGATCGATCCGCAAAGCTGTTCTGGCAGCGGCCGCGCCTTCGTGACGCACCGATTCCACGGGAAACCGTGAGAATCTGGGGAGCGCGACATAGGCTTCGGCGAGTGCCGTCCAGGCGGGAGCAAAACTGGAGTCAGCTTCGATGGCAAGATGGTAGTAATACATAGCTTCCAGCAGGTCGCCACCCTCACTCTCCGCCCATCCGAACCGGCCCTGTGCATACAGTTCAAACGCCTCGGCATCGGTTCGCCGCCGCGCAAGTCGACGACGTTGTTCTTCGCCCAGTCTCAAACCCAGGGCCGACGCGACTCCTTCCACGATTGCATCCCGTGCGACGAACCACTCCGCCAGCGTCGTATCCTGCACTCCGGACCAGACGACCGCACCCGAACGTGTATCGATCAGACGAGCCGCAATACGGAAGCGTCCGCCTGACCTCCGGGATGCCGCATCCAGGACTACGGCGGCGCCGAGACTTGCACCTGCCTGTCCGGCATCACGATTCACGTCCTTGTACGACCGTGCCGACACCCGTCCCCAGAGCTCCAGGTCCTGAACCATGGCGAGCCCCACATCGATTTCGTCGATGAACCCCTCATTGAACGCCACGTTGTGCGCACCATCGAGATCAATCATCGGTAATACCGCCACGATCGGTCGAGGAGGGATGGTGACGGGAGCATCTGACGGGTGTGAACCGGGCTTCATATAGAGCGCGAGGGCGAATCCCACGAGAATGGCCACGGCAGGGAGTCCCATCCATAGGACCATTCGGACGGATCGCGCGCCGATGCGTCTTCGCGCCCGATCTTCGCCTGATACAGTATCCTTCATAGGTGAGCAAGATCGGTCCGCTGGTCCGGAACCGACAGGTGTGAAGAGAAGGAGTACTGGAAAAAGATGATGCGCCTCGATGCTGGACTCTGTGGGCACTGCATACATACGCGACTGATATCTAATGCACGTGGTTCGTGTTTCTCACTCTGTCGCGCCGCCGAAACGCATGCTGAACTATCCAGGTATCCGTCGCTGCCGGTTCTCTCATGTGCGGTGTATTACCCGGGTGTGCCGATGGTGCCGGAGAATCAGAAAAGCAACCGGCCCGATGGCGACGGGCGAAGTTCATCCATGTAGCAGCCTGCAGCTTTTCGGGAGCATGCTCCCCGCTGACATGCAACCTGCAGAGCTGGATATGCTCTGAATCCCGTCGACAGCAGGACAGGCAGAACTGCTAAACTCATATCAAGACTATTCTTACGGTCTGCCATTCTGACGGTTGTCTCGGGTTACTTGTTGAGTCGACCCAACGGCAGGATTCTTGCTCATTACCGGGATTACCGGGTTCAACCGCATGGATGGAGAAATTCGATCGATGGTCGATGAACGGACCATCGGTGGACTGTCGAAGAAAGAGGATGGGCTATGACGGACCTAGCTGTGATGCTCGCCGTCTCGGGGGCCGCCAGTCTGCAGGCACGCCGCGTCATGAAGATGCGCCGCATGCCGAAACTGCGCCTGCGCGTTGATCCCGGAGCAAAGCCGCAGCGTCTTCGATACGGCAGCCGTCATGTTCTCGTCTGGATGCTGAAACTCGTCAATACGGGCCCGGAGACGGCGCGGGGCTGCGAAGCCCTGCTTGAGCGCCTGGAATATTTTGACGGAATGCTCTGGCAGATGCACCCGGGATTCCCATTCTCGCTTCAGCTTCCATGGTCGGGCGTTGGCTCCATGGCCCGGCTCAATGTGGCGCCCGGCGAGACATCCTGCGAGCTACCACTGGTGCTGACGTATTTTGACGAGGCCAAGTTTCGCCTGGTCACGCCACTCGAAATCAGTTCCGGAATGATGCTCGAGTATCCGGCAGGACACTACCGTCTCACCGTCTCAGTGCGAGCATCAGAGGGACTCGAGACAGCTACGAGGCAACGCTTCGTCTTGCACTACGACGGTACGCCGGAGGGCATGAAGATCGAGGACGTCGGCGCACCGTAACACACTCTCCATCACTGATCTGCAATTATACCAGACCTTGCCGTCGTCCCCTGCCGGCAGCCAACTTGATCGACCGACGAAGTGGCCTGCTCTCGTGGGCCATCCCCGATCGCCCCGACATCGAGAACATCGCAAATGTTTCGTGTATTCGTCCGCAGCTCGCTGATCCTGATGGGACTCTCTACGATCTTTCCGGCGATTATCGGAGCCCAGGAACCAGACTCCCTTCCCCGCTGGGCCGACAATGCCGAATTGTCATTCGTCCTGACATCGGGAAATTCCGAATCCAATTCCTTCGGTGTGCGAAACACACTTACTCGCGAACTCCACTCCTCCACACTCCGTCTGGATGCCGGAGGCATTCGGGTCGAGTCAGGGACGATCACCCGCACGGCGGTCGGCACCGGTCAAACCGACTTCACAGTTTCGGAACAGGTCGAACGGGAAACGACAGCGGAGAATTATTTTGCGGAAGTGCGATATGACCACCCGTTGTCGGACCGCACTTACGTCTATAGCTCGGGAAGCTGGATAAGCAACCGGTTTGCCGGTATCGATAACCGGTGGACAGGTGCAGTCGGCATTGGAATCAAGCTGGTCACAGGTGACCGGTCAACGTTCAATGTCGACCTGGGTGCTACGGTCGCAAGTGAGGATCGCATCATTGGTGGGACAGAAACTTTTGGTGGCCTCCGGCTGACCTGGGAGTACACGCGGCAAGTTACGGAGACGGCGGAGTTCTTGAGTCAGCTCGTCCTGGATGAGAGCCTGTCCGACACGGAGGACTTGCGGGCTAAGTTCGACAACTCGATCCGCGTGGCGATCACCGGCGTCCTTGCATTGAAAACGGGGCTGAAGATCCTGTTTGACAATCAGCCGGCGCTCGAAGAAGTCGATCTATTCGACGCGCCGGGCGGAACGATGATCGGCACTGTACTTACGCCGCTCGACGAAGTGGACACGCAGATCACCGTTTCCCTGGTGGTCAGTCTGTGACGTTCTCGAAATAGAGGACGCCCCCACCGTTGCCACCGACAAACAGATCAAGGTCACCATCCGCGTCGATGTCGACGAAGGCGGGTACGGCATAGGGGGGTACATCGACCGGCAACTGACCCACAAGCGTGAATTTCGGCTCGGTGGCTGTCCCGTCGTTCCGGTACACCTGGATGCCGTTGGACTCCGAGCCTAGAATCAGATCCTGATCACCATCCCGATCCAGATCGACGAACCGCGGAACGCTGCGGCGCCCCACATCGATGCCGCCGTACGATTCGGATTCCAATACGAATTCCGGTCGAGTGGTTGATCCCCGGTTGCGGTAAAAGTTCAGCTCACCCGAAGCCTCTCCCACGAATAAATCCAGATCTCCGTCCGCATCGATGTCCACGAGCGCGGGCGCTCCGTTCGTTCCACGCGTGAGTGTCACGTCGAACGTAGAATCGGATTTAAATTCGCCATTCCGACCCCAATAAAGTGCCAGATTCGCACGCCAGTTTCCAAGGATCATGTCGACTTCACCGTCACCGTCCAGATCGCCGAACGCCGGTGAGTAATGAAAGGAACCCTCGATCGGCATCGTGCCACGGAGTTCGAACTCTGGCACCCTGGCCGAACCCGTGTTCTCGAACCGGAACATGTGACCGGTCGTGCGACCTGACTGATCGATCTTGTTGCTGACCAACAAGTCATAGTCCCCGTCGGAGTCCAGATCGACGAACACCGGTACGCTCTCACTGCCGACATCGATGGACGTAAGAAACCTGCTGGTTCGAATTTCAAACTCTCCGGCCATCGTGTGTTCGAGATAGTACAGATTGTCGATCGTCGTGCGGTTCGGATTAAACGCTCCACCGAGCACGCCGACCAACATGTCCAGGTCGCCATCTGCATCCATGTCGGCTAGCGCAGGCGCATTGTAGCCGCTGGTTAGCAACGGATTGTTGGGCGGAAACTGGATGGGCTCCCCGTCCAGATCAGGCCGCTTGCATGTGCCCTCGTTTTCGATGTATAGCAGTCCCGCCTCGAAAAAATCACCCCAGAACAGGTCGCTGTCACCGTCGGCGTCCAGGTCTGCCAGCGCCAGCGTGTTGGCCCCGTGCAGACTGCCCGCCGGATTGCCACCGGGAATCCGCCCGGGAAGAGCACCACCGGGTCCGAATTCCGCCACGATTTCGATGTTTTGAAATCGATCAGTGACATGGATGAAACGCGGCAGACCGTTCTCGTCGCGTCCGACTTCCGAGTATTGTGTGATCGTTCCTGTGAGTCGACCGATCAGTAGATCAAGGCGACCGTCACAATCGATATCCGTGATATTGGGAATATTCTGGCGGTCGGAGAAGATTGGATCGCCATTCACGTCACGCAGCGAATCGGCCGCCAAAACGAAGCGCGGCTCGGTCAACGAGCCCTCGTTCCTGTAGTACCTGATATAGCTGAAGATCTCCTCGGTCAGCAGGTCCGCGTCACCATCAGAGTCGAGATCCGTGAATCGATACCACTCTCCTGCCTCGAGCCCCTGAAAGGCGTTTGACCGCCACTGGAACAAGGCCTTATGTGGCGTACCTACGTTCTCGAAGAATATGATGCGACCCGAATATTCCTGGATGAACAGATCCTGATCTCCGTCACCGTCGATGTCACGGATTTGCGGACGTGGTTGGTTGAAGCCGCCCAGCCACGGGAAGGCATAAGCGGATCCGGCGCTATCGACCACAGGAATCCCGACTACGCTCATCGTGTAGACCGGAAATAAGTTCTCCCGCACATGCGTTGGCGAGGATGGACTGACCGCCGTCGTCGAAGCGCATCCCGCGACCAACGCGACGATGAGACCACAGGCCCCGTTGGATTTCGTTACGACGTGCTGGCGCACCTTAGTCCGTCGGGATCGCGGTGCCCATGCCCGCCGCATAGCGTCCGACCTCGATCAGCTTGATAACCGCGCCGCTCGCCGTATCTATGACGGCGACGAATCCGTTACCCGGTGCGGCACGGTCAGCGGCAGGCTGCGTGTTGCGATTGCCCACATAGAGCTTGGAACCGTCGGGAGACAACGCGATCCCGTGAGGAGCTGCAAAGCGTTCGTCCCGAATTGTCTGAATCACCGTCCAGTCCGTCGCATCGATCACAGTCACCGCGTTGCCGACGCGATTGCCGATGTACATCCGCGTGCCATCCGCAGAGAACACCGGGTGCCATGGTGCGGCCGGCACATCTATCGTGGTCACCACGGGCGGCGCCATGTGTTGGGTTGCGTCCATCACCAGCAGCTTGCCCGTCATCTCACCCCCTGCGACGAGGTACTTACCGTCGGGGGTCATGGCAAACTGAACGAGCACGTGCACCCGGTCATCCGTATTCGGAACAGCGCCCAGCTCGATTGCTCCGCTGTCCGGCATATAGGCGACCATGTCGTTACTGGCCAGACTCGCGGCATAGACATGCGAACCATCGGGAGACACGGTGATCGCATGGGGTCGAGCAACGAATACGTCGACTTCGTCGATCTCCATCGTTGAACGCTGGATCACTCCAATACGCTGCGGTGGGTTTACGGCCGCCATCGATCGTCCCACGAACAGCCGATCGCTGTTCGAATCGAGCGCCAGCAGGCCCGGCGTCTCGAATTCGGCTCGGCCGACGAGATTGTTCTCGCGATCGAACTTCAGCACGAAACCGTCCGCGATCAGCGACAAGTACCAGAAGGAGCCGTCGGGCTCGACGACAATGTGGTGAGGTTTCGCGTTGAGAGAGAACCCGAGCGCCAGCAGGTCCACCGTGTAGACCACTTCGTCGGTATCCATGTCGATCACCGAGACCGACGGGGAACCCTGGTTCGCTACGTACAGGTAATTGTTGCCCGCACGCGCGCCGGAACCCGGGTCCACCACAACTGCACGTGCCGACGCGCATCCCGCCGCCGGGACAAGCCCGGCGACGAGATATGCGACGATTCTGAAGATACGTCTGTTCACGATACGGGTCGGCCTTCCCTCTTCTTGAGGATGAACAGCCCTTCGCTACCACTCGTCACGATGATCGTTCCGCTCTCGAAGAACGGATAGTTGCTCCACGATCCACCAAAACTCGGGCTGTTGTCACCATACGGAACCGTGTCGAAGAAGCCGACCTCGACCGGATTTGTGCGGTCGCTGATGTCCAGCACACGCAGTCCGGACATGTAATTCGACTGATACATCAAGTCGCCCTTGATGTACAGGTTATGATCGATCGACGGCTCCAATCCCGTGTGCTCTTTGACGAGGATCGGATCGTCCAAGTCGGTCAGGTCCCACACGAGAGTCCGGGTCCGTTCGACAAGCCCCTGCATCTCATCCAGTTCATCGTTGGAATAGAAATACCGGTGCTCCTCATCGAACCATCCCTGATGCGTGTAGCCCACGTTAGGATACGTCGCCATCGACACAGCAACGGGATTGTCCTTGTCCGTCACGTCCGCGATGCTGAGTGCCGTCTCGTTCGCACCCAGGCAGATTTCGCGACCCTGATACTCTGTGTCAGGGCCGTGATAGACGACGCACTGCGCATCGTGAGTATACCCCGTTTTCTGTCTCCCGGTGGACGCATCCGCGAAACACCCGGAGAACGTCGGCTCCAGCGGGCTGCTGATGTTGATCATATGCAGACCACCACCGCAGGTTTCGCCGCCCCCGTTGCTGCCGACCGCGTACGCGAATCCGGTTTCCTCGTTGATCACGATGTTGTGGACATTCGCGACGCCCGTATAGAGCGCCGTCGGTTCCACCGTTACCGGACCGTTTGAGATATCGAGGCCACGCAACAGGGTGAGGTCGAACACCTGCATCCCGTGCTGTCCCGCACCGTCCGCCACGATGAATGCGTGATTGTCGTGTACCTTGATATCACGCCACGCTGCCGAATTCGTACCCGGCGTTTTGGGAAGGTTGGCGACGACGATGGGGTCCTCCGGGTTCGTCACATCGACGAATGACGTTCCGTCCATCCGGCCTACGAGCGCCCATTCGTGTCCCGTCTCGGCGTCCGTCCAGCCCCAGATGTCGTTCAGGTTGATGCCACGGCCTCCACCGAGGTCCGTCACGGGAATGAACGCCACCAGATCCATTTCACTGCACTCGAAACCGGCTGCCGCGCCATCGGCGCAGTCGACCTTGCCGTCGACGATGGCATCGAGGCTGTTAGGTGCCGTGTACAATTCCGTTTCCTCGATCCACTCACCCGCCGCGTCGCGGTTGAACACGTAGACCGAACCCAGGCCCTGGTCGGAGTTCGCTGCCGACACGGCCGCCAGATCGCCTTCCATGTCGAATGAGGCGCCGAATACATCACGCCCCTGAAGATCGCCTGCGGTGAGCTTCAGGGCGGAGGCCCATCCGCCATCAGGATCGCGGATAAACCGATACACGGACCCCGTAAACCGCCTGGTCCCAATCGCTCCGACCCACAACTCGTGTTCGCCGGCAGCCAGCGCCCCGCCGAACCGCGTCTGCTGAGTCGCGTCAAACGGCTGGAGACCGGCGACCGCATTCCAGTCACCAGAATCCTCATCTCGCTCGAACGCGAATACGGCACCAACGAATCGATTTACGCGTCCCGTACCCGCATAGACCGTCGTCCCGTCGATCAGCAGGCTCGCACCCAACCGGTCGCCCTTCTCGAGGCCGCGCGGTTCCAGCTTGCCGATCTCGCTCCACGACCCGTCGGCAAAACCGAATGCGTATACAGCGCCAATCTGCTCTTCGGCCCGCGTGGCGCTGACGACGACTACGTCCCCGTCGATGGTCATCACGACACCGAACCGATCCCCGGCCATCGACTCGGAACCGGAGAGTTTGCCGGTCTCTGTCCAATTTCCCGACCCGTCACGCTCGAACGAATACACGACGCCCGCAGAGTCGTTCGCGGCCCAGGCTCCCACGAGGAGATGAGCGCCCGACAGGGCCACGGACGAGCCGAACTGGTCGCCCTCGGCTCCGTCCGATGCAGACAGCATCTGGTCGAAGGTCCAGCCATCGCCATCTGCCGAATACACATACACGGCGCTGGCAGATGCGATCGACGTAACGAGGGTGCCGTCATCGACCGCGAGCGTGCCGCCGAACCCATCTCCATCCTCGGAGTCGGGCGACTCGAGCTTCGCCATCTCAGACCACGCGCCCGAATCGTCCCGGCCGTACGCATATACGAATCCCGGCGTTGTCTGATTCTGCGACTCACCGACGAATATTCTACCGTTCGATACAACCACCGTCGCCCCGAATCCCTGCTGGGCATTCGCAGATCGACCTCCGGTTCGCATGCTTTGCGCGTCGGCAACGCCGACGGTAACCAGGAGCATGACGGCGCTCCATATAAAAGATCCAGATTTCCGCATGACTTCTTTCCTCCTGCTAGTAATCCCGCCTGATACCTGTGTTGGATTTCGACGGCGCCGGATACACTGGCGCGAATCGATGGATCCAGAAGTATCAGTACATGGGAAGGAATCTCGGATGCTCTACCCGCACACCACCGCCACTCCCCCCTCCCGAGCAATCGCTGCCGAATATCGTCGTGCACCACCACACCGGCAACCCTGGTGCCGGCGGCTAGCACTGGGCCCGTTACGGACCATGACCTTAGGTTTCGAATATCCGAACCACTGATTGTCACTACTCACTACGGAGGAACTATGCAGCGGTTTCGACACTGGGTACTGCTGATCCCTGGCCTGGCATGCACCCTGGCCCCGACTGGAGTGCTGAAGGCGCAGACTGACCTTGACTCGGTGACGATTCTGCTTCCAGCGCGAGTGTTTGACGCGGAAGCCGGTTCGATGCGCGACGACTGGGCCGTGATCATCAAAGGGGACAGGATCCAGGCCGTCGGCCCGGCGGAGCAGCTCGGTCGGTCAGCGGGAGCGGTGGTGATTGAGCTTCCTGGCGCGACCCTTCTCCCGGGGCTGATCGACGCACATTCACACGTGACCCTGCATCCGTACGACGAAACACCGTGGGCCGATCAGGTCGTGCGAGAGTCGCTCGAAGAGCGCACGATCCGAGCAGTCGCGCACGCCAGGGCTTCTCTGCTGAGCGGATTTACGTTGTTGCGGGATCTGGGCGCGGAAGGGGCGGGCCAGGCAGACGTGTCTCTGCGCGACGCGATCGCCGCCGGCATCGTGCCCGGACCACGTCTTCTGGTCGCATCCCGAGCCATCGTCGCCACAGGAGGTTACTCGCCTGGACCACGCGGATACGCATGGAACATCGACATTCCGATCGCCGCTCAGGAGGCCACCGGAACCGACGAAATGCGCCGGGCAGTGCGCGAACAGATTGCACTCGGGGCTGACTGGATCAAAGTGTACGCAGACACGCGCAGCGACCTTCCGGCACCGACTGCCGAGGAGCTGGAAGCGATCGTAGACGAGGCATCCCGGACCGGACGTCGAGTGGCGGCGCACGCGTCGACACCAGCAGGAATGAGGCGCGCTGTGCTCGCCGGAGTGGCTACGATTGAGCACGGATTCCATGGAACGACCGAGGTATTCGACTTGATGGCGAAGCATGGCGTCGCTTTCTATCCGACGCTTGCCGCCGTCGCCGCCAACGAAGAGTACGCCGGCCGCTTCACGCCGGGGGAAGCGCCGTCAGCGAGAATCCTCCAAGTACTCGATGTATTCCGGCTGGCGCGACGGGCCGGCGTGATCATCGGCCTGGGTAGCGACGTGGGCGTGTTTGACCACGGTGACAGCAGGATCGAACTCGACTGGATGGTGCGTGGCGGGATGAGTCTCACCGAAGCCCTGCAAGCGGCTACGATCGTGAATGCCGAGATCCTGGGTGTCGATGAGCAGCTTGGTTCGATCACCGCCGGCAAGCTGGCTGATCTGGTCGCTGTCGCTGGCAACCCGACCGACGACCTGTCGGCGCTGCGCGATGTGGTTCTGGTGATGAAAGGCGGGCATCTGGTAGTTCAACCTTGACGGCCAGCTGAAGCTCCGCTATTCATCGGCCCATGATTAGTCAGGCGTCGTTCCGTTATTCGTACACTGAGTCCTCCGCCTGGCGGTGGTGGGCAGACCGCGCGCAAACGGAAGTGGATACCGCCTGATTCGGCAATGAAATAAAGCCATTACAACCCCACTTCCGGTCGCCGGGAGCGGGGTTTTTTTCGCCCTTCTCCCACAGCTGGAAGACCACAAGGGCGAATGACATGAGTCGTCTGTTTGACATAGCGGCGGACCTGGACACACCAGTATCCGCCTATCTGAAGCTGGCACCATTCGGCCCGCGCTTTCTGCTCGAGAGCGTAGAAGGCGGCGAACGCTTGGCCCGCTACTCGTTTCTCGGCTTCGGAGATGGTCTGGACGTCCGGCTGGAACGTGAATCGCTACGAGTCGGAACCGAGACCATTGAGTTGACCGGACTACGATCCGACCTGCTGGCGGGTCTGCGTGGAGCTCTCGCACATGCCCCTGTGCCCGGAGCGGATGGCATCGACCTCCCGTTCTCCGGGGGCCTCGTCGGGGTTACGGCATACGACTTCGTGCGGCGCCTCGAGCATATCCCCAGGCCCGAGGCACATGGAGCTGGAGGCGTACCCGATGCCGCCTGGTTCGCGCCAGGATCGATACTGGTTTTTGATCACCTTACCCGGCGGGCAGCGCTGCTGCATGATGGACCCGAGACCGAGCGGAACGCGCTTCGGCGGGAAGTGATTCGTGCCCTGCGCGGGCCGATTCCCAAGCGCCGGACCGGCGGAAAAGTCGGCGCTCCTCGGGCAAGCTTCGACGAGTCAGAATTCTGTGCTGCCGTCGAACAGGTCCAGGAACACATCACGGATGGCGACGTCTTCCAACTTGTCCTGTCCGTGCTGTTCTCGGGAGAAACAGATCTACCACCGTTCGAGGTCTACCGGGCTCTCCGACAGCTCAATCCGTCGCCGTACATGTACTTCTTTGAGTTCGACGAAACCGCGGTCATCGGCTCGTCGCCCGAAGCACTGGTCCGTCTCGACGGACGCCGGGCTTCACTCCGGCCAATCGCCGGAACCCGGCCTAGAGGACGAACGCCCGAGGAAGACGCGCAGCTTGAGGTGGACTTGCTGGCCGATCCGAAAGAGAGTGCCGAGCATGTCATGCTGGTAGATCTCGCCCGCAACGACCTGGGACGGGTAGCCGTGCCGGGATCCATCGTCGTGGACCCATATCGCGCCATCGAACGCTACAGCCACGTGATGCACATGGTGAGTGGTACCGAGGGAATCCTGGCGCCTGATTACGATGCCTTCGACTTGTTCGCTGCAGCATTTCCCGCGGGCACGGTCGTCGGAGCACCGAAAATCCGGGCCATGGAAATCATCGATGAGCTTGAACCGGGTCCGCGTGGTTTGTATGCGGGAACGGTCGGCTATTTCGGCACCGGGGGTAGCATGGATCAGGCGATCACGATTCGCACCCTCGTGCTCCAGGACGATGGCTACACGTATCAGGCAGGAGCCGGTATCGTGGCCGACAGTGCCCCCACCAGCGAATACGAGGAAGTTCACGCCAAGAGCGCAGTGCTGGCGGCATCGCTGATGCTGGCCGAGGAGGGCCTGTGAAACATGTTCTTGTGATCGACAATTATGACTCGTTCACCTACAACCTCGTCCAGGCTCTCTCCTGTCTCGGGGCGGAGATCACCGTACGCCGCAACGATCAGCTCACCGTGTCGGAGGCACTCGCCCTGGGAGCGACCCACGCCGTCGTATCACCAGGACCAGGCAGACCAGAGACATCGGGAATTTCGATGGACCTGATCCGGGAGGCGGCCGGGCGGATTCCGGTACTCGGTGTGTGCCTGGGCCATCAAGCCCTAGCCGCGGCATTCGGTGCTCGTGTCAAGGGAGCGCTCCAGCTCATGCACGGCAAGGTATCTTCTGTCTACCATGATGGACGGACGGTGTTTGAGGGCCTGCCGAGCCCGTTCCTCGCCGGGCGGTACCATTCGCTGGCAGTTCCGGAGGACTCGCTGCCTGCGGAATTGTCGATCAGCGCCTTTACGTCCGAAGGGGAGATCATGGGCCTGCGTCACCGCGATGTAGTGCTCGAAGGCGTCCAGTTTCATCCGGAGAGCATCCTCACCCCGGAGGGAGATCGCCTGCTCAGGAACTTCCTGGAACTCGAATCCCGCGAGAGGTCAGGCGTATGAGCGATGTGCTCGCGCGCATACTTGCCGGCGACTCGCTGACGGAGTCCGAAGCTGAGGACCTCCTGTGGCAGCTCGCGGAAGGCTCCGTCGAACCAGCCCTTTCTGGAGCGATTCTCGTAGCCTTGCGTCTGAAAGGGGAGACGGCAGATGAGATCCGTGGATTCGCCAGAGGAATGCGTGACCTGGCGGTCGCGCCACGCCTGCCGGTTGACGTCCTCGGTGATGCCGTCGATATCGTAGGTACTGGTGGTGACGGATCCGGCAGTTTGAACCTGTCGACCGGATCTGCACTTCTGGCTGCCGCATGCGGATTGACCGTCGTCAAACACGGCAACCGATCGATCACCAGCCGATCCGGGAGCGCGGACGTTCTGGCCGAGTTGGGTCTCCCTATACCGCTAGATCCTCAATCCGCCGGCCAGTGTCTCGAGCACACGGGTTTCACGTTCCTGTTCGCCCCGCATTACCACCCGGCGATGAAGCAATTGGGAAAGGTTCGGCGCGCACTGGGAGTACGAACCTTATTCAACGTCCTCGGTCCCCTGACAAACCCGGCTCAGCCACCCTATCACGTAATCGGAGCCTGGTCCGAAGATGTGGCGGACTCCATGGCACACTGCCTGGCCGGAATGGATATCCGGAGGGCCTTCGTCGTCCATGGTACTCCAGGTTGGGACGAGGCTACTCCGTGTGGACCGTTCACATTGCTCGACGTGCGGCCGGGCGAGGTGGTTCGGCAGGTGCGTGATCCAGAGTCGCTTGGAATCAGCCGCTGTCGGCCGGAAGACCTGGCCGGCAAGACGCCGTCCTACAATGCAGGCAGCCTGCGTGAGGCCCTGACGGGAACGTCCGGACCGCACCAGGACGCCCTTGTTCTGGGTGCAGCGCTCGCCCTGGAGGTCACAGGCCGAGTCTGCGATCCCCCCGCGGCAGTCGCCCTGGCCCGCGAAACGATCGCCGGCGGTGCGGCGGGCGACCTTCTCGAACAATTGGCAGACTTCGGCACGGTTGTGCGAGACCAGGTGAACGGTGGCTGACTTCCTGGAGGCGATGTCCATTGCCTCAACCCGCAGAGTCCGTCGAGCTGCCGCTCTCGTGCCTGCAAGCGAGATTCGCATTAGGGCGGCCGACGCTCCACCAGCGCCGCCACTTCAGCTCTCGCAAGCTGGGTTTGACGTGATCGCAGAAGTAAAGCGGCGCGCACCAGGACGGCCGACCCCGATGGTCATCGGACCGCGGGACATGGAATTCCCGGCCCGTCTTGCGACGGCGTACGCCGAGGCCGGTGCGGCGGTTGTGTCCGTGCTCACCGAGCCACTCGCATTCGACGGAGAGCTCGACGACCTGATCCGAGCCGTCGAGACGCTGAATGGATTGGCATCCGCCATACCGACCATGCGGAAGGACTTCCTGGTTGACCCATACCAGCTCTTCGAGGCCAGGGCAGCCGGTGCCGGTGGTGTGCTGTTGATCGCCGATCTCCTCAATCCGGAGGCCATCGACCCGATGCTGGACGCCGCGCAGGAATCCGGACTGTGGTTGCTCGTAGAGGCGTTCGCAGATGCCCGCTTCTCTGCTGCCGTCGACATGGCTCGGCGCGCACGGGACCGAGGTGTCACCGCGCTCGTGGGAGTAAATTCCCGCAACCTTCGAACGCTTGCAGTCGATCGGGACCGGCTGCGACGCGTGGCCGCGCACCTGCCCGATGACATCCCGACTGTGGCAGAAAGTGGACTGCAGCACGAGTCGGACGCCGCTTACGCAGCCCGCCTTGGCTATCAACTCGCGCTTGTGGGAACCGCTTTCGTCACGGCTTCCGATCCGGTCGCACGATTGTCGGGATTCATCCGGGCGGGTCGTATGGCGATTGAGGCCTCGTGAAGATCAAGATTTGCGGCATAATGGACCCTCGCTCGGCAGCCGCGGCCGTCATGGCAGGTGCGGATGCCATCGGATTCATGTTCGCCGATTCTCCGCGACGCCTCAGTCCTCGTGAAGCCGCACGGATTGCCGCAGATTTGCCGACCGACGTGGAGCGAGTGGCCGTATTCCGGCTGCCCAGCCTGGATGACGTGTATCGCGTGCTGGATGAATTTTCCGGGATCACCGTCCAGGCGGAGCCCGATGCGGATCTCATCGCGACGTTTGGTAGCCAACTGTTGCCCGTCCTGCATGACGGCGAAGAACTCGAGGACGAGGCGGCGATGGTCCCCTCGGAATTGCCCATACTCCTTGAGGCCGGGGGAAGCGGAGGAAGTGGCATGCAGCCCGATTGGTCGCGTGCAAGCCGGCTGGCTCGACATCGCCGGTTAATGCTCGCCGGAGGTCTGCGGGCTCGCAACGTGCTCGCCGCAATTCGAATCGTGCAGCCGTGGGGAGTGGATGTGAGCAGTGGTGTCGAGACATCTCCCGGTGTGAAGTCACCCGAGCTGATCACCGAATTCGTTCAGACGGTGAGAGATCGCGAGACGGAGGAGACTACGTAATGCAGGCGAATCTGCAGGACCTGATCGAGGGTCGACTGCCGGACGCACAGGGTCGATTCGGCCCGTTTGGCGGACGGTTTGTTCCCGAGACACTGGTCGGAGCGATCGAGCGGTTGGAGCGCGAAGCTCGACAGGCGCTGGCAAGTCAGGATTTTGTCGACCGGCTCGCGCACGAGTTGCGGTCGTGGGTCGGGCGCCCGACGGCGCTCACTCGGGCGGACGGACTGGGTAGCCGCTGGGGAGCCGAGGTGTGGCTGAAGCGAGAGGACCTGACCCATACCGGTGCCCACAAGATCAACAACGCGATCGGCCAGGCACTACTCGCGAAGCGGATGGGCGCCCATCGAATCGTAGCAGAGACCGGCGCCGGCCAGCATGGAGTAGCGACCGCCGCGGCATGTGCCCGACTGGGCATCCCATGCACGGTGTATATGGGATCAATTGACGCCGAACGCCAGGCACCAAATGTGCTGCGAATGCATCGACTTGGGGCCGAGGTCGTCACGGTCTCGACCGGAGATCGGACCCTGCGTGCGGCGATCAACGAGGCGATGAGAGACTGGGTGTCCGACCCGGAGGGTACCTACTACCTGCTTGGCTCCGCCGTCGGTCCACACCCCTACCCATGGCTGGTTCGAAGCCTGCAAACAGTGATCGGGACTGAATCCCGGGCCCAGATACTCGATTCCGCGGCCGGCCTGCCGGACATAGCCATTGCCTGTGTCGGAGGTGGAAGCAACGCGATCGGACTTTTCCATGCGTTCCTAGGGGATGCCGACGTTGAGTTGCTGGGCGTAGAGGCTGGAGGCTCGGGCCCGGAGCCCGGCCATCACGCGGCGACGATCGCCCACGGACGAGTCGGCGTGCTGCACGGCAGTCATTCGCTGCTGCTTCAGGACGAGCATGGGCAGGTCAGCGACACGCACTCGATTTCCGCCGGTCTGGACTATCCGGGCGTTGGCCCTGAACACGCATTCCTGTCATCGATCGGGCGGGCTTCCTATACGACGGTGTCCGACGAAGAAGCGCTGTCCGCCCTGGAGGAATGCTGTGCCGCCGAGGGAATTCTCCCTGCCCTGGAATCAGCACATGCGTTGGCGGGCGCACGGACATGGGCGGCCACTCGACCGGGTTCCCGCATCCTGATCGGCCTGTCCGGGCGGGGGGACAAAGACATGCCAGCGCTGGAAGAAGGCTGTCGAACAGCCGGGAAGACAACCTCGTGACGCAAACTGGAGGATTCCGCCTCGAAAAGGCGATCCGGACTGCAAACGAGCGAGGGGAACCAGCTCTGGCAGCCTTCCTCACAGCGGGATTTCCTGCTCGTGACGGCTTCGCAGTCGTCGTGCGACGGATCGCCTCCGCAGCAGATATCATCGAGCTTGGTGTGCCGTTTTCCGATCCGATGGCCGACGGAGTCACGATTCAGGATTCCAGCCGCCAGGCACTCGCAGACGGTGTCAACCTGACCTGGATCCTCGAACTCGTGGCGGGTTTGGGACTGTCTATCCCGATCGTATTGATGAGCTACCTGAATCCGCTCCTCGCCCGCGGATTCGATAAGCTTGCCGCCGATGCCTCGGAGGCCGGTGTCACCGGATTCATCGTTCCCGATCTGCCAGTCGACGAAGCCGGTCCCTTGCGCGAGGCACTGACAGCCCGAGAACTGGCTCTCATTCAACTCGTCACGCCGCTGACCCCGAGCGATAGACGGGAGAGAATCGCAGCTGCCAGCCAGGGATTCCTCTACGCCGTGACACGTACCGGGACGACGGGCGGAGACTCGACAGATTCGGTTTCCAGCATTGAAACATACCTGCAGGGTCTCCGCGCCATATCACCTGTACCCGTGCTGGCGGGGTTCGGGATTCGGACTGCTGACCAGGTACAATCGATAGCCAGACTCGCAGACGGCGTCATCGTCGGAAGCGCTCTGGTGGAACGGCTCGCAGAGGGCGATGACCCGGCAGAATTCCTCAAACAGCTCCGGAATCCGGGGAGAACAGACCAATGATTGCGGTAATAGACAGACGATGTTCACTGCGGGCGAAAGCGGAAGTGGTCCGGTTCGTCGAAGGCGAGGGCCTCCGCGTCCAGGTGAGCGAAACTGAAACGGAAAGCCTGCTTGCCGTCATCGGATCGCCGCCTCCGGATCTGGCCGATCGGCTCGAGGCGATGCCCGCCGTGCAGGAAGTTCGACGGGACAGCCCTCCATATACGCTCGTTTCGCGAGAGCACCGACCGGACTCAAGCCGTATTCGGGTAGGAAATGTGTACATCGGTGGCGATGACATCGTCGTGATCGCCGGGCCCTGCGCCGTCGAAAGTCGGGAAGGACTATTGGAGGCTGCCCGGGCCGTAGCAGACGCCGGCGGTGCCCTGCTGCGCGGAGGAGCCTTCAAGCCCCGAACTTCACCTTACAGCTTCCAGGGTCTCGGAGAGGCCGGTCTCGCGATGCTGGCCGAAGCACGGGAGATCACAGGACTGGCCGTGGTAACGGAAGTCGTGGCGCCGGAGGATGTGGAACTGGTCGCCTCATATGCTGACATGCTGCAGATCGGCGCTCGGAACATGCATAATTATCGGCTCCTGTCGGCTGTGGGTGAGCAGTCGAAGCCGGTGCTGCTCAAGCGTGGCCTGATGGCAACGATCGAGGAGTTGCTCCTTGCGGCCGAGTACGTTCTCTCCGCCGGCAATCCGCGACTGATCCTGTGCGAACGAGGGATTCGCACGTTTGAGCGCGCCACGCGTAACACCCTGGACATCTGTGCCGTGCCATTGCTCAAGGAAGCGACACACCTGCCCGTCCTGGTGGATCCGAGTCACGCAGCGGGAAGACGGGAACTCGTCCCGGCACTGGCCGGAGCTGCGATTGCTGCCGGGGCGGACGGGCTGATCGTGGAAATGCATCCAGATCCAGAACGCGCGCTCAGCGACGGACGACAGAGCCTGACACCCGAAGGATTCAGATCGATGATGGACGGCCTTGAGCGGATTGCCGCGGCGATGGGCCGAAAGCTGCTACGTCCTCAGGTCTGAATCCGCGGAATCCAGTGCGCGAAGGCTTCCATGAGTGATGCTATGACTCGACGAGCGGTCTCATCGGCGAGAACCCCATCCGTCACCTGGCCGCTGATGTTCATCAGGTGAACCTCGGGTTTGGACATCACGACAACACCGGCGCTTTCTAGAGCCTGACGCAGCTGTGGCTGTGCTCTGGCAGTGCCCAGTCGGCCCGGTGATGCTCCCAACACAGCGGCAGGCATGCCCCTCAATACGGATGCCGACTGAGTCCCCTTCCTCGAGGCCCAATCAATTGCGTTCTTCAGCACTCCCGGTACGCCAGCGTTGTACTCCGGCGTTGCGATCAACAGGGCATCCGCGTCGCGAATCGCCTCTTTGAGCGATGCTACTCCCGTTGGGTCCCCCGACGCCTCGACATCCTGGTTGAACAGAGGAACCTCGCCGAGTCCATCAAATATTTCAATCGCCAGCCCTTCAGGGGCCAGCTCCTTTGCCGCCTGAAGGATTGCTCGATTGTAAGACGACTGACGCAGACTTCCCGCGATACCGCAAACACGCCAGACTGATCCCGTTTCGCTCACTGAATCCTACCTCCCCGTTTGCCCACGTCGGTCCTGCTGATTTACCGAAAGAATGTGGTCGAATGTACAACTCTGTAGAACAAAGTACTTGACAGCACGAATTACGCAAGTCATATTTGGTGACATGATGCAACATGATTTCGGCCACAGAGCCGAAGACAACATTCAGTTCATCCGCTCTACGATGGAGCGATCCACAACGTTTACCGGCATCTCCGGATGGGGCGGCGTGGCCATGGGTATGGTGGGCCTGGCTGCAGCGGTGACGGCAATGGGATACGCCATCGGCGGCCGGGAGTGGATGCTGATCTGGTTGCTGGCAGCGGCGGTAGCGGCCCCGATCGGATCCATTGGCATTTGGCGCAAGGCAGGACGAACCGGAGTGCCTTTTTCGGGGGCAGCAGGCCGGGCCTTCGCGTTGTGCTTCTTTCCCGTGGTCGGAGCCGGCGCAATCGTCACGTGGACCATCGCCGCCGCCGCTCCCACTGCCCTGCCTGCCGTCTGGCTGTCCATGTACGGCGCGGCGATCACGGCGGGTGGGGCCTTCTCTGTTCGAGCTTTGCCGATCATGGGAGCCGGGTTCCTTTTCCTCGGAGCCGCTGCAGCAATCGCTCCAGCCTGGGGCAATACGGCCCTGCTGCTTGGATTCGGAGTCCTTCAGGTCGCATTCGGTACCTACATCGCGGCCCATTACGATGGCTGACGGAGGCGCAGCGGCCAGGATGAACGACACGGTCCCACCGGCGAAGCCATCGCAAGCACTTGAGCTGGACTCCCTGATTCACGAGCGGGTTCGGCTTGGCATCGTGAGCGCCCTTGCGGGACACGAACGGATTGGATTCGTAGAGCTCAAGAATACGCTGGGACTCACCGACGGTAATCTCAGTGCACACGCACGGCGGCTTGAAGACGCGGGCTACATAGCCTGTCACAAGTCGTTCGTGGGACGAACGCCCCGAACAGAGTATGCGCTCACCAACCAGGGCCGAACAGAGCTGAATCGCTATCTGGACCACCTCGAGTCGATCATTCGTTCGGCTCGCAGCTGATGCACTGGAGGAAGAAACGATGTTGACGACACGACTGATGCTGATATCTGTGTTCGCCGGTTCCCTGCTGCCTGCGACTGCCTGCACGATGCCTGACCCACCCGAGCCTGAGACCGGTACGTTTGAATGGTCCACGTACGAGAACCGCACAGTCGGATTCGCGCTGGAAATCCCGGGCGTGTACCGGGTGGAGACGCAGGAAGACGGGCACGCGGTGCTGTTCCGGGCGGATCGTGGCGTACCTGTGAAGGTTTACTGGATGACGGAAGCCGAGGCGGAAGGACGTGGTCTCTGGTTCGGAAAGACGGCTGTCCAGGAGATCGAGCTCGCTGGAATTGAGGGCCAGCTATACGAGTACTCGCATTGCGACGGGCCGTTGTGTTCCACGATGAAGTCGTACGTAGTACCGTTGCGTGGCCACCATCTCGCCCTGGAATTCAGAAGTTCCGGACCACTTCACGAGGTCAACCGGCACATCCTGGACTCGTTCCGTCTCAGTAATCCGACACCGAGCTAGAACGGCAGCCCTAGAGCTTCAGTGAGAAACTTCATTAATTCTATGGGTTCGCGGCAAAGGTCGGTGTAACGCTGGAGGAATCCAGACTGTACCACGTCCTGTTCGGATAGCCGTCGTACGGCGATAAATTCCTTCCGCCGAAGATCGTCAGCCAGCGGATGATCAGCAGCGTATCCTCGGGGGATTCTCTTCAGCGCTTCTCCCTCCAGGTCCCAGCCCGCCAGCAGCACAGCGTCTCTCGCCTTCACCCACTTCGCCGGCTTCTCGTCGATCAAGACACGAATGGCATCCAGTGCCGCTCGATCCGGATGCCAGATTCCGGCGCCGACGAACACGTCTCCGGGGGCGAGATGAAGATAGTAGCAGGGGGCATGTGCATCGCGACCGGCCTCATGCCGGAATTGAACGGCCGCCCACGTCTTGTACGGGCTCTTGTCCTTGGAAAACCGGGTGTCGCGATGTATGCGAAACATCGACCCGCCTGATTTCTTTGCTATGGCAAGCATGGACGGACTTATATTCGCCAACGGTTCCTCGAACGCGGCAATAAACGCGAGTAACGGTTCGCGTACCGTTTGTTCAAATCTGGCCTGATTGCTCTTGAACCAGATCCGGTCGTTGTGGGCCTTGAGTTCCTCGAGAAATCGAAACAGGTCAGAAGTCAATTGCACCACGTATCCGCCTCACTGAAATACCGGATCACCATCAGGTGACTCTCGTGAGACAGGAGAGTAACGACAAGAGGAAGTCGGGGAGAGGAGAGGAAGAGGAGAGGAGAGGAGCCACCAAGACCTGGTGATCAAACAAAGAGGCGGACGGTTGCTCCGGGGCATTCCCCGGCTTTTGTGGTATTGTTGGTCCGGTGTGCGCCCGGAGCATCTACCATCCAGCCTGTGCCCGGCATTCAAGCAAGAGGCGAACCGGAACCATCTGAAAGTTGGGTTCGATGCCGGAGTCGGACGATCGGCAACAAATCGTGTCGCTACTGTATCTTCTTTACTGACATCATGATTCACGGCGTTTTCTTGCGACTTCAAGCGGTATGGCACACAGACCGCGAGTCGGCAGAGGTTTCGGCACGAGGCCGTTCTGAGAAGCCGCCGGTTTGGCGTTTGCAAGTGGTTTGGCGCATTTCGCCATGTCCGTCGGATCGCTCCCCCTTCCCCGCATCTTCCAGTCGTTGCCCGTGCGGGATGACCCTGGCTTTGAGGTGGGATTGATGACATTGATGGCCCCGCGCAACCACGACTGCGACGTCCTGCGGCTTAGCCTCACCGTCGCGCGAGGAACCCTGCGGCCGTAGGCTGCGTTGCGCCACTATGTTCAACTTCGATGCTCTTGGGGCTGCGCTACAGAACGATCCGCTCATCGCGATTGCCGTGCTGTTCGGTGCGGGGGTTCTGACCAGCCTGACGCCGTGTATTTATCCTATGATTCCTATCACTGCCGGGATCATCGGTGGCAGCGCCGGTCCCGACGCAGGTCGCGGACGCGTGGCGGCGCTGACGGCGGCCTACGTATTGGGACTGGCCACTCTGTACGCCACGGCTGGTCTGATTGCCGGATTGTCGGGTCAATTGTTCGGCTCTCTCGCTGCCACCTGGTGGAGCCGCAGCTTGATCGCGGTTTTCCTCACGGCGTTCGGTCTTGCACTGCTGGACGTGATCCCCGTCCCGATGCCGCAGCGACTGCTTGATCGGGTCGCGAAGTTGAGAGGCGGGTCGATTCCGGCCGTGTTCTTGTTGGGTGCCACGTCGGGCCTCGTCGCTGCTCCGTGCGGCGCGCCCGCCTTCGCGGCCGTGCTTACGTGGGTATCTACGACGGGCAGCGGAACGTTGGGCTTCATCTACCTGTTCGTGTTTTCGTTAGGAATGACCGTCCTGTTGGTGGGTGTGGGCATGTCAGCGGGTCTGGCGAGCCGACTGCCTCAACCGGGACGCTGGACTTCATGGATCAAGAGGGTGGGCGGGATGATCCTGCTCGCCATGGCAGCGTACTATTTCTATCAGGCATGGCTTGTCTGGTAGGAATGAAAAAGGGACCGATTCGCATGAACCGTTCGACCCATCTCGGGCTGAGTGCCCGTGTCTTGACTACTCTACCTGTTCTGCTGATGGCGCTGACAGCGTCCAGCCTGGAAGCGCAGACCAGGATGGGAATTGAGATAGGCAGCAAGCCCGGACCGTTTGCCCTCGAAACCGTCGAGGGAGATCTGGTTGACCTGGCCGAGGTGGTCGGGCGCCGGCCCGTGTTGCTCGAGTTCTGGGCCTCCTGGTGCAAGCAGTGCGAGGCACTGCACCCTACCATGGAGGCAGCCCATGAGGAGTTCGGCGATCGAGTCGAATTCTATGGGATTGCCGTGGCTGTCGGACAGAAGCCCAGCACGATCCGCAAGTATCTCAAAAAGCACCCGTTCTCATTCCCGATGTTGTTCGACGCACGTGGCGATGCGGTCCGGCAGTTCATGGTACCTGTGACCTCGTACGTGGTCATCCTGGACGCTGATGGGCGCGTCGCGTACACCGGCGTGGATGCAAGGCAGGACATCAGCGGTGCCCTTCGTCGTATCGTCGGAGACGGTCAGTCGGCGTCCGAGTCTTCCTGAGATAGCGCAGACGATTCGATCGCGGCGCCCAGTTCCTCATAGGCAACGGGATCGATTTCTCGGAACGGAGCAGCAACCCAGCGAATCACGCCCTCAGGATCGATGACGAACACAGTGCGGTTGTCGATGATCCCGTTCCGAGAGGACCGAAAGGCTCCGAACAGCTTGCCGATTTCACCGCCCGGATCACTGGCGAACAGGAACGGAAAGTCCGCATCGTCCGCCCAGCTCTGTTGATCCTCCGGTGAATCCGTACTTACGGCCAGCAAGACGACGTTCCGTCCTCCTCGAAATATCTCTGCGTACTGATCACGGTACGCTTCCATTTGAATCGTTCACCCGGGAGTCCTGGCCCTGAAGAAGAAGGCGAGGACAACCGTTTTCCCACGCAACTCACTGAGATGAATCGGATCCTTCAGCACTCCGTACCGCGTGGAGGCGATCCCTTCAAAATCTGGCGCTTCTGTGCCAGGAGTCAGGGGATCACCCGTTTCCTGGGCAGCCGATGACGCGGGACCTAGAAGTCCGGCCAGCATAAAAAGGCCTGCGATGCGATGTAACGTCATAGTCTTTCCTCGGGTGTCGACGGATCCCGGGCCGCTCCCCGGGGTTCAGAAACTTCGTCCGATGGGAATATACGGTTGGGAGGGAACCTCGTGCGACGATCAAGCCTGCTGACGATCTGGTTGCTGCTGGTCGGCAATTCCGTGGCATACGGTCAGAGCGGCCAAATAGGACGCCTGCACCATATGATCAATGAGCACCGCGAAACGGTCGGCTGCGCTCCACTCGCCTGGCACTCCGGCGCAGCTGTCGTCGCCCAACATCGTTCGGCGGATATGGATCGCCGGAATTACTTCGACCACACGACACCTGACGGCCGCACGTTTATTCATGAACTGGAAGATGCCGGGATTGATACCTGGGGCAGTGTCGCAGAGAATATCGCACTCACACAGGCCGGGGCTGCATCGGCCATCGAGTTGTGGATCGACAGCCGGTCCCATCGCCGAAATATCGAGAACTGCTCCTACACGCACCAGGCAATCGGCGAATCATCAGGATTCTGGACACAGATTCTACTCGCGCACCCGAAGAAAGCACCTCAGGGTGGCGCCACTTCCGACAGAGTTCAGTCGCTGCTAGAAGCCTGATCGCCCGGCCAGCTTTCCCCCGTCAACACAGCATCAAAAAAAGCTATTTCATGGCGAACGACTCGCTCAAAGGTGCTTGCCATCCCGATCAGCGTGTCGGGGCTCGCAGCGTCAGCCAGTCCGTCCAGCTCCCGGCCCAGGTATCCCAGATAGAATCCGAATTCACGTCCAGCCCAGTTCTTCACGAACGGTTTGACCGGCGAGTCCGGCGAGAGCCCCGATCGTACGAACTTGAACGACTCGTGCGTGGCCCGGTGCGCCGCGTACAGCCCGGCGTACGCTTCCTCGTAGGATGATCGCTGGGCTGTTTCGAGCAGGAATTGATTGAACGCATGCACTGTCCGCGAAGGCTTCGCCCCCTTCAATTCGACACCCAGCTGCCTGGCTTGATCCTCAAACAATCGAACCTCCCGTTCCAGCGCACCAATCGCCCGACCGAGAGGTTGCCAGTGGCTTGCGGGGCCCCGCGGAATCAAGGAGGCAATAAACGGAATGGCAGACTGGACGAACAGATAATCCTGGCGCATCCAGCCGACGAATTGTGCGTCGTCGATCGTGCCATCCCGCATCTTCTGCAACAGCGAATGGCCGAGCATCTCATCCCACAGCTGCCGGTTCCGGTCAACCTGCCGGTCGCCGAAACTTCGTATTCTCACTCGCTCGGCGAAGTGGACGGTCGGTACAGGACGACTCGGAATTCGGGCGCGACAGTCGATGCGTGTAGAGTGCGGATCGCAAAACCCAGCGCGAACGAGCCGACAAGATTCACCGCGAACGTCCCCCAGGGAAATGACGAACCGACCAGACCGTGAATCCAACCTCCGACGCCATGTCGGGTCACGGCCCCGACGGCACCGCCAAGCGCGATAAAAACGAGCAACTTCAGCCGGACCGTCCCACGGCTGCAGCCAGGTAATCCCGATTCAGCAGGGCTATGAAATCGACACTGATTCCCTTCGGGCAGGCCGTCTCGCAAGCCCCGTGGTTCGTACAGCTACCGAAGTTTTCCGCCTCCATCTGCAACACCATGTCGAGCACGCGGCTCGTCCGTTCCGGCTGACCCTGCGGAAGCAGATTCAAATGCGCCACCTTGGCCGCAGTGAACAGCATCGCCGAAGCATTGGGACATGCGGCGACACACGCCCCACAACCGATGCACTCTGCCGCATCCATCGACCTGTCGGCAGTCGCCTTCGAGATGGGGATCGCATTGGCATCCGGGGCGCTTCCCGTACGAGCGGAAATGAACCCGCCGCTTGCGACGATGCGATCCAGCGAGCTTCTATCTACCACGAGGTCACGAATCACGGGAAACCCGCTAGCCCGCCACGGCTCGATCCAGATCTCGTCTCCATCCTCATAGTGTCGCATGTGGAGCTGGCACACGGTGGTCTCCTTCCAGGGACCGTGAGGCCTGCCGTTGATCACCATGCTACAGGATCCGCAGATCCCCTCGCGACAATCGTGATCGAAGGCGATCGGTTCTTCGCCGCCAGTCTCGAGATTCTCGTTCACGACATCGAGCATCTCCAGAAAGGACATGTGGGCATCAATGCCCTGCGCATCGTAGGAAACGAAGCGCCCGTTTTCACCCGCTGATTTCTGCCGCCACACGTGCAGGGTCAGATTCATTACTTATAGCTCCGCTGGCTCGGTGTGACATACTCGAACTCGAGATGTTCGCGATGTTCGACCGGCACCGCACTCTCAGCCGTGTACTCCCACACTGACACATGTGAAAAGTCGGCATCATTGCGTCTCGCTTCGCCGTCAGTCGTCTGGTGCTCTTCACGGAAATGGCCGCCGCAGGACTCTTCTCGAGCCAGGGCATCCCGGCACATCAATTCACCCAGCTCGAGAAAGTCGATGATTCGCCCGGCACGCTCCAGCACCTGGTTAAGCTCGCTGCCGCCTCCGACCACCTTCCCGTTCTCCCAGAATTCTTCGCGCAGGGCCGGGATCCGCTCGAGAGCGGTCTCCAGGCCGGATGCCGTCCTCGCCATGCCACAATGCTCCCACATCAGGCTACCCAGTTCACGGTGTATGGAATCGACAGTCCGGCTTCCGTCCAGAGACAGCAGCCGATCGATGCGCTCCCCGACCGCCTGCACCGTACCGCTTACTTCCCGGTGATCAGCGGACACCGGGTCTCTACCACCGTGCCGCGCGAGATAGTCGCCGATGGTATAGGGAAGCACGAAGTAGCCATCGGCCAGACCTTGCATCAGTGCGCTCGCACCCAGCCGATTCGCCCCATGATCTGAAAAGTTCGCCTCCCCGATCACGTGCAACCCCGGGATGGTGCTCATCAGATTGTAGTCCACCCACAGTCCACCCATCGTATAGTGCGGTGCTGGATAAATCCGCATCGGCTGCTTGTATGGGTCCTCGTCGGTGATCCGTTCATACATCTCGAACAGGTTGCCGTAGCGTTCCCGGATGGTGTCTTCCCCCAACCGTTCGATCGCCTCAGCGAAATCGAGGTATACGCCCAGACCCGTCTCGCCTATGCCGTACCCGTCATCGCACATGTCCTTCGCGCGACGAGACGCCACATCGCGTGGCACGAGGTTGCCGAAACTCGGGTACATGCGCTCGAGATAATAGTCACGCTCGGAAGGCGGTATTTCGTTGGGTCCCCTGCTGTCCTGCTTGATCTTTGGCACCCAGATCCGGCCGTCGTTGCGCAGGGATTCGCTCATCAGCGTGAGTTTCGACTGATAGTCGCCGCTCATCGGGATGCAGGTCGGGTGGATCTGCGTGAAGCAGGGATTTGCGAACCCGGCACCGCGCTTATGGGCGCGCCAGGCGGCCGTGACGTTACACTTCATGGCATTGGTGGACAGGTAGTACACGTTCGCGTACCCACCCGTACCGAGGACGACCGCGTCTGCCGTCCACGACTCGATTTTTCCCGTCACGAGATCGCGCGTCACGATGCCGCGAGCGTGGCCATCCACGAGGATGATGTCGTGCATCTCCTTCATCGATTCCAACTCGACGGCCCCCAGGGCAACCTGACGCATCAACGCCTGGTAGGCGCCAAGCAACAGCTGTTGACCCGTCTGGCCTCGAGCATAGAATGTCCGTGACACCTGGGCACCACCGAAGGACCGGTTGGCGAGCAGACCGCCGTACTCGCGGGCAAACGGCACGCCTTGGGCGACCGCCTGGTCGATGATGTTTACGCTGAGTTGAGCCAGCCGATACACGTTGGCCTCACGCGACCGGAAGTCACCACCTTTTACCGTGTCGTAGAACAAGCGAAACACGCTGTCACCGTCGCCCTGGTAGTTCTTGGCCGCGTTGATGCCTCCCTGAGCCGCGATGCTGTGCGCACGCCGGGGACTGTCATGGTAGGTGAAGCAGGTGACCTTGTAGCCAAGCTCGGCGAGCGTCGCCGCGGCCGAGGCACCGGCCAGGCCCGAACCTACGACGATCACACGATGTTTCCGTTTATTGGAAGGATTGACCAGCTTCATGTCGAATCGATGCTGATCCCATCCCTGTTCGATCGGACCTGACGGTGTACGGGCGTCGAGTTTCAAGTTCGCCTCCCTACGGCAGGATTCCGGTCAATACCGAGACCGGAAATGAGAGGTTGCCGGCGACGACGAACAGGGCGATTCCCAGGGCCAGCGGACGACGCCACCTGTTGACGCGTGGACCGCTGATCCCGAGGGTCTGAAAAGCGCTCCAGACCCCGTGATAGAGATGTAATCCAAGAGCGATCATTGCCAACATGTACACCACGGAGACGGGCACCGATTCGAAGCCGGTGACAAGATTATGGTATGCGTCGCCCGGGATGAAATCCGGATGGACCAACCCGAAAGTGAGATGAAGCAGGTGGTAGATTATGAAGATCAGCAGGGCAACACCGCCCCAACGCATGGAACGCGAAGAGCGACTAAATTCCATGGATTCGCGTTTCCGGTATGCCTCGTCTCGCGCGGCATGGCTCTGCCGCGTGAGTTTGAGCGCAGACCAGACATGAACGACGAGCGCCACGATCAGGACGGCGCGTGCAATCCACAGGAATTGCCCATGTCCAAGGAATGGCGCGCCGAACTCTCGCAACCCCTCGGCGTAGTGATTGAAGACCTCGGCACCCAGATACACTTTCATGTTGCCGAGCATGTGGCCGATTACAAAGCCCACGAACACGATTCCTGAGACGGCCATCGTGATCTTGAGTCCGATCGACGTGAGGAAAAGGGCGGCGGTGCGGCCCATTTCGGCTCCTGTATGCTTGGTGACGGGGTGGACTTGGCAATTCTAGCGCGGTTCGCTGACCGCTACAAGAACACTGAGAAGCAATCTATGGCCCCAGATTCGCAATGGAATAGAGTTTGACATGAATGACAACAGCCCGCACGACCCAGACGACACTGGTTCAGATTCCACACCCCAGAACCTGGCACAGAAAATTCCCTCCCCGGCCATGACGGCCGAGGACTCCCGGCGCGCCTACAAAGCAATTGAAACGTCCCTGCGCGAGCTGTGGAGCGTAGTCGACGGACTATCGAATCTTCTCCCCCCGAGGCCAACCTATTACCGCGTTACGATCTTCGGATCGTCGCGCATGCACCAGGGTGATGAGCTGTACGGTGAAGTCAGAAGCCTGGCTGAGAGTCTCTCGAGACTGGGCTGCGACATCATCACCGGCGGCGGCCCTGGTCTGATGCAGGCCGCCAATGAGGGCGAGCGAATCGGGGATGTGGCCGACCAGACGTATTCCATTGGGCTCAATGTCGAGCTTCCGCACGAGCAGGGCGCCAACCCCTACGTTGAGAAATTATATCATCACGGAACGTTCTTCTCGCGCCTGCACCATTTCGTCCAGTTGTCCAGCGCGTTCGTGGTAATGCCGGGTGGAATAGGCACAACGCTTGAGGCGCTGCTGGTGTGGCAGCTGGTCCAGGTTGGTCACCTGCAGAATCGCCCGCTGATTTTCGTCGGTGAAATGTGGAACGACCTGGTTGAGTGGGGGAACACCAACTGGCTGAACAGTGGCCGACGGCTCGCAGACGAATCCGATCTCGCGATTCCACTTTGTGTAGACACCGTCATCGAAGCATGTCAGATCATCGAAGAGAATCTGAAGTCCTGGGAGGCAACGACCGAAGATGAAGCGGAGACGGGTGCTTAATACTCGATTCTCTGCAGGCGCTCGGAGAGGAGCAGGCAATCAGCCTGCCGTTCGCAGGGCCATAATTGCTCCCCGTACCCCCTTGAAACTAGTCTTTGATGACGGGTGCATCACGCCCGTCACGTCTGCTCTGGCCCAGGGCCCGTGAGCATATCGATGTAACTTTAGATACATCAGGTTAATTCAATGTCTGTTAATGCTTTCATCCGTCATCACTACCGACATTTCAACGCAGCTTCTGTCGTGGATGCGATCGACGGCTACGAGGCACACCTGGATACCGGTGGTCGGATGATGGTCACCCTGGCGGGCGCGATGAGTACGGCGGAACTGGGGTTATCTCTCGCAGAGATGATCCGGCAGGAGAAGGTACACGCCATCACCTGCACCGGCGCTAATCTCGAGGAAGACGTGTTCAACCTGGTCGCGCACGATCACTACGTGCGGATTTCAGACTGGCGAAATCTGACGCCCGAGCAGGAAAAGAATCTCGAGAGCCGCGGCCTGAATCGTGTAACCGACACGTGCATTCCGGAGGAGCGGGCGTTTCGGGCGATAGAACGACCCATGATTGAGCTGTGGAATGCGGCGTCTGCTATCGGGGAGCGCTTCTTTCCGCACGAGTACTTCTACCAGCTCCTGTTGTCGGGATCCCTGAAACCGCACTATCAGATCGACCCGAAAGACTCCTGGCTACTCGCCGCAGCGGAGAAGGATCTTCCCCTGTTCGTACCAGGATGGGAAGACTCGACGATGGGCAATGTCTTCGTCGCCAACGTCGTTCGAGGCTCCCTGCCTAACATTGGACTCGTGCGCAGCGGACTCGAATACATGCAGGAACTGGCCGACTGGTACATCCGGACGACCATGGGCCAGATGATGTCCGACCTGCACGCCGAGTACGGTGATGGAAAGCGTTCCGGAAGGCATGGATATGCGATCCCGCCGGATGAGGCAGAGTCTACCGTCGGGTTCTTTCAGATTGGCGGCGGCATCGCGGGAGACTTCCCGATCTGTGTGGTCCCGATGATTCACCAGGACCTCGAGCTTCCCTGCCCTTACTGGTCGTACTTCTGCCAAATCAGCGACTCGACTACGAGCTACGGCTCATACTCCGGCGCAGTGCCGGCCGAAAAGATCAGCTGGGGCAAGCTGGATGTCTCAACGCCGATGTTCGTGATCGAATCCGACGCGACGATTGTCGTGCCGCTGATGTTTGGGGCCATGTTGGGTTGGTAGCTAGGCCGCCCAGATCTCCGCGAGGACCCGGTACACCAGCTTCGCTGCGAGAAAGTCGCTGGCATGGTGTCCGGGCATGGGCAACAGCTCCACGACATCGAATCCTACGATCCGGCGCGATCGTGCCACACGGCGAATGAAGTTGTTTACCTCGTACCAGTCGAGCCCGCCCGGTTCAGGCGTTCCGGTGGCCGGAACCTGGGACGGATCAAATGCGTCGAGATCAATCGTCAGATAGACGTCTTCGGCAAGACCTTCCAGTGCACGGTTCATCCAAGCCTCATGGGAAGCCCCCCGTGCCGCTGCAATCTCATATGCCCATACGACCCGGTTCTCGTCGAGTCCCGGCCGCTCCTCCGCGTCGATCGATCGAATTCCGACTTGCACGATCGGCCCGTGTTCACGGGCACGCGCCATGACGCAGGCGTGGTTATGAGTCGATCCGTGATAGGATTCGCGCGTGTCCGCATGGGCATCGATCTGCAGCACCGAGAACGAACGGTCGGCGGCTTGCGAAGCTGCAGCCGTTGCCTCTACTGCACCGATGGTCACGGAGTGCTCTCCACCCAGCACGATGGGCAGCGCCCCTCCAGCCAGGACATCTGACACTCGCATGCGCACCAGTGAGCTCATGAGCTCAGGCGTCCCGTCGCAAAGAATGGGGGCAGCAGTTTCGATCCCCCGAAGCCAGGGCTCGGAATCAGTCTCGATATCGTACAGCTCGACGAAGGCGGAGGCCTCAAGCAGGGCCTTCGGACCTCGGTCGGCTCCCTTCCGCCAGCTGCTGGTGAGGTTGTACGGTACCGGCAGGATTACCGCGGCGGCAGAATCGACCTCGGGATCGGAACCAGATCCCTTTCCTTTTCCGACCCATACCTCGTCGCCGAGATACATTGACATCTACAGACCCCCTGCTCGCAGACCGATACCCGGATTCCCGCGAGTGGCAAGTTCAAGGACCAGGGCACGCGCGTCCAGCGCGAGTCGTGCGGGTGACCTGTGAACAAGATATCCTATCGTTCGGGCCTCGATCACGGCTTTGGGATCACTCGAATGCACGCAGAAGGAGCGAATGGCAACCTCTACACTATACATGCTGATCGGGTACTTGGGCTCGGCCTTCGTGGTAACGTCGCTCGCTATGAGATCCATCATGAAGTTGCGGCTGGTAGGTCTGGCCGGGGCGTTCGTGTTTACGTTGTACGGCGTCCTGATCGGCGCCTGGCCCGTGGTGTTCACCAACATCGTCATCGTTGTCATCCACCTGCATTTCCTGCGTGAGATCCTCACCGCCAAAGAATACTTCCGGGTGCTGGAGGTCAGGCAGGAGTCGCAATATCTGAAGTACTTTCTTGAGTGCCATTGCGGCGAGATTGAAGCGATCTGGCCGGGCTTCGTATTCAAACCCTCTAAGCGACACCTGACCCTGTTCATTCTCCGCGATCTGGTTCCGGCAGGCCTGTTCATTGCCGAGATTGAGGATGACGAGACGGTTTGCCTGGAGCTCGACTTTGCGATCCCCGGCTATCGGGACTTCAAGATCGCCAAGTACCTGTATGATAAGGGCATGCTGTACGAGCGGGGGTTCCGACGCGTCATCGTCAGGATCGGCAGCGAGTCGACGTCGTTGACGCGTGCGTATCTGCAGCGCTTTGGATTCCAGCCTGACACCCGTTCCGGGGGGGGTAAGGAGGTCCTGATGAGAACGCTGGAACCACCTCGCTGAGCTGTTGAAGCTGCCGCGCCGGGGATTCTCCTTACGTCTCCACTTCCAGATATGTGTAGCCATTCAGCGCGCCCTCATAGAACCGGACCAGCACGCGGCTCTCGGGCAATGTCATGCGACCATCGCGCACGGCTGTCTCGCAGTCCTTCACGAGACGGGGCACGAGATGATCCACCTCGTAACGCATGTAGCCCAACACATCGCGCGCCGAGTCCCCCGGTACGGTCTCTTCAATCCACCATCCGCCCTCTTCATCGAGCCGGATGTGAACGACATTCGTATCGCCAAACAAGTTGTGGAGATCACCAAGCGCTTCCTGGTAGGCACCAACAAGAAACGCCGCGAGGAAGTAACTCTCGCCTCTCCGTAATTCGTGCACCTCCAGCACGCGCCGCACACCATCGAGATTCACGAATCGGTCGATTTTGCCGTCTGAATCACACGTCAAGTCGGCCAGCACAGCACGGTGCGTGGGACGCTCGTCAAGCCGGTGAATGGGCATGATCGGAAACAGTTGCCCGATCGCCCACGAGTCAGGCAGTGATTGAAATACGGAGAAGTTGCAGAAGTAGATCTCGCTCAGCAATTCTTCGAGCGGATGTAGTTCCTCCGGCATCCGATCCAACTGCTGTGCAACGTCGTACACACGAGCGCACGTCGCCCAGAACAGGCGTTCCGCCAGGCCTCGCTGTTCGAGACTCAAGTGTCCCAGCATGAACAAGTCGATTGCTTGATCCCGTCCCTGAACGGCGTCATGGAAGACTTCGACCAGGCGGTCTTCCGACACTTCTGCATATGCGTTAACCAGGTCGCGAATCGGTTGCGGTGCATCCTCGGCCGCGTCCATGTCAAGTGGCGTGGCGTGCGTGGTCCGGGGTCCCGAGGCGCCCAGTACGTTGATCACCAGAACGCTTTGATAAGCAGTCATCGCTCGACCCGACTCGCTGACGATCGTTGGTTGTCGGACCCCACGCTCAGCGCACACGCTGCCCAGTCGGTAGACCACCTCGGCCGCGTATTCCTCCATCGTGTAATTCATGGATGACTCGAGGTTCGTCCGGCTGCCGTCGTAGTCCACACCAAGGCCACCACCCACATCGACGTACTCGAGCGGCACTCCCAGCTGTACGAGCTCGGCATACACGTGCCCCAACTCTGCAACGGCATCCTTCAGCCGACGGATATCCTGGATCTGACTCCCCGCATGACAATGGAGCAGGCTGAAGCAGTCCAGCATGTCATTAGCCGCCAGCAGCTCGACCATATCGAGGATTTCGCTGATGAACAGTCCGAACTTGGATCTTTCACCGGCCGAATCCCTCCAACGACCGGCACCCTGGCTGGCCAGCTTCACCCGAACTCCGATCCTGGGCCGAACGCCATAGGCTTTGGCATGCTTCAGTATGAGCCCGAGCTCGCTGAATTTCTCGATTACCGGAATGATCTTGCGACCCAGCTTCGTCGAAAGGATCACGGCTTCGACGTAAGCGTCGTCCTTGAATCCGTTACAGATGATCAGGCGCTCCGACGACTCGTCCGAGACCGCCATGGCGGCCAGCAATTCCGGCTTGCTGCCAACTTCGAGACCAAATTCATAATCGCGACCGTACCGATAGACTTCCTCTACCACGGATCGTTGCTGGTTTACTTTTATCGGGAATACGGCCAGGTACCGGCCGTCGTAGGCATGCTCGTCTATCGCCGCCTGAAATGCGTCATGGAGTGCTCGAAGACGATCGGCGAGAATGTCGGAGAATCGGATGAGTAGCGGTGGCGACATGCCACGATCCGCGAGGTGCTCAACGACCTCCATGATATCGATTTCCGAATCAGGCATTCTATCGGGGCGTACCCGAACCCGGCCATCTGTGCCGACCGCGAAATAGCCCTGGCCCCACAGGTCAACCTGGTACAGTCGGGCTGAATCGGCGGTGCTCCAGGTCTCAGAAACCGCCGGGTCGACAGGCGTCTGATCCTTCATGCACGGGAGTGCAGGTTGGCTACTCTACGTTTTGCATCAGCGGTATCAACGATGACTACAGTCTCAGCCAGCTTATCCTCCAACGCCTGTCGGTTCCGGTCCCACAGGATCCGGGCAAAACCTTCCAGCCCGGTGAATAGCGACGCCGCGTAGCCACCAAACCTCTCGAACGACACCCAGTAACCCAGCGGTCGGCCGTCGAGGCGAACAACACGGATGCCAAGAAGTTTCTTTCCGGGTGTACGGCCTCTCCAGAACCCAAGGCAGAATGTGAAGTAGAGCCCGGACCAGCCAAGGCCCAATCCCAACTCGTCCAACATGCCGATTACCCTGTTGACGATTCCCTTGTTACGCTCGTCGTCGAGTTCTTCCCTGCTCCGGGTCAATTGGTCGTCCAGCCGTCCATTGCGGGATTCCAGGCGGGCAATCCGGCCATCTCGCTCGGCAAGTTCTTCGGTCGCAAGCTCTGACCCCAGCACGGGACCGAACTGAACCATCGCTGCCGTATCGCCGGCCGTCCAGGCCGCTGAATAGAGAGCCAACAGATTGTCGAAATCGATCGTGTCGGACTGCGAGACCTGAGGCGCCCTACGCGCGTCCAGTACGGATTCCAGCACGGCAACCATGCTCGAATCCGACTCATCATCAAAGCCTGACAACACCTCCCGCATTTCCTCGATTCCTACGTCCTGCGCCTCCATCGTTTCGACCAGACGTTCGGCAGCTGCCGATACCTCAGCCGAATCACCCCCACGGGCAAGTGCCATTACATCCCTGATCGTCGAGATCGTCACCGGAAATCCCTGGCCACCTGTGTCGGCCTCGAACAGGACCTCGTCGGGATCAGCCGTAACGCCAAACCAGGTGACCAGCGCTACCACGGTAAGGGTCGCGGCTCCCATGCACCCGAGGCCACTCCGAGCCGCCCTGCGCGCGCAGGATGGAGGCTCGACTGGCTGGCGACGCTTGACTGCCAGCCAGAACACGAAAGCGCCGAATGCAAAAGCGAAAAACACAGCTCGGGCATTGGCGAGAAGTGCAACAAGCGCGAGGTCGATGAGAATAGCGGCAGCCCGGCGCCAGGGGCGTGCGAGGGAAAGGCCAAGCAGCTCCGGCGCTACCTGAAATGCATCCGGTGTGATGATCGTGCGAGGATCCGTTGCGGGATCTATTCGGAAGTCAGGCCTGGAGTCGCTCATGGCCCCAACTTCGGGGTCGATACCGACTCCGGCAACGTGGGCGGTACCGGAAGGGCACCGCCCACCACCGTTACCCGTGCCCCGTCAGGTCTGTCCGCCGTGCTCCATGGCCCTGTGTGGCGTGACATCGATGTCGAAGTCCGGAATCTCGATATCCGGCATTTCGAAATCAAAGTGGAAGTCCGGAATCTGGATGTTTAGAAGTTCACCATCGTTCCAGTCGAAAACAAATTCGTCGTCCCCAAACGGGATGCTGAATCCCATCGCTTCAGGACCGAAAAAAACCGCATTTCCGGATCCGAATCGAAAGTTGTTTTGCCGCTCTGGAAGCGTCGCACGTAGCTTCCGCTCACTCCGGTCTCTCAGGATGCGGATCTCGATCTCTCCTTCGTCTGCCTCTGCAATTTCCTCCATCAGATCGCCTGGATCTTCGACGCTGGCGTCGCCAACTCCGATGATCACATCGCCGGCTCGCAGACCAGCCGCCTCGGCCGGCGACTCTTCATTGACCGAGGTCACGAGTACACCACCATCATCCGCACCGAAGTATTCGGCCAGCTGATCGCCGAGATTCTGGATTCCGATGCCCAGTCGACCTCCCCGCATGAAGATTCGAAATCCACCAGAGCGAGGTGTCGGCGCAACGTGAAACTCTCGCAGCTGACCGAGTCGCTCGTACAACTCCCCTTCGCGCTCGGCCAACCCTTCGAGGCGATGACGCATTCCTTCGATCTGCGGTACAAAACGGGCAACATTGGGCGATCGGTCGGCGAGCTCGACGCTCACCGTACGTTCGCGTCCATCGCGGACATAGCCGATGTCGATGCTTCGTCCGGCCGGCGTTTCGCGCACCATCCGGCGCAACTGCGCTGCGCTCTCGATTCGGCTCCCGTTCCATGATACGATCACGTCGTCGGCCTGGAGCCCTGCTTCGCTCGCGGGACCCTCGTCAGGCATGTCAGCAATCAGCGCACCCCGTTCCTCGCTCAAACCGAGGCGTTCGGCGTCTTCCTCCGTAACCTCGCGAATGAACACGCCCAGGTACGTTCCGGTATTCGTGCTGAAAGAGAACGCAGTAGGCGCCCTAACAGCGACACGCACTCGAGACCCATCGCTTTCGGGGGTCTCTTGAGCGAATACGCCCTGAACCACCAGCGCGAGCCCGACCAGCCCGAGCATGGGAATAAGAACCCGCAGAATTGTCAGTTTCACTTCACATCTCCTGTACTGGGACGGCGCCGACCGTTCACTCGCCGCCGCGTTTCACGTTCCCTTTGTGGAACTCAATTGGTTGGACGTTTCCACGGGTCGGACAGTTGCCCGGCGGCACGACGTCAGGGAACGACGACGTCCAGCGCCTGGGGAACGACATCGAAGCGTGCCGCACCGGCCACCCATGTCTCACCGTCAAGATTGAACCAGAATGATGATCCCGCATCGATTTCCACCGATCGGCCGGTCCGCATGATCAGCCCGTGCATACCTTCGTGCCGCCCTCGTAGCACACGGAACACAACGTTAAGAAGTGAAAATTTCGACATACTTGCGATCGCTACGATGTCCAACCTCCCGTCCGACGGGTCGGCCGCCGGCGCGAAAGGGATCGCACCGCCCGCAAATCGGCCATTGGCGACGACCAGCATCAAACAGTCAAATGAGAATTGATGGCCATCGATTCGCAGCACGACCGGTGACGAAGCACCGGTGAGCAGCTCAACGGCACCGAGTCGCAGGTACGCAAACCGGCCCCATCGGTGACGGATTCCGCTAGTCATCCCATCGTTGATGCGCCCCCCGATGCCTCCAACCACTGCATTGAGAGACAGTCGCTCGCCGCCAGGCACCTGTGGAGATCGGCAGCGAATCAGATCGACCGAACGGACCCGGGGCGAGCTGAGATTATCGATGGCGAGAGAAATGTCGAGCGGTATCCCGAGGCCCCTCGCGAAGTCGTTTCCCGTGCCAATCGGAATGACGCCGAGGCGTACCTGCATGCCCGAACGCACGAGACCCGCGGCGACCGCGGCGACCGAACCGTCTCCACCCGCGGCCACGATCCGTTCGAATCCGTCGGCAGCGGCATCGGCAGCCATGTCCGACAGTTTCGCCGGATTGTCACACACTCGCAGTTCAAGCCCGGGGATAGCTGCCATCTTTGACCGAACCGTCGATGCCCGCTCGCCGTCGCCGGACGCCGGATTCAGCAGCACGCAGACTCCGGGACGAACGCCAGTGGGACTCAGGCGCTGATCCGATCCAGCACCTCGAAGAACTGGACGAGCAGAGTCGTGTCAAGCGCCCCTCTGGTTCTCACACCTGTGCATACCTCGACACCATATGGGCGTACCGCTCGGATCGCATCCGCCACGTTCCGTGCGGTGAGACCTCCGGAAAGAATTACCGGAACGTCTACGGCTTCCGCAATGCGCCGGCTGACCTGCCAGTCATGTGTTCTCCCGTGTTGTTCCTCCCATCGAACGGGCACTGATCGATGCGCGGAATCCAGCAACAGAGCATCCACGCGGGACGAGACCTGGACGGCCTGCTCTATCGCTCCCTCGTCCACGACCGGAATTGACTGGACAATGGAAATCCCGGGCACGGCCGACCGGAGATGAGAATACGCGTCAGGTTCCGGTACGTCCCACAGCTGAATCGTGTTGACACCCGCGCTGCGTGCCAGCTCGGCCAGTTCAACCGGGGAACGACGCGTCGTCATGAGAAAGGTCCCGATAGACTTGGGAATGGACGCCACGATCTCTGTGATCTCCGTCTGCGTCAGGTGTGGACCACCGGCGGCCGTCTCGGCTGCCATGCCGATTGCAGCAGCACCGAATGAAACGGCGAGCCGGGCTTCCTCGGGGTTGCGGATGCACGCGACCTTCACCCGCACGGGGTGGATAAGGTTCATACCCCGACATTCTGCGACTGCGCGTGGCTCGGGGCCAGTCCTTTCCGGTTGCCGGTCCTGCTCGCAAGGCGCAGCTTGTCATGATAGACGGTGATCAGTTCCCGTCTATGCTGAATTGACCTACCGTGAAGCCAGGAGAAATACCAATGATCAGTGAAGCCCTGACTCGAGAGATCAACGAACAGATAAAGTTCGAGTTGTATTCGGCGTATATGTATCTCGCGATGTCCGCCGACTGCTCCAATCGCAACCTCACGGGATTCGCCCACTGGCTCAGCCAGCAAGCCGAAGAAGAAATTGGCCACGCCATGCGCTTCTACAACTTCCTGCTTGAACGCGGCGCGCAGGTCGAGTTGATGGCCATTGACCAGCCACCAGCCCGGTTCGGCTCGCCCCTGGAGATCATGCAGAAGTCACTCGAGCACGAACGCTTCGTGACTGGTCGCATCAACGAGCTCTATGAACTGGCTCTAAGCGAGGGAGATTATCCGGCGCAAGTTCTGCTCCAGTGGTTCGTGACGGAGCAGGTGGAAGAGGAGGCCAACATAGACGAGATCATCGAAAGGATGAAGATGTTCGGCGTGGAGGGATCGGCTTTGCTGATGCTGGATACTCAGCTGGGGCTGCGCCCAGCCGAAGGGGAAGGCGGAGAAGCATGACCCTCCCCGGCGTAAAGTTCTTGCTGGCCATGACCATAGTTCCAGCCGTTGTGCTGGCTACCGCGTGCACACGTGGCGGCGAAGCGGATTCCGCGGTGGCAATCGACGCAGCCACCGACTTGACGGTCGCGGCAGTCAGCATGGCTATTGAGTTCGCGGATGAACTCGACATTGACCTCGATGCAATGACACGCTTGCCGTCCGGTCTGTATTACGTGGACATCGAGGATGGAAGTGGGCTCGGTGCTCGGGACGCTCATGTCCTCAACGTCTACTATACTGGATGGTTTACGACCGGTGAACAATTCGATGAAAACACCGAAGGCGAAGGGTTCTCATTCCAGCTCGGACGCCACCAGGTGATTCGGGGCTGGGAGGAGGGAATCCGGGGGATGCGAATTGGTGGCAAGCGTCGCCTCGTCATTCCCCCCTCGCTTGCATACGGCCAGAGAGGGCGTCCGGGATCCATTCCCCCGAGTGCTACGCTCGTGTTTGATGTGGAACTACTCAACATTCGGCTGTAGCTCGCATCCTACCAGAACCGATGCTTGACGAGGTAATGCCCGGTCCGATTGCCGGGCCGGGCATTCTGCTTGTGTGTGGGCTGGTCACGGGACTGGTCGGAGGACTCCTTGGCGTCGGGGGCGGTATCGTCCTGATTCCAATGCTTACGGCATGGGCGCGTTTCGACCAACATTCCGCGCACGGGACGGGCATGGTCGCCGTGGCCTTTACGGCGCTCGTCGGCGTGGTCGTGTATGGACGTGGCGAAGCGATAGATGTGGCGGCAGCCGTCCAGATCACGCTCGTAGCGCTGCCAGCAACGGTGCTGGCCGCACGATATTCGCCGCGTGTGTCCGCTGCACTGTTGCGTCGGCTGTTTGGCGTTTTTGTCATCATGGTAGCCTTCGTTCTTCCCTTTCGGGATCTACTCGGAGGCGGAAATCCAGTACTCGGTGGTGGAATGCCCGTGATGCTTGTAATCGGAGCAGCGGCAGGTGTGATATCCGGACTGCTGGGCGTCGGAGGAGGCTCGGTTCTGGTCCCGGCTCTCGTACTCATTACGGGATTCCCGCAACAGCTGGCGCAAGGGACTTCCCTTGCAGTCATCCTCCCGTCGAGCAGCGCCGGCGCCCTGACGCACGCGAAACTCGGACACGTTTACGGCCGTGCACTGCCACCGATACTGATGGGCACGTTTTGCGGCTCCTGGGCAGGAGCCGCCGGAGCTCTCGCTCTCCCCGGTCAATTGCTCCGGATAATATTTTCGGCCGTGCTGTTGTTCATGGGTGCCCGGTTTGTTCTACGCGGACGACCCGCCGGACGATCTGCTGAGAAGACGCTCAATACTCCGTAATGTCCGCTGTCCACTCAATGTCTACCGCATCCTGCAGCGTACTGGCCGTCGGACACTTGCTTTGATGGCGCTCCAAGGCTTGGTCCGTGGCTTCTCGAAATTCTGACGCAATTCGAATGTTGTAATGAATGCGAATCTTCGTGAGCACCGGGAGACGGTCACGAATCTCGTTGAGCCCCTCGATTTCGGCGCGTACAGCCCCTGACTCCAGCGTAACCCCGCGTGCCTCCAGCACGCCAATTAGTGTTCCCAGCATTCAGCCACCTGTGGCAGCTGCGATGTAGTCGACAGGTAACGGGAGATCCTCAGCATCAAGCCGGTAGTGCTCCTTGATCGCGCCGTGGACGCCCATGTCAAATTCGGTCCCAGCCGCAATCCGGGCTCTACGATGAAGCCCGTCCACGCGAGTGACCTCACCCCGGGAAACATAAAACGGCTCGCTCATGAATCCTCCTCCATCTTGATCGATCCTCCGGCCCGCACTCAGCACCCTTCCCCGTGTACGGCACGATCTACACAACGTACGTTGCGGCTCGGTTCCATGGCTAACCCGGAGCGGTGATGACCAAACGGACGACCCGGTCGGACGCGGAGTGGCGAGACGTGCTGAGCTCGGACGCGTACCGTGTGACAAGACAGCGGAACACAGAACCGCCGTTCAGCGGAGCACTGTGCGGCCTTACCCGGCCAGGCACTTATCATTGCGTATGCTGCGGCGCTGTCTTGTTCCAGTCCACAGCCAAGTATGACTCGGGGTCAGGCTGGCCGAGCTTCTTCGAGCCGGCAGGTGACTGGGCTATTGTGGAGCGCGAAGACAAGAATCACGGGATGGTACGGACCGAAGTTGCCTGCGCTGCCTGCGATGCCCACCTGGGCCACGTATTCCGTGACGGTCCCCCTCCCTCGGGCCTCAGATATTGCATCAATTCCGTTTCACTAAACCACGAACCGGAGGAATAAGCATTTCATGATAAATCAAGACGTATACTGGTACCTGCATATCCTGGGCGTCGGCCTGCTCATTCTGTCCGTCGGTGGCGTCACTCTACACGCGATGAGCGGTGGGACGAAGGAGACTAGCGGTGGTAAGGCTATGGCGGCGGCAAGCCACGGCATTGGACTGGTTCTGATCATCGTTGCCGGATTCGGTATGCTTGCACGCATGGGTCTCATGGCTGGTGGCCTGCCCGGCTGGGCTTGGGCCAAAGTCGTCATCTGGCTGTCGATCGGCCTGCTGTTCATGGTACCGTATCGTAAGCCGGAGATTTCGAAGCTTGTCTGGTTCGGCACGGTCGGATTGATGGTGACCGCGGCATTCCTGGCACACGCGAAGCCGTTCTGAGACCATGGAGTATCGGGTTGCGGCACTGTTTCGCTACCCTTTGAAGTCGGCCGCAGGCGAGCAATGTGAGTCCCTTCGGCTAGATCGGATGGGCGTGCAGTGGGACCGCCGCTGGATGGTCACCGCCCCTGGAGGCAGTCCGATAACGCAGCGCGAGGCACCAGCGCTGGCACTCATACGGTCGCGCGTCGATCCAGATGGGTTGACGCTTGCCTGGAAATCGTGGGATCGGTCGACGGTTCGCGTACCGCGACCAACCCTCGATGCGGCCCGGCTGAAAGTCACCATCTGGGGCGACACCGTCAGCTTGTCTCTTGCCGATCACGGGGCGACCGAGTGGATCTCCCGCCACCTCGGTCGAGACGCGCTTCTGGCTTTCATGCCGGACGAGGTCGAGCGACCCGTGAATCCACGTTACGCGATAACTGGTGACCGGACTGCGCTGACCGATGGGTACCCCCTGCACCTGATAGGATCCGGTTCAATGGCAGACCTCAATAATCGTCTGGCCGTTCCGGTTCGCGTCGATCGTTTCCGACCAAATATCTACGTTGAGTGTTCAGAGGCGTATGCGGAGGATGCGTGGGAAAAGTTGCGCATAGGCGACTGCGGATTCCGGGTCGTCAAACCATGTCCACGCTGTAGCGTCACGACGGTTGACCCTGAGACAGGCGTCCGGGGAGAGGAACCGCTACGTACGCTGGCGCGTTATCGGAAACGCGGTGGCGGTGTAATGTTCGGACAGAATCTGATCCACGAAAACCAAGGCGAGATCCGTGTTGGGGATCGCGTCGAGGTGGTCAGCCGCAGGGATGCTCCGGGAGAATAACCGGTCGCAACATGTAGTTGACATCCTCAAGTTGGGCACCGGTCGCCTCGAAGTACTCTTCCCAGAATCGCTTCACACGCTGCGATGCATTTGTATCCACTCGCGCTCCCACAACTACGACGCACAGGCCTGTGTGATCTGGAAGTGTGCCCGCAGTCTTCTGGCGCTGCACCCAATTGGTGGAAGGCATCGCACGCAGACCCTCCATCTCGATAGTCCGAGTCGATTGGAGCATATCCGAGAAAATATACAGTACGGATTGTCGGCCTTGAGCGGCTCTCAAATCCGCTGCGACGTCGTGCAGGGTCGACAGGATGTCCGTCCCGTTGATCTTGCCTCGGTCCAAGGAATCCGTGAATGCAATCAGGTAATCCTGGGCATCCTGAAGAAACCGCGTACGCGAGATCGAGTCCCGGGTCAGGGCCAGCTCCTGGTACTCGCGCGCCGGCACATCCTGCGACCACCGCATGGGAGGTTCTTCGAGCGACAGCTGAAGGAGTTGGTGCGCAGCGATTCGGTCACCGTGATCGAGTTTCCGAAGCCGCTCATTCGTCAGTTGACGGGCGATTGCCAGTTGGCCACCTGAAATACTGGTTGAGCGGTCATAGGCAAACACGACAAGCATCGGCGGCCGGCGCGTAATCTCAGTGGCCTCCCGGCCTCCGGCGGCTGTGCCTTCAGACGTTTCGCATCCCATGAAGATCGGGGAGACGAACACGCAACTGATTACAGCTATGCGGAGTCCGACTCGCGCTACCAAGACGTGGCCTCCTCTGTGAACCGTGCTCTTACGCGTTCATAACGTTCCGTGATTCTTGCCCGCTCGGCGTCATAGAAGGTCGGATCCTGTACGTGCATCTCAGTCGCATGCACCGCCGTCAGGTCGAGTTTCAGTTTGACGGGTTCAGCGAAAGCGGAAATCTCGCGCGGATCAAGCCCGCGCAGCCGACCGTTCTCCGCCCGATACGCCATGACGGTCGCTTCAAGTTGATGGGCCAGGGCAGGCGCCTCTTTCAGCGGCTTCTCGGACAGCATCCCGCGGTACTCACCCAGCGATTGAACCATTCGTCCCATGCCGCTGGCAATTCTCTCCTGCACTGTGTCTCCGATTGTCACAAGCTCCCGTCGTTGGCGCTCCCACGGGAGCTCATTAAACCTGTCTTTTCTGGGATCCCGCATATGGAAATACGCAGCTGAAATCGCCACCAGAACCAGCGTCGTGTTGAGCAGCAGGATCGGAAAGCTCAATCCGCTCATCGATTGCGCATACTCCCGCTGATTCTTGGCCAACGCCTCAAGATCGTCGGCCCGGTTCGTCTGCTCGTTAGCGCCGACGAGGTTTCCGTCCACGCGCAGCCAGCTGGCATCGCGTCGTAACTCCTCGATCTTCACACTGTCCTGAGCAAAACGGGTGAATGACACCTCACCGAGCTTCACTCGCGCTGTGAACAGGACACCCAGCACTAGTGCCAGGCCCAGACCCGTAATCACCATCGGCACGACGAATTCTATTGCCGTACGACTGCCAACCGTATCACCTGATCGCTCGGCCGATCGTTGGAACAGCAACGATCGCATCGAGTGACCAAAAAAGTGAGCCAGTACGATGAGGAACGTAACGACACCGGCCGCCAGGATTGCCGCGTCCGGACGTAGAACGAACTGAGAAATGACCCGAAGACCTCCGGCCCACCAGCCCTGGCTGGTCTCCGCCACGAAGCGTATCTGCTGCTCGGTGAGCGGATCTCGCGGAAGGAGTGCACCGAACACGGGTGCGTTGGCCAGGAATTCGACGATACCAAGGAAAGTTATCGCGAGGGCATACCAATGCGACTTGAACACCCTCGTTCCAGACTGAGCTCTCCCCCGCTTCGTCTTTACTTCGGTTATCGGAAGACCTGCGTCGTGCCCGGATTGTCGCTGCTCCTCTTCGTGCTGTTGTTCAATCGTGGCCTCGACCTGAGACCGATTCATCTCCAACCGACGCTGCAACCGAAACAACTCTGACGTCACACGCTCAAACCGATCGACCTCGAGCGCAACTTCTCCGAGTGATCGTGTCACGAGACCTTCCTGGACAGCCAACTGGTTGTTCAGGCGTTCACGCTCGCGCGCGCCCCAATCAGCGAACAGTGAGTGGCAGCGTTCGCGCAGCTCCTGCTCCGACTCCGAACGACCGCCGGCATCGAGAACCGGCAGGCCAGCGTCGGCATCACGCCTCGCCATCTCCAGGGCGGCCTCGCGGAGTCCGCCGACCGAAAGTCCGACGCTTGTCTCGAAGGCCGGTGCCAGGCTCTGCTCCGGAATCCCCCGCACAAGGTCTCCGAGATTCGACGTTGGGTTCGAATTCCACATCCGGTCTTCCGACGGGACGGGTCTTTCGGTCATGTGATTCACGTTGGAAGCAGTAACGGGAGGTCCTTCGCCACCCACATACTCGAAGGCGAGGTCACCATCGGCATCAGCCTTAGGGGTCTCGGCCTCGATGGTATTGGTAACTTCTGGATCAGTCTCATCAGATTCAGACTCCGATCGAGCCGGCTCCACTTCGACCCGGACTGCCGGGGAATCCTGAGATGCAGGTGCTTCGTTCGCCGACGCCCAGAAAGACGATTCGCCTGCAGCTGGTTCGATCGTTTCCGCTGGAAGGTCCTTGACCCGGTCCAGCCAGGACGGAGCTTCGGCGTCTTGCTGTTCGGAGCCGGTGGGCTCCTCGGACCGGGACCTGGGGGAATTCTCCGCCTTGCGTCGTTGTTTCATGATGCCAGCCACCTCGATTGGTCGAGTTTCCTTCCCCTCCCGCTGCACAACACCGAACCTGACCCACAGGATTGTTCAAAGGCCATAGCGCAAGATAGCTGCCAGCGCCCACTTCGACCGGCCATATCCGGTAACCAACATTGTCGTATGTGATTACATGAGTCAGCGTTCAGCGACGGATCTGTTCGCGGAGAGACAATCCTGGTCGTCCCGGCAAATACGTCCCGACTGAACTTCATCGAGATAACGTGCCAGGATCGTACCAGCAACGTCAGTTCAGTCAACTCGCTCGCTCGCGATGTATTTCTCGCGCCATCGCGTGAGCCGCCTCAGCCAGGGCATCCTCCACAAGCAGGAGTGCCTGCTCCAGGACCTGATCGATCTGCTGCTCCGACTCCAGGCTCATCGCTGCCAGTTCGGCGGTATCGACGATCTCGTCGATACGGAACTTGACGTCGCATTTGATGGCTTGAAGCAAAGCATCTGTCGTCGTGCTGTACTGCATGGCTCCCACCTTAATCCGTTCGGCCTTGTCAGCCATCAGTGGTCCAGCGGGACATTGACTGAACAGAATGAAGGGCAAGCCTTCTGCCACGAATCTCAGCTCCGATCCACCAGTCACTAATGTGCTGGCATATTTGGATTTAAAGGCGACAGCGAATCAGACACCGGCATGGGCACCTGGTCGAGATTGCGGCCCGACGCGTCGCAAAACACTTCGACCCGTGAAAATCGCGCCCGATACCCGATAGTAGACAGTTGAAGAAGTGGTGATGGTCAGGCGTATTCCATCACGATGCGGAAACTCCTCCTCGCCCCAGAGCAGACTCGCGGATCTGCGCTACCCATAGTCGTCATCGTACTTACCGTCCTGATGATGCTGGGCGCTGCCGGGTTCGAAGCGGCCCGGTTTGGCGCCGCTGCCGCGAACGCACAGTTGGCAGCCGCCGCCGCCTTTCATGCCGCGGATACGGGACTCGAATCCTATGTGGCTGGTACTGGTCCCGTTGCTGGGAGCTTTCGGCTGCAAGCGTCTTGGGGCGGGGCCCAGGTGACCGCCCAACCTCTCATTCTACTGGCGGATTCATCTTGGATTGTCCTTGTAGAATCTAGGGGCGCTGCACCGTCCATGAGTATGCCGATCGGAAGGCGCCACCTGGAAGAGCTGGTCAGAATCCCTTCGTCAGGTCCCCGCCAACGTGTGGACGGCTCCTGGACAGAGAGGATGTGAGCCGGGGGCCACTAGGATCACGACCGCGGCAATTCGGCGGCCACCATCTCCACGAGTCCGATAGGATTATCAATATGCAGCCAGTGACCACCGGCCAATCGGCGCACGCTGACCGCCTCGCCGCCACCCTCAATAGCCTCCAGGCGCGCATACGCATCGGCCGAGAGAATCGAACCAGCTTCGGCTTGAACGAACCGGATATCCGTGCCTTCCGGCGGCGATTCAACGATGGGCCATAAATCGATCCGGGCAAAGTCGGCCGACAGGTCCTTCAGTCCCGGGATATCGAACTTCCATGCCAGACCCTCACCCGTGCGATGCAGGCTCATCGCCATCCATCGAGCCGTGGACTCATCGAATCCCCCAGCTTGGAGCCACTCAACAGCATCGTCGCGACCCGCGAACTGTGCGGGCGACAGCGACAGGAGCTCGAGCATCTTTGCACTGCTACCGTCCCCCGGAGAGGGCTCTGGCGTACTATCCATGACCCAGGTCTGAATCGGTGGCGGACGAAACACCGATGTGGCGATAAGGGCGACTTTCCCTCCGAAGCTGTGACCCAGCAGGGCCACCGGTTGATCCCGTCGCGAGATCCGCTCGTGCAGCCGAAGAACGTCCTCCGCGCACGACGCGACGGTGTCGGGTCCGGGTACGGCGAGGCCTCGTGAGTCACCATGAAGGCGCAGGTCCACCAGAATGACACGCCAGTCAGGACGCAGATCGACCAGGCGTCTGGCAATGGTCATCCAATTGCGGCCTGACCCGAGAAATCCGTGCAGGACATACAGTGTCCCGGGATGCCGGATTGGGAATGCATCGGCGACGACTACACTGTGGGCCAGCGTACTCACGGAGCCATCGGTGCGGACATCGGCATTTGAGGGGCGATCTTTTCGTAGCAGCGGAGCGTACCCATAACCATCGTCTCTGCAGAAAAAGAGTCGCTACGCTGTTTCGCCTTCAAACCCGCCGCCTCGCGTACGCCGGGAGCCCTGAGCAAGCGTTCGATCTCGCGGGCGAGCGCATCCGGACAGCCCGGCTCTACAGGCCGGAACGCGTTGCCCGCCAGTTCGCCAAGTCCGCCCGCCTTCGTGGCTACGATCGGCAGCCCCGCCATCATGGCCTCAATGCACGCCGTTCCGAGCCCTTCCACACGGGACGGCATGACAAAGATGTCGATGTCGCCCAGAGAACGGACAGTATCAGGAACATGGCCCGCGAGGCAGAAACGATTTTCCAGGCCCACCTCAGACACCAGGGCCTTGAGCGAACCATGCAACGGCCCCTCACCGAATACCGCAAAGTGTACGTCCGGTTGGCTCGCGGCGACGATGGATGAGGCTCGGATGAAAGTCGCATGATCTTTATGGGGAACGAGCGCGCCAACGGCAGCAACGAGCAATTGAGCCGGTGCGGCCCCTGCGGCCGCCCGAAGAACTCCGGCTTGTGGCGGTATCAGGTCCGCAGGATCGATCCCACTATGTACAACTTCGATCCGCGATTTCTCGATCCCCTGCAGAACGAGCACCTCGCGGATATACCGAGATACGGCGACGATCCGATCGGCTCGGCGCCAGATACCTGGTCTGCGTACCGGGAAATCGACGCGTCGGGAGGCGATCAGCGGTGCGGATCGACCGACCAGCCCACGAGCCACGAGAACAGACTGCAGGGCATGACTGTCATGAGTGTGGACTACGTCCCATTCCTCGCGAAACGTCCGAACCAGACCAACGAGGGCCGCTGCATCCACTGCGCCGCCCCAGCGAACAGATCGGACTTCAACTCCAAGGTCCAAAGCCTCGTGGGAAAGCCGCGACCCACGCCGAGCCACTAGAGTCTGGCGTAAATGCGGGACGTGTTGGAGACCGGCCATCAGCGTACGCACCTGATTCTGCCCGCCACGGTATTCCCGCGCGGAATCGATATGCAGTACGTGGAAGGGTTTGATGGGCATCGATCTCAAGCTACCGGCAAGGCCGATAGCGTCAACCTGCTGCTTGCCGAGGCGGACGGGAAACCATCTGTTTCGACCATGCAAGTCACTCCCGATCGGCAGAGTTCAGGCGACCTGCCACCGTTTCGTCCGCCTGTATGGCTTCGCGGCCCTCACGGGCAGACCATCGTCGGTCGGGCCTATCGCTCTACGTGTCGAATTTCCTATGTCCGGAGGAGAATCGATACACCGGACGGCGATTTTCTCGATCTCGATGGAGTCCGCGAACCCTCAAGCGGCCCCCTCGTGATCGTCCTTCATGGTCTCGAGGGCAGTTCGCGGTCGGGTTACGTGGTCCAGACATGTTCCCTGCTCTCAGCCCGTGGAGCGAGGCCGGTAGCCTTGAACTTCCGATCTTGCAGCGGGGAGCCGAACCGCACCATGCGGTCCTATCACTCCGGCGAGACTGGCGACCTCGGGCTGGTCATAGACCTGCTTCGGAGCGAGAACCCCGGGACCCCGATCGGAGCGATCGGATACTCTCTCGGTGGCAACGCCCTCCTCTGCTACCTCGAGGAAACCGGCTCCGGGTGCCTCGACGCAGCGGTGACTGTCTCCGTGCCATTCGATCTGGCCGCCAGCGCCCGGCAGCTGGAGTCCGGCATGGGACGCGTCTACGCGCAGCACTTCCTCGGATCCCTGAGGACCAAGATCCGAGGCAAAGCCGACCGTTTTCCGAAGGCGGCCGATCTCGCCCGGCCTGCGCTGGCGGCCCGTACGATTCGTGGTATTGACGACGCCTGGACAGCGCCGGTTCATGGATACCAGAATGCAGCACATTACTACGAAGCCTGCAGTGCGCTGGGTCGACTGTGTGCAATTCGAACTCCGACGCTGTTGATTCAGGCTGAAGACGATCCGTTTCTTCCCGCCGGAATCATCGACACAGTGCGCGAGGTAGAGAATCCATTCCTTGCCAACGGATTCACACGCCGGGGAGGGCACCTGGGGTACCTGGGAACATTGTCATCTGGCCGGCTTTGGGCCGAGGCCCGAGCCGTTGAATGGCTCGTCGATCATCTTGTCTGAACCGGGAAAGATCTGAATTCATGAAAGCTTCGCCCTTGATGTTGAGTCAACTACTCGCACTGTTGCTCACGGCGACTGTCGTCGGATGCGCAAGTGAAGCACCCGGCGCACCATCCTCGGTGCCCGGATCTTCGTCGCTGGACCTGACGCTCGTAGAAGTCGCGAGTGGCTTGCAGCGCCCCGTGCACCTCATCGCACCGGACGGCGATGACCGCCTGTTCGTCGTTGAAAAAACGGGCCGAATTCGCATCATCAAGAATGGTGAACTGCTTGTCAGGCCGTTTCTCGATCTTTCGGGATCTGTTTCTGGTGGCAACGAGCAGGGCCTGCTGAGTCTCGCGTTTCATCCGGAGTATGCAGCTAACGGACAGTTATTCGTTGACTACACCGACGGTGAGGGTTCGACACGGATCGAACGATACGAGATCTCGGCCGACCCGGATATGGCCGATCCGACCACGCGACAGCTTATCATGACGATCCCGCAGCCGTTCTCGAACCACAACGGCGGCCACATCTTGTTCGGGCCGGACGGCATGCTGTACATCGCATCGGGTGACGGCGGCGGCGGGGGCGATCCACAGGATAACGCTCAGAACAGATCGGTTCGACTGGGCTCAATTCTGCGGATCGACGTGGATGCCGGCACCCCGTTCGCAATTCCGCCCGACAACCCGTTCGTAGGACACAACATATTCTTGCCCGAAATCTGGATATGGGGTGTGCGCAATCCATGGCGCATAGCGTTCGACATGTCGACGGGGAATCTGTATGTGGCAGATGTCGGTCAGAATCGGTGGGAGGAAGTCACCGTCGTGCGACCCAACGAAGGGGGCGCAAACCTCGGTTGGAATGTCATGGAGGCCGAGGAGTGCTTCGGGGCAGTCCCTTGCGATGTCTCAGGTTTCGCGACCCCCCATCTCACGTACGACCACGGCGACGGCTGTGCCATCACGGGCGGGAATGTATATCGTGGTGGAATAGATGAATTGCGCGGAGTGTACTTCTATTCAGATTATTGCAGCGCGTGGTTGAGATCCTTTCGATTCGTAAACGGATTGGCCACCGAGCTGACGCAGTGGGATGTCGTGGAACTAGGTGAGGTAACTTCGTTCGGTGAGGGTGGCGATGGAGAGCTGTACATGCTCACCGAGAATGCGGTGTTCAGATTGGAAGAAGTGTCGCCGTAGCAGGCCTTGCCTGGATTGGCACCCATTGAGAATGCCGATCTACTAGCTGTATTCTGATTCACTACTCCGGTGGAGGAGGATCTTCGTGACGATTTTCTTGCTGGCCCTGGGTGCCGTCGCAGCAGGCACCGGTATGATGTACAACCGACTCGTCCGCTTGAGGAATCAGAGCGAGAGCGCCTGGGCCGATATCGATGTGCAGCTCAAGCGCCGATACGACCTCATTCCGAATCTGGTCGAGACAGTCAAGGGCTACGCATCTCATGAGCGCGACACGCTTGAGGCCGTGATTACAGCCCGGAACAGGGCGATGCATGCGACCGGACCGGCTGATCAGGCACAGGCCGAGAACATGCTTACCGGGGCACTGAAGTCCCTGTTCGCCCTTTCCGAAGCGTACCCGCAGCTGCGCGCAGTCGAGGGATTCACAAGTCTTCAGGGTTCTCTCGAATCCATCGAGCGCGACGTACAAAACGCCCGCAGGTATTACAATGCCGTAGTTCGCGACTTCAACACGGCAACGGAGCAAGTCCCGTCGAATCTCGTGGCCAACGCGTTCAGGTTCGAGAAACAGGAATTCTTCGAGCTTGTCGACGAAGCGGCCCGCGAGGCGCCAAAGGTTGAGTTCTGAGCATGCGCCTTGCCCTCGGTGTCGTTCTGCTGGCGGTCCTTCCGACAGTCGGCGTCGGCGCCACTGAATCACCCGCAGCGCACTCTGGTCGCGACAACTCTTCGACTACGGCCATGCGCTCATGGTACATAGAGGAATTCCGTTCGGAGGTGCGGGTGCTGTCGACGGGCAGGATCCAGGTAACCGAGCGCATCCGGGTGCGGTTCGATGGCTCTTACAACGGAATCTATCGAGACATTCCGATCGAATACCGTGCCCGGTTGAACTTGAATTACACGCTGTTCCTGACCGATATATCCGTGCAAGACGGCACGGGCGCGGACCTCGAATTCGAGCAGACCCGGAACCGGCATTACCGGCGAATCAAGGTGTGGATTCCTGGCGCCCGTGACGTGTCCCGAACCGTCGTGATCCGGTATACCGTACGCAACGCGATCAAGTGGTTCGATGAAGACGATGTAGAGTGGACCGAATTGTACTGGAACGCCACGGGAGATGAGTGGCCGGTCCGTATCGAGCGGTCATCGGTGAGGATCGTCCTGCCCGGTGTGGCGACAGGCGTCAGAGCTCGCGTGTTTACGGGTGGTTACGGGTCGAAACTGAGCGATGCTGACCTGACTGTCACCGGCTCGGTCATCGACGCGAATTCCCGCCGGGGCCTTGGCATCAGGGAGGGTCTCACGGTTACCGTTGCTTGGGACACTCGCGTCGACGGCCTGCAGGATGGTGCGTTCATTGTCGCTCCGCCGTCGACGGCCGAGAATGTGGCCTGGTGGTTCCGAAGCAACTGGCCGTTCGGACTGCCGGTGCTCGCATTTCTTGGCATGTACTGGGTATGGAAGCGATTCGGCAGGGATCCCCAGCGCCTGTCCGTCTCGCCGAGGTATGAACCACCCGACGGCCTCACGCCCTCCGAGACGGGTGCCCTGATCGACGGACGGCTGGACATGCGCGACGTTACGTCGATGATCGTAGACCTTGCGGTTCGCGGCTTCCTAAAGATTCGCCAGGAGCCGGGTACCAGTTTTTTCGGCTTCAAGGTCACGTCTTCATCGTATGTGTTCGAGTCACTTCTCGCCCGAGATGCCTGGGGTGATTTGAAGGAGCATGAGGTGCACCTGTTGGAAGCTCTGTTCGATGGACATTTGGGCGACACGACGTCCACGGAGGACCTCAAGAACAGCTTCTACCAGGATCTTCCGGGTATCCGCGATGCGGTCTGGGATTCCCTGAAGCAACGTGGCCTGTACCGACGGCGCCCTGACAGGGTGCAACGAATCTGGTTGGTCGCCGCTGTCGTGGTGGTGGGTGTTACGGTGTTGCCCGGTCTCGCCCTCGCCCGAGTGATCGGCATGTCCCCGGTCACGATCATCATCTCCGGCATTCTGACGGCGATCATTGTCGCAGCCTTCGGAGTAGTCATGCCCGTACGTACCCGCGCCGGTGCTCGAGCGCAGGAACAGGCTCTCGGGTTCGAGGAATTCCTGAGACGCGTGGAGTCGGATCGCTTCAAGCGGATGATTACCGGCCCTGAAATGTTTGAACAGTTGCTTCCGTTCGCTATGGCGCTCGGTGTTGAGGAGACCTGGGCCCGGGCGTTCGCCGACATTTATCAAGACCGACAGCCAACCTGGTATGTCGGCCATGGCGGAATGCACTTCCATGCAGGGAATCTTGTGGGGGACCTTTCAGGCATGGCCACGAGCACAGCTTCTGCGATGACAAGCTCGCCGCGAAGTGCGGGAGGTTCGGGATTTGGCGGGGGTGGGGGCGGCGGGTTTTCCGGCGGGGG
>SMVB01057731.1_pt1 | contig 66118 bp, 68 predicted proteins | sample 2456461 | NCBI WGS metagenome assembly SMVB01 (sample SAMN11095934, study PRJNA526329) | marine sediment metagenome | biome: Marine sediment; feature: Surficial sediment; material: Deep marine sediment; isolation source: Hadal surficial sediment | place: Pacific Ocean | collected 2014-05 | depth...
CCTGTGGATTGGCCTGTGCGGTGCGATTCTCTACGCTATCACCGGCAGCGTCGCGCCCGACCTCTCCTCTACCCTCTGGAGCGATATGCTGCCGCAACTGAGCGCCATGCAAATCCTGTTCTATACGGTGGGCGGCGCGCTGCTGGCGGGCCTGGTGTTCGCGGTTTCAGTGGTGGCCGTACCACTCATTATCGACCGTGACGTGGACGTGGATTCGGCTATGCGAACCAGTTTGCACGTCGCCTGGTCAGACTTACCCGCCATGCTGGTGTGGGGAGCATTGATTCTGGTCATGGTCGGCATTGGGTTTGCTACTTACCTGATCGGCATGGTGGTCATTTTTCCCCTGCTGGGTCACGCCACCTGGTATGCCTACCGGGATTTGATCAAGTAAGTCGCTATCCGGCTGCAAGTACCAGTTGCGACCAGTCGGATTTTCGGCGCCCCCGAAGGCCCCGGCGCTCCCGATTTTCCACCTCTCCCGCACCCTTCGTCGCAACTCGCCGATCGCTTCTGCTGCGGCGATCTTCATGGTGCACGTATGTGCAAGCGCACTTATTCGTGGAACAATGCGCTGGTGGAATAGACGGTACTTCCCCGATTAAAAAACGCTGTTCGCGAATAGTCTCTAATTGCAAGCAGTTTTCCAGATCACAGACCAGCGAAACAGCGCGATAGGGGCTTACCGCTGGGGATTTTCTGGGTTTTCTTTTGCGGATATATCCAGACAGGGGATTGAGTAATAAAATGACGGCCGCAACATACACAATCACAATCAATGCTATATTCATGGCTCCCTCGGCGTCACACCTTTCGGTTCCAGTTACACATGAATCCAATACTAATACAGAGGAACGGCACTTGTCAGTAGACGACTCCAAGTTTACCCATATCGTTGGCATGTATAAATGCGGCACGTCCTGGCTGTCGCACATCATGGCGGCCCACCCGGCCATCATCTCGTGGCGAGAGTTTGACATTATTCGCGCCACCCACACCGAGCTGCCGCCGTCACATTCCTATCGGCTCGCCGACCGCCTGGCAAGCCTGCTTAGATTGCCCGCGCCAAAGACCCTGGGCAGTGAATTCGTCTGCAAAAGTAAAGAGGAAATTATCCAGGAAATATTTGGCGGTCAGGGCTGGGTGCCCCTGATGGGCGAAGAGGCGCGCGCCAAGGCGAGTGCTCTGGATTACTCTGACAGTGGCAAGTTTATAGATCAGCTGATGGAGTTGGGCGACAAGACGCTGCGCCGTGACAAGGGTCCGCTGCTCAAGCCCGAACGCTTCAGTAATACATTGGGCCTGGTGAACACGCGCCGTAGAGATCTCATTCCGTTGCTGGATGCCATCAAGAATTCCGAGGATATGTCACAGGTGCCCCACTACTTTTTGGAGTACCTGCAACGCCAGTGCGAGCCCGGTACGCCGATAGTGCTCAAGGCGGCGGATCAGATTGTCTCCCTGCGCCTGTTGCAGCAGTACTCCCCCCACTCAACAAAGATCGCCATCATTCGAGACGGACGCGATGCCGCCATATCGGCCATGCACTTTCGCAAGCTGATGAAAAAATGGGACGCCCCCTGGACCCCGAAGAACCGCGATTATCTGGGCGTACTGGGCGGATGGGCTACGCGCACGCGCGTGCTGGCAAACTGGGCCAAACAATCGGATATTATTATTCTGCGCTATGAGGATTTGCAGCGAGACTTTTTTGGTATTTGCGGCAAGCTCTTTGAGCGTATGGGAATTCCCACCTCCCGGGAAGTATTGGAACATATCTATCAGAACACAAACTTCACTGCCGTAACCGGCGGGCGTCAACCCGGTGAATCCGCCGAACACCTGGTGCGCAAAGGTGTTATTGGCGAGTGGAAAACTGCGCTGGATGAAGAGGATGCGGACATGGCCTGGAAGATTGCCGGCCGGGAGCTTAAAAGATTTGGCTATACACAGGACGGTGAATATCGCGAGGGTATTGCAAACTTGTTATCCGCAGGCTAGCGAAAAAGCTCGAGATCATGTCGTGGGTTATTCGCCGCACTGCTGGTGGCTGGCACTTACAATCCCAGCGGCTATTCCTATGTCAGCTGGCTACCTGGCATTGCTATTGCTGTCGTTAATACTGGCAACGGGGATGCTGGTCACATATCTGGCGACGGCTGACGGGGCAGTTTGATGTAGATGAGATGGATGATTGACAACGCGAAGATAAAAAAAGGGGCGAATATTCGCCCCCATTACGTTTTGGGATCTGGATTTAGTCGTTAAGTGAAACCTTGTCGCCGGTATTATAGCTTGGGGAAACCAGGGCAACGCCGGCTTTGTCGACCATATTCGCTACGCCATCACTGTCTATCCAGCATGTCACCATCAGGCTATCGCCCTCAACGGGAATCGTCTTGATGCGCATCTGGGCACCATTGCGGTTGCGTTTGATCGACTTCAGCTTTAGGGTCGTATTCTCGCCGTAGACTTTCCTCAACTCAGACTTACACTGAGTCAGGTTCTCCCGGTCGTGGGTGCCAGCCATTGAGGGCAGCGCGACCGATGCCATAACCATACTTACTGCAAAAGCGGTGAATGTTTTCATTTCCGTCACTCCTTGTTAGTTGACGGAAACCATCCTACCCCTACCTATTAATATTTTAAATACCTATATTTGCTCGTCTCTATTGCATAAATGGACACCCCCTACGACCCCCGCAAACAGTGCCTATGCCTTTGGGCGAGTATCCAGTTGATGTCGAATTTTGCCAAACTCCTCGGCAATTATCTCTCGCAGCACACGCAGTCTCGCACTCAATCGCAGGTCCTTATGGGTGAGGACCCACATATCCGAATGATGAATAATGGTGGCCCCCGGCACATGTACAATATCGTCCTCAAAGTAGACTGCAAAACAGGGTATCTGGGCAATGCCCATTTTGCAGCGCAGGGCTTCTATCTGGAGGTTAAGCGAGTCAATAGAGTGGCGCACCGGTTGCAGCGGGAAATCCGTGTCCGCCAGCCACTTATTTTCCTGACCCAAGGGGCTTCGACCTATCCAGCACAGGTGGGATATGTCTTGCGGGTTATCGGGGTTGAGCAGATCCTTGTGCACATAGGTTGAAGCGGTGATCGGGACCATTCTCCTGCCAATCAGGTGTTCGGGGGGGGAAATATTGGCTGGCATAACGCGAATGGCGATATCCGCTTCGCGCCGACTCAGATCCAGCGCCTCTGTGCTGGGCAACAGTTCCAGCTCTATCTTGGGGTACTCCTGGGCGAATTGGGCCAGCCTTCGCACTAAGAATCCTGTTGCCGCAACATCGGGCAGGGTTAACCGAATATTGCCTTCCAGTTGCTGATCGCCGCCGGAAATTTTTCGCTCCACCGCCATAATCAACTCTTCCACATGCTCTGCGGTGGGTAGCATTTCCTCGGCGCTGGCGGTCATCTTGTAGCCATCGGGCGTGCGGTCAAACAGCTGTGTGCCCAGATTGTGCTCCAATTCATCCAACCGGCGGGTCACCGTGGAATTACTCACCTGTAACTCTTTGGCTGCCGCCCGGGCGGAACCCCTGCGACTCAGTGCCAACAGCACTTTCATATCATCCCAATCCAATTCAGCTACCTCATTGCGATGTTTTTAATGGTATTGGGCTCATCCTCAAGCAAGCCCGCTATAATTTCAAGGGTCGTCCGCTAACGATAAAACGCCCCAAAGGTATCGACAAACTCGGACAGCATATCCGCCGGCAAGTCGTTGATACCGGCCGCCGCCTTGCGCCCACCCCCGGTGGGGAACTGCATGCACAATTCATCCGCGCCAGTCTTATTACGCAGCGGCGCCCGCACACTCACCAAATAGCCGCCATTGGCCTTGATCGTTAATACCGCATGCGCGCGATCCGGGTTGGCATTGGCCAGGTCATTGCTGTAGACCCCGCTCACCCGTCGCGCCCAGGGCTCGTTGGGCAGCATATAGACCGCCGTTGTGACATCCACATGCTCGGGCGCCAGGGCAGCGGCGGCGGCCATATCCTGCTGATACCCCGTCTCCAGCTTCTGGAAATGCCCATTGCCGTCTTCGATAAAGTCCAGGGGATCAGCGTAGGCACTGATCAGGCGATAGAGCTCTGCCGGCTTGTAGTGCAGGTCGTCCAGGTCGGAACCATAGCCATTGTAATTAAGATAGATACCCAGCTTCTCAAGCAATTGAAGCTGTTGTTCGGCGATGGCCAGCGGTTTGGCAATGGTTCGGGCGCTGTCTTTCAAATTGTCGCCAAAGGTTCCCACCACCGCCCAGGCCAGAAAGGCACCGTGTAAATGGCCGTTGATCAAAAGACTGGTACAGACATCCGGCGCCGGATTAATCAGCGTCTGTAAATTCTCGCTGCTGGGAATGTCGCCGGCAAAGTGGTGGTCACAATAAAATACCCTGGCTCCAGCGGACAGCGCGCGCGCCAGCCCCAGGCGGTTTTTGTCCAGCGATACGTCCAACACGGTAACCAGCGAATCAGCATCAGCGTCTATTTGCTGCAGTAGATTGATATCACGTTTTACGCCAGTAATGAGTTGGGCGTCGCGGGGTTCGGCATTGCGCAGTTGGGTCAGGGCGCACAGCCCGTCTGCATCGCCATTGAATATATCAAAGTGTGCCAATTTTTATCCCGGGAGAGTGTTAGTGTGTATCGGGGAATAGTTCCTGCACGTTAGAGGCAACCGCAGCGGGGGCCGCGACCGCTGGCTCAACAGGCTGGCCAATTTTACCCTGCTTCTTCCAGACGTGGTCGTAACGCACCTCGTGGTCTCCGAAACCACAGACCGCAGAATTTAAAACCGCGGTGATATTAGCGCAATCCATCTGATCACAATACTGCAACAGGTTTACCAGGTGGCGATGGATTTGAGCAAAGGAAAGGCACTCTTCCTCCGCCCGCATGATCATTGGGTGGCCTGTACCCTCTACATTGGTCCCCAGCAGCAGTTCCTCATGCAGTTTTTCGCCGGGGCGCAAGCCGGTAAATTGTATTTCGATATGCTCGCCCACATGGCTGTCGTGATCCAGCTCGTAGCCACTCAGACGAATCATGCGGCGGGCGAGATCAACAATCCGCACGGGCTCGCCCATATCCAGCACAAATACGTCACCGCCTGTTCCCATCGCACTGGCCTGCAACACCAGTTGGGCGGCCTCTGCAATACTCATGAAATAACGCGAAACATCAGGATGGGTGACCGTCACCGGGCCGCCAGATTTGATCTGCTCGCGAAACAGTGGCACCACAGAACCGGAGGAACCGAGCACATTGCCAAATCTCACCATACAAAACCGGGTGGCAGTATCCTGTTGTGCCATCCCCTGCAAAATCATTTCTGCAAAGCGCTTGGACGCCCCCATAATATTGGTCGGGCGCACCGCCTTGTCGGTAGATACCAGCACAAAGGTTTCGACCTTGGCTTTTCTGGCCGCTTCAGCGGCATACCAGGTACCGAACACGTTATTGGCTACGCCTTCAGCGACGTTGTATTCCACCATGGGAACATGCTTGTAGGCCGCCGCGTGATACACTGTTTGCACGGTGAAGGTGCCGTATACGCTCTCCAGGCGCCTTTGATCCTGCACCGAACCCAGCAGAGCAATGATCTCAATATCGACGTCGAGTTTATTAGCCAGCTCCTTTAACTCACGCTCGATTCTATAGAGCACATATTCCGAGCTGTCGAGTAATATCAATTCCTGCGGCTTGGAGCGTATTATTTGTCGACACAACTCTGACCCGATGGAACCGCCCGCGCCAGTTACCATCACCACCTTACCGGTGATGCAACGATCCATTAACTCTGGGTGAGGTGGTACCGGTTCCCTGCCCAACAATTCATCGAGCTCAATATCCTGTATTTGATTGACGCTGGCCAGGCCCGCAACCAACTCATTAATTTTTGGCACAGTGCGCACATAGACCGGCAAGCCCACCAGCGAATTGATTATTTCCTTACGTCGTTCGGGTGATGCCGAGGGGATGGCGAGTAAGATTTGAGTGATGTCGTGCTCGGTAATCAGGCGTTCAATATCCATTGCCCGGGCGACTTGAAGCCCATTGATAACCGAGTGCTGTAACGTCGGGTCGTCATCGACAAAAACCACGGCGCGATACTGATCGCCGTGGTGCAGGGCTGTCAGTAATTGCCGGCCGGATTCGCCGGCACCATAAATAATGATCTTCTCCGACAAAGAGCGCAGCTTCGCCTGATAATAGGCTCGAACCGCAAGACGCGTGCCACCGATAAAAAACAGGGACAGCCCCCAGTAGTAAAAGGGCATGGAGCGGGGCACTTCGGCCTGGGTGAAGAAAATAAAGGCCCCGAGCATCAGGGTCGAATAACTTACCGCGGTAATGACCGCCCATATGGCTTGCTGCCCCATGAATCGGATGATGGCGCGATACAGGCCGAGTCGAAGGAATACAATGGCGCTGAACAAGACAGTGAATACGGCACAAAAAATCTCTACCATACCCAAATGGAAATGAGTGTCTCCCATGCGCAGGGCGACAGCAGCCCACATGGCGCCGGTGACAAACAGCATGTCCATGAACAACAGAAAGGTCTGTTTAATATTGCGGGGAAGTTCTATCAGCTTTTCCAAAGCATCGCGCACGCTTCCGACAACAGTGGAAAACGGCAATACGACAAACAGCCCTAAGCGTTTCAGCAAACCCCCTCCCCCTGAAGAACCAAAATAATTGCCAAGACCAGACTTACCGATGCTACGCGAGATTGCGTATTTTTGCCATGCCAATCAACAGGGGAAGATATGCCAAAATTACCAAACTAATTGTATGTTGCGGCCACATGGCAATTGCCCAGGCCAGTGGAAACAGCCAAAAACCCATAATTGCGATCAATAAAAACACCACCGACCGATGCGAGCCCCACTGCCGACTGAGGCGCTGATAGGCGTGGCCACGGTGGCCCTGGGTAAAGTTCTGCACAGTGAGGATACGTCCTACCAGGGTCCAACTGGCATCGGTGATAAATGCTGCCAACAGCACCAACCAACAGGCAGCTGCCAGGTCGCCCTGCACCGCCCCCAAAACCGCCAACGCAGCCAGCACAAAGCCAGTGGGAATACTCCCCGCATCTCCCATAAACAATCGTGCTGCGGGCCAGTTCCAGACCAGAAAGCCCAGGTGAGCGAAGCCCAGCAGCAGACAGACCAGGGCATATTCGGCCCTGCCGCCGGTACTCCAAACCAGCAGCGCGGCGCCACAACACGCGATAAAACATTGACTGGCAGCCAGGCCATCCACACCGTCCATAAAATTGTACAGGTTCGATACCCACAGCAGGACGAAGGCGGTCGCGAGAATAAGCACGACTGTGGGCGGTGCTCCATCGATAACTGCCCCGCGCAAGAGGATCATTGACGCCACACCACAACACAATCCGTAGGCAAAAAATCGCAGCCGCACCGACAGGTTCCAGCGATCATCCGCCACGCCCAGTACCGTCAAAAACAGCGCACCCGCCAACACCACGCTGTATTGCGACGACAGAAATATGGCGTCGCCAAAATTCAATACCAGGCCAAGAAAAAAAGCTAACATAAGCGGCAACCCGCCCCCTTTTGGGGTGGGGCGCTGATGTGAGCTGCGCTCGTTGGGTACATCGAGGATCTGCCAACGCCGGGCCAAACGGAGGTATATCCCACAAAACAGCACTGAAGAGACCAGGGTAATCGCCAGGTAGAAAACCGAAGTACTCACACTGAAGCCTCTCCAGAGCCTGACATCATCTGTGGAACAACATCGGCCAATTCCAATTGCGGTCGCCACGGAACCTCGCGCAGTAAGGCATCACTGCTGTAGAGCTCTGTACCGAATAACTTAATAAAGGAGGAATCGGCTCCCTTGTGGCGCATTCCATCACGCAAAAATGCCGCCAATCGCCACAGCCACAATGGCACCCAATCGGTGGCGGGAGGTTTTCCCAGATTTTCTCTCATTAAATCATAAATGCGCTGAGCGCTGTATCGCTGGCCGTCACAAACGATCCAGGTATGAACTCCCAAGGGTGGGTCGCTGGCAAGTTGGCACATTAGCCGTGCCAGATCGTGCACTGCGATCATGGAACGCCCCCCCAGAGCCGGAGGACGGGGCAGGCCCGCGCGCACCGCCCGGCTCAACAGCAACAAATTGCCCTTCGCGGTAGCGCCATAGACAAGGGCCGGCCGCAAAATCACCACCGCCATGCCACTGTTGGAGAAACGAGTCTGTAAATCCTGTTCCGCTCGAAGTTTTGATAGCCCGTAGGCATCCGTTGGTACCGCCCGCTGATGCTCATTACGCCCCGCGCCACCCCCCGGCGGCCCCATGGCTTTCACGCTGCTCAGGTAGACAAAACATTTTACCCCCGCCGCCGCCGCCAACTCGGCCAACGCCAAGGTGGCCATATGATTCACCCGCTCATATGCCTCGTCATTCGCCTGCTGATGGGCAATACCCGCCAGGTGAAAGACCACCTCCACTCCCTGCAATAAGCGAGCATCCAACTGCTGCGACACGAAGTCGACCGCGTGAGTGGCAGTGCCATCGAATAGGCTCCCTCCACGCCGGCTAAGCGCAACGAGAGACGCACCACATCCAGCCAATTGCTGACACAGTTCGCGGCCGATAAAGCCGGTTGCACCGCTGACGAGACATTTCACTTTATTACTCCGTACGGGCACAGAATATCTCCGTCCCACGGCCAATTCACGGCCGTAAAAAAAGGGGCCTAAGCCCCGTCATGATACGGATGCTGCGGTTCTTATTCCAATGTTAAAACATGCCGGTTCTTGTCAATTGTGGATTTTCCCACCCCCTTTACCTCCGCTAATTCTTCGATGGAGGCGAAGGGCCCATAGGTTTCGCGGTAGCGCACGATATCCTGCGCTCGCGAGGGGCCTATACCCGTTAAGCCAGCAGCCAAAGTACTGGCATCGGCGGTATTAATGTTAATTGTCGACTGCTGCGAGACTTGTGCCCCCTCCTGAGAGGGGTCGGTATCCGCTGCAGAGACAACAGTACTCAAGGTGCCAGCGCTCAAGCCGACGATTAAGGCTAGAATAAAAGCACTTTTGAGTAACAGGCTTGCTTGATTGAACAATTGTAAAAGCTGTGAATAGATCATAATGTTATCTCCCTATAACGATGCTGCATCCATGCAAACATCCGTATCGGAGATGAGTGTAGCAACAAATATTACGGCGCTACCGTATCTGCCTGGAAATGATTTTATTTAGCGCCCGGCTGGTCTCTTTCATAATCGATTTAAGTACGCAGTTCTCGCTGAATTCGTTCCAGTGCTGCAAGAGGGTTGGACGCCGCCGTGATGGAGCGACCGATGACGAGATGGGTAGCGCCATTGGCAAGTGCTTGTGCCGGTGTAACCACCCGGCGCTGATCACCGGCGGCATCTCCCGCCAGGCGAATCCCCGGTGTCACCAGGCAAAATTGATCGCCCCGCTCCTGTTTCAACGCTGGCGCCTCCTGCGCGGAGCAGACGACCCCGTCCAAGCCACAGGCAGCGGCCAGCTCTGCCAGCTCACTGACCCGGGCCTGAGGCGGCTGGGTATAGCCCAGTTCGCGCAGATCCTGCTCAGACATACTGGTCAGTACGGTCACGCCGATCAGTTTGGGCCTGTGTTCAAAGGGCTCAAGTGCAGCCACCGCGGCCTCCATCATGCGCCGTCCTCCGCTGGCATGGACATTGACCATCCACACACCCAGTTCGGCGGCGGCGCGCACGGCACCCGCTACGGTATTGGGGATATCGTGAAACTTGAGGTCCAGAAATATTTCAAAACCCTGCGCCTGCAATTTCTCCACCAGAGCCGGTCCGCAGCGCGTAAACAATTCCTTGCCAACTTTTAAGCGGCACAACTGGGGCGAAAGCTGCGCCACCAGGGCGAGTACCGGCGCCTCATTGGGGTAGTCCAGCGCAACAATTACGGGTGATTCCATTCCTCTTTTCCTGTATCTCTATTCATTTTTATGGTGCCCCAGTATTTGCACCCAGGGCAAAACCAATGCAACTGCCGCCCGGCAAAGCCACAGTGGACACAGCGATAGGCGTGGCGATCGGATACCAGGCGATCTACCAGCAATTGTAATAGACCCAGGTTGTCGCGCGCCTTGCCCTGTGTGTGATCCATCTGTAGCTTGATCAGTTGCGCCAGGCCTCGCAGGGAAGGTTGCCTGGCCAGGGCGGCGGACAGGAACGTACCGGCGGCGTCATTACCGCGTGCGCTGCGGATATCATCCGCCACCGCCAACACCAGGGTCGCGCTGGGGTGTGCTGCCAGGCAGTCCTCCAAATAAGCCTGCAGGGACTGCTCATCTTGCAGCTCCCGATGGCACTGCCTCAATACGGGTACGGTTTCGGGGATGTAACCGGGATCCTGCTGCCTGACCTTACGCAGCGCCTTGATCGCGTTTTTATAGTGCCCTGATCGACACTCGACCTCCCCCATCATTATCGAGGCGCGAACACATTGCTTGTCCTGACTCAGCGCCTCCTGTAAAAAATTATGGGCTTGCTGCAGCTTGCCCTCCGCCATCATTTCCTGCGCCAGCTCACAGTGGTAGTGCGCCAGGGCCACCGCCACATCCTGGCCCCGGTCACCCGGCGACTCCGCCTGAGAGCCGCCAAGTAGAGACTTGCGCGGCAGCAATTCAACAGCGACATCCACAGCGCTCCGCCACTCCCGCTCGCTCTGGTAAATTCCCAGCAGATACCGCTGAGCGGTGCGACGGAAATCCGGGGACTCACCCACCAGGTCGAGCAGTAAGCGCTCCGCCCGGTCCAGTAAGCCGGCACTGATATAGTCTCTGGCGAGTTCAAGGTGTGCCTGGTGCACCTGGCTGCGCGGCAGGCTTGGTCGGGCCAACAGGTTTTGATGAATTCGAATTGCCCGGTCTACCTCGCCCTTTTTGCGCAGTAAGTTGCCCAGCGCAATGTGCGTCTCCAGCGTTTCGCTGTTCACTTCCAGGGCGGCAATAAACGCGTCAATCGCGCCGTCCGGACGACCGTCCAATAAATAGTTGAGCCCCTTGTAGTACTGACTGGGCATCTCCGGCGCGGTAACCACTGTGCTGCGACCCCGGCGCCCCAGCAGCCAACCTATGCCAATGGCGGTAAAAAGAAGGCCGAATACGAGCAGTTCATTCACTGTCTTTGAGGCCGGCGATGCGCAAGCTATCCAACTCCGCGCCAGCTTTGCTTAACTTCCTGTTGGCGGAGTGTAGAGACGCTCTGAGGCGCAGCACGATGGCCGAGGAGATCAACATACCTATTAAGCCACCCAGTGTCAGCGCGACAAGAACCCACAGGGCCAGGCTTTTGGGGTCGAAGGTGTACACCAGTAAATCCAGTGACACAGGGGTTTTATTTTGTAACGCAAACAAGACGCCGATGGCCAGCGTTATTAATACGATGAAAATTGTCCCCAGAGCGCGCAAGAGTTTCATCCCACTACAGACCCTCGTGCAACCCCAGATTTACGCGCTCGCGCAATTCCTTGCCCGGCTTGAAGTGAGGCACATATTTCCCGGTTAATTCAACTGCATCGCCCGTTTTTGGGTTGCGGCCCCTGCGAGGTTCGCGGTAGTGCAGGGAAAAACTGCCAAATCCGCGAATTTCAATACGCTCGCCGCTGGAGAGCGACTGTGACATCTGTTCCAATATGGTTTTTACCGCCAGCTCGACATCCTTGGAGGACAACTGGCTCTGCCGCTCCGCGATCAGTTCAATCAATTCGCTTTTGGTCATATCTCCTCCTGTTTCAAGTGTATTGTTGGTGTTCGAACAGTGCCCGACACTCAGTACTGGCATTCTGAACCCGTCGCGACAATTACGCAAGTCCTTATTTTTTAACGAAAAAAAGGGTCCACATACAGTGGACCCTTGCGGAATCGAGGCCAAAGCCTCGCAGATAAAGTTATTTATCTTCCATTTTCGCCTTGATCAAGTCGCCGATAGTTCCTGGAGAAGCTGTTGCAACTTCCTGCTCCTTCAGAGACTTAACCGCTTCTTTTTCATCATCGTAGTCCTTGGCTTTGATAGACAAGCCCAGGCCACGATTTTTGCGATCGACCGACACAATTTTGGCCTCTACAGCATCGCCAACCTTGTACAGGCTGCGCGCATCATCGACCTTGTCACGACTGATATCGGAGGATTTCAATACGCCTTTGACTTCCTCGGCCAGCTTGATCACAACCGACTTGGCATCAACTTCAATTACCTCGCCGGTTACAATCGCGCCGCGATCATTCTCAGCTACGTAATTTGAGAAAGGATCATCTTCCAGTTGCTTGACGCCCAGAGAAATGCGCTCGCGCTCAGAATCGATTGACAAGATAACCGTTTCTATCTCATCGCCTTTCTTGTAATCGCGAACGGCTTCTTCGCCGCCTTCGTTCCAGCTGATGTCGGACAGGTGTACCAGGCCGTCGATGTTACCTTCCAGGCCAATAAAGATACCGAAGTCAGTAATAGACTTGATGTTGCCGGAAATCTTGTCGCCCTTCTTGTATTTCTCGCCAAACGCATCCCAGGGGTTTTGCTGGCACTGCTTGATGCCCAGAGAAATGCGACGACGCTCTTCATCGATATCCAGAACCATCACTTCTACTTCGTCGCCCAGCTGGACGATCTTGGAAGGATGTACGTTCTTGTTGGTCCAATCCATTTCAGACACGTGTACCAGACCTTCAACACCCTCTTCCAACTCGGCAAAACAACCGTAGTCAGTAAGATTGGTGATACGCGCCTTGATGCGGCTGTTCTCAGGATAACGGTTTTTGATCTCGACCCAGGGATCTTCACCCAGTTGCTTCAAGCCCAATGAAACGCGATTGCGTTCGCGATCAAACTTGAGGATTTTAACATCGATTTCCTGACCCACTTCCACGATCTCGGAAGGATGCTTGATGCGCTTCCAGGCCATATCGGTAATGTGCAGCAAACCGTCGACGCCGCCCAGGTCTACGAATGCGCCGTAGTCGGTCAGGTTCTTGACGATACCTTTGACAGACATGCCTTCCTGCAATGACTCCAGCAGTGCGTCGCGTTCAACGCTGTTAGCAGCTTCCATCACAGCGCGACGGGAAACCACCACGTTGTTGCGCTTCTGGTCCAGCTTGATAACTTTGAATTCCAGCTCTTTGCCTTCCAGGTGAAGGGTGTCGCGTACCGGACGCACGTCGACCAGGGAGCCGGGAAGGAAAGCCCGAATAGTGTTGATGTCGACGGTAAAGCCACCTTTGACCTTGCCGTTGATAATTCCGGTGACAACTTCTTCTGCTTCGTGTGCAGCTTCCAGTTCTTTCCAGGACTCGGCGCGCTTGGCTTTCTCACGAGACAGCTTGGTTTCACCAAAACCATCTTCTACCGACTCGAGTGCCACTTGCACTTCATCGCCGATGCTCAGCGTGCATTCGCCAGCGGCATCCAGAAATTGAACGCGGGGAATGATACCTTCAGACTTCAGGCCTGCGTGTACGGTTACCCACTCGTTGTCTATGTCGATGACTACACCAGTAACAATGGCACCGGGAGTCATATCGACGGTTTTTAGGCTTTCTTCAAAAAGTTCAGCGAAGTTTTCGCTCATTACGTATTCACCTGTACAAAGACCGCGTCTCCAGCCGACCCGGGTTATCCAATAATATCCGCTGCTTGCACCCTGACTGGAATCAGTGCTGGCAACAGAATCATATAAAACCATTTGATGATTTTAGAAGCATTTGAGCGAAATTATAGGCTATATCAGCCTTTTTCGCTTTACCTCTTCTATCACCTGCGCAAACACCTGCTCGATGGAAACGCCGGTGCTATCGACCACAATGGCATCTTCTGCGGGCACCAGGGGAGACACCGAGCGACTACTGTCGCGCGCATCTCTCTCCTCGATAGCCTCAAGAAGGCGCGGCAGACTAACACTTTCCCCCTTTGCTATCAACTGCTGATAACGCCGCTCAGCGCGCTCGCCGGCACTGGCGGTGAGGAAAATCTTTACGGCGGCGTGGGGGAAAACCACGGTGCCCATGTCGCGACCATCCGCCACCAGCCCCGGCGGGCGACAAAACTCGCGCTGCCTGGTCAGAAGAGCGCTGCGCACCGACGGAATTGCAGCCACGGTGGAGGCGCCGCGACCGCTCTCCTCCGTGCGAATGACCCGGCTCACATCCTGATTTCGATAGGCCACCAGCACCTCGCCACTGGGGGCGAGTTTGAATGTTACATCCAGATGTCGCGCCACCTCCGTCACCGCGGGGTGGTCATCCCAACTGACTCCCTCTATCAGGCAGGCCTGGCCTACCACCCGGTACAGCGCGCCGCTGTCGAGAAAATTCCAGCCCAGCGCATCGGACAGTAAGTGGCTTATCGTACCCTTGCCGGCCCCGCTGGGGCCGTCCACCGTGATGACCGGGGCAGCACTCATCGGTTAGTCAGCCAGGGTTGATATTTGCAGGCCCAGACCGCGAGCCAATGCATCAAACGCGGGGAAGGACGTTGCCACGTGTTCGCAATCCAATATTCGAATTTCCTGCTCCGCTCGCAATGCCGCAATCGCAAAAGACATGGCGATCCGATGATCGTGATAGGTGTGGATTACCCCCCCACCCATAACGCCTCCGTCGATAGCAATGCCGTCGTCGCGCACTTCATTGGCAATACCCAGGGTGGTGAGCCCCTCTGCCATGGAGGCGATTCGATCACTCTCTTTCACGCGCAGTTCCTGGGCACCTCGCAACACCGTGCGCCCCTTGGCACAGGCAGCGGCAATAAAAAGAACAGGCATCTCATCGATCGCCAGCGGAACCTGGTCGACCGGAATTTCAATACCGCTGAGCGGCGCATATCGAACGCGGATATCGGCGACGGGCTCGCCCCCCACTTCCCGCTCATTGAGCAGGGTAATATCGGCCCCCATCAGGCGCAGGATGTTAATCACGCCTGTTCTGGTGGGATTAACCCCCACATGCAGCAGGGTAAGGTCGGACCCTTCGGCGATACTCGCCGCCACTATAAAAAAAGCCGCCGAGGAGATATCCGCGGGCACATCAATATCCATGGCAGTGAGGGTGCCGCCACCGTGCACAGAGATAACACCGCCTTCATTGCTCACCGGGTAGCCAAAGCCGCGCAACATTCGCTCGGTATGGTCGCGGGTGGGGGCGGGCTCAGTTACCGATGTGCGCCCCTGGGCGTAGAGCCCGGCCAACAAGACACAGGACTTCACCTGGGCACTGGCCATGGGCAAGTCATAATGAATGCCATGCAGGGATTGCCCGCCACGTATAGACAGCGGGGGGCGTTCGCCCTGAACATCGGCCCCCATCAGGGCGAGCGGCGTGAGTACCCTCCCCATGGGCCTACCGCGCAGGGATTCATCCCCGCCCAGCGTTGAATCAAAACTCTGACCCGCCAACAAGCCGGCGAGCAACCTGATGCTGGTGCCTGAATTGCCCAGATCCAATTCGTCGGCTGGCGGGCGCAACCCGTGCAGCCCCACACCATGAATCGCGACATTACCGTCGCTGGGGCCCTCGATCTCCACGCCCATATTGCGAAACGCAGCCACCGTCGCCAGGGCATCCTCCCCCTCCAGAAAGCCACTCACCCGGGTTGTTCCGCAGGCCAATGCACCCAGCATTATGGATCGATGGGATATGGATTTGTCGCCGGGGACCCTGGCTTCGCCGGCGATAGTGCCGCCGGGCATTAGATTAAATTCCATAACGTAAACTCTTAGACTCGCTTGCTAATGATCTGTGGGTGGGCGTCACTGGCCACGTGCCGCAAGGATGGTCGCAAACTCATCCCGCGCGCCCTTGGCCCGGCTAAAAATCTCCAGCAAGCCCTCCGCATCCTCACTTTCAATCGCGTGACGCAGGCCATCGAGACGCTCACTGAACATCGCGATGGCCTCAATCAGGGCCTTTTTGTTGGCGATGGAAATATCGCGCCACATCACCGGGTCGGACGATGCAATGCGGGTAAAGTCTCTAAACCCGCCTGCGGCGAAGCGGAATATGTCTTCACTGGCATCACTTTGCGCCAATGCATCAACCAGGGTATAAGCCAGCACATGCGGCAGATGACTGGTGGCGGCGAGCACCGCGTCGTGTTCCGCCACCTCCATATCGACCACCTCGGCGCCCGTGCTCTGCCACATGGCACGGATAATACCCACGGCGGCGGGGTCGTTGCCCTCTACCGGCGTGAGAATAACCCGATGACTAACAAATAGATTTTCATCGGAGGCAGCCACTCCACTGCGCTCCGAGCCGGCGATAGGGTGGGCCAGCACCAAACGCGGCGGCATGGCACCGTGAACGGCAACGGCCGCGTCACGCAAGCTGCCTTTCACGCTGGCGACATCGGTAATTATCGGTTGGTGCGACTGTCCTTCCAACCGCGGCAGTATCTGTTTCAACATGTCGGCTGCCACCAACGTCGGGGTGGCAATAACCAGAATATCCGCCTGCGCGATGGCCTCATCGAGATCCAGGGTAAAGGCATCAATAACCCCCAACTCCACACCCCGCAACAGGGAGGGCTCGCGATGGCCGTAGCCGATAAAGTGCTTACCAAAGCCACTGGCGCGCAGCGCACGCGCCAGGGAGCCCCCGATAAGGCCAAGCCCGAGGATAACAACGTTTTCTACCGTAGGATTATCTGACATCCGTCGCTACAATACGGCGCGTGGATAGGAGCCCAAAGGCTTCATCAGGATTGACTGCTCTTCCAGTTCTTCTATCACCGTGGCAATTTTCTCATCTTGCAGATGTCCCTCAAATTCTATGAAGAACACGTAGGCCCACTTCTCAGTGCGGGAGGGGCGTGTATCGATACGAGTCAAGCTTATACCGGCGCGACGAAATGGATCCAGCAAGGCGAACAAGGCGCCAGGTTTGTTGCGGCTGGATACGATGACGGAGGTTTTGTCTCTGCCGCTGGGTGGGACTTCCTCGCGACCGATAATCAGGAAGCGAGTGGTATTGTCGGAGTAGTCTTCGATGTGCTCTGCCATTTTTTCCAGTTGATAAAGGTCCGCCGCCATATCGCCAGCGATGGCAGCAACTCCCGGGGTCTCCGCCGCCAGTCTCGCCGCCTCACCATTACTGCTTACCGCTACTCGCTCCACGTTGGGCCAGTGCTTATCCAACCAGTTGCGACACTGGGCAAGCCCCTGCTGATGCGCGCAAATTCGAGTAATGCTATCCGCCGCCGTGTCTTTAGATACCAGCAAGTGGTGACCGATGCGCAGTTCCAACTCGCCTGAAATTCGCAGCGGGGAGTCCATGAAGTTATCCAGGGTATGACTCACCATGCCCTCGATGGAATTCTCCACCGGCACCACACCATAATTGCACTCCCCCGCCTCGACCTGGGAAAAAACATGGTCAATCGTGGGCATTGAGACACAGATTGCGGCGTGGCCAAAATGCTTGATCGCCGCCGCCTGGGTGAATGTTCCCTCCGGGCCCAGGTAGGCAATCTGTAGGGGTTTTTCCAGCGCCAGGCACGCCGACATGATCTCGCGAAACACATGGGCGACCGTCGCACCCTCCAGCGGGCCCTCATTGCGATCAATAATCTGCTGAAGAACCTGAGCTTCGCGCTCCGGCCGGTAGTACACGACCTCGCTGTCGGGCTCGCCCCGCTCCCGCGCGGCCAACACCTCGGCCATTTTGATCTCCGCAACGCGCTGGGCACACCTCGCCCGGCGACTGATCAGCGCCTGCACTTCTCGGTCAATCGCGTCTATATCGGCCCTGACCTGATCGAGATCTCGTGTATCTGTCATGCTATTTTATTGCCGGGGAGTTGCCCCTAGGCCCTGCGCTGCTCAAAATCTTGCATAAAACTAATCAAAGCGTCCACGGCATTCATACCCACCGCGTTGTAAATACTGGCTCGCATGCCCCCTACCGATCTGTGACCCTTGAGATTCTGTAGCCCGGCTGCCTCGGCCTCCTGCAGAAAAACCTTGCCCAGACCAGCATCGTGCAAGGTGAACGGGATGTTCATGAGGGACCGACTGGCAATCTCCACCGGATTGGCGTAGAAATCGCTATCGTCGATCGCCCGATAAAGCTTCTCAGCCTTAGCCCGATTGACCAATCCGATAGCTTCGAGTCCGCCCTGTTCCTGCAACCAATCAAAGACCAGGCCGGCGAGATACAAGGCGTAGGTGGGTGGCGTGTTGTACATAGAATCATTGTCAGCGGCCACTTGCCAGTTGAGCATTGCCGGACAGCGTTCATCTGCAGCGCCCAATAACTCGCGGCGAACAATCACCAGGGTCAGGCCCGCCGGACCGATATTCTTCTGGGCACCACCGTAAATAACCCCAAAGTCACTGACATTGATGGGCCGAGACAAAATGGTAGACGACATATCGGCCACCAACGGCACGTCAGTGTCGGGGGTCCAGAAAAACTCCAGCCCGCCAATAGTCTCATTGGGCGTGTAGTGCAAATAGGCCGCGTCGGCACCGGTCTGCCAGGTCTCTCTGGCGGGAATGGAGAAAAAACCCGTGTCCTGGGATGAGGCCACCACGTTGACGTCGGTATAGCGCTTCGCCTCGGCAATGGCTTTCTTTGACCACTGTCCCGTGTTGACATAGTCTGCACTGGCTTTGCCACCCAGTAGATTTAACGGCACCGCCGAAAATTGCGTGCTGGCGCCACCTTGCAGGAATAGAACAGCGTACTCATCGGGTATAGCGAGCAATGTACGCAGCGTTTTTTCCGCGTGCGCGGCCACCCCCATAAATTCGGGGCTGCGGTGGCTCATTTCCATGACCGATACGCCGCAGCCATGCCAGTCGAGCATTTCGCTGGCGGCCTTGGCAAGAACGGCTTCTGGCAGCGCGGCCGGACCCGCACAAAAATTGTAGCAACGGGTCATTATTTTTCGCCTGCTGGCTGATCGTCTTCATAAACGGGTTCGGGATCGGGCTCCTCAATGCGCTCGACACCCACCAGCGTCTCGCCTTTCTTGGTGCGAATGACACGCACACCCTGAGTGTTGCGCCCGAGAATCGATACTTCATCCGCCCGGGTTCGCACCATGGTGCCCTGGTTGGAGATCAACATGAGCTCATCGCCCTCAAAGACCTGCACCGCGCCGACCAAATCGCCGTTGCGCTCGCTGGTCACCATGGCGATCATGCCCTTGTTACCGCGCCCTTTGCTCGGAAACTCGCTCACCTCGGTACGCTTGCCATAGCCGTTGACACTGGCAGTCAATACACGGCCATTTTCGGCGGGAATAATCAGGGAAATCATGCGGTGCCCCGGCGCCAGCTTGATGCCGCGCACACCCTTGGCCGTCCTGCCCATGGCGCGCACCTTCTCTTCATGGAAGCGCGCCGCTTTGCCCTGGCTGCTAAAGAGCATGACATCACAACGGCCATCGGTAATAGCGGTGCTGACCAACACATCGCCCTCTTCCAGTGCCAGGGCGCGCAGGCCGACACTGCGTGGGCGAGCAAAGTCGGTCAGCGACGTTTTCTTCACCGTTCCATTGGCGGTCGCCATGAATATATAGTGACCCTCGGTATAATCGCCCACCGGTAGTATTGACGTGACGCGTTCGCCCTCTTCCAGCGGCAGTAAATTGATCATGGGCCGTCCGCGGGCACTCCTTCCCGCGAGCGGTATCTGGAACACCTTCAACCAATACACCTTGCCAAAATTCGAGAAGCACAAAATAGTCGCGTGGGTGCTGGCAATAAGCAGGTGCTCGACAAAATCCTCGTCCTTCACCGCGGTGGCCGACTTGCCCATGCCGCCGCGTCGCTGCGCCTGGTAGTCAGACAGCGCCTGGGTTTTGGCGTAACCACCGTGGGAGATGGTGACGACCCGATCCTCCTCGGTAATCAGGTCTTCTACCGTAAGGTCATGCTGTGACGCTGTAATCTCGGTGCGCCGCGGGTCACCATAGTTTTCGACAACCTCCAGCATCTCTTGCCGGATGACCACTTTCAGGCGATCGGAATCGTCCAGTATCTCAAGATAATCGGCGATCTCCGTCAGTTTCTCCTGATACTCCTTGATCAGTTTCTCGTGTTCCAGGCCGGTGAGCCGGTGCAGACGCAATTCCAATATAGCCTGTGCCTGCGCCGGCGAGAGGTGGTACTTTCCGTCGCGCAGGCCGTACTGTTGCTCAAGCTCATCGGGCCGACATGCTTCGCTGCCAGCCCGCTCCAGCATTCCCTTCACATCACCTGGCAACCACTGCGCCGCAATCAGTTTCTCTTTTGCTTCGGCGCTGCTGGGTGAGGCCTTGATCAGTGCGATGATCGGGTCGATATTGGCCAGAGCGATAGCCAGGCCCTCGAGCAAATGACCACGCTCCCTGGCCTTGCGTAACAGGTAAACAGTACGGCGCGTGACAACTTCCCGGCGGTGGCGAATAAAGGCTTCCAGAATCTCCTTGAGATTCATTATTTTGGGCTGGCCATCGATCAAGGCAACCATGTTGATACCAAACACCGATTGCAATTGGGTCTGGGCATAGAGGTTGTTGAGCACCACATCGCCTATTTCACCGCGCCTGAGCTCGATAACAACACGCATACCGTCCCGGTCGGACTCATCGCGCAGTTCGGTGATGCCTTCTATTTTCTTTTCTTTAACCAACTCGGCAATGCGCTCGATAAGGCGCGCCTTGTTCAACTGGTAGGGGAGTTCGTGGATAAGAATGGTGTCCTTGCCTTTTTTCTCATCCCTAATGACTTCGGCTTTGGCGCGCACATAGATACGGCCCCGACCTGTGCGGTAGGCCTGGATAATGCCCGCCCGGCCATTGATGATAGCCCCGGTGGGAAAATCGGGCCCGGGAATATGTTCCATCAGGTCATCGATGGTGAGCGCGGGGTTATCCAGCAGCGCCAGACAGGCCGAGATCACTTCGGTCATGTTATGCGGTGGTATATTGGTGGCCATTCCCACCGCAATACCCGTGGAGCCGTTCACCAGCAGCGTCGGTATCCGGGTGGGCAACACCACGGGGATTCGCTCGGTGCCGTCGTAATTGTCGACAAAGTCCACGGTCTCTTTGTCGAGGTCTGCCAGCATATCGTGGGAAATTTTACGCATCCGAATTTCGGTATAGCGCATGGCCGCCGCCGAATCGCCGTCGACCGAGCCAAAGTTTCCCTGGCCATCAACCAACATGTAGCGCATGGAGAATGGCTGGGCCATCCGGACAATGGTGTCATAGACGGCGGAGTCACCGTGCGGGTGATACTTACCGATGACGTCACCCACTACCCGGGCAGATTTTTTGTAGACCTTATTCCAATCATTGTTCAGCTCATTCATCGCGAACAATACACGCCGGTGTACGGGCTTAAGACCGTCCCGCACGTCGGGCAGCGCTCTGCCTACGATCACGCTCATGGCGTAATCGAGGTAGGACTGTTTCAGTTCGTCTTCGATGTTTACCGGAACAATTTGGTTCGTTATTTCACCCATGTACTACGGTTTCCCCAACGGCTGCAAGCTGCCACAGGCAGCATTATGCGAGCCTGAACACAAACGCCGGATTATACGTAAAATGCAGCTTTGCCGCCACGTTTTTACAGATTTTGAGGCAATTGCGGTTATACTTCGGCGCGAACGCGAGAAACACCTACCCACCACAGGATATTGCCTGCATGAGCTCAATACCGGAATGTGTAGACACCCTGATTCACCCGGGCTGGATTATCCCGGTGGTCCCCCAGGGAGATGTCCTGAGCGGGTTCAGTATTGCCCTGTCGGGCACTGAAATTGTCGCCATCCTCCCCACGCAAGAAACAGCAACTATCAGTGCGAAGGATGTCTACACACTGCCTGAACATGTTGTACTGCCGGGCTTAATCAACAGCCACGGCCACGCCGCCATGACCTTGTTGCGCGGTTATGCCGACGATCAGGCACTTACACCCTGGTTGGAACAACATATCTGGCCCGCCGAGGCCGCTCATGTCAGCGAGGACTTTGTTAGAGACGGCGTCGAACTGGCAATTGCCGAGATGATTCGCTCGGGCACCACCTGCTTCAGCGACATGTATTTTTTCCCCGATGTTACCGCTGAAGTCTCCCAGCGGCTGGGTATGCGCTGCCAGATCGCTTTTCCCGTGTTCGATTTCTCCACGGTATGGGCCAGCGATGGCGACGAGTATATTAGCAAAGGGCTGGCGCTGCGTGATGACCTGAAGCACGCCGAACTGGTGTCTGTGGTCTTCGGTCCCCACGCACCCTACACCGTGTCCGAGAAAAACCTGGCCAAGATAGCAACGCTGGCCGCCGAACTGGATGTGGCTGTGCACATTCACCTGCACGAAACGAGCGGTGAAGTACACCAGGCGGTGGAACAAAATGGGGAGCGACCGTTAAACACGCTCGATAGACTGGGCCTGCTGGGGCCAAAAACCCAGTGTGTGCACATGACCGATCTGGGTGATCAGGATATTGCCCTGCTCGCCGCCACTGGCACACATGTCGTTCATTGCCCGGCGTCCAATATGAAACTGGCCTCGGGCACCTGCCCCGTTAACAAATTGCTCGCCCGTGGTATCAACGTCGCCCTGGGTACCGATGGCGCCGCCAGCAATAACAACCTGAACCTGTTCAGCGAATTGCGTGCCGCGGCCCTACTGGCCAAGGCACAGTCCCGCGATGCCACTGCACTGCCTGCTCCCCAGGCACTGTCCATGGCAACCATCAACGGCGCCCGGGCGCTGGGCCTGGACAATCGCCTGGGCAGCCTGGAAGTCGGCAAGCTGGCGGACCTTATCGCGGTAGACATGGGCAACCCTGAAACCATGCCGGTCTACAATCCCCTATCGCAACTGGTGTACTCAAGCAATGGCAGTCAGGTCACCCACAGCTGGATAAACGGGAATATGGTGCTGGAAAACCGCCGGCTCACCACGATTAACCTGCAGGCAGTGGGCCAGCGAATTCAACAATGGCAGCACCGCATCGCCGGCACACAAGGCTAAACGACATGACCAACGCGCTCAATGTAGATCCCAATGAAATCGCCAAATTTGAAGAACTGGCTTCGCGCTGGTGGGATCGCAGCAGCGAATTCAAACCCCTGCATGAAATCAACCCACTGCGCGCCAACTATATAGACGAACGTTCGCCCGTTGCCGGTATGCGCCTGGTAGATATAGGCTGCGGCGGCGGCATACTGGCCGAATCCATGGCGCTGCGCGGCGCGCACGTCACCGGCATCGATATGGGAGAGGCACCCCTGTCGGTGGCGAATATCCACAAGTTGGAATCCGGGGTGGAAGTGGAGTACTTCCAAACCACCGCCGAGCAGCTGGCAGAACAGAAACCCGCCAGTTTTGACATAGTGTGCTGTCTGGAGATGCTGGAACACGTACCAGACCCCAGCTCAGTAGTCACTGCCTGCGCCGAGCTGACTAAACCCGGCGGGCATCTTTATTTTTCCACGATAAACCGCAACCCCAAGGCATTTGCCTTTGCGATTGTCGCGGCGGAGCACATCCTGCATTTATTGCCCGCCGGCACCCACGAATATGCCAAGTTTATCAAACCCTCGGAGATGGCCGCCTGGATTCGCGATGCGGGTCTGAGCATGGAGGGCATGACCGGACTGATTTACAACCCCCTCACCCAGCACTACCGACTCAAGGAAAAAGATGTGTCGGTCAACTATATGGTTCACGCTCGGAAACCCACTTGAGCGCCATTCCAGCACCATTAAAGGCCGTCATCTTCGATCTGGACGGCACCCTGGTCGACACCGCGGATGAGTTCATCATTGTGGTGCAGGCCCTGCGCGCCGAGCACGGACGGGATCCCATGTGCGAAGATCAGATTCGCTCGACTGTCTCCAGCGGGGCCAGAGCGCTTGTTACCCTCGCGCTGGACATTGCTGAGCCTGCCGTCACCACCGCAGATTCGGAGTTTGAACGCAAGCGCCTGCGCCTGTTGGAGTTGTACAGCGAGGTTCTGGGCAGCGCAGCCAAGCCCTATCCCGGCATAGAGAGCCTGATCGCGACACTGGCAGAGCGCGGCATTGCCTGGGGAATCTCTACCAATAAGCCACGCGCCTACGCCTTCCCCTTGATGGAGAAGTTGCATCTGACCCCGCCGCCGGCCTGCCTGATCTGCCCGGACGACGTCCGTGAAACAAAACCGCACCCCGAATCCCTCTACCTCAGCTGCCGCCAAATTGGCTGTGCGCCACACCAGGCAATCTATATAGGCGACCACCGGCGCGATATCGAAGCCGGCAGGCGGGCGGGCATGTACACAATCGCCGCCGCCTATGGCTATATCGAGTCCCACGACGACCCCGACCAGTGGGGAGCTAACGCCCGGGTAGAACACAGCACAGAACTCGCCTCTCTTATCTTGGGAAACCCCTGACATGCCGGCACAACGTATTCCCACCAATTACGCCCCCGCGGCCGACTTGTTGGCGGGGAAAACCCTGCTGGTTACCGGCGCGGGTGATGGCATTGGCCGCGCCGCCGCCCTGACCTTTGCCCAGTACGGGGCGAGCGTGGTGCTGCTGGGTCGGACCGTGGAAAAACTGGAGGCCGTATACGATGAGATACAGGCAGACAATCACCCGCAGGCCGCAATATTCCCCATGGATTTAAATACTGCCCGGGAGGGGGACTATGAGGAGCTGAGTGACGCCCTGGATAAAGAGTTTGGCGCCCTTGACGGGCTGCTCCATAACGCCAGTGTGCTGGGGGAAAGACGCCCGATAGAGAGTGCCGGCTACGCCAGCTGGCAGGAGGTCATGCAAGTCAACGTCAACGCCCAGTTCCTGCTCACCCGCTACCTGTTACCCTCGCTACAGACAGCCCAATCTGCGTCCATCGTATTTACCTCCTCCAGTGTGGGCAGAGCCGGCCGAGCCTTTTGGGGCGCCTACGCGGTTTCCAAATTTGCCACCGAGGGGTTTATGCAGGTGCTCGCCGACGAGTTGGAAAACACCTGTGCAGTGCGGGTAAACTCTCTGAATCCCGGGGCCACTAACACTGCGATGCGGCGCTCAGCCTATCCCGGTGAAAACCCGAGCGACAATCCCTCGGCGCTGGACATTATGCCCGCCTACCTGTACCTGATGGGCGCCGATAGTATCGGAGTAACCGGCGGCGCATTTAACGCACAATAGAAATCGGGCGGCTTGGCTGCGCTCCCGCCTTACTTACCTTTCCTGCTGGCCGCCCGACCACGGCGCTTGCCAAACTGCCGCTCCATTACCTGCCGCTCCTGCAAGGTGCCCCTTTTGACGTCCTTCAGGGTCAGCCCCGCCAGGCGGTAGAGGCTCTTGATCTCCTTGCGATCCAGTTCCACCCACTGCCCCTGCTTGACTTTGGAGGGGATAAAGACGTCGCCGTAGCGCACCCGTTTAAGGCGGGACACCGTCAATCCCTGGGACTCCCACAAGCGGCGCACTTCACGATTGCGGCCCTCCTTGAGCACCACATAAAACCAGCGATTAATACCCGTGCCACCGCCATCTTGAATGTCGGTAAAACGGGCGGCGCCATCTTCCAGCATGACCCCCTCCATCATGCGCTGGAGCATATCTTCATCCACTTCACCCATCACCCGCACCATATACTCGCGCTCGATATTGGCGGAGGGGTGCATAAGCGCGTTGGCCAATTCGCCATCGGTGCTAAACAAAAGGAGTCCGGAGGTGTTGTAATCGAGGCGCCCTATGGATATCCAGCGACCACTTTTTAATTTGGGCAATCGATTGAACACCGTGCGGCGACCCTGGGGATCACTGCGGGTACACACCTCCCCCGTGGGCTTGTGGTACAAGATACAGCGGGTTTGCTCGCCGGGTGAAATGTTAATGGGCTTGCCGTCCACGGCAATTTTTGCGCGACCATCTACCCGGTCACCCAGAGTGGCGGCTTTTCCGTCGACCACCACGCGTTTAGCCGAGATCCAGCGCTCCATTTCCCGGCGCGAACCCAAGCCGGTGCGAGCCAGCACCTTCTGTAATTTTTCGCCGGGCAGAGCCGCTGGCTTTTCGGGAGTATCAGTCATAGGCGGTAGGTTCAGGCGCCGGGCTCGGAAGATTGTTGCGGCTCAGTGAGCTCCTCATCTTCCACGGCATTATGTTCCGTTCCCCCTACTACTGTTAGGGGAGAGTCAGATTCCGATACGGCTGCCGCGTCGGGCGAAGAATCGGCTTCCATATCCGTAAAACCCAACTCTGCGGTGAGAGATTCAAAGTCGCGAATCTCCGCCAGCGCGGGCAGTTGGTCCAGGGTCTTGAGGTTAAAATAATCCAAAAATTGTCGAGTTGTGGCATACATGGCCGGCCGGCCAGGCACATCCCGATGGCCTACCACTCTAATCCACTCGCGCTCATGTAGCGTCTTGATAATATTGGAACTCACCGCAACACCGCGAATTTCTTCTATTTCGCCTCGGGTTATCGGCTGCCTGTAGGCAATGAGCGCGAGCGTCTCCAGCATGGCGCGAGAGTATTTCTTCGGCCGTTCCTGCCACAACCTCGCCACCCAGGGGCTCAGCGACTGGCGCACTTGAAAGCGAAACCCGCCGGCCACTTCCTGTAATTCAAAACCACTGTCGTCACAACGCAGGCTCACTTCTTCCAGCGCTGCACGAATTTCGGTGTTTTGCGGGCGCTCCTGCTCCTCGAATAATTCGGCTATTTGGGCCACCGTCAGGGCCTTGCCAGCGGCCATCAGAGCCCCTTCAATAATTTGCACCAAACCGGTTGCCGTCATGCTATTCCGACCTTCCCTTGATATGGATGGGACCAAAATTTTCGGTCTGCACTATTTCCACTAACGATTCCTTGAGCAGTTCCATGACCGCCAGGAAAGTCACCACCACTCCGAGGCGCCCCTCCTGTGCCGTAAACAACGACACAAAGGGCACGAACTGTTTGCCTGACAGTGCTTCCAGCACCTGGGACATACGCTCCCGGGTGGATAACGCCTCCCGCTGAATTCGATGGCTCTCGAACATATCCGCCCTACGCATAACCTCACTGAGGGACATCAGGAGCTCACGCATATCCACCTCTGGCTCAGGCCTGGTGCGGTTCAAATCGGGTGGATTGCCGCTGCCCACCCAGGTGTCGCGTCCCAGTCTAGGCATTTCGTCGATGTCCGCCGCCGCCTTCTTGAACCGTTCATATTCCTGCAAACGACGAATGAGCCGCGCTCGGGGATCTTCTTCATCCTCCTCAATCTCGGATGAGCGAGGCAATAGCATACGGGACTTGATCTCCGCCAATACCGCCGCCATCAGCAAATACTCCCCAGCCAATTCGAATTGCATAGCATCCATGAGATCGACATAGCGCATGTACTGGCTGGTAATCTCGGACACATCGACATCGAGAATATCGAGGTTCTGACGCCTGATCAGATACAGCAAAAGATCCAGAGGCCCCTCGAAAGCCTCGAGAAAAACCTCCAACGCCTGGGGGGGAATGTACAAATCCTTGGGCAGTTCGGTCATTGCCTGACCCATGACCACGGCAAAGGGCATTTCCCCCTGTTGCGGCGACTGATACGGCGGTTTACTGGCCGACTGCCCGGTTTCTGAGTTGGTTTCGTTCACTGACATGGCCACAGGCTTACTGGGTGGACTAGGGACCCCCGCAGTATACCTGACTAATTTTGAAATGGCGCGGCATCGCCCTTGCCCGCGCGCAATATTGTGGGCACTTCATCGGCCAAATCCACGATCGTGGTCGCCTCCATCCCGCAGTAGCCGCCGTCGATAACCAGATCAACTTCGTGCTCAAGTACCTGGCGAATATCATAGGGATCGATTAAGGGGTATTCATCACCGGGCATAATCAGAGTGACGCTCATCAGCGGTTCACCCAGGTCGGCGAGCAGGGCCATGGCAATAGGATGATCCGGCACCCGCAGGCCCACGGTTTTACGTTTGGGGTGCATAAGCCGCTTGGGCACCTCGGAGGTCGCTTGCAGGATGAAGGTATAGGGGCCCGGTGTGGTGTGCCTCAATAATCGGTACACCGCGTTATCCACTTTTGCATAGCTGGCGATCTCCGACAAGTCGCGGCAGACCAGGGTAAAGTTGTGTTGTGCATCCAGTTTGCGAATACGGCGAATCCTGTCCAGGGCATTTTTATCGCCGATATGGCAGCCCAGGGCGTAAGCGGAATCGGTCGGATAGACCACCACGCCGCCCGCGCGAATAATGTCTGCCGCCGCCCGAATCAGCCTGATTTGGGGATTGTCAGGGTGAATTTGAAAAAACTGGCTCACGAGCGATGTTCCCAATGTGAGGAGGCATCGGCCCAGCGCTCCCAGACGCCTCGCAGCTCGCCCAGATGGCGCAATTCTACTCCCAGCGGCGGATTGTAGGGACCATCCCGGTGAAAATCACTGCCGGCGGAGGCCTCCAGCTCAAACTCCAGCGCCAGCGCCTTCAGTTGCCGGGTCTGATCCGGGGTCTGCCGACCACTCGAGATTTCAAGCGCCCTACCGCCAGCCGCTTTGAAATCCACGACCAGGCGTCGCAGTTTCATGCGCGTAAAGCGGTACTTCAAAGGATGGGCGATGACGGCAACCCCGCCCGATTCGACTATCCAACTAGTCACCGTTGCCAACTCGGGCCAGAACGCTTTGACGTCGCCGATTTTTCCCTGGCCTAAATATTTATCAAACGCCTGGTTAAAATCATTAACATGGCCTTGGGCAATGAGCCAGGCGGTAAAATGGGGACGGCCCAATTGGCTATCCCCCGCCAGTTCAAGCGCCCCGGTCAAGGCACCTCCAAAACCTTTTTTCTCCAGGCGCTGGGCAATTTTTTTCCCTCTATCGCGCCGGGCCTGCCCCAAAACTGACAATCCATGGACCATCGCGGGGTGTTTGCGGTCAATGCCCAGGCCGAGAATGTGAATCGTTGTAGCCGACCATTGGCAGGAGAACTCTATCCCGGGAATTAATCTCATCTGGCCGGGAATATGCGTATAATACTCCGCTGCGGCCTCATAACCGGCCATCGTATCATGGTCTGTAATCGCAAATTGACGCAGCTTCCCACTGACAGCCCGGTCGATCAATTCTCGCGGTGTGAGGGAGCCGTCGGATGCGGTGCTATGACTGTGAAAATCGATGAGCAATGTAAGACCTTAGCCGTTAAAACGAAGCGCACATACTACCAACCAGCCGGAGCCAAACCAAATCCATGAAGCAATTGGCCGAATTTATCCCCATTGTCCTGTTTTTCATCACCTACCAGATGAAGGGCGAAACCATTGAACTGGGCAGTTGGACACACACCTTTGACGGCATTTTCTCAGCCACCGCAGTACTGATGGGCGCGACCATTTTGCAAGTGGTGATAAGCTACGCCACCACACGCAGACTGGAAAAACGCCAGATGTGGCTATTGTTGGCGGTTATGCTGTTTGGTGGCGCCACCTTGTTCTTCCGCAACCAGATGTTTATTCAATGGAAACCCACTATTTTTAACTGGGTGTTGGCGATCGCCTTCGGAGCCTCACAGTTTATCGGCGAGAAAAATCTGATGGAACGCACCCTGGGCAGTCAGATCTATTTACCCCATGTGGTGTGGCGTCGCCTGAACTTGCTATGGGTAAGCAATTTCGCTGTGGTGGGAACCCTTAATTTGTATGTGGCCTACAATTACAGCGAGGACACCTGGGTGAGTTACAAACTGTACTCGGCTATTGGTTTTACCCTGCTACTAACCCTATTGACCGCCATTCTGATGGGGCCTCACCTGAAAGATCAGCCCGACGAACAACTTTCCGATAAATAAGGGTCTGCAATGTACTACGCAATAATGTGTGAAGACGTAAAAGACAGCCTGCCACTACGCCAACAGGCCCGGCCTGATCATTTGCAACGCATCCAAAGTTTGGTCGACCAGGGCCGTCTGCTCGCGGCGGGACCTCACCCGGCGCTCGACACCGGCGAGCCGGGCGACGCAGGCTTTACCGGCAGCCTCATTATCGCGGAATTTGACTGCCTGGAGGCGGCGACGGCATGGGCCGATTCAGACCCCTACGTCGACGCGGGCGTGTTCAGCAAAGTGATTGTCAAACCCTACAAAGTCGTTCTACCCTGAACAGTCAGTTCGCTTCAACCATTAGTTAGAGGATTACGTTTTGCGATTCCCCCTTTCTCTCTCGTTTCTCCTGCTGGTTGCCGCCAGTTCCGCCTCCGGCCAGGATATTCGCTACGTCAGTGACACCCAATACATCCCCCTGCGCGCTGGCCCAGGCGGTAACTACACAGTCACCCATCGGGGAATTCCCTCGGGCACGCGCTTAAAAGTTAACAACACATCTCCCGACGGGGAGTTTACGCAAATCACCACAGACCGGGGTACCAGCGGCTGGATTCGAACCCAATACCTGATGAAGGATTTACCAGCACAAAACAAGTTGACTGCGGCGGTAAAGCGGGCTGCGGCCCTGGAGGAGAAGAATGCAGCACTTGCCAGCGAGGCCTCGACACTAAAATCGGAGCAAGTAGGTGCGCTCGATCAAATCCAGAGCACCGAGGGCCAGTTGCAACTCGTCACCCAGGCGTTAGCGGAGCTCAAGCAAATATCGGGGAAGGCGGTGCAGTTGGACATCGATAATCGCCGCCTGGTGATAGCATCCGAAACACTACAATCAGACCTCGAGATGGTGAACGCGGAGAACATGCGCTTAGCGGACAAGGTGGAGAGTGAGGCCTTTGTCAATGGCGCCCTGGCGGTGCTTTTGGGTGTGATTATCACTCTCGTGGTGCCCCGCCTGTGGCCCAAACGCCGCACCAACTCCGAATGGGCTTAACTAAAGGAATCAGATCATGATCAGAATGTTGTTGTTATCCCTGTGTTTACTAATGCCCACCTGGGCGATTGGTGAAGGCAGTTCCCTACCCAGCCCCCAGGTCACAATCAAAACAGCCCAGGGCGATATCGTGGTGCGCCTGTTTCGGGATAGATCCCCCATTACCGTCGCCAATTTTCTCAGTTATGTCGATAGCGGACACTACAACGGCACTGTTTTTCATCGGGTCATCCCGGGATTCATGATCCAGGGGGGCGGCTTCCTGCCGGACATGACGGAAAAAGAAACCGGCGAGCCCATTGTCAACGAGTCAAAAAACAAGCTGCATAACCTGCGCGGCACTATCGTTATGGCGAGAACCAATGACCCCGACTCCGCCACTACGCAATTTTTTATCAACCAGCGCACCAACTTGCGCCTCGACTGGACCCCCGGTAACCCCGGCTATACCGTTTTTGGTGAAGTCACCAGCGGAATGAGTGTGGTGGACTACATCGCCTCATCTCCCACCACAACCGCCGGTAGGTTCCAGGACATTCCCGTGCAACCCATCATCATTACTGAGATCAAGCGCAAGAGCCTGTTATGATCGCGCTCAGCGTCAATCTCAACAAAATCGCACTGATCCGCAACTCGCGGGATACCACCAACCCCAACATACCCGAGCACGCGCGCATGTGTATTGCGGCGGGGGCGGATGGGATCACCGTCCACCCCCGGCCCGACCAACGCCATATTCGGGTGGACGACTGCCATGATCTGGCCGCGCTGCTAAAAGGGCAGCCGCAAATCGAATTCAATATTGAGGGCAACCCCATGACCGGGGCGCGTAAGAGCGATCGCAGCGGCGTGAGCGACTACCCCGGATTTATGGCGCTGGTGAAGGAAATACGCCCCGCACAGTGCACCCTGGTGCCCGACGGCGACGGCCAACTCACCTCGGACCACGGCTTTGACCTCAGGCAGGACGGCGACCGAATTGCGCCGATGATAGCCCAGTTAAAGGCACTGGGCATTCGCACCAGTCTATTTATGGATCCCGACCCGGCACAAATTCGACTGGCCGCCCAGACCGGTGCCGATCGAATAGAGCTGTATACCGAATCCTACGCCGACGCCCATCGCCAGCAGAAAAATGTGGATGCGGTGCTGCACCAGTTTATTGAAGCCGCCGAGGTGGCCGCCGAAGAGGGACTGGGCATCAATGCCGGGCACGACCTCGACTTGCATAACCTGTCACGCTTCACCGGCGTGCCAGGTCTGCTGGAAGTGTCGATTGGCCATGCGCTGACTGTGGACGCCATCCGCTTGGGCCTGGCAAATGCGGTGGCTGCCTATCGCGCCCTGCTGGCCGGTTGAACGGGCGTCGAGTCGGCCAGATAAATTCTCACATCCCTGAATTCGGCCGATTCATCCAGGTCTGGCAAAGTACAGCCCTGGCGCCGTTCGATCTGGACATAGGGGGGGTGATCGAAATCCTTGATTCTGGAGTCGGCTAGTAGTACCTGGTCAGCACGCTGGGCAAAGCGCTGCAGCCAGATCAAATTTTCCCGGTCATAGAGCACATCGGCGACGATGATCAGATCGATGGTCCCCTGTACTGCAAAATAATCGGCCTCCAGAACCAGGTCGACGCCGTTGAGCTGTGCATTGCGGCGCGTCGCCTCTAGCGCCAGTGGGTCAATATCACAGGCTATTACCTGGCGGGCACCCGCCAACGCCGCAGCGATGGCCACCACACCGGAACCACAGCCAAAGTCGAGAACGCGCTTGCCCTTGACCCAGGATGGGTCATCGAGCAAATACCGCGCCAGGATTTGCCCCGAAGCCCAGCAAAATACCCAATAGAGCGGATGATCCATGAGCCTGCTAACCACCTCCGGTGCCAGGCCGCTCTGGGGGTAGTCCCGATTGAGTAAATACAATTCAAGCGCCGGGTGTCGCGGCAGAGACGTGGCTTCTAGCCGCGCACCCGGCAGCAAACCCTGAATGATCTCCGATAACTCTTCGTCTACCACGCCTGACCAATCCTCCCCCAGCGATCCACCGGTTTACTTTTACGCCGCAGCGGCTAAAGTACCATGCCATGTCAGATCAACCTTATCTAGTGCCACATAGTAAAGAAGCGATTGTCATTCTGTATCAGGATGAGGATCTGTTGCTGGTGCGTAAACCCCACTTACTACTCAGTATCCCGGGACGCCATCCACTCAACAAGGATTGCCTGATCGGACGCCTGCAACAGACCTACCCCACCGCGAGTATTGTGCACCGATTGGATTTGGATACCTCCGGGATTATGGTCATCCCTCTCAACAAGCCCACCCACGCGCATATCAGCCGGCAGTTTCAACAGCGCAAGGTGGAAAAATCCTATATTGCCGTGGTGTACGGCGTGGTTGAACAAGACCACGGTGAAATAGACCTGCCAATCGCTCCCGACTGGCAAAACCGACCCAGGCAAAAGATTTGCCCGCAGCAAGGCAAACAAGCACTCACCCGGTTCGAGGTGTTGGCCCGCGATTTCGATCGCTCCCGCCTCTTACTCAAACCGGAAACCGGCCGGTCCCATCAACTGCGCATCCATCTGCGCGAGCTGGGCCACCCCATTCTGGGTTGCGATATGTACGCCCACGAGGAAGCGCTGGCCATGTCACCACGTATGTTGTTACACGCGACCTCATTGGGGTTTACCCATCCGGCGACAGGTGTTTGGTTGAGCCAGGAGTGTCCGCCGGATTTTTAATAATTTCTAGACGTCCTCGAAATCGCCGTGGCGACCTTTGCCCGAGGCAAAGCGAGTGGCGCCAATCAACGTCTCCCGCGATTCGATGACCTGCACACCACGGTCGAATTCGTTGGCCAGCGCATCTTCAAAGGACATATCCCACTGCTCGTAAGCACTTAGGCGATCGGAGCGCATGCAAGTCTGCGGATGTCGAGTCAACTGTTCGGCCAGTTCCAGGGCTGCCGACAGGGCTTCACCATCGTCGACAACACGATTGACCAGACCCATCTGCAGGGCTTCGTCTGCCGCCACCGGGCGACCCGTGAGTATCAAGTCCAGCGCCCGGCCGTGGCCGATAAGTCTGGGCAGGCGGATGGTGCCACCATCGATGAGCGGTACGCCCCAGCGGCGACAAAATATGCCCATGACGGCGCTGCGCTCCATGATTCTAAGGTCACACCACAGGGCCAACTCCATTCCCCCGGCCACAGCGTGGCCAGCTACCGCCGCGATAACGGGCTTGCTCAACATCATCCGGCTGGGCCCCATGGGGCCATCGCCTTCATAGGACAGAGAGCTGAGATTGCCCTCGCCCGCCGCTATCGACTTGAGGTCGGCCCCCGCACAAAAGCTACCGTGGTCACCGTAGAAAACAGCCACATCGCTGCTGGAATCCGCGTCGAATTCACGAAAGGCGGCGGCCAAGGCAGCGGCAGTGGTCGCATCAACCGCGTTTTTTACCGCTGGTCGCGAAAGCGTCACCAGGGTCACTCTATTGCGAACTTCTATGCTAACGGGCATGGGTCATCCTGTGGTGATTGCTCGAAGCAACGCCAATTCGAGCTATAGACTTGTTCAGAGGCTCCCTAGTATAGTTCCTGCGATGATCGCTAACCATAGTAAGAACTGCCCTATGAACTCCACGGCCCCCTTTGCCCATTCCCTTTCGGCAAAACTGTGCCACAGGGTCTGTGAGTCGTGAATACGCTTATTTTCACAGACTCTGATCGCCTGGACACAAACCTCATTCGAATCGCTGATCATCGTCTGGACCATCTGATTCAAGTGCTCAACATTAGCCCCGGCGACAAAATACGGGTGGGTGAATTGGGCGGGAAAATGGGGCGGGGTACGGTGTCGTCACTTGACGCCCAAGCGGCAATATTGTCGGTAGAACTCACCGAAGCGCCACCGTCCAAGCTGCCCGTGAGTTTGGTATTGGCCCTCCCCCGACCCAAGATGTTACGCCGCATCCTGCGCGCAATAGCCGAGTTCGGCGTGGGCGAATTACACCTTATTAACAGCTATCGCGTTGACAAGAGTTACTGGGGCTCACCGGTGTTAGACGGCGGGAAAATGCAGGAGTATTTCATCCAGGGGTTGGAACAAGCCTGCGACACCGTATTGCCCAGGGTGTATTTGCATCCGCGCTTCAAGCCCTTTGTCGAAGATACCTTGCCGGACCTCATCGTCGATCGCCGCGCCTACACCGCCCACCCGGGCGACTATCCAGCCTGCCCCCGCGGCCTCAGCGAAAACGTTCTGGTGGTGGTTGGCCCAGAAGGGGGCTTTATTCCCTATGAAATTGACAAACTGCAGCATGCCGGCTGTGAAATAGTATCGCTGGGGCAGCGTATTCTTCGGGTGGAGAATGCACTGCTCAGTCTGTTGGGCAGGTTGTTTTGACCAGAGCGAGGCTAAAACAGATACTTCAGTTCTGCGCCATACATGCGCGGCGTCGCCGCGGCGAAACCACCCACTCCCTCCGATTCCACCAGGGCACTGGCACCGACAATGTAGTCTTCATCGGTTAGATTGCTGCCGTAAAGTGCCCCCTCCCAGCGTTCGTCCGAGGATATCCAGGTCACTCGCGCACTGAGGTCGAACTGCTTGTCCTCCAACCAGAGGCCGGAGCGGCAGCTGGCCGAATCAAAGCAGTAGTCTATGTCAAATTTCCAGCTGGCCTGTACCCGTGGCATGATGATACCCACGGCGGAAGTCCAGGCATATTGGGCCGCCACCAAATAGGTCTCCTCAGGCAGTCGAGGGAGGTTTTCATCGGAGCGATCATTGGGACAGGAATCGATCTGCAGTATGGTGAGGTCTGTTCGCGTGCACGCCGGTGCAACATCCATGCTGAGATCCGCGATAGTGATCTGCACATCATCATATTCCTGTATGTCACCGTCGTTTATGGTCATATTGAAAGTGAACAGCCAGTTCTCCGTGGCCAACCAGTTGGTCTCAAGCTCAAATCCGGCGATGGTTGATTTTGCCGCATTGATGGTGGCGCCGGCCGGCGAGTTGGTAGTGGGGTTGATGACCAGGGTGGTCAACTGTCGGTTGGCATAATCCGAGTGGAAGAAGGCGCCGTTAATACGCAGGCGATGCTCCATGAGATCCAGTTTAAACCCCAGCTCCCAGTTCTCCACCTCCTCCGGTAAAAACTCCTCCAGGTCTCCACTGGGGCCCTCTGACAGACCACCGGACAGAAAACCTTCAGCGTAGGTCAGGTAAACGGTTCCCGAATCGATAAAGTCATTGCCATCGATGAGGTACTGGACACTCGCCATGGGGGTAATATCGTCGTTGGAGACTTTATCCTTCGCATACCCTTCTTCGGACCATTCAAATTCAAAATTCGGGTTGTAAGTAAAACCCGGGCGATCTACCAGGTAGAGCCCACCTCCGAGCCCGATGACGTTGCCCCCATTGGCATCCAGCGTCGCGGGAATCACCGCATATTGATCGCGCTCCAGTTCGCGCTCTTCATCCGTATAGCGCAGCCCCACCGTGGCCCGCCAATTGTCATTGAGCTCCCACTCCGCCTGCGCAAAGGCGGCAAAGGCGTCATTGTTTGCGGTCAGGATACTGGCGGATGTATTGATGTAAACACCACCGAGAAAAGCGGGATCAAAGGGGCCCAGAAAGTTGACGTTAACGCGACCACCGGTCTCCTCACGGAACCAATACAGGCCCGCGACATACTGCAAGCGATCATCGAATGCGCCACCTATCAGCTGAAACTCCTGGCTATACTGGTCTGTTTCCGAGGGGGCGCCGAAAGGATGAACTGAGTTGGTGCGATGTAAAAACGGGATACCGACGTGATCAATCTCGTCATTCTGGAGGGCCTCGGTAGAGCGCCAGGCAGAAATACTCTTCACGGTAGTCTTGTCGGAAAGCGCCCATTCAGCAGTAAACGAGACGCCCTTGTTTTCCGCGTAGTAGTCGCCACCCAAATCGGAAATAACGGTGTGGGCATCGCCGCCACCGGCCTCTGCCGCATCGCGACAGAAATCATCCAAGGTGCGCCCGGTAGACGGCACGATGCCCAATTCGTTGAACAACTCTGCCTGCCAGCCCACGTACTCAGGCACCAATACACACTTCTGCGGCCGCATCAATTGTTCGGTTTCCGCCCAGTTAACGTTTAAATCCAGTGTAAGCTCATCGGAGGGAGCCCACCGCGTTTGCCACATCAGGCTCTGGCGATCCTCATCCATATAATCGACACCGTCAAACACATTCTCAATATAACCATCACGGGTAGTGGACACCCCGGACAACCGCGTCCACAACTGATCGCTTATCGGCACGTTCAGCACGAAGCTTGCATCGAGGCGATCATAGTTGCCCACCCGCAGCCCCACAGAGCCTTCAAATTCCCCCACCGGTCTGTTGGTGGTAAAGACCAGTGCGCCACCGGTTGTGTTCTTCCCGAACAAGGTTCCCTGCGGCCCCCTGAGCACCTGCACCGACTGGATGTCATTAATATCCAGCAGGGCACCATCGGGGCGCCCCACGTAAACCTCATCGATGTAGATGCCGACCCCGGAGTCGATATTGGCGCCCGAGTTGCGCTGGCCGATGCCGCGAATATAAATATTGGCCAGAGGGGCGCTACCGTTTGCCGAGGAGACCTCGATATTGGGTGCAATTTGATTGAGATCCGACAGGTTGCGGATGCCCGCATCGCGCAGCGCATCGGCGCTCAGGGCAGTTACCGCTACCGGCGTTTCCTGCAGGCTCTCGGCGCGGCGCCGGGCGGTGACCACCACCTCCTCCAGGGCATAACCCGCACTGTATGCCGGCATTGCCGGTAGTGCGCTGGCGGTCAACACCAGGGCGGTCAGGGATTTCAGCTGCAAGGACTGTCTAAACATCGATATCACCTCTATCTTATAGTTATTATCTTCAATCACGCGGCTATAGATATACGATGACCACGCGCTTTACACAAGTAAATATTGGGGGCTGTCTCCGCTGCCGGTGGTCTGCAGACGCAAACCCGCCCCCAACAGGCGCACCGGTTTGCCACCCCGGGGCCAGGCCGCTTCCGTCAAACGGCGAAATTGTCCCGGCTCACACCAGGCTTCCCCGCTAGTCCCAATCGCCTCTTCCAGGGTCGTCTGGGTAAAATCCCGATACTTGATCTTTATTACCCGTTTGACAGGGAAGTAAAGGGTTTTGATCTTGTCAAAGCGACGCTCGAGTTCCCTGACGATGTCGTCCATGGCGTCCAGCATCTCCGGCAACTCTGCGATATCCTCAGCGAAGGTATGCTCAACACTGATCGATTTTCGGATTCGGGTCGAGCGCACTGGCCGATTGTCATATCCTCTTGCCACCTCGGACAGGCGTTTACCATATTTTCCGAAGTGTTTGACCAGGTCTTCCAGGGGCACGCCCTGTAAGTCGGCACAATTGACCACGCCCAATTTTTTGAGGCGCTGCGCGGTGACTTTGCCCACCCCGTTTATCTTTCTGACCGGCAGTTCCAGAACGAATTGCGCGACCTTATCCGGGGGAATGGTAAATACGCCATCGGGCTTATTCCAGTCGCTGGCGACCTTGGCCAAAAACTTATTCGGTGCAACCCCGGCGGACACGGTTAAACGCAATTCGTCTCTGACCCGCTGCAGAATTTCCTCAGCTATCAGGGTAGCACTACCGGAACAGTGGGAGGATTGACTAACATCCAGGAAGGCCTCGTCCAGGGACAGGGGCTCAATGATGGCGGTGTAATGTCGAAATATTTCATGAAACTGTGAGGACACCGCTCGGTACAACTCAAACCGCGGCGGCACGATAATCAGATCTGGGCACAGCGCCATCGCCCGCGAAGATGCCATTGCCGACCTGACGCCAAATTTTCGGGCTTGGTAACTGCACGTGGCAATTACCCCGCGCCGCTCGGCCGCGCCGCCAACGGCAATGGGTTTTCCCCGCAGCGCCGGGTTCTCACGCATTTCCACCGAGGCGAAAAACGAATCCGCGTCTATATGCAGTATTTTTCGCAGTTCGCCCACTACAAAACCCTCAGCATCTCCCTGCCGGGTGCTGGCTGGTGCGGTATTAGCGAAGCCAGGCCAAACGAGATCACCGCAAAGGATACACCTATCAGAAACACAGCGGTTGGGGACACCAGCCAGACATATCCCAGCAATACGGGAACCACTACTGCCGCGATATGATTGATGGTGAAACTGACACTGGCATTGGAGGCGATATCCGCCGGATCCGCTATTTTCTGAAAGTAGGTACTGATGGCAATGGCCAGGGCAAAGAAAAAATGGTCAATGACGTACAGGACAGCTGCGAACCAAGCGGTCTCAACGAAGGCGTAGCAGCCGAACACGCCGATCAGCCCTGCATATTCCAGCATCAGTGCCCTGCGCTCTCCAATGGTCTCGATCCAGCGCCCTATACGAGGGGCGAAGGCCAGGTTAAACAGGTAATTCAGCAGAAACAGGCTGCTAATTTGCGCCACACTGTAGCCAAATTTCTCCACCATCATGAAGGCGGCAAATACCATGAATATCTGCCGTCTCGCGCCACCCATAAATTGCAGGGCGTAATACAGGCCGTAGCGTTTGCGTAAAATAATCTTTTTGTGCTGCACCGTGTGCTGCTCAAACCGGGGAAACACTATCCAGATCATCGCGGTGAGCGCCAATCCCGAGGTGCCCGCCAACAAATACATCGCCTGATACGAGAGTTCTAACTGGCCCATCAGCAGCCAAATGGAGCCATACGCCAGTAGCGACGCCACCGCTTTTACCGCCAGCGCCCGCCCCATAAAATGGGCCGTATCCCCATGCGGTAGAAACTGCAGGGTGAGGGACTGATTCATCGTTTCAAAATAGTGAAACCCAATCGACATAATGACCGTGGTGGCATACAGGCCGACAACCGAGGGAAAATATCCGGTGGCGGCCACGGCCAGAGACATGAACAGCAGCGACAACAGAGCGAACGTCTGCTCGCGCAACAGCAGCAAAATAAAAATGGCAGTGAAGGCGAGAAATCCCGGCACTTCACGCAGGCTGTGCAATATACCGATTTCACGGCCGCTGAAGCCCGCCTGCTCCACCACAAAGTTATTCAGCAGGGCATTCCATACGGAAAAAGTGAGCGGCATGATGAACGCCATGGCCAGCAGCATGACCTGCGGTGATTGGCCGAAAGACCGCCATCCTTTCACGACCGGCAACTCACCCCCGTACCTCCCAGGCCACAGTAGCCGCCGGGGTTCTTGGCCAAATACTGTTGGTGATAATCCTCGGCGTAAAAAAACTCCGGTGCTGGCAATATTTCAGTGGTGATCAAGCCATAGCCTTGTGTGCTCAACGCCTGCTGGAAGCTGCTCGCGCTGGTATTGGCAGCTGTGCTTTGAGCGTCGGTATAGGTGTATATTCCCGAGCGATACTGGGTACCGATATCGTTGCCTTGGCGCATGCCCTGGGTTGGATCATGGTCCTCCCAAAATAGCTGTAACAGCCTCGCATAGGGCACGTCGGCGGGGTCGAAGGTAACCAGAACCACCTCGTTGTGACCCGTGGTACCGCTGCAAACATCCTGATAGCTCGGATGGCTGGTAGCACCGCCTGCGTAACCCACCGCAGTGGAATACACGCCAGGCAGCTGCCAATATTTGTGCTCCGCCCCCCAAAAGCAGCCCATACCGAACATGGCCTGCTCAAGATGCTGGGGAAAGGGGCCGGTAAGCGGGTGTCCGTTAACAAAGTGGGTCTGTGCGTCGGGCATGATGGCCTCCCTTAATTTCATATGGGGATTATAGCGGGTATAGTCCCAAGCTGGAAAATCGGAGCGCCAAACTACCATGTCCATGACCCGCAGAACAATGCTGAGTCTCATCTCTACCGGCACCTTCTCTCTGGCGATTCCCGCCAGGCTGGCGGCCAGGGTGGAACTACCGGCAGACTCTCCCATCATCAGTTTTCCCCAGGGGGTCGCCTCTGCTGATCCACAAGCGGACTCTGTGGTGCTGTGGACACGCGCGGAACCCGACGCGGCTACTGCACAGGTGCAACTCCTGGTGCAGGTGAGTCGCACCGAAGATTTCACCGATATTGTCCTCGATGCCCTGCTCAGCACTGGCCCGGACAGCGATTACACTGTCCGCACTTATCTCCAGGGCCTCGCCCCCGACACGACCTATTACTACCGGTTTCTGGGTCCTGGCGGCACCTGCTCACGGCGCGGCAGAACCCGAACTGCGCCCGCATCCGGCCAGGAGAAGGCCGTCGCGATGGCGTTTGTGAGCTGTCAAAGTTATGAACAGGGCTACTACGGTTCCTGGGCTCGAATGCTGCAGAACGACGAGGAGGCTGGCGCCGAAGATAAGATCCAGTTTGTGCTCCACCTGGGGGATTTTATTTACGAACGGAGTTGGCATAAACGGGTCGATGGCAGCCCGCAATCGCGCTACGTGCCCCCCTTCCCCGACGGCGTCGATATGGAGGATAACCGCTACGCCATTTCGCTGGCGGACTATCGCCACCTGTATAAGACCTACCTCAACGACCCCTGGCTGCAGGCCGCGCGCGCCCAGTGGCCCTTTATCTGTATCTGGGATGACCACGAGTTTTGTAACAATAATTTCCAGAGCTATCACACCTATGGCGACACACCCGTACTGGCGGCGAAGCGTAAACACAGTGCGAACCAGGCCTGGTCCGAGTTCATTCCCGCGGTATTAAATGAACTGCGAGAGCAGCCTGCGCACGGTTTCGAGGCGGTACAACTGGACGGCGATGAAGCCCGGGACAACCTGGCCGCACTGGGCAGTTTGTGTATCTACCGCAAATTGAGCTGGGGTGTGCATCTCGACATGATCGTCACCGATACGCGTAGTTACCGCAGCCCTCCCTGCGTACCAAAGCATCTGGCCGAATCCCTGGGCCTGGCCATGAACACAACCAAATTAGTTGAGATTGCCGATGGCGGGCGCCAGTATAACGATAATAATCCGCCGGAGTTTCTGCCCTATGGCGATGGTAAAACGCCAAACCCCGCTCGGACGCGCGCGCCGGGCTCTTGTTTGGGCAAACCCCAACGGAGCTGGTTTCTCGATACCTTGCAAGCCTCCACGGCCACCTGGAAACTGTGGGGCAATGCCCTGCCCCTGATCCCGATGCAACTCGATTTTTCCTCCATACCCCTGGCGGGGCTGGAGGACGGCGTCGTTAGCATTGACCCCTGGGCGGGGTATCCATCGGAGCTGAGATACTTGATGGATTCCCTTGCCGGTAAGGGGATCAACGGCGTCGTCTCGTTTTCCGGCGATCATCACATGCACGGTGCCGGCACCCTCTACAGTACCACCGCGGATTCGGCGACGCGGGCCGTGTCGGTGGATTTCAGTTGCGCAGGGTTAAGCTCCTCCTCCATATTTACCGACATCGAAGCAGTGGCGCGCGATGGCAATACTGACTTTCAACCCCTGGTGTATCGCGAGCCCGAGGACGCGACTGGCGGGCAATCTGCATTAGTTCCGGTATGGAATATGACACTGCTACGCGGAGTGCTGGCCTCGTTCACCTATTCAGCTACCGGTTTCGATAGCATTGCCAGCTGGCTTGGCCCCAATGAGGCCAACCCCGGGCTGCGCTATGTCGATACCACCGCCAATGGCTACTGTCTCGCCCAATTCAACGCGCAGGAACTGCGAGTGCAAATGATTACCATGGAGGACCTGCGCAGTCCCTTTGTCCAGGCGCCCGAAATAAAACACCGTGCGAGTTTCCGTATCGCCAAATGGAAAGACCGCGACGGCCCGATACTTGAGGGACCCGAATTTTCCGGGGGAGCCCCCTTCCCCTTCGGCTCTCCACCGGTGTAGACTGGTGGGCTACGTGAAGGAATATTGGTAATCCGTCACCCTAGCGTCGCACGCTCAGGCACATCGAATCGAAGTGGTTGTGACCAAGGCGGTGAAGAAGCAGAATAAGAGAAAAAAGATATGACGATAAACACGTTCAATGCCGAGGAGTTATGCAGCCGCAAGCTCTGGGAGCTGGTTAACCTTAACCCCGAACAGACCCAAAGCATCAACGAAGCGGAAATGAGACAAGCGATCCACGAATTGGCCGAAAGAAGACACTATTTAACCGAACTCATCGACCTCGATAAACTGAACCGCTAAAGTACGCTAAAGAGACATTTGTGCCCAGACTGATACTCCTGCTGGCAGTTGTCGGCGTTGTCTACATCCTGTTCAGACGAGCACAGGCCTCGTCGCCGGAGAAACGCCGGGCTGAATATATAAAACTGGGGCTGGGCATCGCCGTGGTGGTGGTCATTGGTCTGACTCTCACCGGTCGGATGCACTGGATAGGCGCAGCGCTTACCGGCCTGCTGGTTGGCCTGCGGCAGTTGTTTCCCACCCTGATCAGACTCTTCCCCATGCTGGCGTCACTGCGCGGTAAACAGGCGGCGGCTAATGAGGCAAAGCCTCCCAGTAGCGGCCCAACGATGAGCCCAACGGAAGCCCTGGCGGTGCTCGGTCTCGAAGAGGGGGCGAGCGAAGAAGAGATTATTGTGGCCCACCGCAAGATGATACAAAAGATCCACCCGGATCGCGGTGGCAGCGACTACCTCGCCGCCAAAATTAACCAGGCAAAAGACACCTTGATATGACCGAAGTATTCCTGATCCGCAATCAACTGGGCCACTACTGGGGCAAGAAGAAACTCTGGGTTGACGGCCGTGATGCACGCACCGTCATGCGGGTAAAACATCGCGATGAGGCAGTGAACACGCTGTTTGAATTGAGCTCCAAAGACATTGAGTTGCGCGGGAAAATCACCCCGGCGGAGCTAAACCCGAGAGGCGAACCTCTGATTGAGGCGAGTGATATTCCGCTTCCCGCCGTCTCTGGAGAGGAAGAAAAGCCCGAAAACCTGCTCACCCTTTAGCCGGGTACGCCCATTGGCGGGGTAATTGTCGCCCCATTATCAATCACCATCTCGGTACCGGTGACAAACCTCGATTCGTCGGAGGCCAGGTATAAAACCAGATTGGCTATATCATCCGGCTCACACATATTTCCCAGACGGCCAAATTCCTCAATCTCTTCCTCGGTCGCCACATCCTTGCCGGTGGCCACTTTGACGACCATGGGCGTCTTGACGCCATCGGGGTGAATCGAGTTACAGCGAACGCCATTTTTCTGTTCCTTACAAAACATGGCAATGCTTTTAGTAAGCGCCATGACTGCACCTTTGCTGGCACTGTAGGCCGCCACAAAGGACATGCCGTGCAGAGCGGATACCGATGACATATTGATAATTGAACCGCCGCCGCTTTGCTCCATCGCGGGAATGGCGTGCTTGCAGCCCAGGAACACACCTTCGTTATTCACCGCATTAGTCTTGCGGTAGTCGTCCAGGCTGGCGTCAACCACACTGCCCAGGGTGATTATACCGGCGTTGTTCACCAGAATATCCAGCTTGCCAAAAGTTTCCAAGGTCTGTGAAATCACAGATTTCCAGTTTTCCTCGTCGCAGACATTCAGGTGAAGATAGAGTGCGTTGTCGCCAATTTCGTCGGCGACCGCCTGGCCGTCGGCATCATTCATATCCGCCAGCACAACTTTCGCGCCCTCTGCCGCCAGACGCAATGCATCTGCCTTACCCATCCCGCTCGCCGCACCGGTCACAATGGCGACTTTGCCTGTTACTCTACCCATAGTTCTGTCCTCGGAAGATTGATTCACGGGGACAGTTAAACAGGGGAATTGACGAATCACAATTTTTCGACTTCAAAAGCGCGATAAAGTGCTCTACAGTCAGTCAATGTGAACTATCTGGGAGCGCGGTCAATGAACTCACCGACGGAATCTTCTAAAATTATTACCTGGGGCGGCTATCTCGCATTGACATTATTGCTGGCTCTGCCCCTGAGCATCCTCTACGTGCGCTCCGGCATGTGGCAGCAGGGCCTGGTAATCTATGCCTTGTGCTGTGTGGGAGCCACCTTACTGTTGGCGGTATTTGCGCTGTGTATGGCCCTGCCGCGCTTTGCCACACAACGGCGCCCCCTGATGATTCGAAGTCTTGCATCGCTGCCGGGCACCGCGCTCTTTTTGTCCCTGTTGACCGGGGGTGATTACCCCGCGATTCACGATATCACTACCGACACGCTTGATCCGCCGCTGTTCACTCAGGCTCAAAATATTCGAGGTAAGTCGGCAAATTCACTGGATATCAATGCGCAGACCCTGCAATTACAGGTCGACGGCTACCCGGATATCAAAGCCCACCACAGCACGCGTAATTTTGCCGATGCATTCGCCCGTGCTACCGATGTGGCGAAAATGATGGGCTGGGAAATCAGTTACAGCGACGCCGAAGCAGGCATCATCGAGGCCGTTGATACCACGGCGGTAATGGCGTTCAAGGACGACATCGTCATCCGCCTGCGACGCGCCGAGAACGGCACGCGCATCGATCTGCGCTCGGTATCGCGTGTGGGCGTGAGCGATATGGGCGCCAACGCCAAACGTATTCGAGCATTTTTAAGCCGCCTTTAGCTCACCTGCGGCAGGGATTCACAGAACCGCCTTATTCGCTCACAGGCCTTTTTCAAAGTCGCCATATTTTGGGCCAAACCCAGACGGATACAGGCGTCTGCCGAAGGCCCGAACGCACTTCCCGGCACCACCGAAACACGCTCAGCCGCCAGCAATTGCTCGGCAAATTCTCGCCCGTCGAGGCCGCTGCCCCGCACATCGCACATAATAAACATCCCGGCTTTCGGGCATAAACAGGTCATCTGCGCCACCTCTGCCAAGCGCTCGAGTACAAAATCACGCCGCTCACGGTATTGTTCGCGCATCTGGGCAACGTAGGCCTGGTCGTTTTCCAGGGCAAAGGCGCTGGCATCTTGAATGAATTGCGGACTGCCGAAAAGTGTGGTGGTAGAATACTCTCCCAGGCGTTCAATCAGTGCCGGCGGAGCCACCACCCAACCCACCCGCCAACCACTCATGGCGTGGGATTTGGAAAGGCCGTCAATCATCACCACGTTATCCAGCTCCTTCACCGAAGCCCTGGCCGAGCGGTGCCGCCCCTCATAAGTAAACATTGAATACACTTCATCGCACACCAGCCAGACATTGCGTGCACGGCAGAGTTCGCCCAGGGCCTGCAGCTCCGAAGCGGGAATAATACTGCCCGTTGGATTGCCCGGTGTATTCAGGAAGAGCACCCGCGTGGCGGGCGTAAAAGCGTCCTCTATAACTGCCATATCAAGCGCAAACCCCGCTTGGACACGCAGCGGCACGCAGACCATGTTAGCGTCTATTGCCCGCATAATAGGCTGATAGCCGACATACATGGGCTCGGGGATGATGATCTCGTCCCCCGCATCCAGCAGACAGCTCATTACCGCGTACAGCGCAGAGGTCGCCCCGGGGAAAATGGCCACCTCATTAACGGTGCAGGGGTGGGGCGAAGAGCGGGTTTCCAAATCAGCAACCGCCCGGCGTAATTTGATCTCACCCAGCGCCGGAGAATAATGGGTCCTGTCCACCCGTAGATAACTCACCGCGTTGTCAATAATCGGTTCCGGGGTGCGAAAGTCGGGATCTCCCACACACAGAAGAATCACATCCTCGCCGGCGCGCTGCATCGCCCGCGCCCTATCACTGACCTCCCAGGCTCCGCCTTCGGTGTCGGCGAGGCGCCGCGTCAGACTACTGTATAGAGGTTCAAATGACATGCTACATGCTCACCTTACTGCTGGGCTCCCATTTTAGCTAGGACAGGGTACCGCCGTCGACTCTTATGTCCTCGCCAGTAATGTGGATGCCATCTTCAGAAGCCAGCATGGCAATCACACTCGCCAGCGTCTCCGGACCCTTGGCGCCCGACAGAGACATAATCCTGGGCAATAGCTCAAAATCCATGGTGTCGGGGAACGCGATGCCATCGGTCATGCCGGTTTTGATGTCCCCGGGACAAACACAGTTGGCCCGAACACCACGCTTGGCATACTCCACCGCGATACTGCGGGTCATGGCCAACACCCCGCCTTTGGATGCGGAATAGGCCACACCACAGGGCAGTCCAGACAGGGCCGCGGTGGAAGCTGCATTCACAATACTGCCTTTGGTGGCTAACAAATGGGGCAGCGCTGCACGACACAGGAGCATGGTGCCGGTCAAATTGATATCAATCACTTTTTGCCAATGGCTCAGTTGCAACTGCTCGGTGTCATCAAAGCGTAAAATACCGGCCATATTGACCAGGGCATAAAGTGATCCATAACGTTGTACGCAGGCGGCGACACAGGCGTTGACCGCAGCTTCATCGCCTACATCGCAAGGATGGGCCGCCGCCTGGCCGCCCTGATCGGTAATTTCCTCAACCGTTTGTTGAACTGCCTCTGCGTTCAAGTCGACGCAAAAAATCGCGCCACCCTCGGCGGCGATGCGCAGGGCACTGGCTTTACCGATACCTCCAGCCGCGCCGGTCACCATCACTACTTTATCTGTAAACCTGTTCATGGTCATCCCACCGTGTTGTTGTATTGTAGTTGTCGAAAAGGGGCCAGCTTGCCTCTTTGCACCGGTACTGGTCAATAACCACAGCCCCAGCGCCGTTTTCGACTTAGCGGTGTCCTTCGCAGGCGGCAGGGCTTCTCTGATTTTACCGGACGGGCTGAGTTATTAAGCCATGGCCCCCAACAAGTCGCTAATTAGCCCTTTACACCTTTAATCCGCCCTACACGGCCAGTATGATAGCCGCATCACTGCGCTTGTACGATAGCGCATACATTAAGGAGCAAAGTTTGGAAAACCTGGATCAGTTTCGCCAAGACGCGCGCGCGTGGCTGGAAGACAATTGCCCGGAGTCCCAGCGACAGCCCATGACCCCCGATCAACAATACTGGGGCGGGCGAGGCGGTTCGTTTCCCAGTGACGATGCGAAACTATGGTTTGAACGCATGCGCGATCAACGGTGGATTGCACCCGAATGGCCCGAACAATACGGCGGAGGCGGTCACACCGCCCTGCAGGCAAAGATTATCAAAGAAGAGATGAAGCGAATAAGTGCGCGCACCCCTCTTTTCAGTCACGGCCTTTGGATGCTCGGGCCAGCGCTGCTTGAATACGGTTCAGAGGAACAAAAACAGCAACACATACCAGCCATTATCAATGCCGACGTGCGCTGGTGCCAGGGTTATTCGGAGCCCGGCTCGGGCTCAGACCTGGCCAGCCTGCAGTGTAAAGCGGAAGATATGGGTGATCACTATCTGATCAATGGCAGCAAATCCTGGACGACATCGGCGGACAAGGCCGATTGGATATTTTGCCTGGTGCGCACCGACCGTTCCGCCAAGAAACAAGAGGGCATCAGTTTTTTGTTGATCGATATGGCAACGCCGGGTATCAGCGTGACCCCCATTAACTTGATCAGCGGCGATTCGGAATTTTGCCAGACATTTTTCGACGACGTGAAGGCACCCAAAAGCGGCCTGGTAGGTGAGGTAAATACCGGCTGGTCTATCGCCAAGGCGCTGTTAGTCCACGAGCGTAAGTTGATGGCTGAAATGGGCAGCGACACCCCACGACAAGTGGTTGCCCCTAACGCTGCCGCGCGGGAGTATCTGGAGTTTGAAAACGGCAAAATTGTCAATTCTCAGCTGCGCGGAGAACTGGTTGACTACGACATGAATATGCACGCCATTGGCCTTACGCATTTTCGCAGCTTCGAGGAGCGCCAGGCCGGCATACAGAGCGCTGTGCCGCTGGTCATGAAATACGTGGGCACCGAAGCGGAAAAAGTTAAAAGCGAGCTATTGCTGGCCATCATGGGCAGTCAGGGACTCGGGTGGGAGGGCGAGGGATATTCTGCAGAAGAGTTGGATACCCTGCGCCTGTGGGCCATGTCCAAGGCGATGACCATCGCCGGTGGTACCTCGGAAATCCAGTTAAACGTCATCGCCAAAACACTACTGGAATTGCCCCGGTCATAGCGCCGATTTTGGCCATCGAATCAGGAGAGACAAATGGCTCTGGTTTTAAATGAAGAGCAGCGGCTATTGCAAGACACCGCGAAAGAATTCCTGGCTAACAACGCGCCAGTATCAGCGTTGAGAAAGCTGCGGGACGAGCGCGACACAACCGGCTACTGCCCGCAGCTGTGGCACACAATGGCTGAATTCGGTTGGGCCAGCATCATCCTCCCGGAGGAGCATGGTGGCCTGGACTTCGGCTTTATGGGCCTGGGTGTGGTGCTGGAGGAAACAGGTCGCAAGCTCACCGCCTCGCCACTGTTTGCGTCCGCAGTTGTCTGCGCCTCGGCTATATTGTTGGGCGCAAATACCCGGCAGAAAGAAACACTACTACCCGACATAGCGAAGGGCCAGCTAACCCTGGCACTGGCGTTGGAAGAATCCCATCACCATCGCCCAACCAACATCGCGACCAGGGCAACTGCCGACGGCGATAACTATATTATCAACGGCAGAAAAACTTTTGTATTGGATGGTCACAGCGCAGATAAACTCATCGTCGTCGCGCGCACCAGTGGCGAAGATGACAACGCCACGGAGGGCATCACCCTCTTTCTGGTCGACCGCAGCACGCAGGGCATTGCCCTGCAACGCACTATAACGGCCGACAGCCGCAACAGCGCCAACATCAGTTTCGATAATGTTAGCGTGCCGCGCGAAAATATTATTGGCGAGCTCGATGGGGCATGGCCTGTGCTTGAGCCGGTATTAGACCGCGCCAGAGTTGCCATCTCCGCCGAGATGATGGGCTGTGCGCTGGAAGCCTTTGAACGCACCATAGACTACCTCAAGGAACGCATTCAGTTTGACGCGCATATTGGCAGTTTCCAGGCGCTGCAGCACCGCGCAGCGCATATGCGCTGCGAAATAGAATTGTGTCGCTCGGTTCTGATGCAGGCGCTGTCCACCGTCGATGATAACCCGGAGGGATTGCCAAAGCTTGCCAGCCTGGCAAAAGCCAAGTTGAATGAACTGGTCAAGCTGGTCACCAATGAAGCGGTACAAATGCACGGCGGTATAGGGGTTACCGACGATCTGGAAATTGGCTTCTTTTTGAAGCGCGCCCGGGTAGCCATGCAGATATATGGCGACACCGGCTTTCACAAAGACCGTTACGCGAGCCTGTGCGGCTATTAGGAACTATTATTATTTAATTGGGGAACACTATGGAAAACAGTGAAAAAATTGCGGTTGTAGATCGCTATATTGAAGCTTTCGAACAATCTGATATTGCCATCATCAGGGACATGTATTGCGCCGATGCCACGGTGGAAGACCCCGTTGGAACCGACGTTCACGTCGGTATCGATGCCATTTGCACATTCTACGAAGGCGCTCTCGCCTCCGGCGCAAAACTGATACCCACGGGGGCACCGCGCTGTGCGGGCAACGCCGTCGCCTTTCCCTTTCAGGTAAGTATGTCGGGAATGACCATTGAGGTAATCGATGTCTTCGAATTTGACGCGCAGGGTAAGGTCGTTTCAATGAAAGCCTACTGGGGCCCCGAAAACCTCACCAGCTGATCCGACAGCGCAATTGAAGCTCTGACTTTGAGCAAGAAGAAAATGCTACTCTGGCTGCTGCCAGCACTGTTGCTGGCGATGGCAGTCATTCAATTTATTCCCTCTGCACCGGTCATTGCCCCGGTTACATTACCCCTGGCCCAACGAGCTGAGCACCGCTTGCTGGCATTTGAGGGTATCGTCAACTTTCGGGATCTCGGTGGCTACCGCACCGCGGATAACCGCACCGTGAAATGGGGAAAACTGTATCGTTCGGGGTCATTCGCCCAATCCAGTCGCTCCGATCTACAGGCAATACAGCACCTTGGTCTGGCCACATTGATCGACTTTCGATCCGCGGTCGAAAAGGACGAGGAACCCAGTGTATTGCCCGACCCCCACGAATTTAGCATTGTAGAACTCCCGACCCTGGACGATGGCAACAAGGCCCTGCTTGGCGAGCTCATGGAACGCATTAGAAGCGGCGACTTCGAGGACTTCGACCCCAATACGTTCATGCTGGAAGCCAGTCGCCAATTTGCCATTACCTTCACCCCTCAATACAGCAGGTTTATCCATACTGTGTTGGACGCGAACGGCAGTCCTGTTGTGTGGCATTGCACGGCCGGCAAGGATAGAACCGGCTTTGCCGCCGCCATTCTCCTGCGCATTTTGGGCGTGCCGCAAGACACTGTCTTGAGGGACTATATGGAAAGCAAGAGCCATATGCTGGCTGCACGCAAAAACCAGCTGCGCCTCATCCGCCTGATGAAAGGTGAGGAAGCGGCGGATAAACTGGCCATCATGATGGGGGTAGAGGAAGCCTGGCTGGAAGCGAGTTTCGAGGCCATAGATCAGCGCTGGGGTAATTTTGACAACTATGTGGCCGATGGCCTGGACTTGTCATCCCCAGAGATACAGCAGCTGAGATCGACGCTGCTGGAGTAAACCGGCGCTGCCAATGTCTCCTGCGGGCAGTACCTGCTAAACTATTGGCAAGATGGATCTAATACTATTTACGGAAATCATCGCAGTGACTGTGGTGATATTCTATATTCTTGGCATCGCCTCTGCCCTGGAAGCCGTGATTAAAGTACGAACGGCACAGGGAGCTATTGCCTGGGTCATCTCACTGCTCACTTTTCCCTACTTCGCGGTCCCCTGCTACTGGGTGTTTGGCCGCAACAAATTTGACGGGTACCTGGAGCAACGCCACGAGATAGAGCAGGAATCCCTGGCCCTGATTCGACACACCAGTGGCACGATAGAGGAACACTTGATTCCCCGCTCGGGTGTGAGCGCCCTTTACTCCAGCCTGTACAGTTTGGCCAGAATGCCCGCTACCGGAGGCAATCAGGTCGAACTGCTGATCAACGGTCAGGCGACTTTCGACAGTATATTGGCGGGACTGAAGTCCGCACAAAAATACATATTATTCCAGTTCTATCTCATTCGCGATGACGATCTGGGGCAGCGTTTGGGCGAGGTCATGGCGGCCAGGGCCAAGGCCGGAGTTAAGGTGAAGCTGTTGTACGATGAAATAGGCAGTCGCCCCTTCCCCCGCACCAAGCTCTACCGCCAGCTAACATCCGCCGGGGTGAAAGTCGCGGCTTTTAACACCACCCAGGGTCGGCGCAACCGATTCCAGCTCAACTTTCGCAACCATCGAAAAATTGTAGTGGTAGATAGCCGGGTGGCCTGGATAGGCGGCCATAATGTGGGGGACGAATACCTTGGGCTGAATAAAAAAATAGGCCACTGGCGCGATACCCACACACGTATTGAAGGGCCCGCTGTACTAGGGGCGGAGATTGCATTTGCCACCGATTGGCGCTGGGCGACTCGCACGCCACTGGCGATAGATTGGGAGTTTACCAACTACGACAAAGGCGATTGCAAGGTATTGGTCTTTCCCTCGGATCCCGCCAGTGAATTTGAAGAGGCCGGCCTGATGTACCACCAGCTGATTGTAGAGGCCAGATCGCGAATCTGGATTGCCAGCCCGTATTTTGTTCCCGATCGAGGCATTATTGCCGCTTTACAGCTGGCTGCGCTGCGCGGGGTGGACGTGAGGGTCATCATCCCCGATGAACCCGACGGACCGTTTGTAGCCATGGCCAACTGGTCCTATACCAAGGAGCTGTTACCCGCCGGGGTCAAAGTCTATCGCTATCAGGGCGGTTTTATGCACCAAAAAGTTTTATTGATGGACGAGCACATAGCGGGGGTGGGTACGGCCAATTTTGACAACCGGTCGTTTCGCCTGAACTTTGAAATTACCCTGCTGGTTGACGATTTGAATTTTGCCGGCAAGGTATCCGACATGTTGCAACAGGACATGCAACACTCGCGACAAGTCTGCATGGAGGAGATTGAGAGTAAGCCGCTGTGGTTCCCGCTGGCGATGGGCAGTGCACGCTTGATGTCGCCCCTGTTATAAAACCGCGATAGCCCCTAATCGCGCCAGGCCGCCTCATCGATATCGAGGTCACTGTAATCCTCCAGCTTCAAACGCGGCTCCACGCCCGACCTGAGTTGCTGGTCGTAGTCACGCAACAACCGCATGCCAATCCTGGCCATCCACACCAGCCCGATCAGGTTCACCACCGCCAGCAGCCCCATGGTGACATCGGCAAAAGCGAAAACCGTACCCAGATCCTGCAGGGAACCCCAAAAGATTAACGCCAGGACCATTACCCGAAAGACGTTGAACATTTTCTTATTGTTTTCGCTGAAATAGTTGAGACTGTTCTCGCCCAGATAGTAGTTATACATAATCGAGCTGAAGGCGAACAACAGCAGGGCAATGCTGACAAAACCTCCCCCCCATGCACCGACATGACTGGCCAGCGCATCCTGGGTTAGCGTCACACCCGATATGTTTTGCGCACCCGGCTGATAAACTTCCGACAATAAAATAATAAATGCGGTGCAAGTGCACATCACGATAGTATCGATAAATACACTGAAGGCCTGCACGATGCCCTGGCTTACCGGGTGTGGCACGTAGGCCACCGCAGCGACATTCGGCGCACTACCCAGACCCGCTTCGTTCGAGAACAGGCCTCGCTTGACGCCCTGTAGAATCGCGACACCGATGCCACCGCCAATGGCGGAATCCAGACCAAATGCACTGCGCACAATAGTCGCCAGGACATTGGGAACCTCGCCAATATTCATCCCGATGACCAATACCGCGCAAAGCAAGTAGCCGATGGCCATCACCGGCACAATGATTTCGGACACCACGGCAATCCTCTTCATGCCGCCAAATATGGTGGCCCCCAGTAACACCACCATTACCAGCCCAGTGATCCAGGTGGGCACACCAAAGGAGGCATTGACCGACGTGGCAACCACATAAGACTGCACCGCATTAAAGCCAAAGCCGAAGGTTACAAGCAACAGCACCGAATAGATGAGGGCCAACCATTGTTGCCCGATACCGCGGCTGAGGTAGTAGGCAGGTCCGCCTCGAAAGTTGCCCTCAGGATCTACCCGTTTGTATAACTGGGCCAGCGAACATTCGAAAAAACTGGTGGCCATGCCCATTAATCCGATGACCCACATCCAGAATATGGCGCCGGGTCCCCCCAACGTAATGGCGACGGCAACGCCAGCAATATTGCCGCTGCCAACGCGCCCGGCAACACTCACCACTAGCGCCTGAAATGAACTGATACGCCCTGTCTCGCGGTGCATGGCACTGCGCAGCACGCCAAACATCCGGCCGAAATAGCGAAACTGCACGAAGCGCGAGGAGACGGTGAAAAATAGCCCTACGGCTATCAGCGCTACGATTAAAAACTGCCCCCAAAGGAAGTCGTTCAGTGCGGAGAGCATTTAACCAAGGACACCCATAACAAAAATAATCAACAGGGCTGGCGGCACGACAAAGCGAATCAGAAAGTACCATATCTGGAAGCCGAGCGCGTTTAGGGAGCCCAGCTCATCCCGGGTGGCCTCCCTACTCACTATCCAGCCGGCAAAAACCGCTATCAACAGGCCGCCCAATGGCAGCAGAATCTTGGTAGAGAAGTAGTCCATTAGCGCATTAAAATTCATCCCGCCTATCGTCATATCACCCAACAAATTGTAGGACAGAATACTCACCACACTCAAAACCGCGATTGAGCCAATCACCAACACCGCACTCCTGTGGCGCGACATTTGGTAGCGATCTCCCAGCCAGGCGTTGACACACTCCACCAGGCCGACCATGGAAGTAATACCGGCAAACGCCAGCATGAGGAAAAACAAGACACTGAACAGGTGCCCGCCGGGCATCTGGGCAAACGCCACGGGCAGGGTCTGGAAGATGAGCCCCGGGCCGGCCGCAGGATCCAGGCCGTTGCTAAATACGGCGGGGAAAATCACCAGGCCAGCGAGGATAGCCACAAAGGTGTCCGCTATGACGACAATAAATACCGACTGGGTAATGGACACAGACTTGGGTAGATAGGAGCCATAAATCATCATGCCGCCCATCGCTACGCCAATTGAGAAAAAGGCCTGGCCGATTGCAGTCAGCACCGTTTCGGGGCCAATTTTGCTGAAATCCGGGGTAAACAACCACTCCACCGCTTCGCCAAAGCCCCCGGCAAAATAATTGTAGCCGGCCAAGCCAAACAGCAGCACAAACATCAACGGCATCATAATGACGACTGCGCGCTCGATGCCATTTTGCACGCCGGAGTAAATAATCATGCCGGTAATGGCCAGACCGATCAAGGTCCAGAACACCATCCCAAGATTATTGCCAAGCATATTGGCGTACTCGACACTGGCGGCTATGCCGTCCATACCGACAAACCCGGTGTTGACCGCCTTGAACAAATACCACAGAACCCAACCCACAATCACCGCATACACAATTTCAATGGTGTAGGCAGCCAACAGGCCCATGCCACCCACCCACTGCCAGTGCCGGCTTTTACCGCTCTGGGCAGCGACATTGGCCATGGCGCTTGGGGGGCTGGCCTGACCTCTACGACCAATCAGTAATTCCGCCATGAGAATGGGAATACCAATGCCGAAGGCGCAGGCCATATAGATAAGCACAAAGGCGGCGCCACCGTTTTCACCGGTGATATAGGGAAAGCGCCAGATGTTACCCAGCCCAACCGCGAACCCTACCGAGGCCATCAGAAACGCAAAACGGGAAGACCAGTGCGCTTGGGCACCTCCGGCTGCAGCCATGCTCTACTCTCCAGCTGTTGTTGTTATAGCTCGCAGTCTACACAAACTCAACGCATCACGCACCGGCAGTGGCAGCGGCAATCGGGCGGGTAGCCTGCTCCATCCATTCTTTATCCGCCCCTTCCAGCAGCGGGCCAAGTACTTTTTCAACCTTGGCGTGGTAGGCGTCAATCCACTCAATCTCAGCGGGGCTGAGTAAGCTGCGATCCAGCAGACGATTATCGAAGGGCACCAGGGTTAATACCTCGAACTCCATCATGGCAGTCTCATGACCCGGGGCCTGTGATTCCTTTACCACCAGCAAATTTTCACAGCGAATGCCAAAGCACCCATCGCGGTAATAGCCCGGTTCATTACTGAGGATCATTCCCGGGCGTAACTCGGCGCCCCCGGCACGCTTGCTGATACTCTGGGGGCCCTCGTGTACACAGAGAAAAGACCCGACGCCATGCCCGGTGCCGTGATCGTAATCAAAGCCGTCAGACCACAGGAACTGCCTCGCCAGCACATCCAATTGGCTACCGGTCGTGCCCTTGGGAAAGCGAGCACAATCCAGTGCGATATGGCCTTTCAATACACGGGTATACAGGCCGCGAACCTCATCCCCGGGATCGCCAATGGCAATGGTACGGGTAATGTCAGTGGTGCCATCGGTGTACTGCGCACCACTGTCCAGTAAATACACGGAATTCATTTCCAGGGTGGCGGGCTCGGCGTTCTGATGATTGTAATGACACATGGCCGCGTTGCCGCCGGCAGCTGAGATGGTATCGAAGGAGAGGCCGCGAAAGCGATCGCCAGATTCGCGGAAGGAAAGTAATTTGTCTGACAGGCGTGCCTCGTCGTGCAAGCGCCCCGCGTCAACTTCACTATCCAACCAGGCGAGAAACTTTACCTCGGCGACCGCGTCCCTGATATGGGCATTGCGGCTCCCCGCCACTTCGACCGCATTTTTACAGGCTTTGGGCAACGCGACCGGGTCGGGAAGCGGCAACAAGCTTGCACCGCCCGCCTCCAGCATCAGTTGGGTCCACGCGTTGGCGCTTGCCGGATCTGCCATCACCGTTTGGCCCGCATAGGCAGACAATACCGCTTCTGCATCGGACTCGGCGCGCAATTGTACACCACTGCCAACATGCTCGGCGAAGCCGGCAGGAACACGGCCGGGATCGATAAACAAGGTAACCGTGGCATCGGCAGCCAGCATTGCAAAACTTTGTACCAGCGGCACCATGGGTACATCGGTACCGCGAATATTCAGCAGCCAACTCACTGAGTCAGGGGCGAAAATCAGCGCTGCCTGCGCCCCACTGGATGCAATTTCCGTGGCTATACGGCTGCGCTTCCGCTCGCTGGATTCGCCGGTAAAGGCCTCGGCCAGCAGTATTGCCGGCTCAATTTTGGCGGCGGGACGATTCGACCACGCCCGGTCAATAAGGTTGTCGGTTTGGGCAACCAAGGCTATAGACGCTTTGGTGAGCGTGGCCTGGGTGGCCTTTTGCCACAGCAGGTTGTGCATGCGCGGGTCATAGGCGACCTTTGTATCGGCCGGCAGCTGGCCAGCCAGCCACGCGGCGTGGGGGTCTTCTATCAAATGGTGAAACTCAAACAGGTCGGTTGGTACCTGTTGCTCCACCTGGACGGTATATCTGCCGTCGACAAATATTGCGGCCCGCTCGCGCAATACGATGACGGTACCGGCCGATCCGGTGAAGCCAGAAATCCAGCGCAGGCGTTCATTGTGTGGAGGGATATACTCCCCCAGGTATTCATCAGCGCGGGGGACAATTAGGGCATCGTAACCGGCCTCTGCCATCAGGGCACGGACCGCCGCAAGGCGTTTTTCAATGGAATTCATCAGTTAGTCTCGCCGCAGGTAGAAACCGGCAAGTGTACCGGAAGTTGCAATTAGGGGGATACCGGAAAGAAGGGCATTCTCTGGATATTTGGCAACGCTTCACCGAGGGCGGCCAACTCAATTCTCCGCGGCAGTGAATCTGTCACCGGGTCAGCTATTCTTCCATCAAATCAAAGTCGGCTTTGGAAATACCGCAATCCGGACATTCCCAATCTTCTGGAATGTCTTTCCACAGGGTACCCGGGGCAATGCCGTCATCGGGCAAACCCTCGGCCTCATCGTAGATCAAACCACAAATAACACATTCATACTTTTTGTAATCGGTACCGCTCATACGTATTCGTTTCCTTCATTGTGGGCCTGACAACTGGCCCTCGAAAGCAATACGATAACCGTCTGCCACGGGTTGCGCAATCAGTGATAATGCCTGCCCCAATTGGCTGTCCAGACCCGCATCGTCGGTAACCAAAATATTCACACTGTATCGATCGCCATCCAGGCTCGCGTCGCCATTGGCCACCACCCCACCGGCAATGGTCACAATGGTCCCCTTCAGCGCGCCACCGGCTTGCTGTTCCAGCTCCAGCGCGTACGTGCCCAGCGCGAGAGCCCCCTGGGAAGATTCCCAGGTGGCGTGCTGCCACACGATGCGACCCTGAACGGCGGTTGGCAGACCCCGGTGCAGCTGCAGATTTGCCAGTTGTACAAAAAACTCTCCACCCACTGCCAGGGGGAGGAATTGCCGCAGTAATTGCGCGGAAAAGGCGGCATCCAGGTTTTTCAGCTCGATGTTATCATCCGCCGATATTCGCACACCGCCGCTGAGACGCTGATTGCCCCAGCTACTATCAACCTCGAAGAAGGGGGAAAGGGTCAACAGGGAAAGTGGCTTCAACGACCAGTGGACAGCGCCCAAATGAATATAACCTGATTGTGTGGCCAGCAGTGCCTGGCTTGCACGGCCGCACCAGATTGTGCCGCCATATCCCTGTAAAATGATGGCCGTCTCGGGCAACACCATGCCGAGCAACCGGGCGGGGGCTGAGGCCACAAGACAGGCGAGGAACAATACAGCCAGGACCAACCCGGCGCTTAAACGAGACATGCCTACCCTCCCTGTGCTAAACGAACAGAGGCATTCACCCGGCCGGTAGCGCCCGACCGGGTAAGGGAGACTTCTCGCACCAGCAGACCCTGGCCATACTCCATTTCATATAGCCAGGCGAGCACATCGTCAAAAGAAGCGTTTTCCAGGCGCACCTGTAGTTCGCCGCGACTATTGGGTTGCAAACGGCTAATCTGCAAATTCATGCGATTGGTTGATTGGTTGATCAGGGAGGTTAAATTGCGCTTTGCGCGCTTGCCGGCCCCGCCCTTGCGTAACAGCAACACCTCAGAGACCAGGGCATCCACTCTTTGCAGGGAGGCGGCTACACCCTGATTACGCAGTGACATCTGCTCTCGACTTTCGGCCAGTGGCGACCACACCGCCACGAAAAGCAGATAGACCGCCAGCGCCGCCGCCAGTAGCAGCAAACTCAGCTGCTCGCGCTGATCCAGGTTTGCAAGCCAGTTGTTCAAGAGCCGTCACCTATACGCATACGTGCCCGAACCAGGTCACCCTGGGCACTGCTGCTTTCCATTACTGCATTGAGGCCCGCTGCGTTCATGGCCGTGCGAATAGCTTCCACAGTCTCGAAATCCGCGGCGGTAATATTCATCCGAATCTCATTACCCCTATCGTTATAATTGATACTGACTATACCGGTACCGGGCTTGCCGGCGATTATTGCACCCACCCGGTTCATCAGGCTGATAAAGCCGCTGGACTGGGCAGGCCCTCGCAGCGAGCCCAGTTGCCGCTTCAGCTGTTTTTCGGCGTCGACCATGGCCCCTTCAGGGTAGGCGCGCCGGTAACTGACCTCTACCGCCCCCAGCATTTCACTGTTCTCACGTTGTAGATTGACCAATTCAGCGTAGGTGGCAGCGAGCTGCACAGCGAGGGCTATCACGATAGTGGCGGCGACCGCTCGCCACTGCTTCCACCACCGGGCCAGGGGTAAGCGCACCGCAAAATCGCCCTGCAACAAATTGAATGAGGCGGGTAGAGACGAACTGAGTAACAGGGCTGAGCCCAGGTCACCTCGGCGCCACTGCACCCGATCACGCAACTCGTGGGGTATCAGTTCGGTGTCGCGCTCCTGCTGTTGACCATAGACAACCACGGCCCGTGGGCTATCGGCGCTCTGCGCCAAGGTTGTGGCCAGCACCGGCCCCAGTAATCCGGGTTCCACACTAAAGCCGGCGAAGGAACCGGTGCGCACCATCACCTTGTCGCGCTCGATGACAAGACACCACTCTCCCTCTTGCCAGGGGAGTAACAGAGGCTCTGGAATCCAGCGGTTTATGCCGCCGAAATCCGCCAGTAAGGTCTGCCATTCGCGCATTTTTTCTCGGCGGCAGATCGCTGCGGTCACCACCGATTTACCCTGCATTCCCCGGGCAAAATGGAGATCTTCAATATCTTCAGCCAGCCCCTCTTCCAGCATGAAAGGCAGGGACTTGGCGATATGCTTTTTCTCCGCCGGGAGAATATCCAACTGACACAGACGAACATCCGCTCCCGGTGCGGCGAAGCACACCGTCGATCCAGGTTGGCTCGCAGTGAGTTTTAATTGCTCTCGCAGTGCCTCATCGTCCAGCGAGCGGGGCGCACCACCCGCTCCCGGGGGATACCATGCCAGGCGGCCTTCCGTTAGCCGAATTACGGCACAATCTTGCACATTAAACCCCTCGTTCCAAACGCATTACAGATCTCCACTGGCCCTGGCGATTGCCACCACCGAGCGTCCCTGGCGCTGCATCACACTGTACAAGCGCAGTGTCCGATCGGCAACTTTCGCACTGGCGCTGAGTAAAAAATAGTTTGAGGTCACACCCAGCTGCTCGTTCATGGTAGCGGGTGGATCACCCGAAAATACCTCATGTTTAAGGAAATCGTCAACACTCTCAATCCCAGTTCTATACTCAGCGAGTATCTCGCCGTCCGCCTCACTGAGGGCCTGCAGCTTATTATCAGTGTTGATTGTACGCAATAGTATCGCCGGGGCGGTGAGTATATTCAGGTGGGACTTGGTATCTGGCAGTGCCGTTATCCACGGCCGCAATGCCTCATATATCTCTGCGGTCACATAGGCCACCAGGCGCAATTCGCTGGCGCTACTCATAGACCGATTCGCCGCTCTGTAGGAGGGGGTTTGAGCCGCGTAGTAATCGTCTTCAGCACCATGCAAACGAGGCTGGCTATCGCTGTCCAGCCAGTCCGCTATCGACTCCGTTATCAATATCGCATCTTGCTCACTCACCTGGGGACTCTCCAGGGCACTCAGCAGGCGAATGAAGCGCTGCTGCACGGTGGTGAATTTGGCCCCAACGCGCCCCTCTCCCTCATTGGAGCTTGTGGACCCACCCAGGGTATTCAGATTGAAACGGCCCTGTAAATCCTCTAATTCTCCGTGCCACCAGCCCCCTTCATCCAAAGGTAAAGGGTCCCGCGCCTGGGCCCAGAGCTCGCTCAAATCATCGCGGGGCTGATCCGCCAGCAGGTCTTGATCGTAATCCAGCATCAGGGCCAGAGAAGCCAGCTCTTCAGCCCCCCTCAAATAGGCGTAAATCTGCTCGGAGATCGCCGCGTTTGCACCGCGCTGATAGTACAATTCAAATTCACTTTTCATCGCCACGATCAGCGCCGTACACAGCGCGAAGATGAGCAGGGCGACAATTAAAGCCGCTCCGCCCTGTGCGTCACGATGCCTGCTAAAGTGGTGGCAGTTCATACAGTCGTCTCAGCTCGCCCCAATCATCTAGTTGCAGGCGTATCTCTACCGCCACAGGTGGCGCCAAATCAGCACCGGGATTACTGGTATCCAACACCCAGTTTTCCGGCCAATTCCCGCTATCCAGATTCCTCCCATCGTTGCTCATTTCCACCATGGACAGAGATCCCAAAAACCCAATCGTCATATCCTCCACGCCATCGAGCAACTTCACTTTTTGAGGCTTGCTGTCACCCACCCGGTCCAACACCGAATAACTTTCCCGCCACAGAGCCTCGTCTTCCAGCAGGTAATTTATGCGCTGCAGATGACTGCGGGGGTGTTTATTGGGATTGTGCCAACCCGAGCGGGTAAAACTCAACAGAAATCGGGCCAGCGGGCCACCCGCCATGGCGGGCTCCCTTTGGCCAAATTCATCGCGAATTGGGCGATGGCTAAACTGGCGCAAGTCGCGGGAAATAATCATAAATGCTCGATCGAGCTCATAGGTCCGCAAGGCCACTTGCCGGGTGCTCTCCACCCCACTGATGACCGCGGACAAACTGGCATAGGCGATAGCGGCGACAAATGCCGTTATCGCCAGGGCGATCAGCACCTCAATCAGGGTAAATCCCCCAGCCGTCTTTTTCACCTTAACTACCATCCGGCGCCAGATCGGCCGACATAAAGGCGATGAGAGTATACAGCGACGAGCCCTCCTGGCCATTCTCGGCCGATACCGCGATTTCAACCCGGTACAGTTTGGGTAGCGGCGTCTCGGTTTTATTCACGCGCCAGTTCCACTGTCGCCCGGCTAACTCTGTCACGCCGCTGTCCTTGCCCTTTAGCAATTGTTGCCGTGCTTTGGCTACAATACGCAGTTCGGTCAATTTATTGGACGCCACCATACGGGCCAGCGACTTGTCTCGCAAATACGCCGTGCCATCAATCTGCTGGTGTAGGGCAAACATTAGCGCGGGAAGAGCCACCGCCACCACGGCCAGGGCGACCATGACCTCGACCAGGGTAAAGCCACTGGGCCTAGTTGCCGTGTTCATTATCGAAATCATCCGCCGTGGCTTCACCGCGGCGCAATAAGGTAAAACGACCCAGCAAGTCCCACTCTATACGCCACAGCAGATCACCGGTCTCCAACTGCCGTATATCGATGGCCCCAGCGCTTACCTCTCCACTGGAGTAAAACAGGATTTGCGGGGTGCTCTGGGGGATGTTTTGATCGGCCTCCGAACTCTCATCAGCCAAGTCTGCGACAGCAAACTCTGTCAACGGAATGTCTTCCAGTTCCAGTGCAAGCTCGACCCCTACCGGAAACTGTTGATCGCCAAATATCTCCGCATCAACCACAGGCCTGCGCCAGCCCTCCGGCATCCGCTCCCGCCAACTATAGCGATACCGCTCGTCACCTGCTTCATCGATACGCTCTATCAGCAGGCCCATATCAACGCCCCGCATCTGCGCCTCATCGAGTGCGTAACTGGATATGTCAGCCAGGCTTCTGACCTTGGCCTCCAGTTGGATCTCCTGCCCACCGGAGTTCACCGCAAGAGAGACCAGTGAGGTGATAATCACCACCACGAATAACGCGACCAGCAATTCCAGCAGGCTGAAACCGCGATGCATCTGCGGTTTCATCGCTTACTCTTCGGTCGTCTTCCAGTTACCGATGTCGGCATTTTGTCCCTCACCCCCCGATACCGCATCCGCTCCCAAACTATAAATATCAATGGCTCCGTTCTCGCCGGGACTCAGATACAAATAAGGGCTGCCCCAGGGATCCAAGGGGATCTCGGTCAGATAGCCATCGGATTTGAAGTGACGCGGCTCCGGATCCAGGGTGCTGGCAGTCACCAGCGCCTCCAGGCTTTGCTCCGTCGTTGGATAAACATAGTTATCCAAACGGTAGATCTTCAGGGCAGTTTCAATGGCTTTGAAATCGGCATAGACTTTTTGAATGCGAGCGTCATCCGCTCGATTGAGCACCGTGGGCGCTACCACGCTAATCAACAATCCCATAATGACCAGCACCACCAGGATCTCTACCAGAGAAAATCCGCTCTGAGGACCTGGTTTATTGCATAGAGTATTCATAAGATCATTTCACCATTGTATTGAGATCAAAAATTGGCAACAAAATTGCCAGCACGATGGTCAGTACCATACCGCCCATCAGCACTACCATCAACGGCTCAAAAATGCTCATCATGGTGCCCAGCGTCATCTCGAGTTCCCGTTCCTGATTGGTTGCGGATCGCTCCAACATAGTTTCCAGTTCGCCACTGGCCTCCCCGCTGGCAACCATATGCACCATCATCGGCGGAAACCGGCCGCTTTGTGCCAGAGCCCGGTGCAGACTGCTTCCCTCTTGAACTCGCTCGGCAACAATTTTGCTATCTGCGCGCAACACGAGATTGGTCAGCACCTGCCCGGCGATGCGAAGGGATTCCAGCAGGGGCACACCGCTGGCCATTAATATGCTTAGAGTAGAGGCGAATCGGGCGGTGTCCATCGCGGTGACCAAGTTGGATATACCCGGTGTACGGAGCAACAGCGCATGCCACCGTTTTTTCCGGGCCGGCTCACGCAACGCACGGCGCCAGGCAAATACCACGACAATAATCGCCAGCGCTAGCCAAAGTCCATCCTCTCGGAAGAAATTGCTGCTGGCAATCAAACCTCTGGTCAGAGCCGGCAGTTCTGTTTTGGTGTGAGCAAAGATACCCACCAGTTCCGGCACCACAAAAACCATGAGCGCGGTCACAACAGCGACCGCAACACCCAACAATATAAACGGATAGATCATCGCCATCTTCAGTTTTTGTTGGGTGTATTGACGCTGCTCGGTATGATCCGCCAGTTGCTCCAGCACCGACCCCAGAAACCCCGCATGCTCACCAGCGTTCACCATTGCGCGATACATTTCATTGAATACCTGCGGAAAATCCCCCATGGCATAGGCTAGCGTGTGTCCCTCAGTAACCCTGGATCGCACTTGCAGCAGCAAGCCTTTTATTCGCGGTTTGCGGGACTGCTCGGCAACCGCCTGCAAACATTCGTCCAGCGGTAAATTTGCTTGCACCAGAGTGGCTAATTGACGGGTCAGCAAGGCAAAATCCGCGGTGCTGATTCGAGGTTGCAAAAATGCCGCCCTCACCCCGGCGGAAACCGTCACTTGCTTGTTGGCCAGCCCCACTTCCACAGGCCGCAAAGCCTGCACGCGTAGTTGTACCCTTATCTGGCGTTCAGAGTCGCCCTCCAGCACACCCTTGACCAGTTTGCCCTCGGAGTTGAGTGCGCGGTAGCGGTAGGCTGTCATCGCTAGCTACCCCGAGCTCAGTTAGTCGTGGTGACGCGCAGTACTTCTTCCACACTGGTGTCCCCCGCCAAAATACGACGTCGGCCATCTTCCTGTATGCCAGGATAGCGCTTGCGCGCCTCGCGCTGCATCTCCTGCTCACCGACACTCTCATGTATCATGCGCTGCAGGTCACTATCGATTTCGATCATTTCATAAATGCCGGTACGGCCCCGGTAGCCGGTATAATTGCACTGTTCGCAACCGTCCGGGCGGAAAATCTCGCAATCAACACCATTGCCACTGAGCCCCAAAAGGGCCATCTCGGCCTCCGTGGGCGCCACCGCCGCTCTACAGTTACGACACAGCAGACGAACCAGCCGCTGGGCAATAACGGCAACGAGACTCGATGAGAGCAGGAAGTGTTCTATACCCATGTCCTGTAAGCGCGTTATCGCACCGACGGCGGTGTTGGTGTGCAAGGTAGAAAGTACCAGGTGACCCGTGAGCGATGCCTGCACCGCGATCTGGGCAGTCTCCAGATCCCGTATTTCACCCACCATAACGATATCTGGATCCTGGCGTAAAATAGCCCGCAGCCCCCGGGCAAAAGTCATCTCCACCTTGGGGTTTACCTGAGTTTGACCCACCCCGGGCAGCATGTACTCGATGGGGTCTTCAATTGTCAGGATATTGCGCGAAGTCTCATTAATATGCGACAGGCCAGCGTACAGTGTCGTGGTCTTGCCCGAGCCGGTGGGGCCGGTTACCAGGATAATTCCGTGGGGGCTGCGCAGTGATCTTTTATAGGCCGTCAGCACCTGATCGTTCATCGCCAACTGCGACAGCTCCAGCTGGCCCGCCTGTTTATCCAACAGGCGCAGTACCACTCGCTCGCCATGGGCCGAGGGCATGGTAGACATGCGAATATCGACCGCATGGCCGGCAATTTTTACCGTGATTCGCCCGTCCTGTGGCAGGCGTTTTTCCGCGATATCCAACTTGGCCATGACCTTGAGACGGGAGACTAACAACGGGGCAAGCATCCGTTTCGGCGACAACACCTCCGATAGCACACCATCAATCCGATAGCGAACCCTGAGCCGGTCTTCAAAGGTTTCGATATGGATATCGGAGGCCTTTTCCCGCACTGCCTGCGACAGAACCGCATTGATCAAACGAATAATGGGCGCGTCGTCCTCCGCATCCATCAGGTCTCCCGCATCGGGAATTTCATCCACCAGGCGACCCAGATCGACATCTGCGCCCAGGTCCTCCGCCATTTGCACCGCTTCAATATTTCCACGCTGATAACTCTGGGCCAGACGCTTTTGAAACTCCGCCTCTTCCACAGCCCTAAAGCTAAAGGGAGCGCCAAGATAGCGACGCAGTTCAAGCAATACCGCCGCCGGGGGCATAGCCTGATGCACAATCACAGGGGAGTCGGCGTCGCCATCCAATAACACCCCGTGTTGCTTGGCAAAGGTAAACGGCAGACGTAACTCA